>Ga0315310_10000449_pt1 | contig 26104 bp, 30 predicted proteins | sample TDP5_MG_FD_203630 | JGI IMG/M metagenome (GOLD analysis project Ga0315310, IMG submission 203630) | Freshwater sediment microbial communities from Lake Towuti, South Sulawesi, Indonesia - TDP5 | ecosystem: Environmental > Aquatic > Freshwater > Lake > Sediment | place: Indonesia: South Sulawesi...
AACGCAACGCACAAAAACACCTAAAGCAAAAACAAATATAAACATTTTTGTTAATTTTTGCTTTGAAAAATACGTTTTTTCACAGATTTATTTGCATAAAATAAAGTTTTATGGAATAATTTAAATAGATACAAAACTTACTTTTTTAAGATACTTATGCATCCCCTCGCCGAGAGATTCTTCACTCACCTAAGTTACGGTAATCTGGGAACCGCTAAAACCTATTCTCACCTTGTGGATGACTTTCTTAAGTTTCTCGGAAAGGACTACGATAAAGCCGCTCCTATGGACTTCACCAATTGGTATAGTCACTTGGAAAGGGACAGAGAGTTCAAAAGTCGTAGAACTCTTAGGGTTGCGGCCCATGCCTTAAAGAAGTTCTACGACTCAATGGGTAAATCTGAAATCAAGGGGATGATTCCTGTTCCAGGCGCCGGTGAGGTCCTTGAACCGAAGTGGCTGCCAGAGGAAGACTGCTTCAGGCTGATCGGAAAGAATCCGGTCCTGTGTGTAGCCTACGACCTGGCATTGAGAATAGGAGAAATTGAAAAGCTCAGGGTTGAAACCCTGAACCTCAAAACAGGAGAAATTGAGGTCACCCGACTGAAGCACAAGGACAGACCAAACAAATATAACATTCTGCTGGACAGATGGTGCCTAGAGATCGTTCAAAACTACTTGGAAAGGTTCAAGATCAAGAGCGGGATGCTTTTCCCATACTCCGTTTCAACTATCAGCGCGGCGTTCAGAAGTAGAGTGAAGTTTCTTGGACTAGAGGAAGGCTACACGTTTCATTGCTTGAGGCACAGTAGAATAACTCACAAAGCCATTCGAGAGCTGGAGGAAAAAGGAACGGTTGACATAGTTAGCCTAGCCAAGTTCGCTGGTCATCTCAGGGCGGATACGACATTGATGTATATTCATTTAGCCTCGAAATACTTAGCGTTCAGAAAAGGTGGTTAATATTATCCTGCTCTCCTTAGGTATTCTTTTTGTCTTTTCTCGGCGATTTCGTGGGCTTTGATGGCTACGGGTTCAGGCGCATCTCGGAAAGATTATACATCACTAGTGTGTCTTTTCCTTTTATTATTATCACGCCGAACTCGTATGAGTCAATCAACTAATTTCACCAATTAATAATTATGTAACCAACTTTATTTTAAATGCGCGCGCTATCACCACTGTTCGCGATGCACTCGCAGTTCATCGTACTGGGTGCGCGGTTCTTTCTCTTCAGCTGGATGGCCAATAGAGATCAGGTTTAGAGGAACAACGGTCTCCGGAAGGTTTAGCACCTTTCTTATGGCACTGACACGGTCTTCCCTAGGATGAACGCCAAGCCAGACTGCGCCAAGACACAACGTAGTTGCTGCCAAGAGAAGGTTCTCTGTAGCGGCGGAGCAATCCTGGACCCAAAAGCTGGCTGAGATCGTTTTGTCGCCGCATACTGCTATACAGAGGGGCGCTTCAAAAAGCATCTTGCCATGCGGATGAACCCTAGCCAGATTGTCCAATATCTGGCGGTTAGTTACTACGACGAAGTGCCATGGCTTGAGGTTTGAAGCCGATGGAGCTGCCATGGCAGCTTCTAGCATCGTCTTAACGTCCTCCTCCCTAACCAGTTCGGCTGTGTATTTGCGAATACTACGTCGAGCGAAGATCGTTTTGATCATTTCCTTTGCCATCAAACACTCCTCGAGGACTGTAAGGAAGAATCACAGCCAGAAAAAGATGGCGGTGGGTATTGACTGCACCCACATCCCATGCTGATGTCTGCCGCAAACTAATTCTCACGTAGCTTTCAATTTTTAGCATGGTTAGGCCTGTCCAAGAGATATGGGCATAAAAGAAGCAATGCTCGCGCGCGTTCTTCAAGTGGAAGAATAAATTAGCGTGTTTTTTAAATGAGATTACATAGTTCAATCAGAGGCAGTAATCTAAGTTCTTCTAAGCGAGTTTCTATTTTCAAGGGAGATGGCCTTGGAGCCTTTGCGAAAGGGAAATGTGTTGGCACAGCCCATTTTCAGTGTTGGTCGCCTAGGAAGGCTGTGGGTTGAGTCGGCTTGTTTTCATGAGGGTTTTAAGCGATGTTTTAAGTAGCATTAGACTTGATGTGGTTCTCGGCGAGGGCGAGAGGGAACAGCTCTATCAAGAGCTTCTTTACTATTTCGGTTTGGTTGGCGGTTTGAACGTGTGTGAGGCTCTAGAGCATGCTTGGCGGGACTCATACAACAGAAGCGAGATAGAAGACTTCATTATTGCTTGGCTTAGGAAAAGAGCTAAGAAGAAAGAAAAAGCCGTAGCAGGAGTGGTCTAGAACCCAGAAAAGTTTGTTATCAATGAGAAGTGGAGATGTCTCCTGACAATGCGCGCGCATGAAATCCGTGGTCACTCTCAAAGTTCGGTTTTTCTCAAGAAAATTGCCCCCTTCATCGTTTAAAGAAGCGTCTCAAGGCAAGCGGTCGTTGAAGCTAGTGGTTTATAGAGATTCTGAAAGTATAAAAAGAAGAAGTCAACCTAAGTTAGATTAACAAATAGATAGAGGAGATAAGGTTGGAGTTAAGCCGCCAAAGAATGCGGGAGCACACACTCGAGCAATTCAAACATGTTAGAACATGCGTATTAGCTAGGGAGCTTTGTCTGCTTGTGCGCACCAACAGGGTGGCATTCAATGCAGAAGACGTCCGTGAACGATGCGCATTTATCGCCAAACTATGCGGCGAGGCGGGTTGTAAAGAGCAAAGTGATCTATGCAGCAAAGCCGCTGAAGCGGTTCTAACAAGTGAAGAGAAATACCTTGAACTTTGTGAGCAGAGCTCTATGAAGTGCGGCGAATCTAGGAGACCCGCGCCAGAAAGGACAGCGTATGTTGCTTAACACTCGGCGCGCGCTATTTTCATTGATGTAAGCAGGGACACGGATAAACCAAATCAGTTGATCTCTTCTATTTTCTATATAGTACCAAGATTGTGATAGACATAGCGCGCGCCAATTTACAACGACCATATAAGGTTTAGCTGTATTGAAACTTTTGTGCAATAGATTTTCCGTATTCCCTGCACTTGACTGACTCGTCTTTTAGGAGCGGACCTTTCGCTGCGCCAACTGGTAAAAGAACAGGTAAGCCCGGTGAAACAAGGTTCATGCCAAACTGTTTCATGTATTTTTCCAAAATTGTTAGCGCTCCGACTTCTGCATCTTCATATCTTGTGTCGAATGCAGCACCCATCTTCTCTTTCAATTTGACCCGCTTTAAAGAATCCATGAACTTCCGCATCTCGTCGGGAATGCTATCAGCGTGAGTTGGCGATCCAAACAAGACAACTTCATAACGCTCTATCTCGCCGAGACTCACGTCTTTTACTTTTTTGCAGTCGCAGTCTATTCCGCCCTCTTTTAAGCCCTTACATATCGCTTGAGCAGCTTTCTCAGTGTTTCCATAAAGGGTATAATAAACAATCAGCACCTTGGGCACAACAACACCACACTAGAACTCTCGATAAAGAAGGATATTTAAACGTTAAATGGAAAAACCCATACCACGCGCGAAAAGTGGATTCCAGATTCATAAACTAATTAAATACCAAACTTTCAAAAAGCCAAAACACGCGCACGGAAAAAAGATGGTGCTAACGGGTTGACTCCTCAACGTGTTCACTGTAAAAACTGTTATTCAATCCTCTATGAAGGCGAGGAATTAAAGCCACCAGATGAAATCATCCAACGTTACGAAGGCAGATGCCCAGAATGCGGCAGCAGACTCTCGCATGCCCCAAAAAATGTTGAAGTCAAACCGATAAATTGAACATACGCGCGCGAAGTCTATCTGGACTGTTGTCTTTCGAGTCTGGCGAGTTTTTTCTTCTTCCGCCTCTCTTCTCTTTCCTTCTTTTTCAGAGGCTTGGGTTTTCCTGCTTCTCTTGCTTCTCCTCTTATGCTGCTCACGTAATCGCCTCCTTATTCACACGTAGAACGAAGAGATTGAGAAGGATGTCTCTCTATCGCATTTTCCAGAAGAGGTGAATTCTACCAGAGTTCTTGTATTTCACGTCGCTTTTGATCAAGGCCAGCTGCATCAAAGTCTTTTGGGCAGTTTTTTGAGTTATGTTCAATTTTTGGGCAACTTCGTTCGGCGTAACAGGCGCATCAGATAACATTTCGTATACGATTTCCTCGTATTTTCCAGGCATTAAGACACCTTTAAATTGGTTACATCGTACTCAATATAAGATTTTCTATAGTATGACAAATGATACTTTATATCGAACGAAAAAGAATACTCTCTTGAGAGCAATGACACTGTTGACATATCCACGTCGGAAATATACAGTGAACGGAAAGCATCACTATACGACTCTCAATGTCAAAGGTAAATTAGGAAAGGGATTCCTCAGTGACGAGTCTGAAAAGGCGGCTTGACAATGTTCTCGCTGAGTTAGCCATCATACGCGAAGGCTTAAAGGAGTCAAGCCGCTATCCTTCATGCTGCCTAACGATTCACAACGATGGCAAAATCAGCTGCGATATCATTGGCCCATTATCTGAGAAAGAATTTCTGAAAGAATGCATGAAGTGTCAAGCAAAGATAAAGAGCACGCTATCTCGCGTCAACTTGGACAAAATTCAGAACTAAGACATATCACAATTTTTGATGACGCTACTCACAAAAAGAGGGGAAAGGGAGCTTCCCAGTCACTCCCTTTTAACGGTCACCACTTTTTGTATTCCTTTATGGTGGTTGTTGGCATGGTGTAGGTTTCGATGACGCCTGTGATTGGGCGTATCTTGTTTTGCACGAAGTTCATGGCGTTGTCGTGATTGTCGGCTTCAAACCATACGCAGGTGTCCCATGTTCCAAAGACGTTGTAGGTGTAGTGAAGCGTCACTCCCGTTGAGGGCTTTTCCGGAAGATTCCTGAAAGCGCGAACTGCATCGTCCGTCTGTCCTGGACTAATCTTCACAAGAAGCAGATACATCGGCAAACCGGTTCACCGGAAATAGAATATACTTCTAGAACAATTTATAAGATTTATCATGCGTTGGTTAATCAGGAATCCTACTTTAAGTGAAACTTTCGCTATGGGGGTGCTTGTTTTAGAAAAGGAACAGGCGGCCAAGGCTTGCAACGCTATGCTCGGTGCTCTCCTGTAGGAGGTGTTTTATTTCCTCATAACTCTTAAGGTATCGAATGCCTTTAGAAGTGGTTTTGTAGATGATCTTTTCATTCTGCTTGGTGGCTTCAAGAAGCCCAAATTTGACAAGGAGGGATAAATACGCGGTCAATTGGGCAAAGCTTAGACTTGCCTTATACATGATTTGGGGTTTTTGGATGCCGTTCCTCGCAGCCTTCAATATCTCTGCTATAATATACAAGCGATCCCTGCGTTTACGTGCATCTCCCCCATATCTACGGAACAACGTAATCCATCGCTTAGCTTGTTTTGTGAGACCTATCCATAAGGACATCAAACATCCATATCTAAAAAGGACTATTTCCAAAGAAGACATGCTCTGAAAAAATATCTTCTATCCATGAATCCACGACCCAACCACTGATATACTTGGGGCTAGGGCACCTTGCTCCAGTAGCCTCTTCAATCTCTCAAGGTTGCTTCATGAATGTGATTTTATGCAGGTCTGCGAAAGCTTGATGTCGGCGCTCTCGTTTAGTAAAAGGATACAAACCGTGTATGTTAAGAGGGATTAACGGAAACAAGTTCCTGAGGCATTCAAACTGCATTCAAGGGTATCAGTTCATGTGTGGGTCTAAGTCTTGTAAGGCGTTCGTGTATTTCTTCTTAGAGAGACTAATCTTGTTAGTGGGTTTCTGTAATAAATGATTCCTGCTGGAATATTTGCACAACCCTTCAATGCAAGTTCTCTTTTAAGACCATCAGAAACGTGCTTATCGAAATCTGTTGGATTATCGTAAACAAACCAAAAATCATCTAGAGAAGCGTGAAGTTGTCTGGCTTGCTCTAGGTACTTTTGCAATTTCGCCTGAGGATTTGCAACGGTGAAATAAGACGCTACTGTTTCCAATAGAATTGACTCCAACTTCAACGCGTAAGACGGAATGAGTTCGTTGTACGCTCGTTCAACCTCTTCAGGCGTTAGGAATCCCGGAAACTGTTTTTGGTACCTTCGAAAGTTGCCAGGTTTTGTTGTATGAACAAATGTGCTTAGAAAATTGTAATGTACCATAAAACGATCTGCCTGTTCATCGCTGAGCAATTCATTTAGCTTCAAGTTCCTGACGATATTGTCAATATAAAAATACTGATGATAAAGAATCTTTTGTTCTCTCAGTTTCTCTTGTGTTAGCTCACTGTACGGATCGGCTCTTGAAAGAGTGGGCAATGGCGCAACAAAGCAGGTTTCTGGATCATATTCATCAAAGGCAAAGTAGTATTTTGTGATACGTTCTTGCTCCTTTTCATCCGGATTGGGATATAAACCTTCGTCTTCAATCGTCATGGAGATAAGGTCATCATCTTGAGGGTTAATCGACCCATCTATCACTTTTTTGAAGTTTGGATTGCCAGCTTGCTTTTCTTGTTTCCATTTTCCAAGAATTTTATCTCTTAGAATTTTAGGGTCAGAACTATCTTCAGGCAAAACTTTGAAGAGTCTTGTTTCTCTAAACTTTTTCCCATACAACATTAATTTCAAAAAGAATGTTCCTTCTAAAGCAGAGCGAAGGATGTTGAAACAGTCTCTGTATGCTTTGTTCTTAAGCAGAAACAAAACTGATTCTAAACTGTCAAACTGGGTCAATGTAATATCCAAGTAGACAGACCAGTCGACTCTCAAAGACTGCACGTTTGCCAGAGCATCATCCGCGAGTTCTCTGGAAAGACTTATTGTATTACCTGTTAGGTCTACCAAACTCATTTGGATAACTCCCTAAGACTTCTCGCTATGTGCTAGTATTATAAGCTTTTAATGTCTTTTATTTCAAGAAGGCACACGCGTTGCCTTATACAAGGATTGGCGCAAGGGTCAAACTATTTTAGTAGAGTAACGCCAAATGAAAATTGATTAGAATGAGGGATTTGGATGAAAGTTAGAATTGATGTTGAGAGATTTCTTAAAAACATTGAAAGTTATGCTGAAGACACCGACTATGATTACACGTATTACTTGATTTTAAATGAGCTAAAAAGAATGCAAATCTCTGAGATGTTCGGTCGGCTTCAGTCTGAGCACTTGAACCCGATATTACTTTTTCTTCGCGACTGGATGCCTTCTGGATGGGTTATGTGGTCCGAGAAAGAAGAAAGGCGATGGCAAATGGGTCTCAAATTGTGCGAGGCTCTTAATGAGCTACACACTGATTTCAATTTGCTGAATAAGATAGACCTCTTGCACTTCAACAATGACATACATGGCAACACAGTAAAAAGAATCTTTGAACAAATTAGGGATTTAGAGCTAGCCGCAAGCAGAGAGGCAATTGCTACAGTCACCTCGAAGGTTATGCATCTGCTTAATTCAGAACTTTTTGTTATGTGCGACACTAGGATTATTGCGTCCTATGGTTTTCAGCCAAATCCTGATGGCTACCTAGAATTCCTAGTTAGGATGAAAGGATTAGCAAAACAATTACAACCCTATCTGGGCAGAATTACTGAGAAGGCTGAAGAGCTAAGAAAGAGGTCATCCGAGATTTATGGGGAACAAATCTGTTCAGTAAAAAGTTTGGCTAAGTTGATGGATGAAAGCAATTGGATAGAAACGAGAAAGGGTAGGGTTCGCTACTAATGAAATTGTAAGTGAATGCAGGAGGAGTAGCATCATCTAAATGATATTTCTGAGAGGTAGTGTCTGGCTTTCACTAGAATGCGCATACATTTAAAAGTGGTTATCATTAAAAGTAACTAACAGATGAGGTTGTGATTTCTTGACTGAGGAAAAGCTACCAATTTCAGAGTCAATAAAAGTGATTGAAGCGATAACCATATTCAAATCTGACAAATGGTGGGCTGCAGTTACTTTGTTAGAATCTTTTGGAAGAAAGCAGTTAGCAATATATCTTTGGAATAAGAAAGACGGGATGTGGAAGAGACGACAAAAATTTGTTGTGCGAAACAAGGCGCAATGGTCACAATTTAAAGAGGCCATTGAAAAACTCTTACCTAAGTTACCTTAATAGTGGATAAAAGAAGCTAAGTTGACCAGACGCATTTTGTCAGTACAAGTAAGAGATATCAAAGTCTTGCATTGTCAGACCGCTCGCTGCGAGTAAAGCTGCCCTTCTGCCAATCCTTGTAGTAAGGGGCATTCTTATTCTTGGTATGTCGGCAGAGTAATAATGTAACCTCGTCAGATTGTAAATGTGCTCCAAGTCGCTGTCCTCAAGCTTGGTGCCTTCACTTCCAGTAACGAAATTGACCTGCAAGGGCGAAACAGAATGTGGTGAGATGACGTAAGGCTCTGTGCCTGGTATCGTTGAATATGGCCACCTACCTATCGTGTAAAGAAACGCTATTTTTCCATTTTCAAGGTACCAGTAACTTCCTTCTTTTGGCCAAGCTCTTCTTGGACTTGATGCCTCAGGGTTGTAGATGCTAAGAGGACCTCTCGCCTGTATATGAAGAATCTTAAGTTTTCGAAAGCCCCTCGATGAAACAATTGACTTAATCTGATCGTATACTTGAGTGACATAACGATCAGTGGTGTGAAAAACAATGTAGTCTTCCTGTTTTGCCTTCTTTATTTCTGCGGCTCCCCTCTCAACATTGTCAAGTGCCCCTTCCACAAGACTTTTGACGGTATCCTGGTCAATTGTCCAAGCGCCACGCTCTATTGGATCTTCCTCAACTTTAGCATCCATGAAAACTCTGCCAAGATGCTCTCCCCAGCAGTTGACCACCTCAACAGAGGCTACACCTTTCCTTCGGATTATCCCAACAGGCATTGTGGCAGCAATGGTGGTTAAACTCACGAATGCTGATACTTTCTCTAGGCGGTTAGCTAATTTCCACGGGATTCCACCCACCTTTGAGAAAATGCTCAACGAAAAATTCCATAGTAGATCGCCTCTCTGATATTCGGGTTCAAAGTATTTTTCTACAGTGGCGTCAAGAAATATTTGCGTCTGAACCTGCTTTGGTATTGAGTGTGCCTTTACTTGATAATAAAAGCCTCCTATCTCTGATCTCTGAGAAGAAACAACGACAAGAACGTGCAGGCGCTTGTCCATGAGCCGAGAGATATGATTTATTTCTCTTTTTACGTCACTGGCAGACCCATACTGTTTAGGACTGGATAAATCCAGGTCAATATCGTAAGTATCTCTGAATGGGCGATATCTTGAACGCGGGTATCTTGTGAGGGCCCATCCGTTCTTTAAATCTCGTAGAATTTCCATGACCTTGTTTGTCTTTTGATAGTTAAGCGGAACCATCAAGTCAACTTTGATGTTGTCCTCTAGGCTGGGGGTCGAGAAGGGCTTGTAATTATTTAGGGCAAGGCCTTGGACCGGATCAAGGGCTCTTTTTCCCGCTCTAAACTCTAATTCTGGCGTATCTAAGATACCTAAAGACTCCTCAAATGCAGTCACGTCATACCTCCTTGAAGTGGCATCTGATAAAAGGTATTGTCTGCTTTTCAGATATGTCAAGTGCCAGTCTCAAACTGTCTTGAACTCCAAGATCTTGACAAGCATGGTCTACGAAAGCATATTCAGATAGGGCTAACGAATCCCTGAACTGAGAGAACTCTTGAAGCTCCATCAAGACGCCTCGGCGACCCAGTATTACTGAAGTTGCCGGTATATATAGGGACTTTAGAGGAATAATTATCTCTTTTTCTTGCCGAGAAAGTTTTGCCCTTTCATTTTTAAGGTCTAAATTCTTCAAAACGAAGTATCCTTTCTCTCTATGAGCCTTCACTTGGAATCCTAACCACATTTTGTACTGCCTAGGATTATCAATTTCTATTCGGTAATCAGAATTTGTCTGAAAGAAAAGTGCTTGATCCCTTGCATGAATTTTTGGTGCTATACCGCGAAAAACAAGATATGTTGCTTCATCTCTTTCGAGAGTCTTCACATAATAGTCTGACTGTTTGTGATATAGCCCCTTTAAAGGGCATTGAAACCCTGAATTCATAAAGAAAATGTGGAACGCTTTGTAGAGTAGGCTCCCAACTATTCGCGCAGCTCCCTCGTTATCTACCTTGCCTATCTTCTCTCTGCGTGTTTTTCCTAGATCCGCTATGGCTTTAAGTGAGACGTTACTAAGCGCTGCGTTATCTGTGAAATATAATTTATCATGCCCTATGTGATAGGGCCCTATTTCTAGTTCCTGTCCTTGGAGAGCCCTCCAAGCAGCAGGCTCGTCCACTATTAGGGGTGCATAATAGTATTCCATGCTGTCCACCATGAACCTGAACATGTTGCTTTTGTACTTACCTGGGTTCATGTCAACTTACCTCCAACAGTCTGTCCAACTCTTCGCGTAATCGTTTGTTATTCTTATTCCTTTTTCCAATCGTGGAAAAGAGTGCCACATAAAAATACTCAGGTAATTGACGCCCAATTGCCTCAGTCAGCGTTAGCCATATAAGAGAACCTATAATCGTACCTTCTAAAAGAGGAACTCTTGAAAGATACGAAATGCTGAAAGAGAGGATCGCTCCAAGTATGAAAAGGTTGGCCGCTCCCAGCATGTTGAATCTCGAAGTCACACTGACAGTTCTAGCTAGGATCTCTTGCAGACCACGTTTATTGACACGGATGTATTTATCCGTCCATCTTTCTTTTACGAACTCACGATATGCTTCTCGCTCCCCTTCTGGAACCACATACGTATATCTGAAACCAGCTAATCCTAGCCAAAGAGCTATTCTTGAAACGAACTGAACACTTGGTGCCTGTCTCTGAAGCGTATTCAAAGTGTCTTCTGTGATTTCAATTTGGATCTGATAGCGCTCATCATTAATGGCGCGTATTTCTATTCCGGTTTTGCTTGGGTCGCCCATGTAGATAAGGGCTCGACTGAGTCTATAGCGTATCTCCCTTTCTTGGATACCATATTGACTCTCTTTTTGGAAATAGTCAATCAAACGGAAGACAATTGTTCTATTGCATTCCACGCCAATGATCATATATGGTCTGACTATAAGAGCCAGAAGGTCTTCTTCTCTTAGCCTATTTCTTAGGGTTTCAACGTCATTTTTGTAGCTTCGGTGGATTTCTCTCAATTTCTCATGGAGGGCCTGTCTTACAGATAAAGTATAGAGAAGTTTTGTCTTATTCTTGTCATCTAAGTTTCGAAATCTTGAGGCAATTTTTGCGCCTACACCATCGAATCTAGCTGCAATTTGATTCGGTATATTCCCAATATTTGAGGCGTTGATCAAGCTGAAAAACACCGAAGCAGCAAAAAGATACTCTAGACTATAAGAGAGCCTCTCACTCGTACTCTCGCTTAACGTTAATTCCGTCTCCGCTTTCTTGATTAGCTCCTCGATTTCCAAAATGGCAGTTGTTCTTTGACTTGACATATTCACATAAGTCAGGTAGAGGCCTAGAACATAAGGCATTAACATTTCTCTATCCACGCTTATTCTTTCCTTGACCGTATCCATTAGAGATTTCAGTGATTCCAAATATTTACTGTTGACCGATCCATCAAGAAGATTCATCACTGATAAGGCGTAAAGCGTACTGGCAGACTTATCGTAAAGGTCGTCAGTTCCCCAAGTGCCATTGCCTCTTTTCATATAAACTATGAACTCCTTAAGTTGACGGAGAAAACCATACGTTTCCTGATATTGCAAGTCACATGATATGGCGTTTTCTCCTTGCAAACAAATTTCACCACACGCTTTACATGTATACTGATGGAGTTATAGATATCTGCTTTTGCCAAAGGCTCTCTTTGCACGCATGACCTAGCTCGTAAAAGAGTCCTATGGTTTGTCTTCGCCTTTCCAGTAGAAATTCAAGGCTTTGATTGCTGTACTTCATAGCGCAGACGATGCAGCTAAACCAAACATCTTCGGCGTTTTTAATGCACATGTTTGCATCGTGCTGCCTGAAAAGCTCTTTTGGAGGAGTGCCCGTAGGTTCATAGCCATAAGTGGCATAGACCCTAATGATACTCATAACTCTAGAATGAAGAGCGAATGAAGGAACTTTTTCTTTAAACCATTCTGGAAATTTGTTAATTGCACCTGTTAGAACAGCACTCAGATCATGACTATGCGGGACTCTTATTCCGACTATTAACAATGCTGCTTTCAAAGAAAGCTCAACACATTCATGCGCTCTAGTTATACTTAGCGGGTAGTCTGTAACACGAGTTGGATTAAAATGGTTTTTTGCTTCGTCTAAACACTCAAATTTTTGTGAGAAACAGGCATTTTGCGGTTAACAGGTGTTAACCGAAAACCAGAAGGTTTGCTTTGAAGGTTGCCCAGCAGTATATGGTTAGGGGTTTGGAGCACGAGTTCTTGTTTGAGCAGGAGTATGTGGAAGATGTGGCCTGCACTGAACGTATTGTCCGATTAAGGAGAAAGTGAAAAATATCTGTTTTAATTCCTCATTTTCTCACATTTTGAGGATTGTTCTGGGAATCTTGTTAACTAATTTTGCAAAAAGAGGCTATTCCTTTAAGGATTTCGAGTCGCATCGATCAGTCTAGTTTTTATAAGCAGAGCCATAGACGACTTATCGGGGAGTCTTGATGGTTGAACAATGGTATGTCTCACACATTTTCATGAAGCCCGAGAGCTATCAAAAAGAGAGAGATCGAGTGCTTCTAGATGCTGTCAAACCAGCAGTTGAGGCATTGGATGCTAAGAAGCTCATTCAGACATTCCACTTCCTGTTTGAACCCAACTGCGAGATACTCTTTCGAGTCCGTCTCGTTGATGGCGCAAGCATGAAAGACGTTAAGACCATTGTTGAAGGAAAACTTCAGCCAATAAAGGATCTTTGCAGCAAGATAGACCCTGAAGAGACCTACCCAGGTGAAGGAGATCCTTCAGCTGACTGAAGCTTTGGAACCGAAGGCTGGATTCATACACAGAAGTTCCTTGAACATGGCAGCAGAGCCACCCTATTGATGATGGAAGTCAGAATGAAGCGGAAACCTCTCAGCGCGGGGCGTCTCGACTCGCAATTCAACATAGGAAAATTGGTTCACTGCTTCCTCAACCAAGCAGGACTGAGCACGATTGGAGAAGCTGAATTCCACATTGACAGATTCATTGAAAGAAGCCTCATGGCGCGCGGCTACTATGATGCACTTGAGAGGCTTAAGAAGATTGAAGAGAAGTTAGCCAAGCAAGAAGAGCCAAAGACAGCGCAGTAGACGGAGACTGCGAAAAAATGCCTTGCTCCTTTTACGGCGCGTAGCGGTTCCAAGCCTAGGGCTAAATGATCTTGACGGTTAATACTGAAGCCATCTTTCAATACAGCCCAATTGCTTTTTCCATCTTCTTCCACTCTCTAAGTATGGGCTTAAACTCTTCCTCGAAGCGCTTGAGATGGGTTCGCCTAAATTCTTCATGATGTTGGTCTGCTAGCCTTCTGGCTTCAGCCTCATTGTGGACGCCTGATTTATGAAGCAGCTCATGGATTAAGGTTCTTATGGTGCTGTTAAGTATGTAGCCACGGATTCCTATGCTCAAAGAAGGCTTTTGGTTCTTAATAGGCCACAACAAGGCGGGGTAAATGTCGATTGAGATATTTGTTCTCCAACTTCTTCCGCGAAGCTCCTCCATTATAACGTGGGTTTTGTCTTCCCTTTCATCTAGCCCAAACCTGCTTCTTGGAGATGGCATTCGCAACATTCTCACATCCACCTTTTCGATGCCGAGGGATTCAGCAAGCTTCTCCGTGAACTCAGAGACTGAGGGAAGATTTAGAGCCTTAAATGTCAATTCAGTGAACTTGAAGTAGAATGCAACTTGGTCGGGGTGGTATGGGGCTTTAGCATATTTCGACTTTGATGCAAGCCAAATGTTTAATCGAGCACACATGGTTAAAACCTCAGCTTCCGCGCTGTTTCCTTCCAACTATGCATAAAGTCCTCTCGAGTGATCTTCTCTTCTCTCAATTTAACTATTTAGGGGCGCCAGGTTCTGTTGCATTAATCAGTGTTGTGTTGCAAACTAAGGTTTAGCTTTTCTCGGATTGTTGCAGATTGAGGTTTCCATTCAAATTGATTTTTTCTTAACTCGTTTATAAAAATCTTTTATGGCTTCTTCCTGTGGCTTGACATCTGAGAGATCTATACATTCCAATTTAGAGAGTGGGCGATATGTATAAAGCTGAGACTTTGTGATTAGCATAACATCGTAGGCTTTTGCATATAATAACCCCATGTAGGTGAAGCCAGACTCAGACGCAATTGCGGACTTGGCTTTAAAAGGTAAATCCTTACATACGGATTCCCATTCAGCGATTAAATGTTTGGTAATTTTTTGATTTCCGCTTTTGCATTCGCAAGCAATAGATTTCTTTCCACTAACTGCTAAAACGTCAATCTCATGTATTACCCTAGACTTTCCTAGAGACTCAACATGGTATTTTATATCATAACCTTTGTTTTGGAAGAACTCCGCAACTTCTCGCTCAAAATCTCGCCAAGACATAATGTATAATTAGGAATAAAGAAATAAAACATTTCATGTTTTCGGGTTCTCACTTTTCCTAATGAGATCTAACCATTTGTTTCCTTTCGGGTTCAAGTTTATGTTTGCTTTTTCTGCTGGCGTTCTTCCTTGAAGGGCTTGGTTGTTCTCACGAAGTTGTAATATGCTCTAAAGCCGTCAAGGATTTTCTGTGCAGATTCCTTTATATACGAAACCGACATTGGAATTCTAACCCCATACTCGCTTATTTTGCTTTGATATCTGAGCCCTTTACTAACCCTTTGCGCGCGCTTTTAGGTATAAGCCAAGCTAGTTTTTCTCCTAACTTATATATGCGCGCGCGATTTGGAATTATCGTTTAAGGTGTTTTATATATCCTGTCAGCGTTATATTCCTATTAACCTCATGTGTGGTAAAAATGTCATACGGTGATAAGATCAGAGTCTACCTCCAAGCAGCTGACGCTGCCCACACACATACAGGTAAGCTGATAGCTTTCTCTGCGCTTTTGAAATCAGTTTTCGGTGTCTCTAGTTATGAAATAGTTCCCAATGTCGAGCAGTACGTTAAGACTGGCGGTCTGATGGTTCTGAAAGGGCGCATGGACATGCGACTCGGTCAGACAATTCTAGAGTTCAAGATAGACCTCGCTAAGGAGCTCCAAACTGCCGTTGAGGAAATCGAAAGGTACACAGCCATCTTGAGGAAAAGCAACCAGAAAGTAGCAGAGTGCATCGTTACGGACGGGAAAATATTCAAAGTATTTACAGTTCGCGATGGGGCTAAAGAAGTTCGCACAATCAATTTTGAAGAAGTGACACCTGAACAGGCGATTATGTTTTTGGACACTTTCTTATTTAGCGGCCGAAAAGTGCCTACTGCAGACGATCTAAATATGAGGTTTGGTCCCGGCTCTCCTGTTTACGAGGAAGTGGTGGGGGAACTTACTACTCTTTTCAAAGCAATAAAAGACCCCATGAAATTTGACCTATGGTCCAAGAACATGCAGCTAGTTTATGGATCCACACCTCCTGAAGACGCTTTTATTTCCCAGACCTATCTCATGATGCTAGTGAGGCTTCTACTTGCTAGACATCTGATTAGAGGGGGCATTCCAACAGCTCGGGAGAGCTTGAACGGAAAACTCTTCGACTCACAAGGAATCAACATAATAGAAGATGACTTCTTTTCTTGGATACTCAACCCACTGTTCTGGCCTCAAGTTAAGCCTCTTATCGACGCAATTACGGATGCGCTAGATTACTACGACCTTGAAGCGGTTGACGAAGACATCTTTAAAGAGATATACCAAGAGATAGTCAAGCGGGGCGACCGGCACAGGATCGGAGAATATTATACCCCTGAGTGGTTGGCTGAGATCACTCTGCGAGAGGCAATTGGCGCATTAGACCCGCAGAGGCAAAGAAGGTCTTTCTCGATTTTTGACCCTGCATGTGGCTCCGGAACGTTCCTCACTAACGCTATATCCATCTTGAAACGGAATGGGTGTTCTTTGCAGGAAATCCTAGACAATGTGTATGGGATAGACCTCAATCCCCTAGCAGTGGCTATTGCGAGGGCAAATTACCTTCTCGCTCTTGGAAAACTAATAGAGAATCGGAAAGAATCCGTTTTTATCCCTGTATTCATGGCAGATTCAATAAAACTCCCCAGAGTGCGCAAAGAGCTTCTACACGGAGTTAGTATAATAGCGATTGACGTAGCTCAAAGGACTCAGCTGAGTCTGCCCTTCGAAATAGCCCTTGAGGATGGTAGATTGAAAGAGGTGTTAACGATCTTCAACGAGATTTTGACTCAATATAGGGCAAAAAGACTCGACCGCAAGCAGGCCATTAGGGCATTTGAAAGCAAGCACAAGGGCAGTAAGCCAGTGATGGAGATCCTCAAAAGGACGCTGGCGACCTTAATGGACTTAATAGATGTTAACAAGGACTCTGTCTGGGTGTTTATGATGAGGAACATATATGCATCACTGCGGATGAAGGAAAAGCTTTTCGACCTGCTTGTCGGTAACCCACCATGGGTCTCGTTCAAGTTCATAGAGAATCCAAGTTATCAGAAGTTCATTAAGGAAACAGTGTTCAAATACAAGCTCCTTAGTAGTAGAGAGACGGATCTCTTCACCCAAATGGACACGGCAACAGTCTTCTACGTCAAGACAGCGGACATCTACTTATCTGAAAACGGGATTATGGCGTTCGTTATGCCAAGAAGCGTCCTGACAGGCGCAAAGCAGCATGAAGCTTTCAAAGAGCAGAAAAAACCGCCAATGACCATCATTAAGATATTGGATGTCGAAAACGTCGATCCTCTATTCAAAGTCGATGCCTGCTCCATAATTGCTAAGAAGGGAGGAGCTACCAATTATCCTGTCCAAGCTGTACTTCTATCAGGAACATTACCGGAGAAGAATCTACACCTTAGAAAAGCTGAAAAATACCTCAGTGTAACAATAGGGCAATATGCGCCTGCAACAAAATCTAAAAGAGCGAGTCCATACTATGATAAGGTTCTGTCAGGGGCATGTATTTACCCCAGAACGTTGTGGTTCATCAAATTTGTTCCTGCTACCTTCGGGTTGAATCCCAACACGCCACAAGTCGAGAGCCTAGTGTTGCCTGACTCTAAAGAACCGTGGAAGAATATAGTCATCAAGGGAGAGGTGGAAAGCGAGTTCATCTTTCTAACCATGACAGGGAAGCTTGTATTGCCTTTCAAACCAAAGTTCTTGCCAGCTGTACTCCCACTAAGGAAAGATGCTGAGAAACTGACCATAATGTCTTTAGAAGACCTCAGGAGAGAAGGAAAGCTAAAGATGGCCAACTGGCTGGATGAAGCGCAAAATGCTTGGAAAAAGAATGCGACTAAGACATCTCTGAAGAACTTCCCCAAACCGATGGAATATGTGAATTATCATAACAAACTTGTTCTCCAAAAACAAAACCTGAGGTACTACGTTGTCTATTCCGCTTCAGGCACTCACATAGCTGCGGCGGTGGTCGATACAAAAAAGATACCCGCCCTCGAAATAGGCAAGGCTAAGGTTACTCCCGCCGGATTTGTTGCTGATTATAAGACATTTTGGTTTGGCACCAATGAAGCTAATGAAGCACACTATTTGGCTGCAATACTGAACTCCAAAGTACTCGATCAGATGATTAAGCCGCACCAATCTAGAGGCAAATTTGGGCCTCGTGATATCTGTAGGCTCCCTTTCGAATTTGATGTGCCACAATTTGACCCTGAAAACGATTTTCATAGACAAATAGCAGCAGCGGGTGCAAAGGCGGCAAAAGACGCAACGAGTCTGCCAAAGATGTCACGCTTAAAGATGAAGGCTGCAATTCCTTCAGTGAAAGAAGTTGACAAGCTCGTCGCCGAGCTGTTAAACAAATGATCAGCGTCATTTCCATTCTCAGTTTACTGGAAATCCAAGGAACTTTTGAGTAACTTTCATATGCCAACATTAGAAAAATTAATCGGAAACATAATTCAAAAAGCAAGCTGATAATTCCACAAAGGAGGGCTCCATGATGAAAATCATAGGCGTTGTCTATCCAGTTCCTATTCGTTTTGTGGACAGATTGTTCGTTGCGCATAGAAACGTTTTCGTAAAATATGTTGCACATGCAACGAACCTTAGAATAACTGCTAAACATAAAGTGGTATTTTATGCTTCTCATGGTTCAAAAGAGGTGGTTGGCGAGGGAATAATTGATGCAATAGAATTTCTGATGCCAAAAGAAGTCTTAGAGAAATATGGAGACAAAGTATTTCTAAATGAAGACGAATTGAAGGAATACACAATGCGCCAGCCAGAGAGAACCTCTTCAAAGAAAATGCTCACTCTAACCTTGTCCAAACTACGACGATACCCCCAGCCAATCAAATATGGAAGACCTGTCACCATGGCTGGGGAATACTTAACCGAAGAAAAATATAATGCCCTTTTTCAGAAGGTCTCGAAAGAAAATCTATGAAATACGTAGGGTTGTTACTCTTTTTCTTTGTAGTAGCTTAGTCCTGCTGTGGCGCCTGTTGTTATGGCGAACCATATGATTGTTGCCGTTATGTTTCCTTGGCTGACAATGTAGGCTAAGCCCACTGAAACTCCGTTGAGAACGGCTAGGACTGCGGACAGTTTCAGCTTAAACTGGAATCCCACTATCAAACACTCTAGCGTGATTTCGAAAGAACATCTTTGATCGCATCTATAAGTAGATTGTTTTTGTAAATAAGGATACCATCGGCAGCAGGCTTTTCCAAGGTAAGATCACGCTTACTCCGGTTGCATTCAATACATGCGGGAACAAGGTTTCTAAAATAATCGGTTCCGCCTCTTGAAAGCGGACGGCTGTGATCAACTTCCCAAGCTCCTCGTTCTCTGGGCTTGCTGTAATTCTTCCACGCGAGCTTCTTTCCGCAATGCCAGCAACACCCATTGTTTTTGTCAAATACGCAGCTTAGTTCTTCATCCATGTATCCCATAAGCCTCATCTTTGCCCTAAAGAAGTAGCAACGTAAGTGATGAATGCTGTAATGTTTAACCCATGGGCTACTGCTTGAACCAGCTCTTTCCAATCCTTGTCATAGATAGGAATCCCGACCAAAAATCCGTCTTTGTGTCTGGCGTAGATGTAAACCATGTCTCCAAAGTTGAAAACTTTCCCTATCCACTCATGATTATTCGGTTGGTTTGTTGCTGCTAAGAACGTATCGTAATCGAAAATCTCGTACCTTTTGTCAACAAGCCCCCTTGCCAAAGCGACATCGTATAGAATTTCGTAAACCACAGCCGTGCCGAATGGTTTCTCAACAACTACTCCTTCACCTTTCAACTCAGCAAGGTATTTTACTAAAGTGGCTTGGCTTATTCCCATATCCCTCATAATGCTTATCTGTGTTCTTTGAAAGGGGTTATGATGTGTAAGTAGATAATCAATAATCATCTGACGTCTCTGTGTTTGAAATATGGTGGTTAGAGCATCAACAGATATATTTGAATCAACTCTGCCAATCTACTGATTCTCCCATAACGAACAACGCCTGACACAATGACCCCACTCAAATTTCAGAGCGTGCGCTATGCGTCTGGATCAGATACATAGACAAAGCTCCGTAATGCACGAACATTTTCGCCATTGCGCTTCCTGAAACTATCTAGTGTTCTACTCTTCTTGAGCTTCCTTAGGTTGAATATTGTCAAGCATGTTTTTCCCTTGACGTGTTGAACTCCTTGTATAGTTGCCTTGTAGCGAGCTTGTTTTATCCGATTTTCATAGAAGTAGATGTAAACTCCCTCTTTAGAAGGATCTTCAGGAATCTTGCAACCCGTTTCCCAATTTCCACGTCTTGCTTTGACAATAGCCTCAAGGTGACTCTCCCCATGAGTAACAGGTAGGAGAATGGCCAGCCTTTGTACTTGTTCTGACGCTCGCGCATAATAGCGCGTCCTAAGGGCACGATAGGCAGCGAGACTCAGTTTCTGTTGTCTGGTCAGTTCTTTCTTGCTTTCCAATTCACGAATTTTCTCATCGTAGTAACTCTTTGGCTTGATAGGCTTTCTTGGTCCATGTCTCTGCTGATCTTGAGGGGGAGACTGCTTGGGACTAGACGGGAGTTCATCCTCCCTATAAGAACCTTGACCACCCCCTCTTGTGATATGCGATCGTGGAGTATACGCCTCCACATGTCTTTGTTTTAATCGGGGTGCTTTGTCAAAGCACGTTTCGAAGAATTCGACCGCATCTTTCATGAATTCACCATCAGGATCCTCCACAATCACATTTGCTTCAGCATTTTTACTTTGAGCGCCCTCTGTAAGGTTTGATGATCCGACCACAATCCGATCAGGATCACCGTGAAAAACCATCAGTTTAGGATGAAATCTAGGGTTATCATATTTTTTAACCATAACATTTTTCCGTTTCTGCGAAAGCCTAAGCAGTAGTTTCGCAGACTCTTTGTCTGTTATTCCTTGTAATGAAGACAGCCCAAACACAATTCTTATCGGCTTGTTTTCTTTCAGCAGAGTACTTTCATTTAGTGCATTCATAAATGTTCTCAAACCGCCAATCTTGACATACGCCATTGCTACGTCTAGTTCAGTGCAGCCGGAGAACAGATGTTTCAACCTATCGACGAAAGACGGTGCGTCAACAAATGATATCTTCATATTCTTGACCTCGCGACCACCATGGTCATGGCATAAGTTACGCAGAAAAATATAACTCTTAGCGCGTAAGAGTGCCCTAAGGGTCCAGGAAATTTTGCCAGTAAACTTAGGTTTAAACTAACCCCGCACCGTCCCTAACTAAGCCTATCTTTGATCTGTTTTAGAGTTCTACTGTCGGCGCCTACGCTGTAGGACGATTTCTTCGTTGATGTAGTCTATCGTGACTTGATCCTTAATTGCATGAACAGTGTCATTTGTCCCCCAAAGGTCTACTAAATGTATCCTCAAGATTTTTTCAGGTATTGTGACCCAGTGGACTTTTCTTCTATGTGGGTGCCATCGCTCCTCATCGGATGTTCCTGTTCTGTAGTAGTATTCACTGGTAATGTTGCCAATAGCATAGATATGTTTACGAGAGTACGCGACTACGACATCGCCAACTTTAATCTCTTTGCAAAACATCCAGAACTGCCTCGCCACATATATCGGATCTCCTACATAATCTAGGGGTTCAGCTAGCTGTTCAACTTCTTTTCGGAAGTTTCCCTCAGATTCATGCAGTAAATATCTCAAGTCACCGAGTTCGGCCCATCCGATTGCGACAAAGCCATTTCCTTCAGAATCAATTTGACTTTTAAGATAGGGCCATAACCATGCGTCTTTTCCAGGAGCAACCTTCCAATACGCAAGTCCACTATGATGGAGCCTTACCTCATTCACCGTATCGAATTGACTCGTGCTAGGGAGTGAAGTTTTTCTAAGGCCTATACGTACTCTTCGTTGAAAATTGTCGAATTCTAGATAGCTTGATTTATACTGTCGCACAACGTACTCATCCAGCAAAGAAGCGCCGTTAAACACATTATCAAAGAAGAGGTCAATATTCTTGAAAAGCGGCTCATCTACTTCACCATCCAAAAGGACATTTGCTTCTATATTCTTTTTTAATCCCGCACTTGTAAGATTCGAAGAACCAACTATTACCTTTCGATTCTTATCCTTTTCAAATATGAATAACTTCGGGTGAAAACCTTCGTTGTTATAGTATCTGACCTCTAAACTTGGGAAAGTGCCTGAAAGATGGACGAGCTTTTCTAAGGCTTCCCAGTCTGTGTTATGATACCTAGAGATGCCTACAACGAATTTAATATGTCTTCCATCAGCCAAAACATCACGAAGAGTGCCCGCCAGTTCTTGATATCCATCTGTGCTGAGAAATGCGACAGCGATCCGGGAAACTTGGGATTGCCTCAGACATTCAAGTAGCTTCGGAAGCACATTCCCGCTCTGTAGAAATCGTACTTCGGGCATGGTCTTTTATTATGAATCAACAGATTAATTAGCATTGACATACATGAACAAAAATGACCTTCTATTTTCTACGGGGCTATCTCGTAGGCACAAGAAACGATCTTGCAGAGATAGTGACACGGGGAATATATGTGTAAGCGTTTATGCAGAATCCTTAATAGCTTGGAGCAATCGGGACTTACCCTTTTGGATATTAATCTGGCTAGGCACACCAAACTTTCTCTTTTAGGAAAAGGGAATCTGCACTAAGAGAAAAGGGTTCGTTTTGACCTTCTAAGAGCTGAGTCGAGCAAATCGACTAACAATAGTAACCATGGTTATTCCTCATGGACGCGCTAATCATTTTGGGAATATGACGGGCTCTAACTTGTCTCGTGGTTCAAAGAAACCGATTAAGTAGAACAATCTACCTTCAGCTCTTCGGCTTTCATGCATTAAGGTGTACAGAATAGCTAAGGAGGCCATAGTATAAACTACATTGGAGAGGCATGCATCCTTAATATTATCCATTTCTGAATGTTTCAGATTATTGTAAGCGCCCCACCATTTCAATCTGGTTTTGTGATGTTTAATATCAGCAAACGGCAGAACTATAAAGCGTGTAAAAGGAGTTGCTAATCTAACTCCTATCGAATCGATATTCCTAACCTCATTAATCAGAAAATTGCGGTAGTCTCTTATATCATATGATTTTGCTGGTTTTGCGCTTGTATTCTTAACCATTTTGTCCAATACTGAACTAAAAGTGCTACCAATGTCTTTTATTATACTGCTGAATTCGTAGGAAAAGGTAGTGGCGTTTCCAGGGGCTAATTCAACGTATCTTAGAGCGTCAAGTATTCTGGCTTCTATGGGATGATACCTAATTGATAAGTACCCAAGGGTTTGGTTAAACCAAGCATTTTTGCCATATTTAATCTGCAATTCTGCTTTGCAACTTGCATAGCTTTCATAACCCTCGCTCACTGAGAACCCCTCCCTCAGATTCTATGACTTAAGTGGGTTAAGAATTTTTGTTCGTTCTGGCAAGCTTAACAATTTTTTAGCAGTTGCAACTCCAAGACATACTGAATATTTCACTCTGATACTTCTGAAGCATTTGGGCTCTCTGATCTGGAGCAACTTGGCTTGGCGGATTATTGCCCGTATCGAGTCCCCAGAAATCTCTTCCTGGTTGATTCGTGTCCTTCCTCACTACAATTGCTGAGGGATAGATGGAAGGATTAGTAAATTGAGCTATTCTACTACTTACCTCACCTACTATATGGCCAATAGTGCCCCGGTTTATCTTTTCATGCCCTCTATCTTTAAGCAGATTCATTAAATCGGCATAGGTAATAGTTTGTCTGTTTTGCGCCCTTTTCCAAATTATGTCACAAGCATCTCTAATAACCCGCGCACCAATCCTGATTTTTCCCTCGGCATATCTGAAATATATATCCTGCCACTCACACATTTTCTGACCTTCTCCTAAGTTTCTTATTCGCTTAATCTGATAATGCTTACTATGCTTTGTGGCGACTCCGACAGAAAGACCAATAGCCTGTTCAAATTTTTTCTACTTTTTCTTGCATAATAGTTTCTTGTTCATGTGCTTTAACCCAATATAAAATTTTCTTTACTGCCATGTAAAAGCACAGAGCCCTACTTTATCGTAAGGAAGGCTGAGAAAAATGCCTAAACCTGGAATGACGGGCATACGCCTAAAACAAGAGGTTGCGGACCTTCTCAGAGCTAAAGCAAAATCCGTGAACATGGGTCTAAATGAATATCTCACCTGCATCCTCATAGGACCGTTTTGGGACAGTGCCGAGACCATTACAGGTCATATGACTCAACAAGTGAGTTTGGTAGGACATCTGCTTGACGTGTAGAGGGTCGTCGGTTCAAGTACGGCCTGCCCCACTCCTATTTGGGTATATAACAGTCAATTTCATATGTTCACAGAACTGGGATTAGATTCCTAACTTTGGTATGTAGGCTAAGTATGCTCTTCTCAACTCTTGCCTGTCTATGTGGTGGTAGATGTCTATGGCTTCTCCTCTCCTGTCGCCTCTGAGTTCTTTAATACATTCTCTTGGCATGCCATTTCTAAGTAGCCATGTAGTGAACCAGTGTCTGAAGCGGAAAGTAAACTTCTAATCTCTTTTCTCAAGCATTCTTTCAAACTCGTATAGTTCCTTGTTTCTCTCAGCCACCTCGGTTAGGATTTCCTCGCCTTTGTTGGGTTTTGTCCAGACGGCATCCAGCACTTCGCGCACTTCACCTTCATCCTTGGCTACCCTGCATATTTTCTGAACCGTAACACTGCTTCCGTGTTCTTGTAGCTTTTGGTTGAAGTCCGCTGCTTTAAGAAGCTGTATGTTCATTCGGGCAGCGTAGGACGCTAAGCTTATGGTGCTTTCGTCTTTAAGCCTAACACTCTCTTTGGGATTAAAGGCGCCAGCGGCGAAAACGCCCACCATTCCCTGCTTAACGCTTCTTCCTTCTGGTGTGTCGACGCCGAAATCTTTGCTCCACCGCAAGACATCGAAGAAGTCGTCTACATCACGCTTGTTGACTAGACCCCACTTACAGGACAGCACATAGGTGATAGATGGCGCAAAGATTCCAGGAGTGACCTCCCACACGCGGTCTACCTCAGCGCTCATCCTTCTTCCTCCCACACTCTTAATTAGGTGTAGAGTGATACGTCGCGGGTCCATACCTTGAGTTCGATGATTTTGGGTCAAGAAGTGCGCTCCAGTAGTAAACCTATCTATGAACCACTCCGCCACGGTTTCCCAGTTATGGCCGATGCGGTTGTCCCTGCCCTTAGTTATACGTATGTAGTTCTGCTTCATAGCCATGGCTGCTTGGAGTTCCGCCTCCTCCATTGATGCGTGGTAATAGTATCGATAAGCGTCGAAAATCTTCATCTCTTTGAGGTCGGGATACAGTTGTAATGCTCTTGTCACGGCTCGTTGGGCTTCATGTTTGGTGCAGTCTAGCTTGTTTCGGATGTAGGAAAACCCTACAAGCTTTCTAAGCTTGGAGTGTTCGATTATCATGTCCCTAACGAGGTGAACCCTCTCCATGAATGAGCTTGTAGCGACCTTACCGTCAAGGGCCTCGTCCGTCTTCTGGATAGCCTCCTCAATGGCCGTTTCTCTAGGCTTGCTTGAATCCAGCCACGTGATAAGGTAACCTTCCTTGAAAGGTGTCTGCCTCTCATCCGTCTTGTAACCCCTCACGTAAACAACGCCCTTCTGTTCAAACCGGCGAACGTTGGACATCACATCCCGAACCTTCACTCCGTGCTCCTTTAGGGCTTCAGAGATTTCAGTGGAGAAGAAGGCCCTATCCTTCTGGCTATTAAGGAAGTTAAGAATCCTCTGAGCTTTGCTTAGCTTTCCACCACCTCTCACATCCAAAAAATCTTTGCTATACTTCACAAACTCATGCCCATCAAGACGCAGAGAGTTCACGCCCTCAGGCTTCAGCACGTAGAGGTGGTAGGACCTAGTGGTGGCGCTGACTCCACCCCTTCCCTTAAAAATCCTCTCAGACGCATAGAGGGGCTCCCTAGTCCGCAGAACAAGACCCTTCTCCCAACAAATAAAAAGCGAATTGTAAGCGGCGCTTTTGCTGAACCCCGAAGCCCTAACAATCTGTCTTAGGCTCCTTGGCTTATGGTCGCCCAACGCCGCCAAGATAAGCTTCCTAGACTGACCCATGCGACCGCTTCCGTTAGAAGCATGGGAAAACCGAGAATTTAAACCTTCTCATGAAATAGAAATCATAGGGAAAACTTGAGGACTATTAAAAGAACCCCATTCCTCAAAATATCCTCAAAAAATCCATAAAAAGCATTAGAGAAGTGGTGCGGCCGCCGGGATTCGGACCCGGGTCAACGGCTTGGAAGGCCGACGTCCTAGACCAGACTAGACTACGGCCGCGCATGTTGCAAGTTGTATCTATACAAGCTTGTGCCTTAAATTAAAATTA
>Ga0315310_10000454_pt1 | contig 26021 bp, 21 predicted proteins | sample TDP5_MG_FD_203630 | JGI IMG/M metagenome (GOLD analysis project Ga0315310, IMG submission 203630) | Freshwater sediment microbial communities from Lake Towuti, South Sulawesi, Indonesia - TDP5 | ecosystem: Environmental > Aquatic > Freshwater > Lake > Sediment | place: Indonesia: South Sulawesi...
AGGACATAAGATGCGGTGGTGTAAACAAGCCTATCTTTCTCTGGCACAGAGTCTACGAAAACATTAAAACCAATGTTTTCTTCAGCGATGAAGAAGAATTGAATGACTTTGTGATGAAGATTGTTCACAAAGCTGGAAAGCACGTCAGCATTGCCTATCCGATAGTGGACGTAACCCTGCCCGGTAAGCATCGTTTGGCTGTATCCTATGGAAGAGAAACAACTCCTTCTGGAACAAGTTTCACTATTAGAAAATTCCGTGAAGACCCGTTCACTATTGTTGATTTGATTGAAAACGAAACCATAAACGAGTCTATTGCAGCCTATCTTTGGCTTCTTGTAGAGAATAAGATGCCCATCATGATTGTGGGCGCCACTGGAGCCGGCAAAACCACCGCCTTGAACGCCATTGGTTGTTTGATTCGCCCCAGCTACAAGATAATCACGGTTGAAGAAGTGGCTGAGATAAATCTGCCCCATGAAAACTGGACTTCAACAATCGCGCGTTCGGGTTTTGGAGCAGAAAGAGAGGGGGAGATAACCCTTTATGACCTGATAAAATCGGCTGTGAGACATCGCCCGGACATAGTAATCGTGGGTGAAATTCGAGGTGAAGAGGCTTATGTGCTGTTTCAAGCGTTAGCCACAGGACACGGTGGACTTTGCACCATGCACGCTGAAGATGTTGAAACCGCTATTAAGAGGCTTACTCAACCTCCAATGAATATTCCAGGCTCCATTATCACACTAATGAACTGTGTAATTGTTGTGAGACACGTTCAAACACCTGCCTTTCTAGAGACGGGCAAAAAACTGTCAAGCAGAAAGTTTGTCCAAGTCTCGGAAATAAAGGACTCCAACACATTTGTTAACGCTTTCGAATGGAACGCCTCATCCGACATTTTCCAAGAAAAACCTGAGGAAAGCATTCTGCTCAGACGCATAGCAAGAAAGCTGGACATACCTCTTGAACGTCTCATCAGCGAATATGAACAACGCAAGAAAATGTTGCAGGACATGGTTGAACATAACATAAGGGACCACCTAAGCGTCAACAAGGTATTAAGCAAATATTACCACAACCCAAGCGTGTTACAGGCTGAGTCAATCAGAGATTCCAAATAGTGATACACATTGCTGAAAACTCAAAGCATAAACAGAGTCTTCGGTTGGATGCTCAGCCTATTTTCTGGGGGAGAATCCGATGAAATCGACAGTGAGTTGCCATTTGCGGTCATGATGTTTACGACCCTGGCTGCAAGCGGTGTAACGCTCTATGAAAGCTGGAAAAAAATGCGTAATGCTCGTCTCCTCCCTAGAATTCAGAAAGACGCCGAAGACATGGTTCGGCAAGTTGAAGTTTTAGGATACGACCCACTCACGGTAATGCATAAAAAGGCTGAGAAAACCACTTCGAAACTGTATCGAGACTTCTTAGCCGGGTTTGTGTCGTCAGTTAGAAGTGGAGGAAACATTGTCAGCTTTTTGAAAAGCAAACTACGTTCAATTCTGGAAGTTCAGAGCGCAGCCGCAACGCGGTCAATTGAAAAGTTGGGAACACTTGTTGAAGCCTACGCTGTTATGCTAATAGTGACTCTTTGCACTTACATCCTGTACGTAGTGATATCTTCGAGTTCGATTTTCGAAGTTATGCGCGCAGGTGCCGTAAGGACAAGTGCCCCCTCACCCCTCGTATATGTCCTAATATTCGTTATAATGCCCTCGATTTCCTTTCTGTTCATGGTGGTTGCGGAAAAAGCCCGCAAAAGCACCTTCATATCTCTCAGGTCTGTGTACCGCAAAGCTATAGTGCCTGCACTAGGCGCCTTGGCGTTTTTCATACTAGTTAGTTTTGTGCCTCAATTGCAGTTCATTACAGAAACAGTTGGACTGCCAGCAATTGTGACACTCTGCCTAATAGTCGCTTCAGTACCTCCAACAATAGCTTACCACAAGGTTGCAGTTGTGAACTTTGCAGCGGAAGAATCCATGCCGAGCTTTCTACGAGATGTCACGGAAGCGAGGAAAATTGGATTGTCTCCAGAAAAAAGCATCATTCACGCCTCAAAAAGACACGGATACGGAAGATTCTCCGGACTTCTGGAGCTGGTTAGAAGCCAAATAGAATGGGGTGTTGCGCTGAAAAAAATCTTTGCAAACATCCGAAAGAAGATACAAAGTTGGCCTGTGCTTGTTCACTTTTTCATCTTAATTGAAACAATAGAGGTTGGAGGCGGCTCTTCCAACGCATTGGAAATACTCGCTGAATACTCTGAGAAAAACAAGGACATTGAAACGAATAAGCGGTCCATGCTCAGGCCCTACATTATTCTAGCCTTTATCTGGAGTGTTCTGATAGCGCTAACAACGACGATTGTGGCTCTAACAATATACGTTCTGGCCCAGATTTCACTGCCAGGCATGGCTAAGGCGTCATTTGATGTTATGGAGCAGCAGATAACCCTCTTCTCAATCGGCATAATTCTTCAAACATGGATGTCAGGCTTCTTTATAGGCAAGATTAACGAGGGCACTTTTGCTGCAGGCTTCAAGTATTCCGCAATGTTAGCAGCCACGGCTTATGTCTCTCTTGTAATGTCTAGACACTTCTTAGCGGGGCTTTACACGTTAGCTTCCGCCGTACCTGCCTAGAGGTGGTATTCCCATTGCCATCATCTTCTATTGACACTTTTCTTGCATGCTCAATTATGATTATACTCGCCTTGTCAGCCATGGTAGGCACATCTAAACTGATGGCTCCCTACCTAAGTGAGTTATCTCACAGAGACGACGCTGAACGTTTCCAGCAACTTGCTTCCTACATTCTTCTAAACAGTGGAACACCACCTAACTGGGGTCAAATGGAAGACACGAAACCAATCAGTCTGGGTTTGGCCAAAGCAGATTCTTCTCTGCCTTATGAACTCGACATTGACAAAGTTTCACGTTTAAACAGCGGAAACAGCTATTATCTGACCTACTCTGAGTTGTGGGAAGCACTTGGCGTAAAAGACGCCACCTTTCAAATTGAAATTAAGACTTTGTTTGACCTCTCAATTAGTTTGATTTCAAATTCAACCCTTGGAAACCAAACTGTCTACGAGTTTGTGGTTGCCACGAGAAAATCTGGAATGCCGATATCAACTTATCTAAGCAGCTATGTAGTTGTTGACAATTTCGTGGATAATGTCACATCTTCCACAGGCTCTAACGGAGTTGGCTCACTCACGGTTTATATTCCAAATTCAGTGAATGGAACAGCGCTCATGCTGGTTTTTGCAAAGGCACAAGTGAACCCTCAAATGGTTTCCTTCAACACCTACGCCTTCAGTCACAACTCATCACCAGCGACGCTTCCCAACGGAACATTCGCAAGGCTCAGCCCATTAAACGACGTCTTAAATGCGTCTCTAGTCTACCCCACCACAGAAATTCTGAAGGCGCAGATATTCACTTTCAACTACAATTTCAGTTTAACCAAGAAAGCACAAGGAACTCAAACTGTAGAATATTTTGTCCCGCAGCTTTTGGATGCAAGTCCAATAATAATGGTGCTCACCGGATATAATGGGTCCACCTCTTTTGCAGAATGGGTGTCTTATCCGCAATTGCCTCTACTGATAGGAGTTGACTTCAGTGAAAGCATCGCAGGGTCGAAGACTGTTTCGATCAGCCACATAGCAACCATAAATTTTGCACTCTATGAGGTTGTGACAAAATGGGGAGGGCTAAGCTAAAATGTTTGATCAGAAAGGGCAAATCAGAATCATCGAAGCCTTTTTGGCAGTTGCTGTCATATTTTCGGTGCTATTGATTTCTGTGACATTTCCTTCTTCCCCAAACCTTGACAATCAGAAGTCTTTGGCAAACATGGGAACACAAGCTCTGATAACGCTTGACACAAATGGCACACTTGGAAACCTAATCCTGCAAGAAAACTGGACAGACATAAAGACGTCTCTCGACATTTTACTGCCCATCGGTGTTTCATTCAACCTTACAATTTATGATGACAATCTGCGCCTAGTAAGTTCTCAGGCTATTCAAAATTCCAACTTGTTAGGTCACGAGGCCGTTTCAGTCCAGTATGTTTGCGCAGTTCAAAACTTAAACGTTCAGTTTTTTGTTCTTCGTTTGCAGTTGGCTTGGACAAGATGAGAGGTGAAAAAGTGCGCCGAAATAGGAATAATTCGGGTCAAGTTCTTCTGATTGCCGCTTTCATTATGGCATCTCTTCTCTTGTCTGCCCAACTCTACATTTTTGAAGTTGGAAAAATCTCGAATGAAACGGAGTCAGACTCTTTAAACGATTTTCTCTTAGCCCTGAAGCTGGGTTCTAGGCACGTTGTAATCGGTTCTCTTGCAAACATATCTAATGGCGGACAGAATAGTAATCTCGTATGGAATCTTCAAAGATGGTCTTCTCTCGTTAGCAGACAGTACCAGTTTGGAAAGAACGTCTTAAATTGCACTTTAAGAGAAACGACTCCCTACGCTTCTGGCATCTGGATATCCTGGGGTCAAAACGGCACCGGAGTCTCCTCAGCCTACGCCAGCTTCAGTTACAAACTTTCAGATCGTGAAGTCGACATTGACCAGTCTTACTTCATGAACATTACGACTGTGGTTTTCATTGAAAGCTATTATCAGATGGTGAGTGGAGACATAAAGCAGGTCAACGTCACCATCAGTATATTAAATGAAGAAAACCATGCGCTTGCAAAACAAATCACGATTTATTACAAACTACTAGACAGTTGGCAGGTTCCAAACGCAACCAACAACTACACGATCTCAGACTGTGGAGACGGCACTTACCAAGCATCTTTCGTTGCCGATATTCCCTCACAAGACGTGGAAATATCAGCTCACGTAGTTGATCAACGAGGAATTTACGTTCACGCCAACGCAACAAGCTCACAAATCTGATAGGGTTGTCTGAGAAGTGGTTCAGAAAATGCACTGAATTACCTTAGCACATCTTCTTCTTCCAGAAATAGTCTCGAGGGCGGCCATATATCGTTGTTGAGAGTATTTTTCTCTTGAGAATATTTCGTCTTGGAAAGAATGAGTATATTAATTCTTCAGTATTGTCTTTCTTGAAGGCTGCGTGCATGTACATCATTGTTATCGAAGACGGAGTTTCAAAGTGCCTCTGGGTTCTGCCCAAACTGGAGAACATAGTGCGCACGCATGTTCTCAAGAAACGCGAGGAATAACCGCTTAAGTTACGCTTATAAGAGCCTGTAAGCTGAAATTTCATTTTGATTGACCCATGTTGCCTGTGCCTTGGCGCTACGTTGAGTCTTGGAACTGCCTAGTTTGCGGCTTGTGCTGCAAGGGCTTCGACGTCGTTTTGGACTTTCCAGAGTGGATAAACATAGTGAAGGCTTACGGCGTGAATTACACCATGCCAGGCATAAGCAGATTTTATTTGAAGCGGAAAAGTGATGGCACATGTGTTTTCTTGGGCAACTATTACGGTAAATGGCTGTGCTCCTTACAGCCCATGAAGCCGATAGCGTGCAAACTGTGGCCCTTCAAAATCTCTGACAAACCCACATATGGAAGACCAAACGATGCACGTTATGATTTGACCAACATGAAACTGTACATTTACGTTGATCCATCTTGTGTAGGACTGCGTTGGGGCTACCCTAACCCTGAGTTCATGAACACAACACTAACCGAATTTGTTGACCTCGCCTTGGGACAACGCCAAAAACAGTTCTATTCTACGGCAAGACTGTTTCGACCTGAGACATGGAAACTAATTTGAACCTGCCAATGTTTAAAGCCTAACACATCGCCTATTATGAAAACGGAGCGAGTTTCCTTTGCAGGTCCTTAAACAAATCAAGGTTACGCGAGTTGAAACACGACCTAACGATGCTTGGTACGACTTGGGTTTGCGACAACTGCGAAAAGGTGAGGTAAGTTTCTATCGAGTTCGAGACTTTCTCACGGGGGCTTGGCTGTTCAAAACATGTAGCGACAAGGAACTTGGCAAAGTTTTGGTCAAGGCTGTGAAGTGCCCAGCTGGTGCCCGCTTTGCTCAGCTCGAGGGAAACACAATGGTTTTTCAGCAAAGCGTGATCGAAGACATGTTTTACGATGTGGTTTCTCTGACGCAGGCGGATGAAAATGACCGGGTTAGACGAAAGATTGTAAGCAGCGCCGAAGACATACCGGTTATCATCAGAGAAAACTACGAGGTTAAACCCTACGAAGAGGCAACTGGAAAAAAAGCGCCTGGAAAAAACCTAGTCACCCTATCCAAGCGTGAAGACGAAAAAGCAATGATAAGCCTGTTTCTCCTTGAACGAGCATGGACGCTTTCAACCGTCACACCAGAAGAAAAACTCAAAACACTACAAGAGCAGGAGAGGAAGAAACCAAGAGAAAGGAAGAAAGAAATCGACACGGGTCAAACTTGGTCGTGTCCAATATGCGGTGACAAGTTTCGATTAAGACACATCGAAGGAGAAACAACCACGAAACACGCACTCAAGAAACATCTTGTTTAAGTTCTCTTGCGCCATGTAAACACAATTACAGTTATACCGATGAAAAGTGTGAAGGAAAACGCGCCGACTATGGGATTGTAGTCCTTCACACCGCGACTTATGCTGATTGATACTAAACCTATCCTGACATCTTCATTGATTGCTCGCAGTGTGACATCAATGTTTGAATTCTGAAGCCTGTATTCTCCGTAACCGCTTAACATTATCTTCGATGAACCATGGATTGGTTCTGTTCGTAGAATCTTGCCATTTCTAGTGAAGTTAATTTCAAGTATTCCTCCTGACGCATTGTAAACGTTGACTTCAAACTCGATCCATTCAAAAACATACAACGGCGGAGGAAAAACGTAGGATGTGGACGTTCCTTCTCTTAGACTTTGCACACTGACAGTTTGTCCCTTCTCAACAGTCAAATCAATGCGCGCAACACTCAACTCTCCGCCGTACGAAGAACCATAACTGACCAGACCGCCCCAAAGAGCACCGAAAATTGCAGAGATCACCAAGCTGAGGATTATTTCTTCCTTTCTGGTCAACTCAATTTTCATTGCGTTCACTATTTGAAATAACTTAGCTTGTGTAATCGTTAGCTTCTAGTGCCTATAAAAATTGTGACGATAATCCTATACCTGACGCGTGTATTGTTGCATTTAAACTAATCTTGTAGCTTCCTTTATTGCCCCTTAGTTCTTACTGACTGCGAAGAACGTATATGCTCTCTCCATTAGGTTAGAGAGAATAGCGAGCGAAAATGACAGCTTCCGAAAATCAGCCACAATACTGAAAGAAATCGCAAACTCTCTCAAAATCTGAAAAACTTCTTACAGGATTCCAGTCAAAACCTCTTCCGGCTTAAACTCTTGTCTGGAACGCACCGACGCCTCTTCCACATAAAGTTGAACTGCATACTTGAGCGCGTCTTCGCTCACTGGCACATAATCTGAACTGGATTGAAAATAGTTGAGAAGCGAAGCGGCACATGCAAAGCGCATGGCTCTGTCTTCTAAACGAGCGGAGAAGGATACGAATTCCCTTGGAATCTGCTCCAAAATAGCGTTGCGAGCCTTCTCCACCATCTCATAAGCCTTAGGCGTAATCAGCACGGGCTTGGCAGAAAAACGAGCCTTAACCAAAGGATGACCCGTTTCTATAGCATGGATAAGGGTGAGGTGGTCTCGAATCTGTTTTGCACCTTTTTCAATGTCGATTTCGCCAAACGCCAACTTCATTTGACTCTGCGCGATTTCAATGAACCGTTGTTTGGTCAGTCTGTGCAACCTGCAAAGCATGCGATCTTCGATGGCGTTGAAGTTGGGGTCTTGAACTGTGACTTCATAGCCTCTCCCAAATGTAGTCACGTTGTAGTTGACGCTGAAAAAATTTTTGAATTTGTAGGGTCCTATAACTTCCCGATGTAACTCGTACTTGATTTCACCTCGTTCCATTGCCAACTTCAAGGGTTCAACCATGCCCTTGTATCGGAACCAGTCGTTAAACTCAGGAACAATAAAATTGAAAACCCGGTTCACATACGCTTGACCAATCCGAATGAAACGGGCAGGCGTCATGCCGCCAGCGTAACGGTTGCGACCTGGAATGCCGTGTGGAAAAATCTTGGCTTCAGTTTTTCCCAAAATCATATCGCGTGTAGAGAAGCTCTTACCCGTTCCCGGTTCACCGAATAGTGAAAGATTCCAGCCGGTGCGCATGCCCGTTTTTCCATGTTCATGGACAATGTCCACATCCGCCAAACCGTATTGCTGAGTGATGCTGAGCATGCTGTCAAAGTACAAGACAGGCCCAAAAAGTTTCATGAGATAATCAGCCAAAGCCGATACTGAAAAGGTTCTCCCGAATCGGATTGTGGCGTCAAGACGGTTCCTTAACAGATTACTCATATATTCGTCGAGCGCCGCGTCCATCTTTTCAACTTCTTGTCTTTCCAAAGCGACATAATTGACCCCGCCCACCTCAGCCGACACCACCGTAGAGGGGACAATGGCTACGGGTGTAGGAGCAGGCGGAGGTGGAGCTATGCCCAACTCGGATTGAACAAGAGGGGAAACTTCCTCCAAAATCTTCCATTCTCGGTAATCATCTCCTTGGTAAGAAACAACAATAACCTTGAGTCTTTCGAGTTCATTCACGATGGGTGCAGGATCAACGTGATGTCTCAAATTGACGGTTATATCCTTCAAACCACAGCTTTTGCCAGCCTCAACCAGAACCCTCAAAACGTCTAATCCGTTTTTTCCATGTTTTTTTCTTATCTGGCGAAGGCTGTTCTCAAGGGCTTTCCACTGCCCTTCAAGTAATAGGGTGCCGTCTTCAAATGTGTAGTGTCTGCCTCTAAACACAATCCATTCGCGAGGCGCGTAAGCATCAAAAATCTCCTCCAGACGAGCATCATTGATCGCAGATGCGATTTCAAAAGCTGCTTGGTCCTCATCAATGTTCCAAGCGTCTTCGAAGCGTTCAAAATATGGAATAGTGAGTTTTTTGCCCATTTCAAAGAGTTGGTGACGTGGAAAGGCGCGTTTCAAGAGGATTTTACGTTCAACCACCTTGTCCTCAACAGTCACTCAATAGTCCCTCTAGGAAAGTCTATTCTCTCTTTGACTCAAACCAGACGGCGAGTTCAACGCTTGTCTTTATGTTTCTTTCAATCTCGCTCATAGGTGGCTCTATGGCTCTGTACGTCTCTCGATTTTTTCCTTGGTGATTTCGCACGTAGATTACATATGTTGGAAATGCAACAGTGTGAAAAGCGTCAAGGCATTGCATTGTCTCCTCTTTTTTTTCCTGACTGTAATACGCGTGAACTCGAACAAATTCCACTCGATTGCCATGTTTACTCTTCATCCTGTCCGACAGTTTTTCAAATGATGTCTTCTGCCTTTCGCAACCGCTGCATTTTTCCCTTGTAACAACGGTAACATAGGCTATTCCGAAATTCTTAACAAAGTAATCTGCAAACTCGATGTTCTTCTTATCAAGCGCCTTTTTGAGTTCGGAGAAATTAAGAAGTTTGACAGCCATACGGAATCATAAAATGGAGAATTTATTTAAATGCTTTCTTGGGCGTAAGTGTGTGCTCTAATGAGGGCGTCTACTTGCCCCTGACTTATCCAGCCTTCAGCCCTAAGTTCCTCCACTCCTCTCATCAATCTTTCCTTAAAGTCGTGTTTCCCTAAGACGTTGCATGAGGCGGCTGCCTGAAGCAAGCTCTCGTTAAAGGCTTTTTCAGATTTCATTTTCTCCTCAAAAACAAAGTCAAGCATTTTGCTCAGAGCCTTAGACCTCGGCTGCAGCAACAGCTTTACTCTGGAGCCCGGTCGGAGACTTCTTATGGTTTTTTGAAAAGTTTTAACAATGCCCTCAGAACTCATCACCCTAAATGGCGGAAAGACTTCGAATTGCGTTTTCTTTTCAGCTTGATAACAAGCAAGGTAAAAAGGCAGGCACAGCAGTGTAACATCCTCAAACTGCCATGGGATCCCTAACTTCTTCAGCTCCTCTTTCCGCTTTCCCTTTTGCTCAATGAGTTCTTCGATCTGACTTACAATTCGTCCAGTCGCACGCCTGAGCATCTCAATTTCTGCTTGCTTGGCTTCAACACTCCTGTCCCGTTGAACCTCGATGTGTACAATTTTCTTTCTCTCTCCATCAATCAACGCTTGATAACCATACCTCAATTTTTCGATGTCAGCCTCGTTTTCCCTGCGGGTTTTTTCAATTAATTCTGAAAGGATGCGTATCCTTGCCTTCATCTCGTCTATTTTGCTTTGGTAAATCCGAATTCGGTGCTCCCACTGTGTTGTGCCTATTTTGTCGTGTCTGCGTTTGCGAGTTTCTCGTCTCTTCATGTAATCTGCCCTGGTAAGTTCCAGTCGTTGCAGTTCACGTCCAAGTCTTTCCCTTTCTCTTTCCTTTGTCCTCAATTCATTCTCTACGATTCTGTTCATCTTGGCTATTCGCGCGTCTCGTTCTTTCAGCAGCTGGTCAACCTTCCTATCTACTGTTGGTCGAAACTTGGAGATTTCAATTTCATAGGTTTCACGAGTGATTTCAATTTCCTTCAAAATCATTTGTTCGTGAGCCTTGGAAGTCTGGCCTAAAAGATTTTTGGTGTATTCTAGACTCCTTATCTCCGACTGAATCTGTTTGTAAAGGTTTAACACTTGCTTGGCGGTTTCAACGGCCGCCTGTTGGTCAAGTCTAGGCGGAGCCAGAACAACAGCGTCGTTACCCTCTAGAGCTAGAGCGAGAGTTTCTTTAACATATTCAAAAGCAGCGGATAAAAACTCTCTATCCATCATAAGAGCGCTAGTTTGGACCTTGTTGATTTTGGCAAAGTCGTTAAATGTTTTCTCGTGTTTCTCAAGAGCACTTCGAAATTGCTCCCGAACCGAGGCGCCACGCTCAATATCATCCACAAAAGGTGTAAGGTCGGGCAAAATCTGAAAGGCAATGTTGGAGGAAAAAACACCTAGGCCGTCTATTATTAAGGACTCGTTTTCCCATGGAACTGCCCACAAGGGATAGTGTAGTTTAGATACAAAAGATGTCTTCTTCGGTGCAGTTTCGAGGAGTCCTCGTTTCCTGCGTTTTGCTTCGGTCAAAAGCAGAATAGCGGCAACTTCCATGTTTGGGGTAAAGGCTTTAACTCTTTCCCTAACTGGAACCGCAAAGGGCAGAACCAAACTGGCTGTGGGCATACCTCGGCTACCACAACCACAATTGAGGTTTTTGGTTATTAATCTTTAAAGAAAAAAAGGAGACTTCACTACTTAAAGAGGAAAGAGAGTGACCTCTCGACGAAACCGTGGTCTAATTTCTCATAAGCCTCCATGCTGCCCACGTCATACCAGAAAGCATCAGACAAGTAACCATAAACTGGTTTGCCGCTCTGGACCAGATGTGGAATCACGTCTTTCATCAGGTCAACCCCTCGCTTTTTTGGAAAGAACCATTCAATGTCATTGAGTGTTTCCCCCTCGAGAACCATTATTCCGATGCTCACAGGCTTTTCCAACTCTGGTTTTTCCACAAACCCTAAGATTTTGCCCTTTTTGTCAACGTCAGCCAATCCTACTCTTACCGTGAAGCCTGATGCCAAGGCAACTGTTGCCACAGCCTTTTGGCGTTTGTGATAGTCTAAAAGCTTGCTTAGATTCATGGTGGTGACTATGTCTCCGTAATACACAAGCAAGGTATCGTTGGTGGTTGCCATTTCCTGTTTGAAGGCGTTGAGCACCGAGCCCGCTGTGCCCTTGAACGTGGGAACATCTCGGACATAAGAGATTTTGACGCCGAACCTAGAGCCGTCATCGAAATAATTGACGATCTGCTCCGCCTTATAATCAACAAGAAAGGCCAAATCGATGACGCCGTGAAACTTTAGCAAACGAACAACATATTCTAACAAGGGCTTCTGCCTTAAACCAATCGGAATGAGGGCTTTCTGGAAATAATAGGTGATGGGACGCAGCCTCGTGCCAGGTCCACCACACAGAATTAAGCCCTTAACACTTCTCAAATAACTCACACTGCTAGCGAAAAAGACGAACCGGGGAGAAGTGAAAGAGGCGGATTTTGGCTGTCATTACTTCTTTTTCTCTTTTTCTTCCGCCTTTTCTTCCGCTTCTGCTTTCTCTTTTTCCTCTTCTTTCTTCTCTTCTGCCTCTATTTCCTCAATAGGTTTCGGAGGCGGAGTCGTCGCCATGGTCCAGCCTATCCATGCACCGATGCCGAGCACTGCCACGAAGGCTACGAACACTGGAACAGCGACTAACCAGTATCTGACACCACCAGTTGACCAAGTAATATCAAATGAATTCTGAAGCCAATCCTTTATCCAAGGATCATAGAAGAACAGTCCTATAATGTATCCAATTATGACAACGATGCAAACAAGGAATATCAATCCGCCTATGGCTTGATCTTTGCTCACCATTTTTCACCACCAATTTAGGCATGTTTAGAAAACAACTTTATTATAAGGTTTACCATTAGAATCAGATGGTTCCCTCCTCCCACGAGGCTATATACTTCTTTTGTTCAGCGGTTAGGGCGTCGATTCTTATACCCATGGATTTCAGCTTCAATGTGGCCACCATGTCGTCAATCTTCATGGGCACATTGTACACTTTTGGCTCCAGTCTTTTAATCTTCATCAAATATTCGACACAGAGCGCTTGATTGGCGAAGGACATGTCCATAACCTCCGATGGATGTCCTTCAGCTGAAGCAAGGTTGACCAATCTGCCTTCAGCCAGAAGGTAAAGCTTTCTTCCGTTTTTCAGACTGTATTCTTCTAGGTTGGGCCGAAGGGTTCGTTTCGAAGCTGCTAGACCTTCCAAGTCTGGAATGTTGATTTCAACGTTAAAGTGCCCACTGTTAGCGAGTATGGCACGACTTTTCATTTTCAGCATGTGCTCCTTTCTGATAACACCTGTGTTTCCAGTAATAGTTACAAAGATATCCCCTACCGTTGCGGCTTCGTTCATTGGCATCACTTGAAAGCCGTCCATAATGGCTTCCAGTGCCTTTATGGGGTTCACTTCTGTGATTATGACTTGGGCGCCCATGCCTCTGGCACGATTCGCCAAACCGCGGCCACACCATCCGTAACCACACACAACAAAGTTTTTTCCAGCTAACAAAACGCTGGTGGCTCTGAGTATTCCATCTATTGTACTTTGCCCCGTTCCATAGCGATTGTCAAAAAGGTATTTGGTGTAGGCGTCGTTTACGGCGATTATTGGGTATTTGAGAGCGTTTGCCTTCTCCATGGCTCGCAGACGTACTAGACCAGTAGTGGTTTCTTCGGTGCCACCTTTGATAGTCTTTAAGGATTCGGTTCTCTTAGCATGTACAGTGCTCACGAGGTCAGCCCCGTCGTCCAGAGTGATTTTGGGCTTGTGATCAATAACCTTGTTGACGCACCAGTAGTATTCTTCTGCAGTTTCGCCTCTCCAAGCATAAACGTTGATGCCCATCTTCGCCAACGAAGCTGCAACTTCGTCTTGAGTTGAAAGCGGGTTTGAACCACACAGCGCAACCTTCGCTCCTCCGGCTTTCAGAGTCTGGACTAATACTGCTGTTTCCTTAGTGACGTGCAGACATGCCCCGAGCACAGCGCCCTTCAACGGTCGTTCTTTTTCAAACCTCTGTTTTATTTGATTCAAAACTGGCATGTGCATAGAAGCCCAGTCTATAAGCAGACTGCCCTGCTCAGCCAAAGCTGGGTTTCTTACCTTAAACTCCATACCGTTTTTCACCATTCCATTTCACCTCATAAAAACACGAAATATTTATATCTTTTTATTTTTTGATAATAGACTGATGGCAATTTGCTACAGAAGCATCGTTTTATTCAATAGAGGTGCTACGATGTGGACGAGTACGATTCGATGATCTTAAGGACGCTTCAGGCGGACAGTAGAGTGTCGCTTACTGAAATCAGTATGAGGGTGGGTTTGTCTCGTTTTGCGGTCCGAGATAGAATAGGGAAGCTTTTTCAAGACCACGTAATTTTGGGACCTACCATTATTGTGAATCCTTGGTTGACTGGTCTCACGCGAACAGTATTCTTTGAGTTTAAGACAAATCCGCATGAGCCTTGGCTAGCAAAACTGTTGGAGAGAAACCCTTCCTGTGACCTGCTAGATGGAATCGCCGGAGAATACTCCCTTTTTGGCAGGTTCAGACTAACCGACGATGAACACTTTAGCCGAACTTTGAAGAAAATTGACGATGCCATGGGCAAGAGTTATTTCAAGAAGTATAGAGTTGTAAACGCCATTAGAATTTTCAAAGAGGCCGATGTCGCCTTTAAGGTCGGAGAAAGAGAGGGTTTGGAATTGGATGAAGTAGATTTCAAAATTCTGGAAATCCTACTGAACCAGATGGACTACGTGAAGGCGCCGTTGCCTCTCTCCACCGTGGAACTCAGCCGTTTGCTGCACAGACTTGGGATTGAAATCTCTCAGCCCGCTGTTTTCAATCGATTGTTAAGGTTGGAGAAAAAAGGCGTGATTCTTCGACACACAGTAAGAGTTGATTATTCTAGGCTTGGTTTGCAGACGAAGTTTATAGTGAGGATTAAGGCGAATCCTAGTGTTTACGATGCTGTTGCCCAAGGTTTTTTGGCTTCCATGACCGAGATTTCAGACCTTTACCGAACAGGCGAGGAATACGGTCTACTAGCTATGTTAAGGGTGAGAAACGCTTCAGAATACAATTCTTTTTTGCTAAGGCTTTATGACTCAAGAGACATCCTAGACACTTACACAGCTCTGGTGCTCGAAGAGAGGAAAAACTCGCCTCTGTCATTCAAAAAAGAGTAGGGAATAGGCAACTAATTCTTTTTATGCAAACTTTAAATGAGTTAGGCTTTAGTCAAGATTGGGTGTTGACCCATGTTGAACATACGTTTGGAAAAGCTTCGTGATTACTTGTCTTCTCTTTATGGACAAGATGTTGAACTCCACTACGTTGGAGAACTTGGCAAAGAGAAAAAGAAGACCGAGAAAGAATTGAAAGGCTTCGGCTACGGTGTGCCCTACCTAATCGAGTTTTCTGTCGGCGACGAAACCAAAAGTGTTGTGTTAGAAACTATGAGACCAGAAGGGTTTGGACACGACCACTTCTCGGACCGAGCGCAGATTCTGTTGTGGCAACACTCAGCCTTTAACAAGCTGCCCTTTCATGTCCGTTCAGTGGATGTGGGCGCCTTCACGCGAGACAGCTCCATGAAGTCGGTGGGCAACTGCACAGAGTTTTTCATCGTCACCGAAAAGGTCGAGGGTCAACTGTACCATAGGGACTTGGACAGGATTAGAGATGAAAAATGTCTCACTGAGTTGGATGAGGAACGCTGCTTGGTGTTGGTTGATTATTTAGTGAAAATCCATGGTGCGAAAAAAGAGGCCCCACGGTTTTATGTGAGGCGAATCCGCGACCTAGTGGGACACGGTGAAGGGATAATGGGCTTGACTGATAGTTACCCACCCAAGCTTGATTACATCAGCGAAGACGATCTGTGCCAAATTGAGAAGAAATGTGTGGAGTGGCGTTGGAGACTTAGGGCAAAGGCGCATCGCTGTGCGCAGGTGCACGGAGACTATCATCCGTGGAATATCATGTTTAGGCAAGGCTTAGATTTTACAGTGCTTGACCGCAGCCGAGGCGAGTGGGGTGAGCCAGCGGATGACACAAGCGCTATGAGTATCAACTATATTTTCTATGCGCTGCAAACCTACGGTAAGTTAGCTGGACCCTTCGAGAAGCTTTACCGTCTCTTTTGGAACTCCTATCTTGACAAAACTGGCGACAGCGAAATGCTAAGCGTGATTCAACCCTTCTACGCTTGGAGAGGCTTAGTCATCGCTTCGCCAGTTTGGTATCCTGGTCTTCCTCTTGATGTCCGTGTCAAATTGTTCAATTTCATCAGAAATTCGCTTGATGCAGAGGAATTTAACCCTGAGGATGTCAACTCCTACTTCAAAAAGTGAGCTAAATACCGCAGGCGATTTTTCTCTCTTTTTTATCTAAAGAATGCTAATACGACGAACAGCACAGCAATTAGAATCAGCAAGAATATCATTAGTGGAAGAAGGGTGGTTGTGAGCATGGCAATTATGATGGCTATGTAATCTTTCCAGCTTAGATGCTCTTTTTTCTTCTTCTCCTTCTCAGTCAACCTTTAACTGCAGAGCTCCCGTAGTCAATTTCGTACAACTTCTCGCCCTTTTGAAAATCTATCTCATAATGGCACGCCGTTAAATGTCCTTTGGTTCGTTCAAAGAGGGGCGGCACATCGCGTGCACACTTCTCAGTCATGTATGGGCATCTAGGATGGAAACGACAGCCAGAAGGAATATCAACCGGACTGGGAACGTCACCGGGTAGGAGCGCTTCCTTCCTCTCGGCGTCGGGGTCTGGCACTGGAATTGCAGCCATCAAGTGATAGGTGTACGGATGCTGTGGTGCGTCATATACCTCATTTTTGTCCGCCACCTCGACTAGTGTTCCCAAATACATTACCCCAACCCTGTTGCTCATATGGTGAACCACTGCTAAGTTGTGGGAAATGAACAAGTAGGTTAGGTCAAGTTTGGTTTGAAGCTCTTTCAGGAGATTTAGAACTGAGGCCTGCACTGAGGCGTCAAGGAAGGATGTGGGCTCATCTAATATGATGAATTCGGGATTCACAGCTAACACTCGCGCCACTGCTATTCTCTGTCTCTGGCCGCCGCTGAATTCGTGTGGAAACCGATAAAGATGTTCTTCGCTCAGCCCAACTATATTGAGGAGTTCTAAAGCCTTGCCCTGAGCCTCTGTTCTGTCTGATGTGATGCCGTGAACCTTCATAGCCTCAGCTAACATAGAATTTACCGTCTGCCTAGGGTCCAGAGAAGCGTATGGATCTTGAAAAATTATTTGCATCTTTCGGCGCAGTTCCCTTAATTCTCTTCTTTTAGCCTTCATAACGTTGATGTCTTCAAAATAGACTTCTCCGGCAGTTGGTTTAATGAGCCTTAGAACACTTCTAGCTACCGTGGTCTTTCCAGAGCCCGACTCACCCACAAGCCCTACTGTTTCGCCTTTACGAACATAAAAGTTGACTCCGTCAACTGCCTTCACGTATCCAACTGTTCTTTGAATGATTCCGCTTTTGATCGGAAACCACGTCTTGAGGTTTTTAACGATTAATTTCTCCATTTTGATTTCGCCTCAGATATATAGGTAGCAGGCTACTTGATGGTCTTTCAGAACCTCTTCTAGTTTTGGAGACACTTTTACGCAAATGTCCATGGCAAAGGGGCAACGTGGGTGAAAGCGACAGCCAGTGGGTGGATCAATCATGTCGGGCACTGTTCCTGGTATGGTCTCTAACGATTCAGTGGGCTTTTTCACGTTCGGAATGGCTCTCATTAATAATTGTGTGTATGGATGAAGGGGCGCTCTGAAAACCTCTCTGGTTGAAGAAACCTCAGCAACTTCGCCGGCGTACATAACAGCGATTCTATCCGCTATCTCGGCGGCTACGGCGAGGTCGTGTGTAACCATAATGGTTGACGCATCTATTGTGTCTCTCAGCTCTCGCAGCAAATGAAGGATTTGGGCCTGAACCGTTACGTCCAAGGCTGTTGTTATCTCGTCCGCCACAAAAATTGAGGGTCTCCTCGCCAACGCCATCGCGATCATGCATCGTTGTCTCATGCCGCCCGACAACTCAAAAGGATACTCTTTCAATATTCTTTCCGGGTCTGGTAGCTTGACGACCCGCAAAACTTCAATGCAGAGGTGTCTAGCCATCTTTTTGATGTCACTTCTAGAGATTTTGACGTTGCTGTTAACGTTTTTTTCGTTTTCTTGTTTTGTTTTTTCTGACAAAAAGTTGCTGTACGTTATGGGTTTTCCTTGAGACCTTTGCATGATAACCGCTTTTTTGAGCGCGTCCTCATCCAACATAAAAACTTCTTCTAGTTGATCTTTCATGGTTAAGACTGGGTTGAGGAAGGTCATTGGGTCCTGAAACACTGTGGCAATCTCGCTCACCCGTATATTTCTTATTTCATCTTTCGACTTTTTTAGAAGGTTTTCTCCTTTGAAGGGAATCTCACCATCTACGATGTAGGCGTTTTCTGGGAGAAGACCGAGAATTGTTAAGGCAGTTACGGATTTGCCGCAGCCTGACTCTCCAACTAGACTCAAGACTTCTCGTTCGTGCAGTTTCAGGTTTACGCCATTTAATGCCTTAACCTCACCGCGGTACGTGTGAAAATTTACCCTCAGGTCATTTACTTCGAGAATTGTGTGCTCTTCCTTCAAAAACCTCGCCTCAACAAATGGCTACCTTCTAAGCCTTGGGTCTAACACGTCTCTGAGACCGTCTCCTACAAGATTGAAAGCCAAGGCTATTACAAGAATGGTTAAACCTGGAAACATAATCAACCATGGGGCAGTAAACACGTGTGCAATTCCATCGGATGCCAAATTACCCAGCTCAGGGATTGCTGAACTTGGTGAAAAGCCGAGGAACATTAATGCAGAGAACGTTAGAATAACGCCTCCAAGATCTAATGTCGCTTGGACCAAAATCGGATATATGGAATTGGGTAAAATGTGACGGAAAAGAATTCTCAGGTGTCCAGCTCCAAGCGCCCTCAACGCTTCTACATAAGGTTTTTCTTTTTCACTGAGCACTTGCCCCCTCATAAGTCTGACATAAGTAGGCCACCATACTAGAAGAACCGCAATGGCCAAGTACGTGATGTTCTTGCCAAATATTGCTGCAAAAACTAACGCGAGAAGAAGACCTGGGAACGCGAAGAAGATGTCGGTAACCCTCAGGATTGTCTCGTCGATCTTGCCTCCAATGTAGCCTGCTAGGCTGCCTATGGTAACGCCGATGGCTAGAGCGCCAAACGTTATGAAAAAGGCTAACGAAATATCCAGTGGTATGGCTAATATTATCATTTGGAGCAGATCTCGTCCCCATCCATCTGTCCCGAAATAGTGCACTGGTGGACTTGAAACCGAAGCCGTTCCAGGCCCCCAGGAGAAGTAGGGGTTGTTCCAAGCATAGCTTCTTTTAAAGTCGAACTCGTAGGCAAGATTAGGGTCTACTATTAGATTAGCAACGAAGGCTAAGACTATGAAAAATATTGAGATCATAGAGCCAAGGACTACAAGGGGGTTTCTTCTGAGCAAATATAATGTGTATTTTATGTCGGCGATTCTTGCCGCCAATTCGCCTGTTCTAAATCTGTCAAAAACACCCATTTGTTACCGCCCTCAATATTTGATTCTTGGATCTAGAAAGACGTAGAGCACATCCACCACTAGGTTTGCCATCACAATTATTGTGGCAATTACAAGACTGTAAAGCAATATGAAGTTGCTATCTCCTTGAAAAACAGCCAGCAACGAAGCTCGCCCCACTCCTGGCCATTGAAAGACAAACTCAGTGATTAGGGCTCCTCCCAAGAGTCCTGCAAAAAATAGGCCAGTGAGCGTCACGGCGGGAATTAATGCGTTTTTTAAGGCATGTCGGTAGATAACGACTCTTTCTCTGAGCCCCTTTGACCTTGCCATGGTAATGTAGTCTTGTCGAAGTACCTCCAGCATGCTTGCTCTAACGATTCGGGCAAGATAGCCTAAACTGATAAAGGCTAGACTGAGGGCTGGAAGAATCAAGTGGGCAAATGCATCCCATGCAAATGGTAGGTTGCCTGCCAACAGACCGTCCAATATAGGCATCCCTGTGACCCTTGGAACATCATAGTTTCCACTTATAGCCAGACTGCTTGGAAGATTAGGCAGCCCCCAGATGTAGAAATAGTAGAAGAAGACCAATTGAAGCATATAGCCAAACCAATAGGAAGGAGTTGAGTAACCCGTCAATGCAATAATGCGTGAAATGTGATCTGGAAGCTTGTTGTTTTTGAGAGCGGAAATAATTCCAAGAGGCAATCCGATAGCAACCGTTAGAATAACCGCGGCGATGGACAACTCAACGGTATAGGGAAAACGTGAAAAGAAGACTTCATTTACAGGTAAACCATTTGCCCAGTTTGAATTGCCCCAATCACCGTTGAAAACGTCGCGTAACCAGAAAAAGTATTGTTCGTAGATGGGTCGATCAAATCCGTGAGCCTTCTTTATCTGTTCTATCACATTTGGTGGAGTTTTTGGTGTGATGTATTGAGTTAATGGGTCGAAGGCTTCAGGAAAGCCTCTTCCAAGATAGAAAACAATGAGGCTGACACCAAACAATACGAGAATCATTAGAATTAGACGTCTAATTATGTATTGGTAGAGTTTCAAACTTGAGCCCTCTACTTTTCCTTATTTGACGTATGCAAAACATTTCTATAAATATGTTATGTTTGCATAATGTATATGCAGCGTTAGCAAACTAGGAGTTTCTGTGAGACATTGAAGACTACTCTACTCCGTGCCCTCTCCTGATGAATTAATAATAAAAAAGGGGATATGGGTTTACGGAGTAGTTTCGTAGTGCATTGGCGCAAAGTATTCGGTCGAGAGTGCTACGTTGAAGTACCAGCCTTTTAGGAATGATGAACGAGTAAAGTATGCCAAGGGATAGAATGTGTAAAAGTACAGCACGTTGTCGTTTGCAAATTTGTTTGCGAGGTCATTGTTTTGCAGCAAACCAGTTATGTCTCCTGCAGCATCAGCCGCTTCGGCCGCGCTTACATATCCGTCTAGTTTAGTGTAATTGATGAGGTTCCATGCAAAGTAGGTGCCTGTGGATTTGTACATAGGTCCGAGCCAGTCTAAAACGTGGTTGTAGTCAGCGACCCACCCGCCCCAGTACATGTAAATCTGGTGTTTAGAGGCTAGAGTGTATTGATTGCCGGCTGGCACTGACGCACTCACGAAATAGAGACCTGTTGCGTTTCCTCCAGCTGCAACACTTTTAGCCATTGCGTTTAGATTTGTGGCAACACTTTCTAGCAATTTTTTGTCTAGTTCGTCTGCAGCACCCACATACATCTCGATAGTGTAGGATATTTCCACTTTGCCGTCGTTGTTTGTGTCTCCGAACCTGTTGTCGATAACTCCAGGCGGAATTGGGGTTCCATTGTAATATGTAAATGATGTTATTGGGTTTTTCATGGCATCTACGAGTAGCTCAGCTGCTTTTTTCAAGTTGAAGGAATATACCGGCTTAATATTCGAGTTATAGGATCCTTGAGGAGCCGTGCCTGGCGGAATCAGATTATCAGCCACCTGACCTAATCTGTTATTGACGTTTATGTTGATATCAGTCAAGTTCACTGCTGACGCGATAGCCATTCTTATTCTCTTATCAGCCATTGGCTGGAACTTTTTAAGAGTTTTATCAGGATTGGTCACGTTAGTTATGAAATTGAACCATGAAGTCGTGAACTGGTTGAATGGCCCATGGATTGTCACACCAGGAATTAAAGATTTGAAGATTCCATTCTTGAGCCAAGGATCTTTCTCAACGACGGAGTATATGTCTGCTGGGCTGACGACTATGCCTGTGGCTTTTCCAGCCTTCAAATCAAGTAATCGCGTGCTGAAACTCTCGACGTAGTTCCAGTCTATCTCTTTTATCTTTGGTGTACCTATAGGATATTGGAAGTTGGTTGGGCCTCCCCAATAGTTGTTGTTGACCTTTAAAACCACTCGATAAGTCGTTGGGTCATAACTGTCCAAGTAGTATGGCCCTGTTCCCATTTTCCAACCGTCTTTTGGCACATTGTAGTAAGTGTGGCCTTCGCCAGCTGCTCTAACAAAGTATTTAGTCATATTGGCAAATGCCTCGTTAGGGCTTCCCCAATTGTGGAAGGCATATTCCTTCTTGATGACCTCGCTGGGCGAAACTATGGCGGCCCAAGGCTGCGAGAACAGATACGGAAACTGAGTGGTTTTTAACTGAACATTGATTTTGAACGTGTAGTTATCGACTATTTCTATGAATTTCTGATCTAGAACCTGCTTAACCCATCCTTGCGTGTAGTTATAAGCATCTGGAGGCCCGCCTGTGAAGTAGGCACTGAGATCTGTGTTAAGCAATTGCTGGAGAATCCATGCTGCTTGACTTCCATGCACTCCTGTGTCACTTGTACCATCCAGTATTAATAGTCGGTTCATGCTGAAGTACACGGCTGTGGAGTTCAACGGGGTTCCGTCTTGGAATTTTATGTTTTCTCTCAGCTTAACTGTATATGTGTTGGCAGTCGTCGTGAAACTTGGGGTCCAGCTTTCGGTTAACCATGGAATGATTTGTGTGCTGCTGCTTCCGTTATACCACAGTAGATTCTCAACTGTGTGCTGTAGAATCCAATAGTCATATTGATAGTATGACACGTGAGGATCAAGCCATTGGGGTTGGGCTCCTGTTTCCAATATAACTATGTTATCGTTCACGAAGCCAGGAACCGTTACACCTGGGCTTGGCGGGTAGACGTAGTAGTAGGTAACACCGGCTATTATAACAGCCCCTGCGATGATTACGACTAGTATTATTATCCATGTGTTTCTAGCGATTGCCTTCTTCGACATCATACCAAAATTTTCCACCTTGTTTTCTCACTCAACTGCAATGTTTCCTAATTAAAGATATTTAACATTTATGCCATATTCGCAACTTCTTCCAGCGCAATCTGATGAAAAAGGGTTTGTAGCAGAGGAAAAAAAGGAAAAATTACGTTAGCTTAACGCGGATTATTACTCAACATGTTTCTTGTCAAAAATGCAGGTTGCGGTCGCTATTCTCTTTCGAAGAATTCTTCAGCCCTCGGCGGATTTGGGTCAATTCCTCTGCGTTCACGAATCTGCCGTATGACATCCAACTGCATACTTTCGGGCACAGGGGCCCAGCGGCTAAACTGCGTCGCCCAAAAGGCTCTACCCTGAGTAGATGAGCGCAGTTCTTCAGCGATGCCGAAGGACTCGGCCACGGGCATCTCTGCTCTGACAATCATCATGTCTTCTTCAGTCGTCATGTCAAGCACTCGGCCCCGGCGTTTCTGCACTATTGAAAGCACCGCACTTACAAAGCTCTCTGGAACCTTGCACTCGAAGCTTAGAATCGGCTCCAAGAGTTTGGGGTCGCTTAGAAGGAGGCAACACCAGATTGGACGCCAAGTCATTGGAAGGATCTGCGCTGGTCCCCTATGCACAGGGTCTTCGTGCACTTGTATGTCTTCTAGGTCTACTTTTAAACCGTAGGCGGGCTCTTTTGCAAGGATGCTGGAATGAACTGCCTCTCGGAAGCCTGATTTGACATGGTCGAGTACTTCCTCAACGTATTGTCTTCCTTTAATTCTGTTGACTAGTATGTTGTTTTCTTCAATTGCGATTACGTTGCGTGCGTCGTCAGTGTTCCACCCGAATTGGGTTCGGAGGGTTTTCTGTCTTTCATCGCGGGTTTGCATCTCGGAGATCTTGCCCATTTTTATGGCTTCAATCACGTCGTCAGATAGTTTTTTTAATGTTACCCAGAGTCGGCTGTGTTTGTTCGGGCTTTTGCCCATCACCGGCCGTCCTTGGTAGTCGTGGCTGATGGTTTCGCGGTATATAACAATGGGTTTGCCTGTTTTAACCCTCAGCTTTGCCTCCTGCATCCTATAGGCTGTGACCTCGAGGTGAAGCTCGCCCATTCCGCTGAGGAGGTATTCACCGCTTTCTTTGTTTATGGTAAAGCGGAGGTTTGGGTCTTCAAGGGTTAGTTTGTGTATGACCTTGTCAAAGAGGGGTAAATCCTTTATGTCCTCTGGTTCGACAGCGACTGTTACCACGGGGTCGGACACGTATTTGAGCCCTTCAAAGGGCTGGGGTTGTATCCCTGCTTCGGCTATGGTTTCACCCACGTGCATGCCTGAGATTCCGCCTATTGCTGCTATGTTGCCTGCGGGCACTCGATCGACGATTACGCGGTCAGTTGCCATACTCATGTATACTTGCTGTATCATTCCGCTTTGACGACTGGTAATCAGGTCCACCTGTTTGCCTTTTTCAACTGTTCCACTGAACACTCGGCCTATGGCCACGACTCCAGTGCGAGGGTCAACTTCAATGGTGCTTATGCACATGAGCAAGGGCCCTTTTGAGTCAACTTTGGCCATAGTCTTGCCGACTTCGCTGTTTGGGTCGCCTGGCCAAATCTGGCTTTGCCTATATGGCTGTGCTTCAAGTGGGTTGGGCAAATGCTTGCAGAACATGTCGAGAATTGGTTCGTACAATGGAGCTTTTTTACTCAGCGCGTCCACTTTTTTTGCTATATCTTCGAATTCGCCGCTGTAGGCGTCGATTATGTCTTTGAAGGAGATGTCCTTTGCTTTCATATGGGAGAGGTTGAGTCCCCATTTGTGGAGGGCTGAGCCGAATGAGACGCGGTCGTCTTCAACCCTGACCTGCCAGTCCTTCTTGTGTTCTGGTGGCGCATACTTTTCGATTAGGGTGTTCACTCTTGCGATGATTTTTGCAAATCTGCCCTGTATGGCTTCGGATGTGAGGCGGATTTCTTTTATAAGGCGGTCAACCTTGTTTATGTATAGGAGCGGTTTGACTCTTTCGCGCAGAGCTTGCATTAGAACGGTTTCTGTTTGGGTCATTGGTCCTTCTACGGCGTCTACGACTACCAAGGCTCCGTCTACGGCTCTTAGGCTTCTTGTGACGGCGCCGCTGAAGTCTATGTGGCCCGGCGTGTCTATGAGGTTGATGAGGTAGTCTTCTCCTTGGTAGTTGTGGGCGAGGCTGATGTTTGACGCGAACACGGTCATCTGTCTTTTTTGTTCCAGTTCCCATGAGTCGAGGAAGAGTTTTTGTCCAGCTGTCTGCTCGCTGATTATGCCAGCGGCTGCGAGGAGGCTGTCTGATAAGGTTGTTTTTCCGTGGTCAACGTGAGCAATTATGCTGGTGTTTCGAATGTGCACGGGGTCGTTCATGAGCTTAACAATTTCTTCAATCTGCTTGTAGCGTCCCATAACTAACCTACTGTCCCGTAATTATAGGGGTGCACGCGTTTGTGCGTGTTGATGATGAATTGTTGCTATATTCCATCATCATAGGTGATTTTCGCTCTTACTTTTTGAAATAGGCTACATGGAGAAGATAAACGAAACGTAAAAAGTTTTTGTTGTAACCTACGCACGTAGCGAGTCAGCCGCAAGTTCGACGCGTTAAAAGAAGCAAAAATGAATATTCCAAAAGCAATGAGGCGCATGCTTTAAAAAGACGCTGGTCGAATTGGAAACAGATAGGACTGATAACCATGACTAACGAGATGATATGGGATCTCTCACAATTAGTTGAGAGCACCAGCCCTACTGAAATTGAAAAGAAACTGGAGTTAATGGCGGCTGAAGCAGAAAAAATTCGGGACAAGTACCACGGCAAGATTGAAGGCTTTGATGCGAAAGGGCTTCTGGAACTTTTGGAGATGAAAGATGCCTACACCCTCAAGTTCGAAGGAGTCGAAAAGTACTGCCGTCTAATGTACTCAGCCGATTCGACTAATCCGGTAGCTAAACAGCTTAATGACGCCTCACGCAGGGCGTCTGTGAAAGCAGATCAAGCATTGGCCTTCATAGATATCGAGTTGGGTAAGCTTCTTGCCGAAAAACCATCGTTGGTCAAAGACCCAGATCTGGCAGAGTACAAACACTATCTTGAAAGGATATTGAGAAGAGTACCGCACATGCTCTCAGAGACTGAAGAGCGTTTGATAATTGCCAAAGACAAAAACGGGATTAGCGCATGGGAGATGCTTCAAAGTGATTGGCTCTCTACCAGAACATTTGATATAGAAATTGAAGGCAAGAAAAAGACCCTTCCCTACGGTGAAATAATCGGCTTGTATCAAAGTCCAGATCGTGACCTGCGGAAACGAGCCAATCAGACAGTCTATGAGACTCTTGGAGAGGATGAGATTGTTTGGGCAAGCGCTATCCGCGCAATATGTGAAGATCACGTGCGGATGTGTG
>Ga0315310_10000455_pt1 | contig 26018 bp, 26 predicted proteins | sample TDP5_MG_FD_203630 | JGI IMG/M metagenome (GOLD analysis project Ga0315310, IMG submission 203630) | Freshwater sediment microbial communities from Lake Towuti, South Sulawesi, Indonesia - TDP5 | ecosystem: Environmental > Aquatic > Freshwater > Lake > Sediment | place: Indonesia: South Sulawesi...
TCGATGTGTATATCTGCAACAACTGTCACTACAGCGAATTGTACTTCGTTGAGAGATCCTACATATACTTGGGGCACTAGACCCTTCTCGATGCAATATCTTTAAATTAGAAGAGTATCAGCTTATCCCCCGCAAACTCCCCTTTTTTCTATGCTGTCGTAAATGTAATTTCGATTTCATGGTTTTTTGCAAGTTTCGCTGTTTCTTGCTCTAGACCTGCTGCTTCGTTGTACAGATGATTTGTGAATACGTGAACAGATCCAATTCTGCAGAATTTGTGGTGGTTCACCTTGTATCGTAGGGTCTCCTTTATTTTGAGGACGTCCTGCTGTATTATTCGAATCGCTTTTTGTGGCAGTTTTTTGATTCTTGGAAAATAAAGGATTTCGCAAGCCCAGATTAGTGGTTCAACCTTAATTTTACACATCTGCAGTCGAAATATGTGATAGTCTTTTCCACACACTGCATCCATCAAATTATCTTTAATAAAAACAGGGTTAAGAATAACCAGATCATAGTGGCCTCTCTTGTAAAGACCGCCTTTAGATGTCTTTTCTCGATCGCTAGCAATTCTAAACCCGTAGCCATGCATATCGCATCGAAAGGGTGTAGGATACTCATGATGTACAAGGCTAGTTACGTATCCATCACGAGTTACTTGTGAGTCAACTCCAAGCTGCTTAAGTTCTTCTCTAGCTAAACTATACAGGACAGAATGAATATCATGTTCAGAAAAGAAACAGTGAGGACACTTCTGAAACGTTGCTCGTAATCTTTCAATAACTATTTTCTTCAAAATATCCCATTTGCTCTCTACTTCAATAAAATCCTTTGATTCCATCACCATATGCTCCCTAATTTCAGCGATCTACTTGCATAGGGATTTCCTTTAGTTCTAAATATACCTTTAAGAAGAGACAAGGTGATACGAATCCTTCGTCGTTTTTATAAGAAATCGCCCGTGATGTCTTCGAGGGTTTCTTCGGTCAAGTAGTCGTCCCAGCATTCCCAGCATTTCCCTTCGTAAGCTTCGTGTTCATCCTCAGATATCTCCTTCCCACAGACTTCGCAGTAATATTTTTCTTCTTCCTGCCGCGCCTCTGATTCTTCTCCAGGTTCGATTCTAATCTTCTTCAAAGGTCATCACTCTCCAGGACGCAACCTAAGCAAGGCAACAGACACAATTGATCCAAAGCACTTGCCAAATTAACCTTTATGAACGAGAAATAAATATCCGAAGAATTAGAAATGAATCATTATTTCATAAAATTAAAATGGTATTTACTAACTACTTACAGTACGGAAAAGAAAAACCGGAGTGAAAAGAATGAGGGTAACTGTCAAGTGTGAGGTGCTGGAAATGCCCTAGAGACATTCAAGGGCTCTGGTCACGTAAAGTTCAAAGCTAAAGGAGAAATGATCAATGGATATATTAAAAGGTCAGATCAAAACAAAAATAAGTATCCCGCGACTGCATGATTCGGAGGGGTAAAGGACGTCATTTGAGATCATTGACAAGTTAATAGTAACTCTTTATAATTTACTTGTCGAGGAAAGAAAGATGTTAGCTAAAGAAGCCTCGTCAAAAGAAGGTTTCTCTTTTGAAGATCGTGTTTCCCACAGAGCATATGAATGTATCAGAAAGTATCCTGTGTCCGTCCTTCCTCCTAGGTCCACGTTGAATTATCCCACTGTTTCTGGACTTAGGCATCAGTTTGATGGAATAGTTATGGATGGGAATACTTTTTTTGTGATAGAGTGCAAAAGGCGAGGGGTGGCTTTAATCAATCAGGTTTTCAGTTTTAACTCAAAGATTCTTGATTACGCCTTAAAAGACTCTTTTACAAGTAACTTTCAAATAAAGGGTATCTTCCTTTGTACTGCTAAAATCACTGAAAACATTAGGAAATATGCTTTGGCATACGGGATACTTCCGATTGATTTGACATTGCCCCCTATAGAGGTAATGATAGATAAAATGAAGCGAAGCGATAGTATGCGACACGATCTCATTGAAGTGAAAAACCTCCTTGCTTTGCCCCAACCTGCTGCGTTGAAATCGCGTTGGAATGGTCATGAATTATTTCAAAGGTTTATGATCTGCTATCAAAAATGGAAGGAGAAGGGTTACGAATGATGTATAAGCGGGTTCCTCCTGTGTTTAGTTTTGAATATCTTCGCGTGTTTTTAAATGTCATAGATAAGGAGGGTTATGACCAAAAAGCGATAAGAAACGCCATTTTTAATGAGAGATTGAGGTTTGAAAAAGAAAAATTCAAGGCTATTGGCAAAGGGTACAGGCTCAAAAAGGTGAAAAGTGAGCATCTGGTCAAAAATTGTTACCGACTTTCCATGCAAATAGGCTTATTGCAACGGACAAATAACGATGTACTGCTTTCTCAGGAGTCTAGGGAATTTCTAAGCCACCATTTTACCTATCCAAAAACGAAATCCATGTTACTCGGCAAGCTGCTCAAAACGTATATTCCCTTCAATAAGGTTCTCTTTTGCATCAGAGACCAGGCGAAAGGTGAATTTTTACTACCTCTGGGAAAAGAGACAGGTCTGTTCAAGGGTGTTGCCGAGAGGTATCAGCTGAAGGTGGACAAAATACAATTTGAAGTTGTTCGAGATTTGCTCACGCAGCTCGAAATTTTGAACTGGAGCGAGAAAAAAGACGGTGACAGAATGCAGAAAGTATACTTGATCGCTAACGTGCTCAAATTTTCCGAGGTATTGGACTTTGTCAGCCAAGCTTCAATGTTAACTGTCATTGAAAACCCAATGATCAACCGATTTCTAAGAGAAGTTACAGAGGAAGGGAAGTTCTCCCTTGAAGGGAAAACGCCAACCGAAACAGTGATGCAAGCTGAAAATAAAGGATATATCGCAATAAAACTAGAAGAAGAGGATTCTCTCTTTATCAAGACCTTTAAAGTTAGCAGCGTTGATTTTGAGGAAGTTCTATGGAAAGAATACTTAAAGATATCAGACTACAAGTCAAATTACCCGGTGTATTACTCTGAACTCAGAGATAATGTTTGCGCACAGTTGCGGATAAGCGACAAAACTTTTGATAGTTTTATTATGCGAATGATCAATAAGCCATACCAATACACCGTCAAGTTGCATCCAGGAGGGGGTCCCATGCCGCCACGTCGCGGTCTCTCCTCTATGCTTAAGGTCTTGCCACCAAAGACAGGAAGCGATGAATATATTACTTTTATAAAGGCAACTAAGTAGGGGAAGGTTTATGTCGAACATCGCTGGCGAAGAAAGATATTACCCACATGCACTTAAAGGGAACCCTTTCCCGCAAATGGCTATCATTGATCCCTACAGTACCGACGTCCGAATAAATGGTATGATCTTCAATAAAGAAGTCTTCCAAGAGGAAATTGCAGACCTTAGACAAAAAATCGATTCAAGGATTAATCTGATTTACATTACTGGAGGAGGGTGGGAAAGAGGCGTAGGAAAATCAGCACTAATGGTCCAAGAATGGAAGAGGTTAATCGGCCAACCTCAAATTACTTCTATCTACATAAAGATTAGGTCGAAGTCTGGGCCTGCTGACTTCTGCGATGATATTGTTCTAAAGTGGCATGAAGAAGGCTTTCTCTGGGAAGCATTAAAGAAACTTCTCTTGAGGTATGCGCAAGAAGCCCCGTCTCCAAAAGTTGACGTTGGCGATGTGAGAGCTTTTATTTCCACATACCCGAAAATGACCGATGACATTCAATTTGGCCTTTTCTCTTTTCTATACAAAATTGAAACCGTTGTATCAGATGCGGCTAGGTGGATTCGCAGTCAAAGTTCTCTAGCAAAAGAAAAGATAGTTGAGGCCTTCTTAGAAACATACCTTACTAAGCCCTCGAGCTTCTCCGATGAATGGTTGAAAATCACAAGAGTAAAAGGAACAGATAAAATTGAATGTCTTAGGGTAATGATGGAACTCATGAGAATCTCTGGCCACTTGTATCATTATTTCTTTTTAGATCAGTTTGAAGAAACGATTGAGCCACTTAGAGGAGCAGGTTTAAGCGTGTTCAGTACAGGAATGAGCAGTCTTTTGCGAGCATGCGCTGGACAGGCCACGATTATAGTAACCCTTCATCCGGTGGCTGAACAAGCGCTGGGACAGCCGGAAGGAAAACACGTCATTTCCCTGGCAAGTCTTGATAAACGGCACAAAATAGATATTAACGTGATGAGCCCGCCGGAGGGTGTCAAACTTTGTCTGAGTTATATGAACCTCTTTAGGCGCGGCAAGCCTGAGAATCCTCTTCACCCCTTCAATGAAGACACAGTCAAATACCTCACTTATCTCGCTAATGGAGTTCCTCGACCATTTTTAGAGAGTATGAATCGAGCCATAGAAGTTGGGATTTCAAAGGATTATGCCCTGTTAACTTTGGATTTTATAGTACAACATCATGAAGAAATTACCGGGAAAGTTTTCATTGAGGAAAAGCTGAAGGAGTATATGGAATATGCAAAGTGAAAGGATGGTAACGAAATGAGCGCATTTTCAGAAAGGCTGTATGAGGAGTTAAGCCAACGCCTCGCTAGGAAGGATAAACATGCCAGGTTACTGAGAATGGTATTGCGATGGCTCGAGGAAGGCGGAGGAGAAGCGGTTCAAGATGGTGTAAAAGAAATGGTAAAGAGAATTAGAGGTGAGTAATTTGAGTGAGCGGTTTCGTATATCAAACCTTACCATAGAAGGGTTTAGAGGGATAAATAACAAAATCAACATTGATCTTGAAGGAAATGCAGCGGTTCTTTTCGGCCCTAACGGTGTCGGTAAGTCAAGTGTAATGCAAGCAATCGAATGGTGCTTATTTGGCGGACTGATTTCGGCAGTGGTTGGAGCCGTTGAATTTAAGAAAGAAGATGCTATCGTAAATTCTTTTCATCCACAGAAAAAGGCTACTGTAGAGGTCATTCTGCAAAGTGAAAAGGGCAAAAAAGTCAGGGTTATGAGAGAAAGGAAATTAGGTAGGTCAACTACTGCAGGCAAAACCGAGTTGAAAATCGAAGTTGAAGGAACCGAATACTTTGCTGATGAGGCACAGTCTGAATTAAACAAGTTGTTAAGAATTACTTCCACGGAGTTCTACGCAAGCACATACTTACATCAAGAAACCATTCGAGACCTGATAGTGGGCGACCCGCTACTTAGAAGCGAAGTCATTGATAAACTTCTAGGGCTTCACTTTGTTAGAGAACTCATTGAATATCTTCCAGTTAAGCATGTTGCGAAAGAAGCAAAAGGCGTCGAAGAAGAAATTGAGGACATAAAAAATCGGAAAATGCAGGAAGTTGTAATCTCTAGAAAAAGACTGGGAGAACTCGAGACAGAGATGGAAAAATCTGGCATAGAAGGCAGTAAACTCAATCTGATGTCATTGGTCAAGCTTATTGAAGAAGCCTCTGAAGATATTGATGAGATTGCGCGTAGGGTTAATACCAAAGTTAAAGAATTAGAAAAACCAGTTCACGACCTAGGTTCGTCGGAAAAAGCACTAGGTCAAATGAGCAAAGCTATTAATGAGTTGGAAAAGGCATGGGCCAATGTTTACAAAGAAAAGGTAGGTAATTTGTCCACTCTAAAGGGTATGAAACAAAATTATGAGGAGGCATTGAAAGAAGTTGCTTCCCTTGAAACTAAGGATCCAAAAGATTTGCTGGCTAAAAAATCTGAAATTTCCGACCAAATTTCTAGGATGGAAACGGAACTAAATGCGAAGATTTCTGCCAGAAGATTTCTTCAGGATGAAAGCGCCGTTATTCATCGTCTGTACTCAAATTTTGATGAAACGGGAGGCGAATTGGAGGGCATTGAAAAGGATTTTGGAGGCAAAGCCACCATTGAGGAAACGTTGAAGAAACTTGAATCCGAGATAGACGATAGAATGGGGGCAATTAAACGAGAAGAATCGCTAGGTTCTCTGCTGGTTTCTGGTCTAGATTATCTCAGAAGCACCTTACCGAAAATCTGTCCTCTATGTAAAAGTGATATTGTGTATCAAAACGTAATTTCTATTTTGGAAAAAGAAATTAGCGAAAGAGAGAGCGCGAAAATTGTGCGAAGGCTCCAGAATGAGTTAGAAGAACTAGCGCGTCAGAAAGCACGTGTTGAGAACGCACTAGGTAACCTCTCTAGGTTAGAAGAGCAACTAGGGAAAATACAGTCGAAAATCGAAGAAGAAAAGGAGAAACTAAAAAAGAACGGTTTTGAACCAAAAGACGATTTGATGAAATATGTTAATGGTGAGCTTGAAAGGATCAACACGCAAATATCGAATATTGATGAGAGAATGAGGGAACTAAAGTCTGAAGCAACTCAGGTAAATCTAAGGCTCGAAGATCTGCAGAAAAAGATACAAAAACTGGGTTACCTAGAAAGGCAAGCGCAAGAATTGGTTGGGGTCACAGAAACAGGAGAAGGGCTAGTCAATCTGCTGGCTGAACGAATAGGTGATTCGGATCGAGATATTAAAACTTTAGAAGGTATAACAGAAGACATCAGGGCTGCCAAGGGCAGTATTGAAGTTTGCGAAAGAATACTTGGTTTCCTTAAGGAAAAGGACAGAGTTGACCAGCTGGAGAAGGGTTTGCCCGCATTACAACAGAGGCTGAAAGATTTAGAAGAGAAATATTCGGAAATTAAAGAACTGGAAATGGGCTTAACTGATATATATCAGGCTGCATCAACAGCCCGTGAAGAAATGGTCAAAAAGGCTCTTTCAGAATTACAGTCGACTATTGGCTCATACTACTCCAAAATATTGTGCCATCCGTATTATGTTAACCTCCAACTGATACCTGAGGAAGAGAGAGGAAAAGCCATCTATAGAATAAGGGCTTGGGATAAGGATTTCAAGCAGGGCACTTATGTGCAAACTAGGTTCAGTAATGCTCAGATGAACGCAGTTGCGCTTTCTCTTTTCTTATCTATGTCTACGAGGTTACAATCCAACCTGGGTCTAATTTTAGTTGACGACCCCTCGCAATCCATGGATAAAATGCACAAGGAAGCTCTCTCGAAACTTCTGGGTGAGATTTTGGAAGAAAGACAGGTCATTGTTGCCACACAAGACACAGAATTTGAACAATGCCTCGAAAAATCACTAAGCAAAGCTAAAACCAAGATTTATGAACTCCAAGAATGGAACACCAAAGGGCCGGAGATTAGCCTATAGTATCATGAGTTTCTACGGTTCATAATTCAATAAAGTATAAGTTTGTTACGTTACTTTGCCATCGCCACAAGTTTCCCGATTTCACAGTTTCTTAGTGCAGGTCCATTGTTCTGGGTTTAGCTTCGTCTTTCTAGCGAGCCCCTCTTAGGAAAAATCAGCACACTACTAATAGCAGTTCGGAGATATGGTCCTGAACCTGGGTAGCGACCAATTATGTCGGAGCGAAGTCTTGTTGCAATGATAAGTCCTTTCTTCTCTAAATTGTCTTTTTGTTGTATGAGTTTTTGAATACACATATTACTGGTTTTGTCACGTTCTTCAGCGTTTCTTGCAACAACCTGTATATTGAAGAAGAAGTGGCATCCTTGCTCTTCTATTTTTGCGCGCGTTCTATTTGGTTCAGCGAAAAATTGGTGAAGATATGGAGTGATCATAATATGCAATGCAGGAAGGGGGCAACGCCCACTCATAATACTCGACATACCCGGTGAAATTATGCGAGTCCCATATTCGCGCCTTTTGGTCACTTGTATTGTTGGAGCAATTTCTGCTAGAGTTTCTAGCAAGATTTTGATCACTTGATCCGCAAGACCGTCTGCCACCGCAGCCAATGAATCTTTCTCTTCCTGTTTTTGATTTTCTGCGAAATCATTCTGCACTACTTTACCGGTCAAGTCCAAAGTGAAGCTATATCTTCTGTCAACGTAAGCCGACGGTCTAGGGCCTGCATATACAAGTATGTGATCATCTTTGAAAACTACTTCATGGACTACTTGTTTTCTTGGGTATTTATAACGCCATTCCTCTCTGTTAATATGAATATTATAGAGGATTAGCTGGTAATCATCTGGTCTATAACGTTGCAAATTATAGATCAGAAATACACCATCTTGCGATATGGCTAGAGCCACGATCTCATCGCGTTCACTAAATTTCAACTGAAACTTATCTCGATCTTTCGGAACAATGATGATTGAATCTGTTTTTATGAAACCCGGGCGATTGTCAATGTCATGGGCAGGGAACCAATAATGAACTAGTGCAACCACCGTTCCATTGTTTGAAACCTCACAAGTATTTACTATTTCGAATTCTTCGCACCATAATACGCTATTTCCACTTTCAATAAGGCACACTTGCTTGTTTTTATCATGGAGGGGGTTCAGCGACATCTGCCAAACGACCATAAATTTTCCGTTTTGTGACCGCTTAAATCTATAATGAAATTCTCTTCCATTTTGCTCAATTTTAATAAAACTTTCGTCATCGTTTTCTTTGATGCAACATTTTCCTCGCACAAGCCCATTTTCTTTCATAAACATTCTTTCCTTTGTTTAGATGAAACGCGCGCTGCGAAGAAGTTGGGATATGATTCCTTCGCCGTTTTCATAAGAAATCACCTGTTATGTCTTCAAGGGTTTCTTCGGTCATTTGGTTGTCCCAGCATTTCCCTTCGTAAGCTTCGTATTCATCCTCAGATATCTCCTTCCCACAGACTTCGCAGTAATATTTTTCTTCTTCCTGCCGCGCCTCTGATTCTTCTCCAGGCCAGGCTCAACTCTAATCTTCCTCAACGGTCAACATTCTCCAAGCGATCAAGCAAGGAAACAGACTTAACTGGATTTAGAATCACCCGCCAAATTAACCTTTATGGACGAGAAATAAATACCACAAAATGGGATTGGAGACGTTTGTTGATGCAGATTAAAAATGACTGGATTAAAGTTTACTACTGCAGAGAAGTGAATATGTCCCCCTGTGTTCATAATTAGATAGCGGAGTTCTTTAGTTCATTATTAGATGCTTTGGGGTGGAATACAAAAGACCTGACGAAGCCAAAATGGAAGTGAATCGAATAAACGATGTTCGGTATATTGCAGGGAAGCCATATTTGGGGATCGAAGTCAAATACATGAAGTTTGGCCTAATAAGTATGCATAAAGACAATGTAAGGCGCAACGTGCACAGGTTATTACGAAGAGCAAGAGAGGTGGGCTCGAAATATGCGGTCATGACCGTTTCGTCGAGACCTTAGTATTTGAGGTAAATGAGAGTGGCTAGAAGACTATTGTTATAGCTCTAATGCCTTTTTTAGCTCTTCTATGGAGCAAGTTTATGAAAGCACCCAATGTAAGAGCTTCATAATCACTGTTATCTGCGGAAACAACTAAATACTATCCTATGCGATACTTTACTTGTACAAGGTGTGGGAGGCACGTTTCGTCGGTTTCTAACTACCGTAATTTTTGTGAGACCTTGTTACGTCCTGAAATTGTGTTAAAAATCTGCCCCAATTGCAAAAACAGGATACCCGCGTTAGCACGCTTCTGCTCTGAATGCGGACAAAACCAATGATCTGATTTTCATAGATATCTAAGCGTCTTTTTCATCCGCAAACCATTATCCATAGTCGCTAGGAACAGCTAGGTATACCTTTACTTTACCGTGTGTCTTTTTGTCTCCTATACTTGTGTAGTAGCACGAGCACTGACCGAGATCCTGTTCTAATAGAGAATAGGTTCCCTTGCATTCTACCGGAGCTACAATTTCATTTTCTTTTTGTACAAGTAAATCACCTGAATTGACATTGGCTTTTATGGGTCCTTCCTCTCCGATTCCATAGACTCTAAAGCCTTTTCTTTTTGAATATTCGCTTTTCTTCTCAAGCCATTTCCTCACTCTTCTCACGACTGTACTTTCTTCCATTGAAACGCCTTCTTTCTTTTGATCATAAACATACTTTTATTCTGAATCTATGCCTCAACAACTACTTCAATTCGAAATTTACCCCTAAAACGTCTCACGCTCTATGTTTTCTTGCTCATCTTTTGCACTGACAGCCTTCCATGTAGTTCTAATACTACTCAAAACGAAAAACCATGCTGATGTGTAGATTATTAAAGAGATGACAATTAGGAAGTTGGGCATGCTTTGAGAAATTCCTAAGACGGAAAGAGAGATTGTAAAAGCAAAAATGAAAACCGCAGTCATTAAACGTTCGATAGCACTCTGTAACTCTCTTAGCAAAGTAAGTCTTGAGCTTGTGAAAAACATATCTGCTCGATTATGCGGGATGCCATGTCTTTGTGGATAAAAAAGTATAGCCAAAACCGCAGGCCTAAAGTAACGTCGTTCAATCAATTGACGCCAATTGAGCTCATTTTGTACTTCAAGACACCTATGATGTATCTCGCTATGTTCTCTACGAATCTTTCGACTTTCAGCGAGTATAGCCTTAGTCAAAGTATCTCTAAAGTGTCTTATGTTTTTTAGAAAGTTCCATAAACTTCGAAGCGAATATTTCACTTCCGGTTTTAAGTGCTTCATTTTAGCCCGGATATTTTCATGATCTTTTATGCTTTCATAAGTTATTGGATAATTCGGAGTTATTAGAAAATCACGCTTGATGTTCACATTCCCTTTACTACTTCGAATTATTAGGTAAGGTGTCAGTCCATAATATAACATTACGTACTTCGCCCTAATGCGTTGCGGAATACGAGATTTAATAACTAATTTCCTTACGAGCAACGATCTCCCAAGAATCAATATCAAAGATCTTGGCATAGTCTCCAATAACCTCAAAAACAACCTCAAATGTGGTAACGGTTTTCTCTCTACGAATTCGTACATGTTTATGTTTACGGTACTCCCAAGCTTCTTGGCGAGGTATTTTAGTAAGTCAAAGTTTCCTCTTAATAGAAGTGGGGTACTCTTGTCTTTCTTAAGACTCCACTTAGGAAATTTATGATACAAAAAGTTGTCCTTAGATCGAATAATGATCATAGGTTTATATTCTCCAGCCGCTTCTATATACAAGTCATCCAGAAACTTTCGAAAATAATCCTTTTCTTCCTCAGTCGCACCTTCATTCCTTATAGATTGTACAAGATTACTTAGGAATACGATGACAGCAATGCATAGACCTATAAGAGCCGCACTCGTTACCCAAACACCAGTTGCAGTTGCAGAAATCCCCAGAGCCGTAATCAGTGTACGCCAAAGCTCAGCTAGGTCGGTACCAAGAATCTGGATGACCAATATCATTCTAATTTGACTCAAACACACACCTAAAGGAGAAATGAGTAAAACAACATCATACAATGGATTTATCCAGAACAATACTGCGAAAATGGCGGTTGCGGAGAGACTGAACATTAGTCGCTTTGGCACTTTTACCTCTTTTTTCAGCATCGAACTCATCTTGAAAAAGTGTATTAAGAGAAGGAGAGAACCACAAAGAACGAAATAGGGCACGATCCAATTCCGAATCAATGTACTTATGGCATTGAGATCATCTATTTCGAAGAAAGATTTGAGAATTGGAAGAATGGAGAAATACAAAACTTCCCGTCTTCTGAAATAGAGCAGAATGGATATAAATGAAAAAATCAATGACACCATCAAAATGCCTCCAGCCCAAGAAGCAACATATCGGAGCGTAAAGAGCGGGTTATCAATGTTATCTATATTCAAACCTACCGCAGGCTTTCTTATTCCTGTTTCACTAACAAAAAATAAGACTATTTCCGTGACTTGAATGCCAGATAGATTTGCAAAGATGACATGCCCCCCTTCATGTAGTGGAACATAAAGAGTCCAAGTAAAAATTAATCCCATAAAAACCATGAAGACTGCATGATTTCTCAACGTATTCCGCTTCTTTTGAGCATATAGATATGCTACAATAGGAATAACGAAGAGGATTAAAGCTGACAGCAACTGAACAAACATTTGAAGACTATTATATTTTTAAACTTTCTTTCTTAAATTTGTATTCTTCTCTTTCAATGGATTATTCTTTTACTTCCACAAGTACATCTTTCCTATTTATTTCTGAGCATAAATTCAGAGGGGCTATACTATCGCGTGAATAAACGCGTAATTTTCAAGTTTTTACGTAAATCTTTTAGAGGCCTTATGTGGTCTTTGATTTTCTCTAACTCTTTCTGTTGAATATAAGCAATTTTGTCTCTAAATGATTTTGATTCATACTCTGCGTAAGAGGTTACATCTTCTATGTCTTTTTCGCTACCAACCACAATCATGTTAGAGGATGTGGCCTCGGCTAGCCTTAGGCGTTGGAGCAGAGAGTCTACGCTCCCATGAGCTTGAACTTCTATAGGAATACAAACGCCATAGAATCTCCAAACCACATCAATTGTTCGATATCGTTGTGATTCGGGCACTTTAGGGTTTATCTCATGTAAGGGTACCTCTTTTGTAGAGGAAAATCCGAAAGTTTCTCCCAAATCGCAAAGAAGAATTTTTAGTTCTTCATGAGACAACGCGGGTGGAGGAGCGGGAGGACCCGCCTTTTTCATTTCGCTTAGAATTATTTGATAATCGGATTCACTGAGTGGCTTACCAAAATTCGCGGGGGTTCCCATAAGATAGATTTGTGGCTTGCGTTTTTTCTCAACAAAAGTAAGCTGATCTTCTAGTCGGATAAAGTTTGCATCGCCAAGTAGAAATGGCTCAATCTTTATCTGATACGGAGCTATCACTCTACCTTCTTGAAGCTCATCAGTCCAGATAATCTCTTTTGTTTCATACCAATCGCTTGCCACCCGAAAAATGCCCTTAAAGGAACCCGTTTTCTTCACGTAGAAAATAAGAGTATCATGCTTCTTGACCTTGTCGCAAATGCTTTTCCTGCTGACAGCCCATATGTTCTTTCCCTTAACTATCTCCCAATTCTCAGAAGTAACCGAAAAAACCCAATTCACCATTGCTACTAACACCAATTAAAGTTAATATTATTAAATTTGGCTTTAACGCTTTCTGATAATCTCTCTGTTGGGTGTTCCCTCTTCAAGCATGGAACATACTTAGCACATATTAAAAGTATACCCACTTTTCTTCGACAAACATGTCCTTCGCATAAATTAACCTTCGCATCAGAAATGGTAATAAATTTATGAAATCGATCTACAAATTCAAGTTATGATCCCAATTTCTTTGCCATATATCGTGAGATCGCAACGGGCTATACCCCGTTCTCCATTGCCTCAAATTCTCTAAGAAATTCTAAGATAGTGACCATTATTTTTATTTTAGGAACGGTTATTATTCCTCCTTCGGCACTCGGTATCGATACTTTCTCTTGGTGTGGGTAAATATCAACCACCCAAGTATTTTCATGAATTACAAGACATGGCCTTTCCACCCCAAAGTCAAATTCCTTTGTAAAACCTGGAGTGACTCGCACCGGGTAAGCAACAAAATAATTTCTGCGTCGTTTTTTCCACGGTTGTAATATCACGTCATAATAAAATTTCTCTCTTTGTTCCGGTGATTTTCTCGTACCATTAATGTAAAGAACAACGTATCTTTTCTCTACTTGTTTTAGGAGCTGCAGAATTTCCCTCATTTCTTTGTCCGTACTCGGGTTATACCACAATTCAAAGACTTGACCTTTTCTTTTGGCACGCAAAACACATCGATGGATAAGTCTTGCTTCAGCTTCCGCAATTAATCTTTCCATATTGTTTCTCAAACGTACCATATCCCTCAGCTTGTACTTTCTGTGTTTTAAAGTTTCAGGGCATTATTGCCTTTACCGAATTTGGAAAAATCATGGAATACGTAACATTCTGACCATCTCCTCAATAGTATGCAGAGGAGACCACGCTGTTCTAGCTTTCTTTCTATTGTCCCGCCAAATCGCCAAAATCATATTTTCGCTGACATCTACCTTGATCTTCTCAGGAGTTCTGGGATGCTTATATGTGGTTAGTTTACGCGGCATTCCTTTAAGGCTATATGGACTACGAATTGGCTCTTTGGTAACTTCTTTTTCTTTAGCCCAACCTAGCTTTGATAATAGACTGTGCAGTTCTTCAATCGTCATATCTCTCAGTTCAAGCATACCCTAAATCCCCAATTAATTTATTCAACGAACCATTTCTGTCTTTTGATACCTATATGGCAATGGCGTGCTATTAGTTCTCTATGTTGAACTGCTCGATGCCAATTATGTTGTGTCTGATTACTCCATCAACGCATTATTTCATACGGTTAAATATGTGATAGACAAAAATAGAATCATAATAGCTCTCGTTAGGATGGTGATGTAGCGTGTCGGATCACCAAAGACGAATAGAAGAGGTTATACGGAAAATTGAGGGTCGAAGGGGTAGTTATGGGTCCGTTTTGGTTAAAAGTGCAATAATGAAGCATGAGGAGGTATGGAAAAACATCGTTACCAAGATTCTCCCGTTACACGTTTCTGACGTTTATACTCCTAAAAGGAAATTAGACTATGGAAACTTTGCTGTAGTTGAAGATGTTATTTCGTTAGATGATTTTATAGAAATAATCAAAAAACTACCCGAGAAAACAGGCACGATTATTACCGTAGGGGATTATCAAGTTCAAGTTGATGGTGAACGCTTAGAGAATGGATACGAATATGATAGTGGTGTGGATTACCTTAACGTCGGATGGTTTTTCGAAAGGTATCATTATAGAGGCCCTGGTCGAGGTTTTCCAGAACTATTGGTATCACCTGATTTGCCGCTCTTTCCAGATTACCGCACTGCTATAGATGTGCTCCTAGGTATAGATCTCTCACGCTATTCCGACCATTACGGCATCCTCATCTGCTTACCTAACTATGGTGCGAGGATAGAGGAGGTGAATATAGGTTCAAAGGAGATTACGGTGAGGGTGCAGACAAAAGATGAAGATATTAAAAATGTGATTGGCAAGCTTTATTGTCAACGAGGTGAGGAAGTCAAGCAAGAAGATGTTGAATTTATAAATGAAACAGGACGCGTTTTTGTCGGGTTTAAGCCAGATTCGTTCCACCTTGCTTTGATCTCGAAAGGCAGTGGCGAGATGCTTGATACGAGAAGATTTTATTCAGGTTGGGAAATACCCAAAGGCGTTGTCATCGGCATCCCCGAGTACGAGATAAGGGAACTGATTAGGCGTGGAGAGACAGAAACTGTAGAATTTAAGGAAGACATTGGCAAATCAGAAGAATTTGCTGAGACTGTGGTTGCCTTTGCTAATGGCAAAGGAGGAATCATTCTGCTTGGTGTTGATGACCATGCTAATATCGTTGGGTTAGCCGAAAGGGATTATGAGGGCATCGTAACGAATATCCTCAGAAGTCATTGCGAGCCCCAAGTAAAATATGAAATAAGTAGACGGCAGCTGGATGAAAAAGGCATAATAATTCTACGTGTTGAGGAGGGAAAAGACAAGCCTTACACTGTTAGAGAGAAAGGACCTTATGTGCGGGCAAATGCCACTGATAGAGTGGCTACAAGATATGAGCTGGACGAGTTTTACCGAGCGAAACAATCTGGATACCGACCTTATTATTGACCTCTGGTTAGGTAAAAAATACAATCATTTGCTATAGGACACTTAGAGCAGCGTGGTTTAGCTTTATAGTGCGTTTTTCCTAACTTGTCGATCAACGCATGAAACCCCTTGTAAACCTTTAGATCCTTTGGAAGTCTTTAAAAAATGCTTCTACAAGATTTATGGTAAACGCGTATCATTACTGTGGATATGCGAGGAGTTAAGTTCTCAGTCTATTTTATTTATCCATTCTTTCATATGCAAAGCTTTGGGGCCTAACCCCCTCCCTGTAGCATAAATTATTTTACAGGATGTGAAATTTTCAAATCCTTCGATCAATTTCATATATTCACGGCCAACGTTCACGTAGATTTCTGAATATGCGTTTACCAATTTCTTAAGTTTATGAAGATTTTTCTTTCTAATCCTGTCTACCGTTTCTTTATTCAAACCTAATGAACCCCAGTTACCTGGAGAAGGTTCATAATAAGGTATTTTCTTATTTGACCGTATTAATCCAAATTTTTTGGAATTAATTAAAATGTCAGTGTTACGAAGCTTTCCTTCCCTAAGATATTTTCTTAAGGTACGAAAATATATCCCATTATACCTTTCTATGGCTGGAATCGGTTCTTTTGATTCTCTTTTACGGCTAGAAGAAGCTGAAACGATTATAAGTTTCTTCGGCAAGTTTCTACCGCCATCGTTTACTATTTATCTAAGAGTTTACGCGATGCCTTGATATTTTCTTTGCATTTCCTCTTTATAATTAGAAGTTCTTTCATTAATCATCAGAAACTCTTTTTAATTAACCTATTATCTTTATATTCTACGAATAATAATCGCTTCTTAACGGTCTTTCCCCATTTATTCATACCTAAATAGAGATGCCCGCCAGCATCTATAGAATCTAAGACTTCCCTTGATAAGATTTCTCCATAGAACATGTAGGCTTCGTATGCTCCAGCAATATTTGCGTAATGTACCGCTTGCCTAAAATCAGCTACACTTACTCCTCCCACTTTGCACTCTCCAATAATCCATCCCATAATGTGTCCCTCATTTTGGGGAAATTTAATCACCGCAATTATATCTGGTCTTATGGCCAAATCATTATATCGCGGGATGCAAACTAACTGGTCACCTTTAAATTTTCTATGAAGAAATTGAGTAATCGTTAAGTTGATACCATGAAAAACCATAGGCTTTAAATGATAACTTCGTAACAGGTAATGTTTCTTCAGCCACTCACATGCTTTGAATCGTAATTCCTCTTCACTCAATCCTTACCCTCAGACTCACTAAATTCGATTAGACTCTTAGGCAATTGTTTGCAACCATGCTGAACGCAAGTTTTCATATACCCTCTTTTTCTTCTGTACAAAGGGCAAGGTTCAAGCCAAGCTGGTTTTTTCTTTTTTTCTGCTAATTTTTCCTTTGCAGTCAATAAGTGACTTAGGAATTCCTCTTGTTTCCTCTTATTATAAAACAGAGGTTGTTTAAATCGGGGTTCATCAAAATGCACAGTCCAAACCTTAACTAAATGATCTCTACCTCCACGCTTGGCATATTTGCCCGCCCATCCAATGTAATATACGGGAATATCTAGCTTCGTCTGCAAAATACTGCAAATGTCAACGGGTAAACCATAATTATTGTTGATGACACTAAACTGAATTCTTGGAATTAACCATACATCGATAGTCGCGATAGTATCTGCCAAACCTCTGATGAATTCGTGTTGGGCCTCTTTAGGAAAATTAAATATAGCCTCAGGGATTCGTGCATGGCGGTATATATCACCTTCTTCTAAACCATACCTTGATTTTAACATATTGAACGTGTGGGGCGTAATTTCGCATTTAATGATGTGATTAACGATACCAAATTCACTTATTTCCTCTGAATAATCAGGTCTTGTTGCTAGGAAGGTCGTTGCATCCCGTAAATGTTGCAATACATAATCTTTTATGCCCACGGTCTCGCGTTCAAGGTAAATCTCTTGCCATCTCAGAAATTCCTTTGCTAATTTACTATCATTTACCTTCCATCGGTCGTCGTCTTTGACTAACATTGGTCTTTTAGCAAATCTACGGGGCGGATGCCATTTTCTAAGCTTGTTAAGCATCAAGCCAACGTTCGTAACGTGATGTACTCTGACTTTAGGTATTTCTAGCATTTCTTTTGGTGCTAACCCCTTGATTTCTTTTAATAACGTTTTAATTATTTCAACAGCAACTGGTGAGTATTCGCGGAAGGGGATACGAAAAATTAACTGATAATCTCTAGTTTTTGTAGTTTCTATTGAGCCTCTTCCAAATAAGCAACCTAACAGATATGCTTCCTCGCCTGCTATAAGATTAGACAGAGCTATGACCCCCCTCCCTTTTTCAATATAATTACATTTTCCCGGGCAATTGTTTCGCCCTTAGCACATACCCACGGAATGGCCTTTGTCGGAATTTTTCTGTAATAGGTCTTCTCATGAGCGAAACCAACTCTATCTCCAAATTCTTTCGTAATAATGTCCATCGGTAGCCTTTTCCTTTTAAGGGAACGATTACCTATTACTATGCAACAAAAATGCCCTTTTCTAAGGACTCTATGCATTTCCTCTAAGCATCTGTAATAATCTCTGAAGAATGAGGCTGCGGCTTTCGCTAATTCGCTGTCCTTTTTTGAGGTTTCTTTGAGTATTTCACTAAGTGTTGGGGACGGAGTTTCTAAAGATGGATTATCACGACCTCCTAAAGATGCTTTTTCCATTCGGCGTATGAAGGAGCTTTCGTAACCCAGCCATAATGAAGAAAGTTTTGACCATCTCGTGTATGATATTGTATTTCTTTCCTCTCCATATGGAGGCGATGTAACGATGAGATCAACTGAGTTATCGGAGTATGGTAAATTTCTTGCATCAACAAAAGTTACATTAATCTCTACGTCTGTGAAAGATATTCTTGAGAAGGTTTTCATCGTCCTTGCTGCGTCTATAGTATATTGCTTAAAGGTCGTTAACACATCAGGTCGATATTTCTCTAACTTATCAGGAGATAATCTTTTGATGAACGTGTCTCCAGGATTATAAATGTTTGACACTTTTCTTACAGTCAGTGAGAAACAGACATTTGCGAAATCTCGGAAGTCCCCATCTGAAAGGTTATTTATACTTTGTCGGATAACCGCAAGTTCATTGATTACATAATCTTTAAACCAATGAGTTATATTGGGGAACGTTTTATCTTCTGGAGCCTCCACATTCAGTTGGCCTTTTCTCAGTTGAATAATACTTTCCTCAACGGTTCTCAATAAGAAAGCTGTATTTTCATCAAATTTGTGTGGAGCAATCGATTTTGATTTGACCTTCGCAAGCAATAACGCTAAAGGGTTAATATCATTTCCAATGGCGTTTCTTGGGGGACAAGGCTCTGCTCTTTCAGGATAATGAGACCTCATAAGTCGAGCTTCTGTTAAAACCGTTCCACTACCGCAAAATGGATCTAAAACGAGATCATAAGGATTAGAGTAACGTTCTATCAATCTATGAGCAATTTGGGGAATCATTCTGGCCGGGTAAGCATGAAGCCCATGCGTATATTTTTGAGTATTTACAGTAGCAAAGTCCCAATCTTCTTCAATCTGTACACCGGGAATAAGATACGCTAAAGATTCTGTAGGACGAGGTTCCTCAAAAAGTTCTGGAAAGATAATCATTGGTTTTTCTTTCATGTGTTCTATTTTATCTAAAATTGACTTGGCAACTCTTTCCGGCTCTTCAGAACTAGATAAAAATTTGATTACTCCCGGACTCACATTAAAACCTGCCTCAAGAAACATGTGTACCACTTTTTGAATTTTCTCTTCCTCACTCATCATTCTTCACCCAGTCCGGGAAACAGGATAACTATCTTGAACTCTATATTAAGCATTCCTAGTTAAATATTAAGGAAAATTAGCATTTAAACTTCTTACTTTTCCAAAACTTGCCCTTGCTTTCTTTTATGCTTTGAAGCTGGTTTGATGTTCGTGGCCTGAATAATTCGCCTGCATGGGCGATGACTGTTCCACATTTCTCGCACCTAACAACGTTAGAAACCTTATAGGCAGGAAGCAGACCTTTGATTACTCGTCCCTGCTTTTCATCTAAAACCCTAAATTTCAGAAAGACCTTAAGGATGGAACCACGTTATAATGCCCACACAGACACCTAATTTCTAAAGTCTCTTTTCTCATCATCCGCCCTCTTATGTCGGATTGGGCTTCATTTGCTTGACAGCTCCTTTACTAGGCTTTTTAGTTCAATGACTTGTATTGGGCATTCCTTCCAGTCGTGTTCCCAGCATACGATGAGTTCGCATCCCTCCTTTGGGTGTCCATGCCTTTCGTAGTCTGAACTTTTATACTCAAATTCGATGGTGATTGAGTATCCCTTATCCCGCTCATACCTTTTCCCGAACGCGTCTGGGAACTTTATTTGTATGCCTTCGATAGTGATTCCTGAATCCTCAGCGACCTTGCTGAAGAGGAAGATGACGCCGTTCTCGTTGACAGGGGCGTAGATTAAGCCTCGGAAGTTAATGGGAGGGCCGACAAGGGGAACTGGCTCGGTGGGCTTCTTAATAGGAAGTGGCGGCTTCATTTCTCCTGAATATGTTGGTGAACTAATTTTACTCTCCCACCAAGAACCTTGACATCCGACTGAGAGTGTGTCTAACATAATCTTCTTTCGCTATTTTGTTTTGTGGATTTTTTCTGTGATGAGGCTGATGCTTTTGGCGTATTCTAAGAAGGCTATGCGTAGGGTTTCGCTTTCACTTTGCCCCAGCTTTCGGCAGATATCCTCCAGTATCTCCTTGTGCTGACGACTCAAGACAACCTTTACAATGTTTTTCTTTGCGATTGGTTCGTCCCCCATTGGCCATCCTATTGTACAATTCAACTTATGATTCCAAACATATATTCTTATAGGGCAGAGCACGTTTAGGCGGGTTGAAATCTGCCCTGGGAAGTTACGGACGAGTACATCCGTTCTGGTCATCATGATCCATCAGACTTCGAGCCCGAAAGCCTAAGGACCATCACGCTGAGTGAGGAGGAGGGCATCAAAGCTGTTATTGGGAAGCCGAAGAGCAAGGACACAACCGAAGTTCAAAGCTACCTTTTTGATAAGGACAAGTGGTCGTTGGAGAAGGCAAAGGCTTGGTTTGGGCAGCATCACCGTGAAGCTCGCCAAGAACACTTCTGCTATGTAACGCCAATTCTCGAGAAGGTTATGGACAAGCCCCTACGGATCAGAGGCGTAGCCTTAACTGCTGGAATGAGCCGAAACCTTAACATCTACATGCCCGAGGAGCTGCAGAATTTTGCTTCTAGGCTGGCGGGCTCACCAGTTTATTTGGAGCACGTTTCCGCCTTCGACGCCATAGGCAAGGTCACAAAGGCTGACTGGAACCCAGACTCTAAAACGCTGTCGTATGAGGCGGAAATCTACGATGACGAGACGGCTGAGAAGATTCGCAAGGGCTTGATTCAGCACGTGAGCGTCGGCGCTGATTATGAGCGCATCGACATTCTGGATGGTAAGCTTCCGCATGGCTTGCATAACGCTGAGTTGAGCCTTGTGGCTGTGCCGGGCATACCAGAAACCAACGTTCAAATTTTGGAGAAACTTAAGCCAAAGGAAGAGCCCAAACCTACCCTTGTAGACTTGACGAGGCTGGTTGAACAAAAATTTGCTGAAGTAAACAAGCGGTTGGATGAGATAGCTAAGCCCAAGCCTCCACTAGCTGAGGCTGAATGGGACACCGAATACGTCAACAATCTCGACGATGATGCTTTCGCCTACATCGAGCCTGGCGGATCAAAGGATGAGCAGGGTAAAACCGTGCCTCGTAGCCTGCGTCACCTGCCGTACAAAAATGCGCAGGGCAACTTAGAGGCGGACCATGTTCGAAATGCTTTGGCTCGCTTAGACCAAACGGATATCCCAGCCGAGGGTAAGGCTGAAGCCAAAAAGAAGTTGTGTGCTGCAGCAAAGGAGCTTAACATTGCAAGCGAGGTCTGTGGATTAGCTGAGCAAAAATCTTTGGCTGAGGAATTGTTGAAGTCAACTGCTCCTTCGGATCCTAACTTCATCGATAGGCGTGAGATTTTGAGGCTTCTGCCCGAGGAGAGGGTTGTGAGAAGCTGGAGCTATGGGCCACGCCTACTTGTTCATCAGTTGCGTTACAAGTTGTCAGGGTCCTCAAAATTGGACCGGGAGTAGAGCGAGGATGAACTCGCTGAAACCGCATAAAAATTCAAGGTGAGGGTGAATGGCTGACCTGTTTCCCGACATAAGTGTTGGCGATGTTTACACGCCTATGGCTGAAGCCGAAATCCTAAGCTTTGAAGCTCAAGCTGCAATCACGAAAGGCGATCCAGTTTATCTCACAGCCGACTTGAAGGTGAGCCCAGCAACTTCGGCGCAAAACTGCATTGGCATAGCATTGAAGACGGTTGCTGCTGGAGAGCTATGTCCCGTCTGCGTCGAAGGTGTGGTTAAAGTCACAGCTGGTGGAGCCATTGCTCTGGGTCAAGCTGTTTACGGAGCAGACGCCAGCAAACGCGTCCTAGCCTTAGGAGACCAAGCGGTGAACGAGGGAGGAACAGCAACATACACAATCTATTATTCTCGCAGGCTCGGATTCGCATTACAAGCCTTTGCCGCAGCTGGAGACACCGGCCTCATCTGCGTGGAGAAGTGACCATCATGAGCGAGGAAACCATCTTGGACAACAAAGCGTTGACTGAGAGGGTCTTAGAGCTCGAGAAAAGGGTTACGAGGCTGGAGAAAAAGGAGAAGTGATAGCCCATGCCAAAACTATTTGAAGCCTTGATCAAGGAGCCCGCTTTCAAAGCCGAGTTTGACCAGATGGCGCAGCGGGTTCAGAGGAACCCGTTCTTCCAGCGCTACACCCAGAAGGGCATCCAAGAGGGCGTTTTAAGCGATCAAGCCCAAGCCTTAGGGCGCATGCACGACGTGGTCATTGAGGCTGCTAAGCCCGCGCTTATAGGAAGGGAGATCATCTGGGTACGCCCAACAAGCGAGGCCTTGGAGCGTTTTCCAAAAGCCAAAAAGGGGAAAGCCTACGTGATGGCTGAAAGCGGCAAGGTCTACATGGTGGGCGAAAGATACGACAGGGTCGACGTTTCAACAAACGTCATCGTGAAGGCGGGTGCCGAATGGACCCAGGAGTTTCTTGAGGACGCCACGTGGAACGTCATGGACAGGCAGGTGGCTGAGTGCGGCAGAACCGTGGCTGAGCTGGAAACTGAGCGAATCCTAAGCCTCTACGGAGCCATCGCAAATGCAGACCTAGCGGGAGGAGCTCCGTTGGCTGGCGGAGGAACCGCCATGGACTGGGCGAAGGTGACCGCCCTCTGGGACGCCGTGATCAATGAGGACTTCAGCGCCAAGGTTTTGGTGCTGCATCCTAGGCAGGTGACCCAGCTTTGGAGGGACGACAAGTTCATAAACAGCCTCTACTGGGGTGAGGGCGTGGACGTTAGGCGTGGGGTCCTAGCCGAAACCTACCTGGGCATGCGCATTGTAAGCAGCACCAAGTGCACGAACGGCGTGGCTTATGCCATCGACACCGACATCGCCGCGGTCATGCTGGTGCGTAGAGACATCCAAACCCAAGACTACGAGGATCCCAAAGGCGGAATCTACGGCGTTGTTGCCAACGAGCGCATCGGCTTGGGCGTGCTGCAAAGCAAGGGCGTCGCAAAAATGACCAACATCGCAACCGCATTGTAGCCAACTCCATAGTCTACGACGCGCGTCGTGAAACCATTTCCCCATTTTTAGTTTTCAGATTCGTGAGGAAACTCAAATGACGGTGAAGGTTGGTGTGGCTGTGGGTAAATGTCCCGTTTGCGGTCGCGTCTACATAGCCAGTAGACCAGCCTTCCCGATTTTGTGTGAGTGCCACAAGTTCTGTCCCATCTGCACTCCAGCTTGGACCGTGCCAATGACACCATACGAGCCCGACTTAACGCCTCAAACTTATGGCAAAGACGGAAAACACGACCTCAACATCCTCTACGTCTGCTATAACCATTCGCCGCCATACTACAGCATGCAAAAGTCTGTTGAGGTGGAGCTTCAATGACAAAAACGTTGCATGAAAGACTGCGACTTGCCAAAATCGTTTTGCATGAGCTTAGAAGAGGCCCTTTGAGAAGAACCGAGCTCGAGAAGAGAACGGTTATGCATTGCGGAACCCACAGCACGTTTGAAGGCATATTCCACTACTTGCTCGAGAACGGCTACATCCAGAAAAGTGGGCAGAGGCACCTCGCCCCATACATCCTCACGGAAAAGGGACAGAAATTCTTGGAAGGACTTAGCACATGAGCAGTGTTGTCAGACGGCTGGTTGAGGCTTTCACCCGCCGGGCAAGAAGCGGATACGCCTACCCCGCCAGCCAAGCCATCTTCGAAAGCCCAGAGGTTCCACTCTCCGACATAGTCAAGCTGTATCAACGCGACCCCACATGCAAAGCCAGCGTCGACTTGTTGGCTATGGCCGCTGTGGGAATGGGCTTCTACACAACGGGTAACCCAGAATTTGAAATGGGCGAGAAAGCCAAACAAGTCGTAGACGACTTCAACGAATCCGTGAACTTGGACGCCTTGCTTCAAGATGGAGTGCGACTCCTAGTTGCTTGTGGGAACGACTTCTGGCTAAAAATGAAGCCGTCAAAATTGGAGAGCTTCCTCAGACTGCCCATTGAGAGCATCAAGGAGGTTGAGCGTAGGCATCTGGAACCGCAGAACGGACTAAAAATCCCGTACGAGGTGGTTAGCTACAACCTTACCTTCGAGTACGGCGCTGGGAAGATTAAGCCGGAAGCCGTCATCCACTTCAAACTCAATCCAATTGAAGGCTCAGCCTTCGGAACCGGCCTCCTACAAGTCCTGCTGCATCGATTGACGCTTTATGGCGAAACTCGTCCAGCTTACGCAGAGATGAAGGCAAAGATTGAGCGTATCATGCCCAAGATCTTCGAGAAGTATGCGGGTCCAGACGTCTTAGCTATTCTGGAGAAGGCCACGGAGCAGGACATCAAGAAGTTTGAGCAGGTGATCAGGAGCCGACCGCCAGAGGGCGCATGGCTGTTCTACAACAAGCCTGGTGACGTCAAGCCTGTTCAGCTGGACCCAAGAGCCCGTTTTGACTTCTACGTGGACCACATTGTCAACCAGGTTTATCTAGGGTTGGAGACTCCTTTGCCGAGACTTTTCTCCACGCCCGGGTTCACAGAAGCTAGCTCAAAGGCGGCGCTAGACCTTCAAGACATGCTCATCCGCCCCATTCAGCGCTACGTCAAGAGACAAGTTGAACGAGACATCTTCGCTCCCGTTTTGAGACAGGCAGGTTTCGATCCCGCTGAAGCTGGTGTTCGCCTCAACTGGGGCACGCCCGAAGTTCCAGAGCCTAAGATGGAGCACATGTTAAAGGCTGCTGAGTTGGGCTTAATCCGACCAGAAGAGTTTCGAAAGAACGCGGTAAAGTTTGGGTGGGAGCTTTGGGAAAAAGAAACACCCGAAACCGCGGAGGGCTGATCGTGTGAAGCTGAAAGCGATCTGGTTAGCCGCCCTCCTTCTCTTTTACCTAGTTGGAGTAGCCACGGGAGTGTTTCTTGCTCAACGAGTGATCGCAAACGTGGCGACAATAAAGACGGTGGGCGTCGGCGTCTACAAGGACGTGGATTTCACGGTTTCAGTGACGCAGATCGACTGGGGTGTTCTAGAGCCCGGAACCGTAAAGAACTTCACCGCATACCTGAGAAACGAATCCAACGTTCCCATCTCCTTAAACATGACCACCCAAAACTGGAACCCTCCAGCAACAGAATCGTTTATTTCCGTTTCTTGGGATCAAGAAGGCAAAATGCTGGAGCCCGATCAAGTTGTTCCAGTGACCTTCACGCTATCTGTCTCCGCTGATGTATCTGGAGTTAAGAGCTTCAGCTTTGAAATCGTGATCACAGGAAGTGGATGAGATGCTGTGCCCGGATTGCGGACTAGAGATGGCGGAGACCCATGAGCGGGTGCCAGCGTTCCACTTCCCCGGAGTAAAAGCGAGGACCTCACGCGACAAAACAAAGCTCAGGAGAGTTTACAACTGCCCCAAATGCAACAAGAAATTCGTGGTAGGACTAACGTTAAGAGAGGTATCCTAGAAGCCACTACACGGTCGAACAAACTTCTTAGGAAGGCGTTTTGTTGTCGCGTCAACGGCATAGGAGCGTCTCGAAATTCTGAGCTAACGTTGACCACGTCGCGTACATCATAGGCGCTTACGCTTGCCAATGCTCTGGCCCCAAACAGAAAACCAAAGAAGCCTAATTTGAACTTATTTTACGAAAAAAGCATGTTATGAAGAACACGCGCGTCGGACTTAGTAAAATACACCATTTCAAAATAAAATTTTAAACCCCAAACCCA
>Ga0315310_10000456_pt1 | contig 25995 bp, 32 predicted proteins | sample TDP5_MG_FD_203630 | JGI IMG/M metagenome (GOLD analysis project Ga0315310, IMG submission 203630) | Freshwater sediment microbial communities from Lake Towuti, South Sulawesi, Indonesia - TDP5 | ecosystem: Environmental > Aquatic > Freshwater > Lake > Sediment | place: Indonesia: South Sulawesi...
TTGATATCACTCCATTTAAAACGGCGATGTCTCCCCTTTCCCACAATCGCTTCTATGTAGCCTTCATTACTCCAATTTCGGAGAGTCTGGGGTGTAACACCCAGAAGGGTTGCGGCTTCCTGCATTCATAAGAGTTTATCAATAACCATTGATAATATTCTTGAAAAAACGGATTTAAACTACCAGATTTTTATAGATTTTTAGACTTTTTTATAGATTTTTGACTAACAGTTGGTATAATATATGATGCTAATTCCAATGTTCTTCCGAAAGCCATTCTGGTAGATAATATCGAGGTTCCCAAACCTTAAAAGGGAATAAGTCAATAAGTTAATTACAAAATCCATTTAGGTGGCAATAATTTGACAACTGAAGAGGAATTAAAGGAAGAGCCGGAAACTATCACCATTAATGTGCATTTTTTAGGCGCTACGCAACGCGATATTGAAAAGCGTAATTTAACGATAAATTTAGAGAACCTAAGCAATTTAAAGGATCTTTTAATTAAGTTAGCAAACAAAATCGGCGATAAATTTCAAAAATATGTTTTTAATCCAAATTCCAATGAATTAAATGAAAATATCGCTATTCTAGTCAATGGACGCCATTTTACTACCCTCGATGGATTAGAAACTCCCTTGAAAACTGGCGATGATGTGTCCTTTTTTCCACCTATCGGCGGCGGGTAAATTCTTTTTCATCCTAAAATAACCTCTTAAAAATTCACTTTATTTTCGATAGAAAAAATATAAATTATTCTTACCGCAATGTTTTTTCAACAAGCTGAATAAAAAAAGCTTAGACGATATAGCTTTAAATTAGCAATCCTGTTGGATAGTAAATTAACCAATTGTATAAGATTTTGAATACTATAGAAAATTTATCTAAAAAAATGGATCGAGGTCAATGAAATGTTTGGCTATACAGGAAAAATTATTAGAGTAGATTTAACGGCAGGAAAGATAAAATTTGATACGATTTCAGAGGATTTCTGTGCGAATTACATTGGTGGTTATGGCTTTGGCGCCAAGATTCTCTGGGATGAATTACCAGCCGGAATTGATCCCCTCAGTCCTGAAAATATACTGATTTTTGCAATAGGGCCCGTCCCAGGAACAATTTTACCCACCAGCTCAAAGTATGGGGTATTTGCCAAATCGCCTTTGACGGGGCTCTTTGGTATGGCAATCTCAAGTGGGTGTGTTGGACAGCAAATGCGGCGTGCTGGGTATGATATGGTCATTTTTACGGGGAGGGCGGAAAAACCTGTTTATCTTTTCATTGATGATGATGATATCTCTCTTAAATCTGCCGAGCACCTTTGGGGCAAGAAAGATTGCTGGGAAACCGAGGAACTTATTCGGGAAGAACATCATGATATGAAGATTGGCGTTGCCTCAATTGGGCAGGGCGGTGAAAACCTCTCTAAAATTGCTTGCATCACCAATGATAGGAATCGACAAGCCGGACGGACGGGGCTGGGCGCGGTGATGGGCTCCAAAAACTTGAAAGCAGTTGCTTTTCGCGGATCGAAAGAAGTAGCGGTGGCGAAGAAGGAGGAATTTATGAAGGAAGCCTTAAAACTCATCAAACTTTCCAACGGTCCCGCAACAAGCAAATATCGTGATTTGGGCACTCCATCGAATACAATGGTGTTCCAGAAATTAGGTGTGTTGCCAACACGTAATTTTTCAATGGGAACTTTCGATAACGGAGGTGCAGAGGCAATGAGCGGTGAAACTATGCGCGAAAAGTGGGTTGTAAAAAAAGTAGCTTGCTCATGTTGTCCTATCGCTTGTGATCATCTCTGTACTGCCACCGAGGGTCCTTATAAAGGATGCGTTTCTAGCGTTGATTTTGAATCGCTCTTTGCACTAGGATCTTGTTGCGGTGTAGATTATTTCCCTGCTCTTATTCGTTCAATTGAACTCTGTGATCGCTATGGGCTGGATACTATCTCTTGTGGAGTTACGATTGCTCATGCAATGGAGTGCTTCGAGAAAGGACTTATAACCACAGAAGATACTGGGGGCTTAGAATTGAACTTTGGCAATTATGAGGCTGAAGTTAAATTCATTGAGGATATGGCGTTTCGAAAGACGAGAGCGGGTAACATTTGGGCTGATGGCTGTCGTGCCGCAGCTGCGGAAATCGGACAAGGATCTGATTACTTTGCCATGCATAACAAGGGACTTGAATTGCCAGGTTATTTACTTCAAGGCTTAAAAACTGCTGCACTCGGTTTTGCCATTTCAATTCGTGGCGGTTGTCATCTCCGGAATGCTGCTTACGATCCAGATATTAAAGGCAAAGTTGATCGCCTTAAAGAAGAGGAAGGACGTGGGAAAATGATAATTCCCACTGAAAACCTTTACGCTATTATTGACTCTCTTATTATTTGCAAATTTACGCGTGGCATCTACGAGAATGACGCTGAAATGGCTTTGGTCTATAATTTGATTACTGGTATTCCGATGGACGCTGAAAGTTTATTACGGGCAGGCGAACGAATTCTTAATCTCTCGAAATGTTTCAATATTCGTGAAGGCTGGACTCGCAAGGATGATACTCTTCCTCCGCGCTGTTTCAATGACCCTGTGAGAATTGGCGATCAAGATGTTGCTGTGGATCCAGAGGGTTTCAATATGATGGTAAGCGAATACTACCAAATTCGGGGCTGGGATGAAGAAGGCATACCGACTGCCGAAAAATTAAGAGAGCTTGGACTCGATTTTGCAATCGATACTGTGGGGGCGAAATAAAATGAGTAAAGCAGTACAGAAACCAATGCAGAAAGTTTTAGTTGTAGATGCAGAAAAATGCACCGGCTGTGAAGTCTGCGAATTCACTTGCTCCATGGAAAAATATGGAACTTTCAATCCAATCCATTCACGAATCCGCGCAATCCGAATCGAACCCATCATTAATATGGCAATCGGTTGCCAATTCTGTTTGGATGCGCCTTGCGTCAATGCATGTCCTTACAAGGCACTAGAAAAAACTGAGAAGAGCATTATCAAGGTCAACGATGATAAATGCGTTGGCTGCGGATTTTGCATACGAGCATGTGATTTTGGGGCAATCAGTTTCAACCTCAAAACTCAAAAGGTCATTATCTGCGATCTTTGCCAAGACCGCACAAATGGTCCCGCCTGTGTTGAATACTGTCCGAAGGAATGCATTGAGCACACAACTCTCGAAGCATTTGCACAGAAAACCCGCAGAAAAGCCGTCACTAAACTGCTTGAGAGCATCGCAAAACAAGCGAAATAATAATCCCTTCTTTTTTAATTGAAATTCTTTGAATTACCTTTTCTTTTATTTTTATCTTAATTTTCTCTTTGTTTTCGCATTTTTCCTTGTCTCAATACAATTTAATAATCTATAAAAATAACTGACTATATTCTATACTAACCTTCAAGGATGACTGATAGGTATGATAAATTCTGAAGAAGAAGAAATAGAAGAAGCGCAAGAAGAAGAAAGAACCGAACCAGAGCGAAAAGAAGAAAATACAGCAGAAGAACCTGTAGAAGAAGAATCATCATTTGAAGAAACACAGATTCAAGCAACTGATCTATCATTAGATGACTTGAAAGAGTTATTAAACCAGAAAGACTATTTAATTAAGAACTTAGAAAATCAAATTAAGTTTTTACAAGATGAAATTCAACAATTAAAAACCCAGAAACTACAACCTAGCCCTCCCTCCAAATCAGCTGAAAAACCTTCCAAACTAGGTGAAAAACTTTCTAAACAGGCTAGCGCGCCTCAATTAATGGAAGCACCCAAGCCATCGGAAATATCGGGCACGAGAGGCGGATTTTCATGTCCTAAGTGCAATTCTCCTCGTGTAGTTGAAGAAACAGACAAATCCAAAATATTATACATGGCAGCAAGCACACCAATCTATGCAAAGAAACGACGTTGCTTAAAATGCAACTATACATGGACGGCCTAAGGCATTTTCTTTTTATTAAATGTTTCCTTCGTGCTTAATTTTAATTTTGATGCTTTCTGGTATTATCTATATGAACTATTTAGTCTAATAACCTATAAAAGACTTCTATTAACCAATCCGCAGAGGCTAGGACCTCCTCAGATAATTGCTGCATGAAGGAAATCTCTTTGACCTGAATTCCTAAAATATAGATTTGTAGTTTCGGATTTAGTCCTAATAGAAAGTCAAGTAAAAGAATTTTAGCGTTTGAATGGGAGTCTATGGAATACTTGTTTAAAGCATCTTTTGGAATATTAAGGACAGTACCTGGGATTTGCTTTGCATCAACTGCATCTATCATTAAGATATATTCAGGGTCCCAAGTGTGGATTTCTGGAATGAATTGCGTGGGCGCATCTCCCGCCTCCACCAATAAAATATTTTCTTTCTGAAGCCCTTTTGCTTGAAGCATTTGAATAACATAGAGTCCCACAAAATCATCTTGCCGGTCTTTATTCCCGACTCCCACTAAAGCAATTCTTGCCGTTTTATCAATTGTTTTCTCTAAAAACCTTTCGAGTTTTTGTTGGCTTTTTCTGACGATCTCCACAATTTTACTCCTAAACTATTTTTATTTTCCTATAAATTAGATTTTTCTTGAAGCTGTTTTATAATCTTATCTTTTTCGCTGCAATCCAACTTTTACCATTTCTATAAATGAGAAAATCTTTCTTTATTGTACGCGATTGCAAATTCCTTCTATAAATTATCAAATCATGTAATATCGGTATTTTCTGGTCATATAATATCATCAAAAATACTTAAAAGGAATCTTTGCCTATAAAAAGGAAATGAAATAAGAATTTCCTTTATTTTCTAAATTTATAATATTTTTATTTAGGATGTTATAAAATGGTAAGTGAATGGGACGCAAAGACAATAGCAACGACGCGATTTGCGGATATGATCGAACAACGCACCACCATAATGAAATTTCTGCTCGATGAATATGGCATTAAGGCCATGGAAAAGTTCTTTTTGGAAATAAACCCCTTATGGGCGGAACAACTTAAAGTTGGCACGTTGAAAAAAGTTTTCGCTAAAATGCTCTCAAAACTAATGCCGCACACTATTATGGAGAAGCTAAGTGAAATAATCATAGAGAACGCTCAGTATTTAGTCGGTCTAGAGAATATTCACGTTATGGAAATCACAGATGATTATGAATTAATTGATATTACGGATTGTCCGGTGGTTAAACAATTTAAGAAAACCCTAAAAACTTTGAAATTTGAGAATCTTGAGGAACGCTATATTTGCACCTTCGGATGCGTTCCGATCCTGCGCAAGATGTGCGCGGTGGGCAATTGTGACCTCATTGCCGAATATAATGAAAAGGGCTGCGAATTAAAAGTAGCATTGAAGCCAAAAGCGCTTGAAGAATTAGAAATTGTTGAGCCTGACGAAGGAGTCACCCTAAAAAATGGTCCTCCCTGAAATACAACGGATTTTATAAAGTTTCTGATGATACAACCTTTTTTTATAACCATTCCTTTTTAACTCTCTTCCTTTTTTGTGAATAGCAAATTATTAAATAACAGCATAATTGAATTGTATTAACATATTCTTTGAAAATAAGGGATATTATATCTCTGGCAAAAGGTCTTTCAAGCAAAGAAAATAAAAAAAAGGAATGATTAAATCATGAAAATTTTAATTTTGAGGCTACTAAAATGACTGATATCATTAAGATTTTAATTATTGGGCTCGACAATTCCGGTAAAACGTCCATTATCTATACTTTAGAACAGAACTTTGCGAGTTTCACCTCGTTGAAACCTACGGTTAGTTTTACAGTGCGTGAAGACTTTAAAATTTTAGGGCTCCCTATTAAAATTTGGGATCTCGGTGGGCAAAAGCAATATCGTGATGAATATCTCTCAAAAAAAGGCTTTATATTTGGCGAAACGAACCTGATCTTTTTTGTTATTGATACTCAGGACCCAAAACGATATAACGATGCAATCGACTATCTCGAGCAAGCACTCGATTTTTTAATGAAAATCGGATTGCCTCTCCCTGTTTTGATAATCTTATTCCATAAGATAGATCCAGAAATTAAGGATAGCAAAAAAATTCGAGAGAACCTTAGAATTTTAAAAAATCTCATTTCTAACCAGTACCATATTGCCAATAGGACCTTAAAAGTTCAATATTTTGAGACCAGTATCTTTGATCGGGTAAATTTATCTCGGGCTTTCGTCGCTGGTATTTTCGAAGTTTTGGCCAAAACTGAAGTAATCCAGCAATCGCTCAATGAATTCATGACAAATTCTGATTCCGATGCAGTAATGCTCTTAGATGAAAATGTCTTAATAATCGGTGAAGCTTTTATAGATGAAACTAAACGCAATATCTGCCAAATTTGTGGGCCTTATTTTGCAAATATGATTGAAAAATTACTTAAATTCAATTTGGAGCCCCCAAAGGTCTTTGAAGCTCAAATGGAAGATGGATGGCTATTCCAGATTCCCCTCCAAATTGAAGGAAACCGATTTTACCTTGTATTCTTCTCACATGAGAGATCCTTAGATAAAGTCAATAAATATATTCCACTTTTTACTCAAGATCTCTCAAGTTTAGTCAAATTTGTAGTATAGCTTGAAATTTTTATAAATATTCTTACTCCTCTTTTTTTAGAAGTAGAAACTTTTATTGAGGTGAATAGATTTTTATTCCTTTAATAAGATAGGAATACAACAAAAACTTGGAGATAGGTTGCCATGATTCCATATAGGGGCATGACGAAAGTTAAAGATAATGTCCATAGATATGAGTTAAGGCTCCTAACTTACAAATCAGAGTTATTTTATGATTTGGATAAATGCATTGGATGCTTATTCTGCATTAAGACTTGTCCAAAGGAAGCAATTAACCGAGTTGAGGAAAAAGGTATAAAATTCAACAAGGTGGATATGACTAAATGCGCCATGTGTGGGATCTGCGACTATATCTGCCCTGCGGATGCCTTTCAGTTCTTTATCAAAGGGGAACGCAAGAACCTCATGGTTGAGAATAAATCCTTACCTAAACTTGTGGTCACTGAAATTGATGGCAAAAAACAGAAGTTACGGAAGTTTATTGAGGGAAAGCTCAAAATAGATATGAATCAATGGAATAAAAATTGCAAACCGATTGCAGAAATTTGTCCATCCGGCTGTCTATCAACTACTAAGGCGGGTAAACTCCAAGTCAATGAAGAATTGTGTATTTCTTGCGGCAATTGCGAGCGAAAAGCGATAGAATTGGGCAAAGAGGGGCTCATCCAAGTCATTCGTAAAAGAATATTATATGAGGGCAAAATCGATGAATTTTCCGCTCCCTGGAATGAGATCGTTAAAAAATTGGTTTCGTTCGAGGAAATGGCAAAGGATTTGAAAAGTAAGGCAGGGATTGAAGCTCGGACGAGGGTCCAAGAACAATTCAAATATCTGTTAAAGTAATCCATTTTTTAGTCAAAAATTTTTATTTTATTATTTTATTCTAAGAGATTTTCTATGCCCAAAATTCTTGAAGGTATTCGAGTTTTAGACCTATCCCAATTCATCTCAGGGCCTTGGGGTGCCACTTTTCTGGGAGATCAAGGTGCTGAAGTCATTAAAGTTGAAAGCCCTGGTTTTGGGGAAGCAATGCGCGTTTTCGTGTTCTTCAATAAGCAGATTGCCCCTCTATTCGCTATTTTAAATCGTAATAAGAAATCAGTGACCTTAGATCTCAGAAAACCGGAGGCACAGGATATTCTGAAGGAATTGGTGAAAGTATCAGACGTATTAATAGAAAACTATACTCCTGGGATTATGGATGGCTGGGGTATTGGATATGATGTTTTAAAAGAGATTAATCCCCGACTTATTTATGCTGCAATATCTGGATACGGTCAGACTGGTCCACTCAGGAGCCGTCCTGCATTTGACCTTATAATTCAAGCAACCTCAGGAGTCTTACATGCCATGGGAATTGCAGGACCACCTGGAATTCCTCTAGGAGACTATTCAGCAGGGCATATCATCGCAATAGGAATTTCTCAAGCACTCTATTGGCGGGAAAAAACAGGAAATGGGCAATTTATTGATTTATCTATGCAGGATATGATGTATGCAGTAAATATCCGCGCTCAATCACGAGAATTCATAGATATGGCTAAAAAAGCGGGTCATGAAAACTATGTGACTCGCATTCTTCCCATCTACAACCAATATCCAACGCAGGATGGTAATCGAGTTGCTATCGTCAGCCTCACTGACAAACAATTTAAACGCCTGATGCAAATAATCGGTCGCCCAGAATTACTTCATGATCGACGCTTGAATAACCCCGTTAAACGCATGGAAAATGTTGAATTATTAGATGAAGTCCTAGAAGCATGGACTACCACGAAAGATCGTGATGAGATTGTCGATCTTCTCGAGAAGCAGCATATTCCCTGCGGTCCTGTGCTAAATGTAGATGAAGTACGTTCTCAGCCTCAATTAGAAGCCCGTGGCATGTATCTTCGCCACTTTTCTTTTGATGGGGTTCAGCAAGCCACAATACCTGGACCTATCTTAAAATTCTCGGAAACCCCCGGATCAGTAGAAACTAAAGGGCCAGCACTTGGTGAGCATAACCAAGAAATTTATGAAGGTCTATTAGGATTTTCTGCTGAGAAAGTTATAGAAATGAGGAAAAAAGGAATTATTTAAAGGAAAATCATTCATTATTCTCTAAACTTTGCTTATCCTGCTTAGCTTTCCACCGTTTCAAGGCACGTTTCTCAAGTATCTTTGAATAAAACTCCCATTTATCAGGCTCTCCTTTTTTTCTCTTTGCTATTAGGAATTTGCATGTCTTACTGCCTGCTGGGATGGTACTTACAAACTCGACATTAAAATCCGCGTATGGATACATTTCTCGTATCTGATCCAATATTCCCTGCACAAGATAGCGCTGAATCCGACAATCAAATGCAGTATATTCATCTTCGAGTGGACACCATATAATATCAAATTCGCATTTTTCGTTATCAATGATTCGAGGCTCTTCAATCGAAGTCCAGCTCACTGTATTGATTATTGTGGCCAGAAAACTTACTAATTCTATGATAGGTATGCCTGGCGGGATTTCAAGACCCTCAAACATTTGCTTTCCCATATCCTTTCCTACTTTTATCAAGGCTTCGTTACACACACTTTGCCCTTCTGGTCCGAAATTCTCTTCCACATCCTCTAACATTTGTAGCAGGCCTTTCGCCATGAAGATCCCAAATTGGAATAGGGTTACCGGATCGAAGTCAGGGCGACTGAGGACCTCTTCCCGAAAGCGATCAGTGGCTTTTTTATAGGGCTCTTTAAATTCAATTTTATTCCAATTCTCTTCTTCTCTTGGACTATTTTTCATAATTCCTCGCATAAAAGTACCTTCTATATGATCTTTTTTAATTCTTTTGAATCTAGAAAATTGATTTTTGACATTTGAAGGAGATTCTCTTATGGAAGAAGAAACGAAAGGCAGACCTTCTATTTTTGATTCAGATAAAAAAATAGATAGAATTTTAGTTTTAATTGGAGGTACAATCGGAATTGTATATTGGAGGTATAATCGGCCTTTGATTAAATTATTTTATAGAGAAAAAATCAAAAAGGGAAAATTAGAAAAAATAAAAAGAAATTTTTTAGATATTTTACTTCTTTTTTGTAGGTTTAGCAGGTCCCTTTGCTGCACCTTTGGTTTCAGGTTTGGCAGCAGGCTTTGGAGCAGCAGCTTTTCGCAGTGAGGCAATAACTGGCAACTCTTTTCCGGTCATATATTCTAACATGGCACCGCCTCCAGTGCTGATGAATGAAACTTGAATTCCTTGGTCCTCTGCAAAGCCGCCAAGCTCGCCACCGCCGACCACGACATAAGCATTAGTATTGGCTGCCATAGCGTCTAGGACTGCTTTTGATCCGGTTTCAAACCCTTTAGTTTCAAAAACACCTGGTGGGCCATTCGCCGCAATAGTGCCTGCACTCGAAAGAATCTCTACAAACTTATTGATAGTTTCTTGGCCAATGTCATTCGAAGGCACATCATCAGGTAACTCATCGACCGAAACTTCCACTCGTTCTCCATTTTGATTCACAGCCAGATCTGTAGGAATGACCAGAATATCACCATAGTTTTCAAGCAATTTCTCGGCTTCGGGGATGTATTTATCGAAATTCTTGATGGGTTTTTTGTTGATTTCTTTTACATCTTTACCCATAGCTGCCAAGAAAACATTCTGAAGCAACCCGCAAACCAATATTTTGTCTGCCTTATTCTTCTGTAATAAAGCTTTGACCACATCGAATTTGGTATCAACCTTTGCACCCCCAACTAGGAAAACACGGGGTTCTACAGGTTCAGTCATGACCTTCTCCATAGCTTCTAGTTCTCTTTCCATGATCCGTCCCATTACGCTGGGTAATACTTCAGTGAAGCCAACTAAGGATGTTTGTCCTCGATGCGAGGCCCCATACGCATCATTGACGAATAATTGGAATAAAGGCGCTAAGGTTTCTACTAATATCGTTTTTGCCAGTTGATCAGGTGTTGCTTCCAAAGTTTCTTCCGCCAACATTCGGACATTTTCCAAGAGTAAGATTTCGCCTGGCTTCAATTTCTTTATTGCATCAATCGCAAGAGGTCCAATGATATCTTTCACAAATTTAACTTTGTCCCCATATAATTCCTTCATAACCTTTGCGTGGGGCTCAAGTGAAGTAAAGTCCTTATCTCCGGCACGCCCTTGATGGGCTAAGATCACTACAGCCGCCTCTTGCAAGGCATCTAACGTATCTCCAATCTCTTTTAATCGAAGAGGATTCTGTATTTTCATATCTTTTCTAGTTATAGTGGCATTAATATCGAATCTGACCAGTACTTTCTTTCCTTTTACATCAACATCATCCAATGTTTTAATTCCGAATTTCATTTCAATTCCTCCATATGTGTTCGATTATCTTTTTAGAACATCTGGTATAAATTAAGAGGGACGAGGTTTAAACTTTTTTCCCATAATTCAAATTAGGTAATGTATGGTGGTCTTAATATTAAATCTGAAATGATTTTAAAATTTAGGAGGAGATTTCAGAAAATACCTGATTATGCAATTTTTGTAAAGCGGTTATAAAAGTAAAGCCCAATATATACCATTACAATAGCAAAACATATCAATCCCAATATATCATAGAACTGTACTTCACCATAATTCATGGGATCTAATAAACTTCGCAATAAATTTGCCCCAAAACTCAAAGGATTAAATTCCGCCACTACATTAAGGATCGGAATTCTTCCCAGAATGGGGGTACTACCAATCTGATATGGGTAAAAAACGGTAGATGCGAACATTAAATACATGCTTATAATACCCCGAGCCAATTGGTAGCGTCTTGTACTCATTATTGCGGTTGCAAGAGCAATGCTAAGTGAAGTTAATCCCATTGCAAGAACGAATAAAATAATAATAGCGATAAAAATAAGGATTGAAGACATACCAAACATAACAATAGTAATTATAAGTAGTGGAATGCAAAATACCATTGATCGAATTGCACCTGCAAATGCCCGCGCAATGGTGAATTGAAACCGATTTATTGGCAACGATAATAAATAATATATTTGTTGCGAATGCCGTTCTCCGCTTACTTCAATTCCCATTATGAAGGTTGCCCCAAAAAGTGAAAGGACGGTCAATCCTGGCGCAAAAAATAAGAAATAATTAAAGGTTCCTGCTCCAAAAGTAATCAGATTAGAATAGTTTGCAGCCATAATCAGTAAATCAGCGAGATTGGTGATCAATAACACCCCAATCCAGTATTTGTATTTCAAGAAATTCTGTAAATCACGTTCAATTACCGGCAACATATTCATGTCGCTAAGCCTCCTTCCATTCGCTTTGCTAAAACTCGAATTGCCACCCCCATAAAAATAAGCGAGAAAAGAATTAAGAACAGGATTGCATATAAAGTAATGGAACTATTTGGAAGGCCTAATCCCCAGCGAAGTGCATCAGACGCTTGAGTAAGGGGATTAATCCGACTAACGAATTGCATCCAATATTGCATTGCAGATTCTGGGTAATAGATGGTACTTAACCTGATTATGAAGGCATCAATTAATCCTAAAATAAAATTCAATTTGGAATGTTCCATTGTGCTTGTTCCAATGATAATTCCCATTCCCGTGATACCAAAAGCAAAGAGAACTAAAAGTCCAAACACGCTTAATAAATTCCAAATACTTTCAAGACCGGTAACAAATAAAAAAATAATGATCAAAGGCACCGAATAGATTAATGTGCGAATTGCCCCACCAATCATGCGTCCTAAGACGTATTCAGATCGAGAAACTGGTAAGGTGAGGTGATAATCAACGATGCCCTCGCTCCTTTCATCTACAATTTCCCATGCCGCCCACATCCCGAAGGACCAGAGCGTTAATATCATCACACCTGCAGCGTAAAACTGCATATAGTTTAATTCAGGAGTAATTAGAAATGAGAGAATGTACGCATAAATAAATATTTGAACCAAAAAAGTAAGCGTCTCAGTGAAAATGAAAAGTTTATAGTTCCAAAGACGCTTTAAATCTCGTTCAATTATATTTAAAACATTTCCCATAAGAATTCCTATCTTATTCTAAAGAGTATAGCGATTTCTGCGTATATTGGAAAAAAACATCATCAAGTGTGGGTTCTTTCATCTGAAATTTATCCACTAGAATTCCATTTTTGAGAAAAATATTAAGGATCTCGGAGGCCACATCTTCTGATTTATTTAAATAGATTGTCACCTTATTTCCAAGGATTTTTATATCTACAATATTAGGAATCATTCTCAATTGGTCCTCTAGTTCTGAAATCGGCTCTTTGGTTTCGACTTGGATGATATCGCCCCCTGGAATCGTATCTTTTAATTCAGAGGGAGTGCCAATTTTGATTATTTTCCCTTGATTCATGATGCCAACGCGGTCCTCTTTACATAAGAAATCGGCTTCGCCCATTAAATTGGTAGCTAAGATTATGGTAGAGCCTATTTCCCGAAGTTCTAAAATGAAATTCCAAATCCGCTTTTTAATATATGGATCCAAAAACGCTGTGGGTTCATCGATGAAAGCAATTTTCGGCTGCTGCATTAGAATCTTCGCAATTTCAATTTTCTTCTTCTGTCCTCCACTTAACTTATATGAGGGTTTACCTTTTGCATCCTCCATTTGCAATTCATTCACTAAATACTTTATACGTGCTTTCCGATCTTCTTTAGAGACTCCACAAACTTTCCCATGCCAATTTAATATCTCATCGTAATTTAGCGTCCAATCTAATTTTGCTTCTTGAAATGATACCCCAATCAGTTTTCTTATTTCTGCTGGATGCTCTCTTATATCATAAGATGCAATTCGTGCGGCTCCTGATGTTGGTCTATAAATGGTTGCCAATAAATAAATTAAGGTGGTCTTCCCAGCTCCATTCGGACCTAATAATCCAAAAATCTCGTTCTCATATATCTCTAAAGTGAGATTATCCACTGCGATGGTATCCTTAAACCGTTTCGTTAAATTTTCTATTTCTATAATTTTGTCTTTCATCTAAATCCTCTGAACCTAATTATTTATTTAAAACTAATGAAATAAAGTACCACATATGTTACTGAATAAAATTCTTCTTTTAACGGGCGCAAGTAGTGGGATCGGAATGGCGCTCCTAGAATATTTCAAAGATAAAGTGACTTACCTTATAACTTCCAATCGCAAGGAGTTATTGAATTCTTTCCCATCACCCCTACCCCCTACTAATTGGGAACATCTCCCAAAAGATTTAACCGTTGAGGCCAATGTCGAATCTTTGTTTCAGTACATAGCTGATCAATATGGTAAATTAGATATCCTGATAAATTGCGTGGGGGCCAGCCTTTTTTCACATCCAATCGAAGAGTTTCCTATGGATGAATTCGATCGAGTTATTGCCGTAAATTTGCGATCCGCTTTTCTATTGACTAAATATGCAATCAAACTCATGAAAGGAAATGGCGAATTAGGCGGAAATATTGTTCATTTCGTATCGAGCTCGGCGAAAACGATCGCTCCTGGGAAAGCCCCCTACGGAATTGCCAAAGCCGGATTAGCCCGCCTCATTCAATATGCCGCTTCTGAATGTGGACCTTTCAATATTAAGGTGAATGGAATCTCTCCGACCTATGTTTTCACTCCCCGCCATGAAAGAGAAATCGAAAAAATGATGCAAACAGGAAAATTACGCGATGAAATAGTTAAAGAAATCATATCACATCAAGCATTACCAAAGCTACTCTATCCCAAGGATTTGATAGAAGTAACTGAACTGTTAGCCACCACTCAATGTATCACAGGCCAGATCTACAATTGCTGTCTGGGTGAGATTTTATTTTATTAATAAATCTGATATTAACTACATGCAAGAAATCTTTGCAAAAGAGATAATTAATAAGCCATAATTTATTTATTTTTTTAGATTTTCAGTAATCTTGCTCTACCAAAAATAATTTATTTTAGGCTCAACAAAGTTTGAGTCAGCTGGGAAGCCAGAAATTCATTTTCCTCAAATATCGTGCAAGATAAATCGCCAAAAGCATCACTGGTACTTCCCAAAACAACCCCATGGTCGTCCCAAGTGCTGCAATCGATCCTACTCCAAATAAAGTAATTGCTGTTGCGATGGCGATCTCAAAATGGCTCGAGGAACCGATTAGGACGGTAACAACTGCCTCTTTATAATGCAGCCTTGCTAGTTTCGTCATTAATATATTATAGGTTAAGATAATAGAAAAACTGATGAGCAGTGGAATTGAGACAAGAAGCAGTTTATCTGGGTTCTGAAGCATTACGCCTCCGTTCAATGAATACAATATAATAAGGGTCACTAATAATGCTGCAATCGCAACTTTCCCCAATGCTTCCCTATATACACTGTTAAACCAGTCCTCGCCCTTACGACCAATGATGATTTTCTTAGTAGGATAGCCAGCCAAAATCGGAAGTCCAATAAAAACAGTGACCGTAATGAGTAAGCCAATCCAATCGACGCTTATACTCGTGTTATAGACCACATTTTGCAAGCTCAACAGAAGACCGACCATTGGCGCATAAAGAAAAATTATAGTCACCGTGTTAATGCTCGTATTAACGACATTTTGCTCTTGGTTTCCGTCGGCGAGATACCCCCAAACCAGAACCATTGCTGTGCAAGGACTTGCATGAAGCAGGATCACGGCAACAACAAGCTGCTCATTTCCGGGTAAGAGCCATCCTGCCAAGAAGGTGCCGACTAGCGGCGCAACGATCCAGTTTGCTACCAAAGTGAGTAGAATAGGAACTGGATTCTGTTTTATCTTTTTTAATTCAGACGCTTTTAAATTCAGCACCGCTGGATACATCATCAAAAACAGGCAAATCCCAATTGGGATTGACACGGTACCAACTTTTACTGCATCAATCGCGATTGCAATACTTGGTACGAGTAAGGATAGCAAAATCCCGATTCCAATGCAAATCCCAATCCATATATAAAGATACTTTTCAAATGTTGACAATCCTGCTTTCTTTCCACTCTCTAAGGAGTTCGTCGTGGTTTCCATTGGGTTATGATTCATTTTTCTCATCTCATGTAATAATGGTATATAGACAACCATCAATACAAGATTATAAATTTCGATAGATATAAACATTTATATTTTAATTTAGTACTATAATAATTAATGAGTTCTCTTGAAATGAAACAACTACAAACCTTAGCAGAATGCAAAGCAAAAAATACGGACATCAACCAATACGTAACGGACTTAAAATCCTTAAAAACCGCAATTGAGCAAAAGAAAGACTTTGATGCTCTCAATAAAATCCATAAGGCCTTATCTGATAAAAGCCGCCTTCTAATTTTTGAAATGCTATTAGAGAAAGGTGAGATGTGCATTTGTGAATTTTCCATTGCCCTTGAAAAGACCCAACCTACAATATCCCACCATATCCAACAGCTTGAAAAGGCGGATTTGATAGAGGGTATAAAGAGTGGAAAATTTATACATTATAGGATAAAGAAAAATACTTTAGAAAAATTAATTCATCAGTTAAATTATGTAATAAGTTCTGAAAAGTAGTATCTTACTTTATTTTTAATCGATATTGTCGCCTTTAACCTTTAGTCTTATGTCCAATAATTTTATAAATCGAAATGCATAATCATATATCGATAATTATCTATATGATATTTATCCCAATGGGCGAAATAAATGGAAAATTGGAAAAAAATTACATTGGCAAGTGGTTCCTTTATAACCGTAAGTATAAAACCTTCGTGGTTTTTCTCAGATATTAGGTCTCCAAAATGAATATACCACCTCTCAATTCGTTTTTCAAATACTTCAACAATATCAGAAAAAGATTTTCCTATAATTTTACAAATTTCAGTATCATAATTGAAATGTCTATTAGGATTAACCATCTTTATAATATCTTGAGCCATTCTGAATCACCAAACTAAAAAATATCAATTAAAAATTATCAACCTTTAATTTTCCTATTAAGATGAAAATAGTACCATTAAAATTTCGTTAAAATTCATTTTTGAGCCTCTTCATCTAGTTCTTGAAAATTGAACAATTCTTTCTCCTTAAAGATTTTAATAATCAAAGAGTTAGATATCTACAGGGGCAAGAAATGTGAAATTTACTTCCGCTCTCTTGATATTCAATAAATTTATAACATTTCTCACATTTAAGGTCGTGCACTATATTTTTTCCATTGTTCAAAGATTTCTTTAGAGAAAAAACGATTTTCGATTCAATTAAAAACAATAATTATAATTAGGCGGACTATAAAATTATATTTTTAGGCATACCTTAAAAAAGAGACAATATTTTTAATAAGTTTAATTCATATTCTCCTTTAAAGGTGGTTTTATCATGTTAGATATTTTTATCTTTCTATTCACCATTTTTAGCATATGGACACTCAAATTTATTCTCCCTCCACTCATTAAACGAGTCCGAGGAAATAAATTACCTAAAGGATCTATTGTTGTAACTGGAAAGGCTCCAATCAATCAGAAGCAAACACCCGGGAGGAGATGGTCGCAGATAGCGGTTGGATTTGGGATACTTTATTCTTACATCATATTAATTGACTTGGCTTTTCATTATATATTTGGGTTTTTGATTGATATATTCATTATCAATCTTCCGATATGGGTGAATTGGATAGGTCTTATCGGAATGTGGATCATTGGCGTTTGGGTAACATTAACTTTTATTTATAATGTCAATTACACGGCTTGTACTAGCCAAATAAAAGAAATAAATTACGTACTCTCAACTGGGGGACCATATAAATACGTTCGCCATCCAGCATATATTGCAGGGGTATTTGAAAATCTTTTCATTTTTCTGGCAACTGGAGCTTGGGTGATCTTTTTTGGTTTGATTGGTTTTTTAGCACTCCCCTATCAAGCTGGAGCGGAAGAAAAGATGTTACGAGAAAAATTCGGTGAAGTCTATGGTGATTATGCATCTAAAACCGGACGTTTCTTCCCTAAAATTCGGAAATAAAATATATATTTTATATATACATCCACCGTGGTATTTTAAAATCTATCGAAAATTTAATTTAGGATCTGAATTATCTGAATGAGCTAGATTAAGTTTTTCAAGCAAGAATTGTAGGATTCCAAAATCTCACGGTGAAAATATATATCTAAATAAAGAAAACTTATTAAACTAAGTAAGAATAATGAATTTTTATAGAATGAATTAAAATCCTTTTACGTGAGAAGAATGCAGGTATTTACAGCAGTTTTACATAAAGAAGAAGATATGTATGTTGCAGAATGCCCAGAAGTAGGGACTGTCAGTCAGGGAAAAACAATTGAAGATGCTATTAAAAACCTTAAAGAAGCTACAGAATTATATTTAGATGAGTTTCCTTATAAAGGAAACACAAAATCGATAATAACTACTTTTGAAGTAGGTTCAGTTGCCAAAACTTAAGAAAGTGTCTGGAAAACTCTTAATTAAGGTTTTGTGTAATAAATTTGGTTTTTCAATAAGTGGTCAGACTGGAAGTCATGTAAGACTTTCAAAATTGACAGCGGAAGGAAAGGTTGGGACTGTTGTTCCATTACATGATGAATTAAAAATAGGAACATTAAAAGGAATTTTAAAACTCGCAAAGATAAATATGGATGAAATTATCGAATATTTATGAAATAATATTCTTAAACGCCCTTTACTCTTTTAATGTATTTTGCTTCATGGTCTATTGGATATATACGTTCACCGTGGTATTTTAAAATCCTTTTGAGAAGATTCTCTATTCCATTATATATGTTGTGTAAAAATGTAGCAATAGCAGCTAACTCGACAATTGACTTTTTTTTACGTTTTAAAGTTCGATTTAATGTATTAAGCGTATTTGAGATTTGTTCTTTTTCAACCAAGATTTCTTGGTGTAATTCATCCGTAGATCTTAACACCTTTTTCTTCGATTATTTGATTAAATAAAGATTTTTTAGAAAGGTCTATGAGATCTACTGGTTTAGACAAATTCCGTAGTAATTCTCCATAAAATTTAAAAAATAATTTGGGTGAAATACCTTTTATTGCCAGATCAATGTCATTCGCTTTATTATAATCGTCTAAAGAAGATCCAAATAGATAAACGGAGGAAACATTATATTTTTTGGCATATTGAATAATTACTTCTTTATCATCTTCATTTATCAAATTTTATCTCCAATCCATTGTTAATATTTACAATTTGGCTACATTTTTTAAAACTTAATTCCTATTATAATTTTCGATTAGACCGTTTAAATTCAAATCGAATAAAATAAACTCTAATTTCCGAAAACCTAAAGAAATTGTCAACTTAATAAGGTTAGAAAAAATAGAAAATTAATTTAAAAAAAAGAGAGGGATTTAGAGTTTATCTAATTTCTCAATCAATTCAACCATTCGGTGCGAGAAGCCCCATTCGTTATCGTACCAAGAGAGTATCTTGATCATGTTGCCTTTCTTGGTTTCTTTCGCTTCTGGACCCATAATCATCGTCATGTCGCCATCAATAATGGCGCTATGTGGATCGCCGATGATGTCTTTCAAGACGATTGGATCTTCGGTGTATCGCATGATATCCTTTAATGGACCTGCGGCTGCTTCCTTTAGGACTTTGTTGATATCCTCTTTTGATACGTCTTGATTTAAAATGGCGACAAAATCCGTAATGGAGCCGTCTGGCGTTGGCACTCGGAGTGCAAGGCCGTTCAATTTCCCTTTTAATTCGGGAATGACTTCGCCCACACTACGTGCTGCGCCAGTCGTAGTCGGTATGATATTTTGAGCTGCAGTTCTCGCACGCCTCAAATCTTTGTGAATGAAGTCTATGACTCGCTGGTCGTTAGTATAGCTGTGAACTGTTGTCATTAACCCATATTGAATACCAAAGGCTTCATGTAAGATTTTTACAGGAGGCGCAAGGCTGTTAGTAGTGCAGGACCCATTGGATATTACCGTATGGTCGGAGGTTAATTGATCATCATTCACACCAATAACAACGGTCAAATCTGCATCATCAGAGGGTGCGCTGATGATAACCTTCTGTGCACCTGCTGTAATATGCTTTGCTGCATCGTCCTTCTTGGTGAAAATGCCCGTGCTTTCGACGATAATTTTCGCCCCTAACTTTTCCCAGGGCAATTCCTCTGGATTCTTAATTGACATGCAAGGTATTTTCTTGCCATCGACAATCAAATTTTCCTTATCATTTTCGACTTTGTTCGGGAGGGTCCCAAATGTACTATCATATTTTAATAAGACTGCCAACGTCTTGGTATCCGTTAAATCATTAATCCCTACCACTTCAATGTTCGCTTTTCTCTGTAAGATCGCTCGATATACTAATTTCCCAATTCTACCAAAGCCATTAATGCCAATTTTAATAGGCGGAGTAGCTGGCTTGCTTGGTTTTTTGCTCATTTCATCTCACCTTTCGTTAAATTCTTGCTTAATTCCTTATTGTTAAATTCTTAATTCGACAAAATCGTCAAATTCCCTATATTTTTAAGTTTTTATTAAGTTTGTGTTTTTCCTTAAATAACGATTTTGGCAAAAGCGATTTTGGCAAAATCTGAGAGAAACCGCCAAAGATATTAGGGAGCAGACCCAAAAAATTCTTACGATTAATGTAGGAGGTGGTTTATTTGAATCTGGCTACAGCATGAGGCGTTTGGATAAATTCTTGATTGATATTTTCCGGAATCCTTCTCAAGTTGAAAGGTTCATTGATGCAATACAAGAACTTAATATGGCTACACTCGAATTTATTTGCAAATATTTGGGCGATACTATCGATATAATTAGAATAGGAGATGATCTAGGGGGAAATGATGGCCCTTTCTTTTCACCCCAGATTTATCGAACTCTCTTTAAACCATATCTAAAAGAGATGTGCAATTATATTAAAAAGCATAGTTCAATGAAAATATTTTTTAATAGTTGTGGATCCATCTACCCTCTTATTCCTGACCTCATTGACGCTGGCATTGATATTCTTAATCCTGTCCAAATCAATATCAAATATATGGAACCTAAAAAATTAAAAGCCGAATTCGGTGATAGCCTCACTTTTTGGGGTGGCGGGGCGGATATTCGTAATGTAGTTAGTCGGAAAAGCCCTATCGAGATAAAGAAACACATTTTGGACTTATTGGATATCTATTCTCAAGGAGGTGGGTTTGTATGGGGTACTATTCACAACATCACTCCCGAGGTGCCTCCCGAAAATATTGTAGCTATGTTTGAAGCCGTTCAAGAATATAATACTCGCTCAAGGTAACCTCAAGATAACTCTCCGTCCGTCATCTTCATCTGGACTCCTTCCGCGGGAACGGGGCTCGCTACATCTAAACGTACTTAAACTACCCTAATTTTCAATTCAGTAGTAATCCCCTAATATACGACAGAAATAGAATGGAATTTAAATTACCAGGAAATGATAATTGCATTTTCAGGACATATTTCAACACATTTAAAACATCGTGTGCACAAGGATGTCCATACTGCTGTGATTCGCCAAAATTGAGGATCATAAGGATCCTGCTCTATTTTGAGTGTTTCATGCCTTAAAAAAACTGCTGGATCGCAAACTTTTAAGCATTTACTGCAATTCCTAGGGTCGACTCTGCCATATTCTCCGCACTTATCGTAATCTATTTTAATATTTGTTTTCCCCATAATCTCACCTAATACTTTCCTTTAAATCCTCGTGAATCCTCTCGGGGAATAAGAGTTAAAGCATCATTTTCACAAGCATGACGACAAAGACCACACCCAAAGCACTTGTTATAGTCTATAATTACCCTTTCTAATGATGGGATGAACCGGATCGCATTAAACTGGCACATTATAACGCAAGCCTTACAGCCTTGACATTTATCCTGATCCAAATTTATAATATACTCTGCCTTATACACTGCTTTTAAATCGAAATCACGTCTCAGGCGAAGACCACCACATTCCGGGCTCTCACATGAACAGATTGCATTAATATAAGGCACAGGCTGAAACCAAACTGTTGCCACATACCCTTTCCTATTATGTTCTTCAAGACGTTCTAAAGCTTCCTCACGATCTATCCGTACCTTACCTTCAGGCATAAATCTGGGGAGTTTCTCTATAATACCAGATAAAACACCAAAATTTATGCAGCATACTTCTTTTACACCCCTCTGCATCATACGACACATGCAATAATTCTCAATTATAGGCTCTGCTGCCAGATTCTCTAAAATTATTTTACCATCTTCAAGAGGGATGACTTGACCGAAATGGCCATCTGCTCTAATGGGATTTCGGTTTTTACTTTCACTATGAATCATCCTTTCCGCGGCCCAACGAATTAATCTCCCTATTATCGGCATCTGCAACTTATATCCTAACCCAATTGAGGAAAATCCCGAAATTTTTCTTATGAAAACCTGCTCAAAATATCTCCATTGCTCCGTTAAATATTCCTCTAAGTCTAATTCTTTGGCAAGTTCATCAGAATAGTTTTTAGCATTCATATACCATTTGCCGCCCGCTCCATGCTTCATACACCATTGACACATATTAAATCCTCTGCTCTTTGGTCTAATTGATATTAATTATTTTACTAATAAGTCTATATATAAAAAATATAATGTTTTTAAGAGTGCTGGTTTATTGGCAACTTACAAATTTGAAAATTAGTTGTCAATCTTACTATATAATAAAATAAGGAGAGATGGATTTCATGGTTGGAAATATAGCATAATTGAGAATCGATTCTATACGATTATTCCTATCACATTGTACTCGAATGGTGCAAAAAAAGAATTGAATGCATCAATTGATACAGCAGCATATTGAATTTTTAATTGGCCGTTATTCAATGGATTACCTTTTAAATTCTAAGGTATATTAGCATCATTATTGTATTTTTTGGTTTATCTTCGAATCAAATCTGAAAAAGTCGCTTCAGATCTTTCTCTTTCATTAATTCCACCACACAATTAACACTATATCTCGTGACGGAAAATGCCCCTATTTTATTTAACAATTTGCTTAAATTATTACATTTTACAACCACTAGAGCGTTATTATTTAAATAAGTTCCACAAATCTTTTATTAAAATTCTTTAATCGTTTAATTGTATAGCAATATTAAAAATAATTCACAATTGATTAAGGTGATGCCACCAAGGGTGAATAAATTGGAAGAACCACGCATTGGAATTTTTGTATGTCGCTGAGGTATAAAAATTTCAGCAAAATTGCTGGAATTGTACAAACATTGCTGGGATTGTTGATGTCCCAAAGCTGGTGGAATATGGTAAGAAGTTAGAACATGTTGTCGTATCCGAAGAATATTTATCAATGTGCACTGAACCAGGCGCTGCCTTTATCACAGAGAAAATTCAAAAGTTTAAATTGAATCGAATAATTGTTGCTGCATGTACACCTAAAACCCATGAACCCGTCTTTCATGCGGTTTTAAAAGAAGCTGGATTGCCCCCACGAATGCTGGAATTTGTTAATATTCGAGAACATTGCTCTTTTGTGCATATGAATGACGCTGCTGCTGCCCTTCATCAAGCAAAGAATTTAATTCGTGCTGCGGTTCAACGTGCCCTGTATCTCGAACCTGTACCGACTAAGATCGTGCCTGTTAATCCGGAAGCTTTAGTAGTAGGTGGAGGAATTGCGGGCTTATCTGCGGCATTGGATTTGGCGAATCAGGGATTCAAGGTATATCTAGTTGAGAAAGAACTTTCAATCGGTGGAAGGATGTCCCAAATGGATCGAACCTATCCTACCGACGACTGCGCAATCTGAATCTTGGGACCGAAGATGTTGGAGGCTGGACGCCATCCAAACATTCAAATCATGAGTTATTGTGATATAATGGAAGTGACAGGCTATATAGGTAACTTTGTCGTAAAGATAAAACAAAAGCCACGGTATGTTGATGAAGACTTATGCACAAATTGTGGGATGTGCCGGGAAAAATGTCCTGTATCCTATCCCAATCAGTTTGATATGGGGTTCTCTCCACGAAAGGCAATTGATATCCCGTTCCCTCAGGCGGTGCCGACTGTTTATGCTATTGATATGAACACCTGTGTCAAATGCTATTACTGCGTCTCGGTTTGTAATCCGCATTGCATCGATTTCAGCCAACAGCCCAAGGAATATACAGTAAAGGTCGGAACGATTATAATAGCCACAGGATGGGATATTTACGAACCGAAGAATATGTTTGGCTATGGTCTCTATGAAAATGTCATTAATCAGCTACAATTGGAACGGATTCTTGCGCCGAACGGACCTACCCAAGGGCACCTTTTGCGTCCCTCGGACGGAAAGCGTCCCAAACGGATATTAATAATCAATTGTGTTGGGAGCCGCGATATCTGCGCAAATGCGTTCTGTCCTGGGGTCTGCTGTCTGGTTTCGATTAAAAATGCGAAGTTGATCATTTCAGAATATCCTGATACCGAAATGATTATCAGTGCGATAGATATCCGCGCCCCTGGCAAGGATTACGAGGAATATTATCGGCGAGCACGGGAATTCGGAATCTCCTTTATTAAAGGCATGGTTGGCAATGTCGAGGAAGATCCATTGACCAAAAATCTCATTGTTACCCTAGAAAATAGTCAAACTGGTGAAATTAAGGAAATTGAAGTCGAAATGATCATCTTATCTACAGCCCCTGTCGCATCAAAGGGAACTAATGAAATTGCTCAAGTTATGAAACTGGAAAAAAGCGCTGATGGATATCTAAAGGAATATCATGCACGTCTCAATCCTATTGATACCAAAACCTTTGGAATTTATATTGCAGGGATGGCTCAAGGACCGAAAGCAATTGATGCGTCCGTCTCTCAAGGACGCGGGGCTGCCTCAAGTGCATCTATCCCGATGCATGCAGGTAAATTTGAAATCGAACTAATTCGGGCTGTTCCCGATATTGAACGGTGCTCTCTCTGTGGTGAATGCATTGCCGCATGTCCATTTAAGGCAATCCGAATCGAGAATGATCAACTCATTGTCGATGAAATCGCCTGTCGAGGCTGTGGCGTCTGCGCAGCGATCTGTAAATCTAAGTCAATCACCGTTCGGTATTTCCGTGATAATGCCTTTGAATCGTATATTGATGCACTATTAGCTCCACTGGAGGATTAAACGATATGTCATTTATGCCAAAAATCGCAGCATTCCTGTGTTGGAAATGAGGGTATGGTGCGGCGGATATGGCTGGCACCATTAGGTCCCAATATCCGGCTAGTTTCCGTACAATTCGAGTACCTTGTACAGGCCGTGTGAGCACCGACCTCATCTTAAGAGCGCTCCGGAAAGGTGCTGATGCGGTTGCAGTGGTCGGCTGATATGAGGGCGAATGCGAATATGAAACCGGAAATATCTTGGCAAAGGCAAATGTAAAATATGTTAAACAAATGCTCGACATGATGGGCGTCGGAAGTGACCGGGTGGAAATGTTCTTCTGCTCGGCAGCTGAAGGTGCGAAATTCTCAGAAATCGTTAAGGAAATGACTAAGAAAATCACTGAATTGGGACCAAATCCCTTGAAAGCAAAAGCTCCTGCCGAAGCAGAATGAACTTCATAGGAAACCTGGCTATGAATGGACGGCCCTTTGCAAAGGGTTTCGGCAGTTTAATTAACTTTATAGGAAGGTATAAAATTGAGTGAGAGTTACCAATTTGATTCAGGAGATATAATCCGTGATCTATTCAAATGGATGTTACAAGAAAAAATAGTAGATTCCGTTATTGGATTTCAAGCTAAAAAATCTCGTTATCAATTAGATCCTGTTGCCATCGAGGACCCAGAGCAAATAACAGATCTCTCTCTAAGCGCTTATATGGTTTATAATTTTACCAGGATGAATTCCGCAGCGAAATTCCTGCATAAGAGTATGAACGGCGCAAAGGATAAGAAAGTCGCATTAATTGCAAGACCCTGTGACATTCGGGGACTCCAAGAACTTTCAAAACGAAATCAGGTAAATCTCGATAACCTATTCATCATTGGAACCGAATGCTATGGTACCCTGCCCTTCCAGGAGGCTCCAAAAATGTACCAAGGACAAGAACTCGATCCCGAGCAAGTGGTAAAGGAATCACTTTCATCGGATTCCGTAACTCTTTGGTTTGATGGTGGGACAACCACACCCATCAAACTCAACAAGAAATTCAATCGTTGGGAAACTTGTCAAATGTGCCCTGACAAAATGCCTGAACAAGCTGATTTGGCGCTAGCTAATGTGGATGGGACATTTATCCTAACCGCTCAAAGCCAAAAGGGCAAAGATGTTTTAAAGAAGGCACTTGATGCACAAGCCATTTCTATTGAGAAGGCGGATGCTAGTATTCTTGAAAAAAAAGATTCTCTCATGCACGACTACATTGAAAACGCAAGAGCAC
>Ga0315310_10000458_pt1 | contig 25950 bp, 43 predicted proteins | sample TDP5_MG_FD_203630 | JGI IMG/M metagenome (GOLD analysis project Ga0315310, IMG submission 203630) | Freshwater sediment microbial communities from Lake Towuti, South Sulawesi, Indonesia - TDP5 | ecosystem: Environmental > Aquatic > Freshwater > Lake > Sediment | place: Indonesia: South Sulawesi...
TTATAAGAGGGGTGCGGGGAGATAGACATAAAAGCTATCCATCCCGGGTTTACATAAGCAAGGCTCAGAGTCGGGTAAGATCATCACCACTACCTCAGCGCGAGAGGAACATCATCATCGCCGGGTAATGGTCGTCATCTCTCTAAGTCCTTTTAAGATCTTGAAGACGTGGCCCTGACATATAAACCATACAACAAGAGATCTCTTCCCCGGTCACTTTGTTATGTGACAGCCATTTTGTGTTGCAGCCACATTAAAATTCTGGACAGCTAGTTTTAAATACCTAACTAAACAATTAAGTGAGGATCTTCATGGAAGAGATGATCGCCTGCCCAAAATGTGATTCTAAGGATCTCATCAAAGCAGGTTTCCATTTTCGAGCTTCTGAACCGCATAAGCGACAAAGGTATCAATGTAAGGCCTGCGGCCATGTCTTCGCACCCCCAAATCAGGAGGTTGCCAACAGTGGAGAAAGACGATAAGGAAATGTTGTTGAAAGAGATGCAGGATCTTCGAGAGCAGGTTGCTGATCTCAGACGGCGATTGAGACCTAAGCAGGAAGAGATCCTCTCAATGATCAGAAAGAGAAAGGTTGTGACTCTTACAGAACTCAGAAAAGAGTTTCCGCAGCTTTGGGGAGGAAGCGTGACTAGGTTATTTCAAGAGCTCTTCAGCTCAGATCGTTACCGGGTTATCCGTAGCCTCGGAGGTCGGAAAGTTTCCACAGTCATAGCGTATTTCCAGACGAACAGTATACCTAGTGATCCCAGCCTGCTGGCGTTCGATTACTTTCAACGGATTCCCATAGGAAAGGTCGAAGTAAAAGTAAGTGATGTTGGAAAACACTACAGGGAATTGGTAGGAAAACAGGGAACGTTCGAGGGAATTATGGAAACTTACAATTTAGGTCGGGATAAAGCCTACGAGGTATGGACGGAGATTGACAGATTGTTTCGAGATCGTATAGAATTTTCTAAGGACGGAAAGAAGTCATTTAGGAGGAAATATTAGATGGAGAAACATGAAGAAATATTAGATTTCATTCATTGGTGGATACATAATGATGAATATTTGTTCAAAAGTATTCATAGAAAATACCTTTTATGGGTAAAGAAGGGAAAACCAAAAGTCGAAAAGTGAGGAGACGACATAAGAATGTCAAATAAAGCCGGATGGAATCCTGCCACTAAGAAGTGGATAGGGCCACCGCTTAAAGTCCGTATTGACTACGAGTATAAATGCCCCTACTGTGGCTACGTCAACACAAGATCTCTTCCGATGGGCAGGATAGTCTGTTCAACTTGCGGAACATCCTTCATTCCAAGATAAGAAAGGAGGTGAGAAAAACTGACAATACCCATTAAGGTAATGGGCTTCTCAGCAGAAATAACAGACATAGTTGCTGCCAAAGAATATAAAGACAGATTCGTTGTCATAGTCAAGTTTGATCCCCCTGCCCATGGAATAATCACATTCGGCCCAAGGATCTCAGCAAAACACTACACAAAAGATGAACTTATTGCCGAAGTTGTGAAAGAGGCAGAGAAAATCCTTAGCGCTCATATCGAAAGGGAAAGAAGCGATGAGGAAGAGAGAGCTAGACAAGAGAAGCTGGAAAAATTTGCTGTAGAAGTCAGCCGTGAAGTAGGTCTAAAAAAGGAGACCACGTAGATGAAGCCGGAAAGATGCCCTAGATGCGGATCAACAGACATAGGAGAGCTGCTATTCCGAGGATACTACATAGAATACCTCGGAAGCGAGTATACCGATGAAGAATACGAAAAAGCGGGAGGACGATGGTATTGCGTCACCTGCGGCTGGATAAGTGAAAGGAGAAAAGCTGTTGATGAGTGAATTTGAAAAATGCTATCCTGAGTGTGAGGATTGGTGGGTTATTTCTGCGGATGGAAAATACGCGACATCATGTAGAGAGGCTTGGGGAGCAGGATCATGCACAAAGAAGGAGAGGGTGAAGAAGGTAGATGGCAGCAAGCCATGATGAATTACCAAAAGGAAAACATTACAGATGTCCTGTTATGGGAAGACGGTATCATTGTGCTTATTGCCATCGTGCAAAGTGTAAAAGTTGCGAGGTGGGGAAGCTGGGAATCCCGCCAGGCTCATAAGGGGGATTCATATCTCAGGACTCCAATCCCCTCCTGGGGTATGAGCGGATGTTTTCCTCCCCAGTCCCCTGAGAAACCTGGAGATCGCCGGTTCAAAAGGAGTTAAGGTTGAGGCTGAAAGCCAAGTGAAGCACCAACTTAGCTTTTTTGCCTTGCCTTCTCTCCTGAAAGTCCGGCCCTCGCAACCAAATTATGCTTGACATGAAAAGTCTATTAAAGGGGTAACATGTATGTTTAACGTATGACAGAGAACCTTTGGGCCAGAGATATTCCATGCCCTAAATGTGGCGTTTTTATGCGAAGAATCTACATTCAACAGCAATACACATCTAAGGCAGGTAAACGCTCATACAAGTTTCGTTCAGTTGGAAGAGCTTGTCTCTCGTGTAAGATCGCCGTTTTTGAGTTGCCATTTAGATGATCATGCCAAGATAATTCATCATGTATGGAGGTATGTATATGAAGGTAGATCCTTTCAGAGAGAAATGGAATAGAGCGGTGGAGAATGCTTCTGAAAGAGAGCGCAACGATGAATCCCTAAAAGTCCTATTGAAAAAACATGAAAAACTGACTAGGCGAATATCCCAAGTGCAAAGGGACATCAGCATACGAAGAGGTCAAATATTCTATGATGAAGCCAGAAAAGAGTTGGCAAAGGAATCCACGTCTGGCTGAGGCAACACGCATCAAGGAGATAGCAATATCCAAGTATGCACCGGGGATCGTTCTTCTGGCAAGATTCAAAGATGATGGCAACGTCAAGGACGTGCGGTATGTGAATCCAAGAGACATACCATTAAGGATTGAAAAAGATTATAGGACGCTATACTTGTGGAGCGTAGGCAAGATATGAAGATTAGAGTGACGAAAAAGACGGATAGCCACGATGTAAACCCGGAATACAGATGCCTAGTCGTAGACTTCGAGCCTTCCGACTACAACTTCCACGCTTCACCGCAACCCAACTGGATGCCGAAAGAAGAAGAGATCCTGGCCATAATCCAGAAACTACTTGAGATAAGCCCGACCTTCCCGGAAAAACTTACAGATCTGGTTTTCAAGGATGGAAAGGTTGATTTAAGCGTATTCATCTAGATCTAGTGATAGAATAGGGAGGTGGAGAAGAGAAATGCCAAGTGAAGATACTGTGGTTAAGCAATCGGAGAGTGTTCAGAGCCGAGGAATAGGTTCTGTTGAAACGCCAGTTGTAACCGTGTCTGATGTTCCTACAACGGTGGAGGTAGGCGATAGAGTTAAACCGAAAGCAAACGTGAAGAGAGCAGATGGAACAACACCAATCGTAGGCTGCCCCGTAGATTTTTTCGTGAAAGATTCCCTGGGAACAATGACTTTAGGCAACAGGGTGAACACAGACTCAGCCGGAGACGCGATAGCAACGGAATACTACTACGTGGGAATACCAGAGGCAGGCTTAACGGTGGACTTCATCATAGTGACGAGACAGATAAAGGTCTAAGCACCCTGATACTATACACAGTGAATACAATAAGATCAAAGGTAAGCGCTTCATTCGAGCCATACCGTATATTTACGCCGAAAGCACGATGGTAACTAGAATGGAAATGCAGAGATGCACAAAGCTAAAAGAGTTTATAGAATCACCAGATGCAGATCTGTTCGGGTTAATGATCTTCGTAATGGACGATCATTTCCAAGAATGTAAAGACTGCCAAGAATACTTCGTAAACCAAATACTGAAGAGGGCGCGTGAAGTTAATGCTAAAACAAGAGTTCTTAAAAGAGTTCAGAAAATACTTCCTCTGGGGATCAGGAGAATGGTTCATCAAATTCTACAAAAAGGCAAGCCAGAGCCTAGACAAAGGCACCATCATAGACATCGAAACAACAGGACTAAATCCCGGAAAGGGTAATCTCTACATTCCTGCATCCCACATTATAACACTCGGCATTTACCAGGGAGATCTCATCCGGATCTACCAGCTCACCAAACGTAACTACGTAGGATTCCTCAATATATGCAGAAAAATTGTTGAAAAAACTCCAAAACCAAGATACGCCTACGCAGCCCACTTCGAGCAATCCTTCCTCGGCGTCATAGATGGATGGCACGATCTAACTCAATACTACTACGATAGACAATCCGACTGGTATGGAACAGACGACTTTGAACCACCATACAGAAGACAGAGACTCGCAGACGTAACGAGAAATCCCAGCGAAAACCGTGAAGACTGGGACATAGACGGCAGCGAGATCCCAGCAACATGGGAAAAATGGCTCCAAACCCGGAACTCCCTGACCTTAGCCGAGATCCCATACCACTGCTACATAGACATGCTCAGAGAAAGACAACTAATCTAAAGAAAAATCCATATTCGATAGATAGACTTAGTTTAGATATTTTCGTGATGAAGAACCTAGCCTTTTTAAGTTAGAAACACTCACTTGAACGATATTCGGTGTCCATATTCGATTTATATACCAGTTTGAGGAACGATATTCGGATCGAATATCGAAAATGTTATAAGATACCTCTCACGGAATATCGTTAATGTGAAGGAAATATGCCTCAATATTGGTGCCCATACTGCGGAGAACCTCAAAGACAAGAAAATATAGTTAAAAGTTGGCGTTACCACTCTTCAAAAGGCGGTGCATACTTTGTCGCAAGGATCATCAAATGTCATAAATGCGGGAAAAAAGTTCGAGTTACTGAAAAAGAACCCGGCATACCTCTTGAGGAGGCATACCGTTGAATCCTCCTAGAAGAGAGGAAAAGCTAACTCAGGAAGGCTTCAATAAAATCCTTAAAAAAGCAAAGCCGGATGCAGATGCTTGCATGTTCCCTAATTGCGCACAAACGCCACACCTCACGATCCAGAAGGACGGTAAACAATATGGCGTCTGTGCACAGCATTGGTCGTTAATCTCAAGATCTGATGTTGAATTGTAAGGAGGAAGACCGTTGAGTGAAGAGAAGAAGTTAGGGTGCCTCTTCTATCCTAAGATCAAATGTAACGTGAGGATGGAGATGCAGCAGACAAGGTTACTGCAAGACAGGATTACTCCTATTAAAGAAAGTGAAGAAGACAAGGTGATGGGTAAAATAGTCGGCGGAGTAGTTCAAGTGATGAGTGCGGAATATGCAGCCCTGTCACACTTCTGTAGCATGTGCGTGAAGAAGCATATTGAAGACTTAAAGTATAGAAAGAAGATGATAGATAAGTTGAACAAGAAAGGACTGCTTACTCCTCCTCCGGAGATGAATCTTCAAGAGCATTTGCAGTCATATTAGTCATCATTTTGATTGTCACTCTTTATATTCCTAAAGTAGCATAGTATCCCCTTTAGGGAGTATAAATGGCTACTTCCAAGTTTGCTGTGTCATTAACTGACGAGCTGATCAAGGCTATCAAGAAGAAAGCCCAAAGACTTTTCGGTAAACGTAAAGGCGCAGTAAGCAATTATGTCGAGATGGTTCTTAGGAACGATCTCGGCTTATCTCACAAGGATGTGGAGGAAACATAGCTATGTCAAGTTCAACAGAACTTCAAGTTGCAGAAATGCTGGCACAAGAGAAGACATACCGGGAGATTGCTAAAGAACTTCACGTAGGCCCTGAAACGATAAAGACCGTTAGAGATTACATGGCGCAGGGAATAATCCAGATAGGCGAAGATGGAAAAGCAGTTTTAGCCCAACCTGCAAAGAAAGAGATTGAGGAGATCCATACAGAGGTTATGGAAGTAATCACGAAGAAGGCAACTGAGAGCGCCTTACAGAACGCTGAAGAAGACTACGCATTAGGAAACGAAATCCGCCAGTATTGGATCTTGAGAGCGCAAGAGAAAGGCATGGAGATGCGAGATTACGTGCGGTCAGCCCTAATCTTCTACGATGAATACGAACCTAAACTGAAGGCTGTGGAAGAAAAACTAGAGGTTGCAGACCTCATCTTTGAACAATTCAGAGCCGACATAGTGAGACAGGAGAAACTGAGGCTTTATTATGAGTTTGTTCGGTATTGCTTATATTTGAAGTCGAAGGGAATGAGGATAACGCCAGATGTGACAGATGCCTTCTGGCAAGACTTAACAGTTCTTGAAAAAAGTGAGGTGAAGGTTAATGGGGGAAAAGGAGCTGCCTAGAAAAGGAGGAAGAAGCACCACAACAGTTCAAGTGAGCCGAAACCTAGATCTCATAATCACAAACTACGCGACCAAGCATGGAATCGCTAAACACGAAGCAGCCGATAGAATATTTCAAATACTCTACCCGGACGGAAGCATACCTGACCGTGGCCCACCAATAGCGCCCAGGGAAGGGGAAGAGGGTGAAGGACAGGAGATTGTTGCTGGAGGAGTAGTCGCACCACCTGAGACAGATGTAGTGTCAGAGGAGTTGACAAAGACGGTTAAAGACTTAAGGGCAGTTAAAACAATTGAAGCTCTCTCAAGAGGTCTATCCGAACCCGCTGGGGATAAGCCTGAAAAGACGGATCTTCCATCATGGGGAGAGATCCTCAATGCGAAGAAGATGGAGTATCTCTTTGGAGGGCGTGAGGGTGCGTCTGGACAAGGGGATATGCAATCTCTAATAGAAACTTTTAATAAGGCGCTGCAAGCCCAGACGGAGAAGTTTGAGAAGATGTTTGCTGAGCACGCTAAAGCAGATGTGGAGAAAGAACGAGACTTCTACAAAACAAGGCTCGAAGAGAGAGAGGAGGAGGAAAAACGCGGTGCGGAGTTAGCCGTAGCCTTAGCGCCTTTTCAAGAAAACATGAAGCTCTTGAACGAGAAACTTGAGGCTTTGGGGCAGAAGGTTAAGCCAGACTCTCAGGAGCCTCCAACATCAGCGGAATTACAAGCTATACGCACTCTCGGAAACGACATAAAACAGGCGTTGATTGAAGTTGGGAAGGGTAAGGGAGGTTCAGAAGCGGATAAACTAAAGGACTACCTAGATACTTTGGGAGCAGTTATAGACAAAGTGACTGAGTTTTCTGGGAAGAAAGGGGGAGAGTCGGCGGGAGAAATTGATTGGAAATCCTCAGTGGTAAGCGTGTTCGGAGAGGTTATGACAGAAGCGTTAAAGACATACAAAGACATAGAGACGAGCAAACCCGAAGAAGAAGAGGTCAAGGAGGAGAAGCCTGAACTTTCAAGCCAGGTCATAGAGAGAAGAGTATACAACTATGCGATGAAGAAGATTGCAGCAGGACAACTCCACCTCGATCCTTACAAGGCAGGTGAGGAACTTGGACTCTCAGCTAACCAAGTCTGGAAAGCAATTCAATCTCTGCAAAAGAGAGGAGCCTTAAAGCCTCCACAGGTGAAGGAAGGTGGCGGAGAAGGAACAGGAGTCGGAGAAGGAGAAGTCGAAGGAGCCTAACCCACCGCAGCTCATCGCTATTGACATAACGTTTGAAGTCTACCAAGAAGCCAAAAATTTTCATCTCAAACAGCAGCATCCCATAGTTAGACCTTACCTAAATGAGTTCTTCAGGTGGCTCAAGAGCTTAGACGCTTTATCCGTATACGATTCTTTAGAGAAAGGGGAAACCGTCAAAACCAAATATGAAGAGATGAGGTTCAACCCGATAAGAATATCAATAGCTGCTGCGCGTGGCCTGCTGAAGAGAAATGCAAAATTAAGAACAAAAGCTCAGGCTGCGTTCAGCATCGAAATAGCGCGTTTAGTATTACGTTTTGAAAACGCTGGGGTATGGGAGGTTCTTAAACAATTCGATGCAGATGAGGAGTTTCTTAGAAGAAATATTAACGCTTTTAAAGAGATCTTGGGATTGGTTGAGGTGGTGGGAGACTGAAGATTGGGATCGTAACCTTCTTCAATACCATAAGCCATTACATAGTCTCTCATAGGATCGCTAAGGTCTTTAGAGAACTTGGACACGAGTGCGTCATACATAATTTTGAAGATGCGAAGATAGAGGAGGAAAACATACTCTTCGTGGCAACAGCGTTCTCAGAAAATTTCAGTTACTTAACACGATTTATACCTAGACAAAATGTTGTATTCTACGCATCGCTTGAAGGGTTCCCCTTCATTGATCCAATGGGAATGGAGAAGAAAGTTGCAGAAAGCATACCAATAATCGCCATAAGCCACTACGTAAAAATGTGCCTCGAAACAGTTGGAATCCCTGTTGCAGACATAGTTCATCACGGCATAGATATGAACGATACAGAATGCGATGAAGATTTCTATGAATATCTAAAGAGATACTTCAAAGGGCCAGTTGCCCTTTATATATCCGGGAACGTGGAAAGAAAAGCGCTGGACAGATTCATAATAGCAGCCAAACTTGTATCAAGAGAGATCCCGGAAGCTTCCTTCATCCTTCATAGCGGAGAAGGATTCGTAAATGTGCCTAACATGGTTGAGCAACTTGAGGTTCCAAACTTCTGGTATACGAGAGGTTTCGGAATCATGCCTCCGTCAAAGGTTAACAGCTTATACAAAATATGCAAAATATACGTTCAACCTTCATACTGTGAAGGCTTCGGTCTACCCATAATAGAAGCATTCCGATTCAACAAGCCAGTGATAGCCGTAGATGTCGAACCATACAATGAAATAATTGAGAATGGGAAAACCGGGATACTCATACCCTGCGGTAAAGTTGTTCAACGCAGATACATGGACAGATTCCTATATCCATTTCACACTTATAGAGTAGATACGCTTGCAGATGTTATGAAAAATCGTTTATCAGAGGAATGGATAAAAGATCTCAAGGTTCGCTATAATTTTGAGGGGGCAAAGAAAAAGTTTGACGCAAATAACACTTACCCAAAGCTTCTCGAATTTTTTAAATGATTTATGGATTAGAGTTATCGGCTCGAACCAAGAGATTCATTTCCGAGACAGAGAATGGATGCGGATAACGTGGGTAGATCAGAAAACTGTTAGGATCAAATTCAGATTCTACCACGCAGAAAACGTCCTAACTGTAATCATTCGAGAGGAAGCTGACGGAAGCTTCAAAATAACTGTCGAGGATTTCTCTCTATCACCAACGAGTTGGCGTGACTTCAAAGCAAACATCTTTTATAGGACTTACCTGCTCTGGGGAGATCTCGGCGGATCATCACTTGATCACGTAGGAGAAACACTAATCGTAAAAGGGACAGACATTCAAAGGATGGCTACGCCTGTTAAGCCTCTTGAGCCTGAAACTGTAGCTAGCAGTTGGGAACAGCTTTTCGCTTTAAATGAGAAGAGGTTGAACGATCCACCGATCTTAGATGTTGGCGATGAAAAAGTAACCGTTGGGGTTCCCTGGGGGCCTGGCAAAATGTATGTTGCCGAAAAGTTCTTCGAGAATCTAGCAGCGTTGAGGCTACCGGCTGAAACCATATTCGTCATAGATGTTGCAGATCGAGCAGGGGCTTTCAAACAGGCTAAAGTCGCTGCCTCTCATAACATGCTTAAACAGGGTGCGCTGGATAACGGCAGCAAATATTTCATGTTGATCGAAGCGGATAACCTGCCACCACCAGAAGGATACCTGAGAATGAAAACATTGATTGAGAAGTATGATGCTGATGTGGCAAACATTCCTTACGGCTACCATACAGGCCCTAAAGGCCCAATTTTCGATTGCCGACCAGAAAAATATCACGCTTTCTGCTGGCGAGGAGAATACCCGCTTTATCATGGTGTAGATTTCCGGGATCTCCTTACTTCTGCCTATCCTTTTCACGTTACATCAGCAGGTTTCGGATGCACTCTCTTTACGCCTAAAGCAATCGGAAAGGAACCTTGGTTCACAGATCAGCCTCCGAAAGTTGTTTGGTGCACGGATGGAACCTTCGGCATAAGAGTGAAGAGAGAAAAACTGAAGTTCCTGGTTGATAACCGAGTGTTTTGTCAACATCTCTGTTGTCCCTCTTGCTTTCAGAAGGTTCACGGCGAACCCAAAGCGATAAATGTTATCGAAAAAATTGAGAGACTGTTTAGAGACAAGAAATACCGAATCATACAGTGATAGGAATGATCGTGATCGGAGTAACCGTCTGGGATGGATCTTGGAAATACCTCACTCCGTTCCTTCATGCTTTGAGAGATCTCGATTACCCTAAGAATGAAATCGGCGTGGTGTTTGGGGAATCCTTCGTAGAAGAGAAGACGGAAAGAGTAAAGCGAGAGTTGGAAGGAGAGCCATACCGTTTCCTAAAGTTTCTACACGAACCGATCTGTGAGTGGAGAGCACTATCTCTGGCAAGAGCAATCAACAAAATAAGAGAAGAAGCCTTAAGCCATACGGAGACAACGCATCTTCTATCATTAGAATGTGACAATCCACCACCCCCACATCTTTTGAAAAGGCTTCTACAGATTAACACGGAAGAAACACCCATTACAACCGGGGTATATGCTAGGAGAGGAACTAGAGATCCTATGATAATGAAGTGGAGAAGCCCTGAAGATCCATACAACGACAACGAAAACGAGTCATATTGGAAGCTTTACAACCGGGGAGGAATCGTAGAGGTAGATAAGACGGGAATCGGCTGCATGTTGATTAGAAGATCCGTTTTACAGCGCCATCCATTTCTTGATCCGTTAGGCACCTGTAGCAGCGACACAACAACCTGCGTGAAATGGCGTAAAGAAGGCTTAAAGATACTGTGTGATACTAGGATAAGGGTTCCACATCTAGCTGAGGAAATAAGGTTAAATATAGGCTGCGGGAGAAACCGCCTCTGGGATTATGTTAACATTGATGGAGATCCAGCTCAGCATCCTGACATGATAGTTGATGTAGCTAAGCAACAACTTCCTTTTAATGATTACACGATAGAGAGGATCGAATCACATCACTTTCTTGAACACCTTTCAAGAGACGAATTTGCGCTGCATTTATGGGATTGTTTTCGTGTTCTTAAAAAAGGAGGAGTAATTATGGCGGAGACACCCGACTTAGAGTATGTATGCAAATATTATCTGGATCACCCTGAAGATCCTTGGGCCATAGCTATGCTCTTTGGAGGGCAGGAGGCTCCTTATCTTTTCCATAGGAATGGGTGGTCAAAAAAGACGCTGGGAAAAGCCTTTGAAGGAAAGGGATTTAGAGACGTGGATGTAAGGAATGTGAATACTTATAATCAGCAAAGTATCTTATTAACCGCGATAAAATAACGATGTCTCTACCTCAAGACTTCTTAATCTATCATTCAGAGTGGGACTATCTTATCATATTGGATGCTTGTAGATACGATTACTTTGAGCTGCTGCATGAACGTTATCTTCACGGCACATTGATAAAAGCAGTTTCAAGAGCTAATCGAACTAAGGATTGGTTTATTGAAACATTCCGAAAATTCATACCTGCAATATATTACACGGCAAACCCAGTTATCAACGCAGAGTTGTGTAAGGATAAGTTTTTAGATGTAAGGTTAGTTTGGGAAGATAATTGGGACGAAAAGATTGAATCAGTTTCTCCCTTCGCTGTTAATGAGGTTGTAGAAAGAGAGCAACCAAAGAAAGCGATAATTCACCTTCTTCAACCTCATTTTTCATCAGCCAATTTTCCGCTAAAAACCTTCAATTTATACATTAAAACAATTTATGAAGAACACATTTCAATTGACGAGCTAAAATCCGAATATGAGAAGAACTTAGAGCTTGGTCTTGAAGGCGTAAAAGAGCTTGTTCAGGAATTAGATAAAAAGGTCGTTGTGACAGCCGATCATGGAGAAATGCTTGGTGCTAGTCAATTGTTTTTTCACGAATATTCGCCCCGTTTGTTTCATCCATTCTTGAGAGAAGTTCCCTGGTTTGAAGTTCATACCTAAGAGTTATAAAGTAGTTGAAATAATTAGCAAACGTGATAACCTTGAAGTGTTTAGTTACAGGTGGAAAAGGATTTTTAGGATCAAACCTCGTGCATGAACTCTTGAAGTTAGGGAATGAAGTGACCATTCTCGACATTTCAATAATGCATAATGAGAACATAGCCGACATATCTAAGGAACTAGGGATAATCCTGGGCGACATCAGGGATAGGGGACTCGTAAAAGAGGCTGTTGAAGGGCAAGACGTAGTATTCCATCTTGCTGGACAGGTTAGCCACATAGTAAGCCAGGAAGATCCATACTACGACCTAGACGTGAACCTCAACGGCATACTGAATATTCTTGAAGCCTGCGTCCAAGTAAACCCGAAAGTGCACCTAATATTCGCCAGCAGCCGCTCAGTCTATGGCTTCCCGGAATATCTACCTGTAGATGAGAAGCATCCGACAAACCCGATAGACGCCTACGGAATTACGAAGTTGGCAAGCGAGAAATACGTTAACTTATACCATTACCACCGCAACCTCAAAACCACAATAATGAGGATGGCAAACTTGTTCGGGCCAAGGCAGCAACTCCACACAAGAGTATACCAAATGATTAGCTGGGTTTTCAGATGTGCCATGCTGAAAGAACCTTTAAGTTTCTACGGAGATGGAGAGCAAACTAGGGACTTTCTCTATGTTGGAGACGCTACGAGAGCTTATGTGAAAGCTGCCGAGTATCCAGCATGGGTAGACGGCAAAACCTTCAACCTCTGTGGTCTAACATACTGCACATGGAATGAAGCTATGAAAACGGCTGCAAAAGTTACAGGGAATCCCCTAACGGTGAATTATGAAGACTACCCTAGCTTAAGAAGGAAGTTGGAGAATCCTCATCACCGGTTAGATGGCGAAGCGATCAAACATGATTTGACGATTGAGCCGAAAGTCAGCTTAGAGGAAGGCTTCAAAAAAATGCTTGAATACTATTGGCCGGAAAGATACAAAGAATACATCTAAACTCAATTTTTTATTTCATTGTTTCCAGTTGTGCTACTATCTGCCTACGTATGGGGCATAACCCTTTACCATAAATTTTTAAGTTCTATAATTAAGTTCTATACCGAGGTAGACAAGTTTGGAGTATGTAGTTAAACCGGCAGGAGGCGCCGCGATAGGCGTTCTCATACCCATAGGAGTCGAATATGTAGCCAAAGGCAAAAGAGTAAGCACCGACATCTCGGTTAAATGGAGCGGAATAGCCGGACTCATTGAAGGCGTTGCCGGAATAGGCGTTGCTGTCGGAGCAGAGAAGGGATGGTGGATGCGGGGAATGAAAGACGAAGACAAAGCCTTCTGCGCAGGATTTGGAGGCGGAGGGCTTGCCACAGGCGCAAGCATCATCCTCTTGGATGAACTGAGGAAACGGGCGCTCTACGAGTTTAGGGGACGACCTCCACGCAACATACCGCTGACTGAAGAAGGATTCCCAAGAATGCAGGAACGCTACCCAACAGCGGAACTCGTTGAGGAAATTTAGGAGGAGATGAAACTTGGCACTTCAAGGCCCTGTTTTCGCCCCTGCTCACCGTGACGAGTTCTACGAGATTGTTGGCAAGAGATACGCTGATGCCCGAGCTGAAGCAGCCAAAATCGCAGCGAGTAAAGGCATTAGGATGGCTGTTGAACCATTCAAGCCAGTCCACTTCAATTGGACAGCATACAGACTGCCCATAGGCGACACTCAGAAAACTCTTTTGACGAACTGTGCCTGGTTCCCATACGGGATGCTGCAACTGGACGAAGAGTTCGACTACATGAAGTGGTATGAAGGTGCTAAGACAGAATACATAGGCGACTGGTTCGTTCTTCCAGTTGCTTATTACCAGGAGAAGCAAGGCGCATACAAAGGAAACCTAGACCACTACAACTTCCGAGGAGACGAAACCTTTACCTTCAGCGTCCATCATGTGACGCAAGGTTTCACCGCAAGCCCGGACACAGAAGTAAACGCTTGGTTACTTGCCTTCGTAGCGCTGCCAGCAACCCTGAAGGAATCGAGGATAACGACAGCCTAAGCATCTTAGGCTGCATTTTCTTCAAAGCGCTCCGTTGCCTCCGATAAAGTAAGGGAGACTATAAAATGAGCGAGTTCGACAGGTATCCCCTGCTATACGAGAGCTATGGGTTCGCAGAGACGAAGGTTATCGTAGCAGCTATGGCTGTGGGCAACTTCGCCTACACACTTTTGCAGACATGCGATTCAGCGGGTGCGCCAAAAACCTACTTTGTTAAAGGCGATACAGTCTATGCTAACATCAAAGGCAAGAACAACGGGCCAGCACCGGATGGCGCGTTAATAGTGATCAAAGACGTTGATACGGGCGTGGAGTTGAAGAGGATCGGAACAGCCGTTGTTGGGCCAGGAGCGGAGTTCAGCGCGCTCAAGGTTCCCATTGGGACGATGCCTGGCAAGGACTGGAAATTACAGTTCGCTATGACACCATAAACGCTGGTTGCTCGATGTGCTTAACCTACGAATCCATACGAGAACCCATGTTTTTTGCCGAGACCAGAGTTGTAACTGTAAAGAAGGTTGAGATAGCACCCGAATACGAGAGAGCACACTTCATCGGACACGCCCTGTATAATCCAGGGTTAACTAAAGAGCAACTTCTAACATACGCTGCTGCTCTGGAAACCGATATAGAAGGGAAAACCGGCTACAAAGCCTTCGTAGTAGACATAAATATCAAACAATACCCGCCGTTAATGACTGACGTAGACATCATTATAGACGTTCCAACAACAAAATCATTTGGAGCCAAACGATTCAGTCCCATAGATCCATTAACGCTCATCGCAATCATCGCCATCTGCGCTGCTATATTCGCCTTCATCGTCTGGCTTTTCTGGACAACATACCTAGAGAAAGAAAAGGCATATTATTGTGACCAAGAAACTCCACCTTCAGGGCCTTACAACTGGGCGCAATACATGGCGCACTTAGCTGATAAACATCCAACAAAATACGAGGCAGCGAAAGATGCAGGAGCTAAAGACTGGTGGACAGAGATTCCTTCAACAGTCAAATGGGTTATTGGTGGACTCGTAAGTATTGCAGGGATAGCATTAGTAGTCGAACTTGTGAGGAGAAGAAGATGAGCGTTTTGCTCTATGACGGATCTCCAAGAGGCACGGTCACGAAGATAGACATTAACGGTCAAGGATCAGAAGCCAAATTAGATCCAGGAGCACCACTAATAATCGGAGGAGAGTTTGCTGGCAAGAACCCTAAAAGCGATCCAACAGATACACTTCAACTGATACTTTTCTTAAACGACAAGTTTCTGAAGTGTATCTATAATGATGTCCCTGCGGTTGAACCCGGATTCACTGAGGGAAGTTTCACCTGCAAGTGCACCACTCCGATAGAACGAGGAAAATACACGCTTGCGGTAGGCTGGGCATATAACTGGAACTGGCCTGAACAAGCCTATAACTATCTAGTTTCCTCTCCAGAGAGGATTGAAGTTATTGGATCAATAACGGTGGGCGCTCCAGCTCCTAGCGCGCTTATACCTGCTGCCGTCATAGCGATCCCATTAGGAACAATTATATTAATGGCTGCAACACCTAAGAAGTGAGTGAGCGGAGATGGGTAAGAAGACTTTTAAGATTTCAACGTTCAGCCAACAAATGACGCCGGAGGAAGCGGAACAGGCCAAAAAGAGCGATACGTCTTTAGGCGAATCATTACGTGAAGCTGATCGCCTTTATGAAAAACGTAAGAGAGGTGAATGAAGACGCCTTTGCTATACGAAGAAGTTTATCCTGGTGTCGTGGTTTCGCCAGCGCCAGCCTCAGAGATCCATGAACCAACTGTCGAAGGAGTTGAGGAGATTGGAAAAAGCCTACTACTCGGAACAGGAGCAGCCTTCTTGACAGTAGGGCTACTAAGCCTAAGCCCGCTCGCTGCGTTATCCATACCAGTGAAGATCCTCTTAACCGGAGGCGCCTTCGGAGCAACAACGATGATAGCCAAGGAAGCCCTCAAGGGAGAAGCCGAGAAGAGTCTAAGGTTCCAAGTCTCGCCTGCGCCAGCATCACAAGTCCATTGTCCTGTATACAGAGGAGTGGAGGAAGTCTAAAACTGGTCTTCTTATACGAGGAGATCTGGGAGGAGCCGATACCTAAAACACATGCGCCACCGCAGAATATTCCGGCTGGGAAGAAACTTTCTCCAAGCCCGGAATGGTGGACTTACTTACTGGCCTTCGGTGCCGGAGTCTTCATCGGTCTTCCCATAGGGAGAGAACTGCTCAAAACGTTAGCCGGGATGACTGAAGCCGAGATTAAAAGGCGGTTAGAAGAGACAAGAGCTAGACGTGGGCTTTGATGAATGGCAAACGTTCTGATAACTGCCTGTCCACACGATGCACCAACACAATACGGCTACTTTTACCTGCGTAAAGCAGCAGATGTTCTCGCAAGATACGGACACAAAATAGTTTTTTTGAGAAGTGCCAACTTAGAAAATTTCCGTAGTGCACTCGTCAAATATGATCCTCGATTCGTGATCTTAAACGGACACGGTGGATCAAAAAGCGTAACAGGCTGTAACAACCACGTTTTACTCGGCGTTTGCAGCTACGATCCCGAACTTGGAAAGAAGATCGTTAGAGAAAACCCTCAATGGATGAAGGGAAGAATAGTCTTTCTCTTCACCTGCAACACAGGAAAGGAACTAGCACCACGCCTAGCCGATGAAGGCGCCCTAGCGGTTGCAGCATTCAAAAGCGATTATATTTTTGTAAGTCTGGATTCCACGCCTATCTTAGACAAGAGAGCGTATCCGTTCTTTATGTCTCCCATCCAGCTTCCCATCGTGTTGGCAGAGGGAGGAACATTCTGGGAAGGTGCTCAGGCTGTCAGAGATTCCTTCTTATACTATGTTGAAGAGGCTGAAAGCAGGGGAGACACCACCCAAGCGAAGTATCTGAACTATGACCTCGCAAATTTTGTTATATACGGTCAAGGAAGCATCAAGATCTAGTATATCTCAAGTATATCCTACTAGATATAGTGTAGAGTTATGCCCTGTTCAGCATACAATTCGCTACCATACTTTTTAATACGAGTTCAAGCAGATTTATGCTCACTCCAAAAAAGAAGAAGAAGGAGCGTGATGAAAGATGGCTTTTCAACCGTATAGCGTATACGATGTTAGACTGCCGAAACTGAAACCCGGTTTCTTCTTTGAGATCGCTGGAAAGTTCTATCAGATTATGGTAGTTAGAAGCAACCGCCAAGATGTAAGCGACATAGCAGCAGCCTATACAGATCCAGGAAGAATCCTAAACGTTGCCGTGAGCGCAGCGTATGAATCCTTACATGGCAACCTAGACGTGGGAAGAGTAATCCAAATACAATACGTCTCCATAGCCAACGCTACGCCTGAAGTTCTCCTAAAATGGGGAACTGAACCGCTCTTATCAAAATGGGTTAACCTATACATGGGAAGCAACCACGCATCACTAACGAATCCAGTTCAAGTTGACAGATGGAGCTACGATGAAGAAATGCGCCTCAGCGTGATCAAAGATGCAGGAGCTCAAATTCTATGGTTCGAGGTTGTAGAATACGAGGTCATAACGTGGGAGAAAACGCCTCCTAAGAGATACCTTAAGATACTTGCCAATGGACAAGCAGTCTTCGTAGAGGCTGGTTAAAAAAGGATGCCTAAGAAAAGTCTTCAGTATCCAGGTGAGATCTGCCGTCCAGGCGAAAGAATAATCGAAAAGATAGAGGTTGAACCGTTTAGACCTGCCTATGTTCCACCAGTTGACTTCCAAGCCGTTCAAGAACTCGCAAAGCTCATTAGACCAATGAAGGTGGGTAAAGGCACCCGCGCTGGTGTTGTCCCCGGAGAGTTAACCCCTATATTAGTCCAAGAGATCAAGAACAGCGAATACAAGAACATCCCCCTTGACACAAGCGTGGCAAGAGATAATATTGCTCTTGGCCTCAGAGGTATGGGAATCGTAGCAGACTCAATAACGATCCTAGCCATAGGAGGAGGCTTCACTTACCGATTAAACAAGCCTACTAACGACTCCACTACAGCAGTTGTTGGACTCCAAGAGACAGAGTTTGAAATCGAAGAAGTATACATCACTAACGCAGCCGCAGCCGGAACAGCTATCATCCGAGTGAATTGGAACCCGTTTTTGATTAGGCTTAAACCATAGAGGGGGCTGAAATGCCACTTAACTACCCTGCGGTTGGAGGCGCAACCATAGGAGACATCGCAAAACAAGTTTGGGAATACACAACAAGGAAGGTTACGAGCCTCGCCGATCCCACAGACATCATAAAATGGATAGGTAAAGGTGCAGCGTTAGAGGTTCCAGCAGACAAAAGCCTCTACGGGGTAATATACCAAATCCAATTTGAAAGCGAGTGGAGCACAGATCCCGTAGTTGAAAACGTAGCGTCCGCAGCATTAACATCATTGACTGCGGGAAGCATAATCCCAGCTTATCCAGGAGGCGCCACAGAAGTGAGAGTGATCCTTTTGCCAATCATTAAGGCATCGTCACAGGCAGCAAACACGCATCACATAGGTTTAAAGATACAGTATAGGACAGGAGGAGTCGGAGCATACACAGACCTTAAAGACTATACGGCTAATCCACCTTTAAGCCTAGTGCCGTCAGACGGAGCAGTTGACAGTTGGGCGCAACCAATAGATGTTAGTGCAATAGTTTCATCAGGCGTTCAAGTTGAGTTCAGATTTCAAGTGGACAGCGACAATGCAGGCAGCATAAATTACACAACATCATTCGTGCTACTCTTGGTTTACAGGATAGGTTAATATGAGCTTGTTTAGAAAAATACTGAAGTTACCGAAAGGCGGAGCTGCGAAACCTCTTAACCAGTCTGACGTATACGCCACCACTATTGGCTCAATATACCTTTTCAAAAATGGGCAATATGGAGAAGGGCATACAGGGCAGATTTATCTTCGGTATATTCCTAGCGGTGCAACTGGCTTTTATGCTAATAGGGTGTGATTAGATGAGTATAGGGCTTAAGGTTGGCGAGATTGATCCGCCAAGCGTAATTATGGATGTTGTGAATTTGCCCGATCCTATATACTTAGCTTTCACAATCACAGCTTACAATTATGATGATGTTGCATTATATTTTCAGATTACTGGCTCTGGAACTGGATGGACTTTTAGCACAGTTAATCTTGGCTCAATTGCTTCGGGCGGTAATTTTGTTCAGAATTTGGATAATTTCTGCAATAGAGCTAGACCTGGAAGCGAAACTTCTGAGCAAATTCAACTAATCTTGAAGGCTTACACGGATGCTGGCTACACGAATTTGAAATGGACATACACTAAAACGCTTGATGTGCTCTTTATTAAGAGCGATGATGGTTCTTGGGTGCAGGATTTTCTTAACAATTTTGATGATGGAACTGTGCAGGGCTGGGCTGTTGCTAACGAAACAGGAAATGATAGCGGCTATCCTAAAGTTTGGGTTGTTTCAGAATACGCTTTAAGTAGCCCTAACTCTCTAAGGATGGATCAGCTTAGAACAAGTGCAGCAGGTAATGCCAGAGGACGCTATTATAAAAGCTTCACAACACCTAACCGAACTTATGTTTACGGCATATTTGATATTAGGCTTTGGCCTCAACGCACTAATGCTGCCTGTTATAGTGTTGCTTTAGAATACAGGAAGAACAGTGATATTCTATTGCATCTTGGCAAAGAACTTGGGAATTACACTTCAGGGCATAAGCTTCCAACTCAGAAATGGATGCGGATAATTGCACCTTTACCTCCAAATGTAACAATTGAAGTGCAAATTGCCTTTGAATGTGTCTATTATGCAACGTTGGGAGGTTATGGCTGTTGTTATATAGATGATTTCCGCATTATATCAAAGGGATAGAATGATGAAAGATTTAGTTAAGATATGGGTTGCAAGTGTTCTCTCCGCTTCAGCAGATCTGCTCACAACAGAGATAGGGCTGAAGTATCCTGAATTAGCCGAGATGAATCCGCTTTCCGATCCGAAAAAGGAAATCGCCTTCGGAGGAGGAGGCGGAACACTCGTGCTAGCTCTCGGAAAAGCGCTGAAAGTTGATGACAGAGTAACTTCAATGTTTTCAATGATTCCCCCGACACTTCCACTACTCGCAGCAGCAAACAGTGTAGGATGGATCATATACGCACATAGAAAACTCTATCCTTGGGAAGAATGTCCGCTGCTCTATCCGTAGGTGAAATAATGCCTCTCTCCATTCCAGTCAGCAAAGACGAACTTGCTGAGGCTACTTGGGAATACGCAATCAGAAAACTTACTAGCCTCTCCGATCCTGCTGACATCATAAAGTTTCTCGGAAAGGGAACTGGGACAGAGGTTCCAGCCAACAAAAGCCTCTACGATCTAATTGCTATAGACCGTCTGGACGACGCCACATACGGACTGAACACTTTAAGATCAAGAATATTGGAAAGACTTTCTGAAGCGGATTTCGAGACTCGATTGAGCGCAACCAGGGCTGCACGCATAGACTTGCTTGAAGATGCCACATACGGATTAGATCAGCTACTCAGAACAGCCCATTTTGACCTTACAGAATTACCTTTAAAGTTTGTAAGTTCAGAGGTGCTAAATGATATTGTAGCCATAGGCCCCACGAATACCACAGAGTTATCCATAACCGTTACGTTGCCTACAGGCGCAGTGATTAGAAGAGCTATGCTTGCAGCATTCATCACAGTTATGAATAACTCTGCAAACGCTCATAAGATAGACATAGATGTTCAGGGACGGGTAAGCGGAGGATCATGGTCAACCTTCTTCAGCGAAGATGACGTTATTGGCGTCCCCAATATTGATGGAGCAACAACGGCAATTGTAGCATTACAGGATGTCAGCCTTGTAAATGCTGCTGGAATCTACGGATTCAGATTAGCAGTCACTCAATCCTCAGCTAATAGCGTAAGGTATACGACACAATACCTACTTATTGTTACATACAGAATGACTTAACGGAGCATGGAGATGCAATATAAGCATAATGAAGCTCATCAGGCATGGAGATTGTAATGGTTGTGGAGATTGTTGTCGAACTGAGGAGTTTAAAATACCCGATTTATGGCATAACGGCAAGTGTATGTTTCTTGAAGGTAATAGGTGTAGCGTTCATGGTTCAGATAAACAGCCGAAAATATGTAGAGATTTTCCCAAGGGCACAGAGAATTATTTATTTGAGAAATTGAGGAGAGGCGAAAGGTTGGATTTTAAACCTTTATTGCCGAATTGTGCGTTTTACTTTGAGTTGGTCTAGTTTATGCCTAGCACAATAGCAAATGCCCTTTGTGGTTGGTCAACATATTATCCGCAACAGATTAGGGTTTTCAGAAATCCGAGAGGTTTAAAATATTATTATGCGCTGGTGGGTAGATACGTTAGCCTCGTTTGCCTTTTAGATTTATACAAATCTGCGGATGGTATAAATTGGGTTCTCTCTGCTAATTTATATTCTGGTTCGTTGTCACGTGTTGGTTCAGTTGATTGGTTCGATGATGGTGCGCAATTAATTGTTTATGTTACGTATGGATATTATGTAGCCTCTGCGGGAGCTGATCCAATATATTACAGACGTTTACGAATACCAGACGACCAGAGCGATCCAATTATAGGGGCTGAACAGATAGTAGTTCCCGCTGGTGGTTATGGCGTTCCCGTTATTAAAAGAGACCGTAATGGTTACGTTCATATTGCTTACATGGCACGTAGAACGGCAACAATTAAGGGAACGACATACCCTTATGCTGAACCGATGATTATCGGAACAACTACGCTTGATCCAGGTGATTCTCCTTCATGGTGCACATCCGTTAAGGTTGATACTCATCCAGATATAGCGTTTAATTCCGATTATGCTAGATGCAGCCTAGTCATGTTTGGCGGGACGGGAAATATTGGTGGCTTAGTTTCTGCTTCAAGGAATAGTAGTGGCGTCATAATTTTAAGGGGTAGAAACATTGTCAGTTTTGATGGCACGACTTATGCGTTAGGCACAAGCACAACCATTGTGTCTTCGGACGTATCAACAAGCACGGTTGTGGATGTAGGGTTTAGAGTTTTGGCAGATAGTTCACATTACGCACATTTATTAACGGAGAGAACCTTAAGCAACGCAAGGGTGCAGAGCCTTAAAGCGTCTGCGCTTTACACGGTTCAATCTTGGGCATCCCCTTTAACAGTTGACAATTCTAATAATTCATGCACTAAAGACATGGTTTCCTTAAGTATAGATAAAACCGTAACGCCGAACCGCCTTTACGCTTTCTACGTTTTTGATGCCGTGCAAACGAATATTCTCAGATGTAGATCAAGTCCAACCGACACGATAAGTTGGAGTAGTGAAAATACCGTAGTGGATGATACCACATCAATATATAGAATTAATTCATGCTATGAGAGGACTGTTAGCGGTGTTCAAATTATCTATACACTTAATACCTCCCCGTCATATCCAATACGATTTTATGAAGTGGTATTCGTAGTTCCCTTCGCTGGAGGTCTCAACCCCGTTCAGATGGCTAAAATCCTATTAGATTTGTGAAAATATTATATCCTAAAAGCGATTATGAGAATGGCGAGATGATGTAAGATGAGTTTAGAAACACTCGCATACTTTACTGTTATGGGCTTTCTTGGAGGCGCAGCCTACTGCTTCATCTGGGCCTCTTCTTGGGAAGACCTAAAATCGTTCAAGTATTGTAAAAGAATATTCTTAGGCGCCATCATAGGATTCCTCTACAACTTCCTCCACAGCGAATACAACTACCCGAACTTCGTCATGTCCTTCGTAGCAGGTTACATGGGAACTGACGCTATTGTTGGCATCATAGATAAACTCATGCCTAAGAAACCAGCGCCAGCAGGCTAGTTTTCTCTCAAGAAATACCTGTATGGTCTTGCATCGTTCCTTCGAGCAACACCTTTTTTTATCAGTTCATTCAAGTGTTCCCGGATAGTGTCAACGCTGAAGCCATAGTTTAAAGCGATGCTTTCAGCCGTGCAACCCTTCTTGTTCTCCATCAAATGCTTCACAATGATAGCCTTAACCCTACTCAAATCTATGAGACGAGTTAGCCATGCGTAAGGCGTAGAAATGTTCCCGAAATCATCAATGCTGAAAGACGCTGAAACTCCGCTTTTGCTAGCCATAACCCAGTCTTCAAGCTCCGCTTCAAGATCCTTAACCCTCTGCTTTAAACTGTTATATTCTTCAAGACTAGGTGTGGAGGTGGTTTCGACACGGATAGGTTGCGGAGGAGCAGTAACCATCTTAGCAGCTTCCCGCGCAGTCCGCAACATCTTAATCTCATCTTCTGACTTCTTCAGATCTGCCTCTAAGTTTCTAGCCCTAGTCTCTAACCGCTCAATCTCGCTTCTTTCAGCCTCACGCCTGACCGTTAACCGTTCAACCTCAACCCTGAAACCCTCAAGAAGATCATCCAGCTCCGGACGTTCAACAAACTTAGGCTTAACTGTAGGCGTAGTTCCAATATGCGTAGTCTCCCTGGAGAGACACTTAGCCCAAACGATCTGATCTCCCGTTACAGCCCCGTAAAGAAGCGCCTCTCCAACATCTCGCTCCTTCAAATGCATGAGTGTATCCAAAGGAATCCTAGTCAGATCTTCCAGCCTCTCTAAATCATCCTTATACCTCTGATTCATCAAAACCCAGTTCTGACACTTGGCAAGCAAGTCTTTAGCAACCCAACTAGGACGGTGACTAATAATGATCGTGCCAATCCCACGCTTCCCACCCTTCTTAACCAGCTTCCCAAACTGAGCATAATCCGAGCCTCTTGTCTTATGTCCACGCTCAGGAATAAACTCGTCAGCCTCATCAATCACAACTAGGCAGGGAAGCCTAGCCGAACCCTCCTCCCGGATAAGGATCTTCATAAACTCAGCTAAGAACTCATGGATCACATCTTCCTCCACATCCGGGCCACTTAAATCGAAAATCATGGAGGCCCTCTCATTCAAGAACTGCCTCACCAGAAGTTCAGCATGTTCCTCACCGACACTAATATCACAGTTCTCTAACTTCTGCACCCCAGCCACAAGAACACTAAACTTCTCACGCAGCGAATAATATTCGCCTTCAGGATCTATGATCACGAAGGGGATTCCAACCTTACAAAGCTGTTCACAAACCTTTGCAGCCGTGTAACTTTTGCCCTTCCTGGGATCAGCCATTATAACTGTGTTGTTTCCTCCCAGCAGGTTGGAAGGATCTATAGGAAAGAGCTCCTTAGTCTGGCTAGTGTGAAAGACCTTCAGCTTGTCCTCGCTCATTAGGTTTCTCCTCTACCTTAAAGTTAACTTCAAGTTGGCTACGTCCAACCAAATGCTGCGTCCAATCAATCATCGCCTTAACGCTTGAGTCAAACCATAATAGTAGGAAAGTGCTTCTCGCAACTCCTAGAGCCTTAGCGCAGGCGTCAACAACCTTAATCTGGTCTTCAGGCAAGTCAACAGTCGTCCGCTTAATCGCGCGCTTAGGCATACGCTTCAAAAGTTCACTTAAATCCAGTCTCTCATCTTTTTTATTCAAATGATTACCTCATCAAAATGATGCCTTACAATTATTAATAACACTTTCGATTAAGTTACTTCCAAGGTGTTCGTGAATGGCGAAGTTAACCATAACAGCCGGATTGGGAATTGCGAGAGCACCTCCACACCAGAAGGTTGGAGACAGCTACACCTTCCACATCACCCCTGCTAGGATCAGGGCGACACCGCGAAGAGCCGTAGTTCGAGGACTCCTAGCCAAGATCGCAAGTGCAGAATTTAAAGACATAAGCGCTGCCGAATACAAGGCCCGGAAGATCACCCTCTCGAAGGGCATGCTTCCTCCTATTGCTTCCGTAGTCGCCGAGAAATTGAGCGCTGCCTATCCTGACAGTCTAAGGACACAGACGATAGACGCTTTCATGGCAAAGAGGAAGACGAGGCACGCTGCTGCTGCGGGCGCCGTCGCTCGTGGAGTTGCTGCTGCGAAGATTCTCGGAGTCTCAGTCTGACTCTACCACTTCCACCCCCTTTTTTATTTTTTTATACTTGATGATGCTACTTTTTAGCGAAGACCATGAGCCAGGAATACCAAATTGTTGTCAGAAGGGGAAGACCATATCTACGTAGAAAACCCTTCACATACCGAAAACCAACTTTACGGCAGCAAGTTCACCAGGGCAGATTTGCTAAAGTAGCCTACGACCTTTTCGATCAAGCGAAAGGATACGAAGAAGGAATGCCAATAGTGGCAGCAAAAGTGAAAGAAGAACTCAATAGAAAGACAGTTCCGAAGCCTCCACAGATCCTAGATTTAACGCCATATCAATACGTAGATCTGATGGCCCAGATTCAAGAACGCCAGTTGAAAGGCGAGAAGATAGTGTTAGCCGACATTCTTAAAGAGAAAAACATGACGATAAGGATCGTGGCTTACCCGAAAGTCGAAGAGATAGTTATGTGACCTATTCCTCTAACGCTGCGAATGGTGCAGTAAGTTCACGCCACCTTTTAACCCATTTAGTGAACTCAGGAAGTTCGAGATGTTCTACCGATTGATAAATCAAGTTTAATGATCTTCTCGCCCGCTCAGTCATAGATAAGCCTGGCTCATAAATCACTTTTTCCATGAGTTTTATCCAATATTCAGCCTTAGTTTTCATAATGTGGTCAGCAGCTATGCGTTCAGCGACCTCTCTGGTTGCCCAGGGATGTTCTCGCGCTTCTTTCTCGACTTCTTCTTCTGGCACTTCGATCTTTTCAACTTGTTCAAATCTAGATGTGAAATCTCTCGGCATCATTTTAGGGAGCTCTGAAATTTTCGGCAGTTTGGTGTCTCCTATGGTTCGTGTTTTCATGCGACACTTAGGACAGTAATCGCCTTCTTTTAGTGTGCCACAAACAATG
>Ga0315310_10000459_pt1 | contig 25905 bp, 34 predicted proteins | sample TDP5_MG_FD_203630 | JGI IMG/M metagenome (GOLD analysis project Ga0315310, IMG submission 203630) | Freshwater sediment microbial communities from Lake Towuti, South Sulawesi, Indonesia - TDP5 | ecosystem: Environmental > Aquatic > Freshwater > Lake > Sediment | place: Indonesia: South Sulawesi...
AAAGCCAGCGCATCCATGTAGGCGCTTGGTTGCAGAATGAGGTCGTAGGGCGACGGATAATTCTTGTTGAGCAGTTGTTTGGCAGCGTTGCGCACGGTTGTCAGAGCGTTCGGTGATGTAGCCCATGCTCCAGCGCTTGCCTGCGTCAATCTTCCAGTCACGGTTGTTAATCCTTGTATGCCAAGCCGTGGCTTGCCAGTGATTTCACCGTTGAGGATAAGCTCGTCTTCAAGCTGAGCAACGACAAGTGCTGCTGACTCTGCGTTGGCCGTGTCAAGTGGTGTTCCACTTCGTCTGGAAGCTTCCAAGTCTCGCCAGTGAATCCTAAAGTCTTTGTGCAGTATAGGGACAATCAATGATTTCCTTGTGTAGACGATTATGTCTTCGGCTGGTGTTTCGCCGTACATGCTGATTATGGCTTCGCTCATTTCGGTGAGCTCGTCCCATGTGACGGTCATGACGCCTACGCCTGCAAGTTGTTTGACAGGCAAGACACGTCTACCGACAAGCACGGGCTGAACAGCTCTGACTACGGCTTCGTCAAGCTGTTTCCATTGCTCCTCTGTAAGCGGTGCCTGTGCTGTTCCAACAAGCTGCAAGGGTTCCATTTCTAAATCACCAACCTCATCATGATGGGCTTGGTTTCACCCGCACCAGTCGATATGGTTTCCTCAGAGTAGCCAACGATGACTCCGCCAGGCGGCACAGTTCCAGCCTCTGTTAGGTCGGGCTGAGCAGCGTTAGATGTTACTGCCGTGGCTCCAGACGGAACGCTAACAGATAGGGTAGCCCCGGCTTTAACCTGCCCATTTGCTGCACAAACAAGTGCTTGTCCTTTAGTGATGCTCTGGCTGGCTGCAAGAGTTGCCACGACAACAATTGGACCCTTTAACGCTTTAACCGGGTGTTTGTCTGGGAAAGCATCCGCTAATTTGTATCGTGGGTCTGCGTCGAGAATGCCTAATGGACGGGTGTCTCCGTCTATGGCAAGCTGGGCCTGATGGTCGCCGGTGCCCTTCCTAACGAACAGTCCAGGCTTTAGGGTTGTGCCTTCAGCCACAAGCTCGTCAACAAGCGGCGTTCCACCGACCAAGATTTTGTTAGTTGGTTTAACGTAGGGCATGTTTTATGCACGCTCCTTGTGGTAGAGGCAGCCAACCGTCAGCTTGTTCTCGTCCTCGCTTGTGGATGACACTGCTCCAGCGCTGCGAATGTTCTTTACCGTGCCCTTCGCACTATCAACCGCCTTCAAAATGAGTTTCAACTGCGGAAGGTCCATTTTGTCAAGTTCGTCTTTGCTCCACTCTGCCTTCTCCAAAATAGTCTTAATCGTGGCTTCTTTCTCGCGGTCAACATAAACCTTTAAGGTTTTGCTTGCTTCGTCAAGGGTGTGGCGTAACTTCTGGTTTTCAGCGTCGAGTTCAACAATGCGGTTCTCTAAGTCTCCAATTTTAGCCTTGAAAGCCTCAACATCTTCACTTTTTTGTTGAGACATGTTTTCACTCAGAAAATAAGCCTACAACAGGCTATATTATTTCAGCGAATTTTACTTAGATTTCGGTTTAGGACAATAGTGTTAAAAAGGCACTCTGAAATATTTCAGAGGGTTAAATCCTTTGGCGCGGGCAAAATAGGGTTAAAAGAGGCGATCTAAATTGGATGAAAGAACAAGAGGATTTATCGAAATGTCGATAGATTATGTGATGAAACATAAAATTCTACAAGATATTGAATGGATTCGAAACGTTATTCCCTTAAGGTCATTTGAAGATGTCGTTTTTGGATACGCAATCGGTGTGTTGAAGCAGCAGATTTACACAATGCTCACTTCTCTTTATGGTGGAGTCCCAGAAGATGACAAAGTAGAAGTGGACAAGATTTTAGAACGCAGAATTCCTGAGATTAAACAGAAAATCATGAATGAACTTGCCATATAGGAGAACCTATGTATACATTGGTAATGAAAAAAAGCGAAGTTTAAACATTTAAGCCAATTTGAGCTCTGCAATCAGAGCCTTCACTCTGGCGATTATAGCGTCTGGAGCCTCGTAGTTTTCTCTGCGTTTTGTAACTTCATCGAGTTTTTGTCTTTCGACTTTATCGTGAGCTAAGCTAACCATGTTTTCATCTTGCGACATTTTATTTCCTTCTTGTCTTGTTGCTGCCTCAAACGTTCCATCATGATCTTGGCAGTGTTTGCGGGCTTGGTCTTCACTCCAAGTTTCTATGGGATAGCGGTAGGCCTGCTCCACTGAACCGGCATCCTTCTCGCCCTTAGGCTTGCCAAAAATCACACGATAAGTTTTTCCGTCGTGTTCGCGTTCGCCAGAGCCAACAATATCGAGCGTGACTGGGTCTCGTAAACGACAGGTATGCTCATTTGGGTAGGGGTCAGCTCCTTTCAGCGTGTCGACTCCTATTCCACATGCTGGATAGCTGCATCTTCCCATCCATTCTCCAACCGCCACATGGTCGATTAAAATGTCACGCTTAACATAGTCGTAGTGCTTGCCCTTCCACTCACCAGACTCAGGTACGCACTCCCAGAAAAAGCCAATACTAACGCTTTTAACCTTGCCACTTCTGACGTCAGCTAAATATTTTGGACTGCAGCGATTCTTGAAAAAAACCAGATCAGCCTTCATACGGTCCTTTTCGAATTTAGGGTTGCGCACAGCGCCCCGAATCAGCTTCGGGCTCGTCAAGATTATTTCTGGAGGATGGTCTTCAATAATCCAAGCGTTTTCTGCTGTAAAGGTTGCCTTCTCAACTTCTTCAGCAGGCTCGTATACAAGCATGCCGTCATAGTCAAAAACGTCTTCTCGAGTAACTACAGCAGGCACGGTCAAGGTCTCGTCATCTTCCCTAATGACAAGCTTATCAACTTCAACACTGTTCAAACCGTATTTTCTCAAGTCTAATCAACCCATTGAAAAGCAAGGAGAGCCCAACTTATTATTTCACCGAACCAAAATGAAAAACCAAAATGTAGCCATCACTTGACATGAACGACTTTTGACGTTAAGGCGGAGTTTTTTCCTTGAAAATTAATGATTCTCCCTCTCCTGAAACTGTGAAGTGTCGGTAGCGCACGTCAAAGTTCAATACGACGATTCCCGCCAAGGCGTCCCATAGAAACTCGGTCCATTTGGTGTTGCGCTCGGTTAAATTTGGAAAATCCACTAAAACAACCAGCCACCTACTCATGACCGTCACACTTTTTATCTCATATGCGAGCGGAAACCCACTTCTCCTTAGCTCTCTATCAAGTATGCTGGTTATTTCACCGGCGCTTACCTGAAGGTCTTTTCTGTCAAAGTTAAATTCAACTTGCATCAAACGTTCAGCTCCAATAGAACTTCCATAGGTGGCTCCGGTGGTCTCGGAAATTCGCCTATTGTTCTTTTAATGGGAAGCCACGCAGCCATTCGGTGGTTGACGGGTATGTGACAGAAGATTTGGCTGTGTCCCTGTTGCTTAAGCATCCTTGCAAAAGCCTTGTACATTTCCGCAAGTTCTTTCGTGAACGGAGAGGCTAATTGAAACAGGTGAAAAATCGGATAGCATTCTTTTCCTTCAAATGGGGAGTCCATAACCGCTGGGTAGCAGTCGCCAACGGCAACAGGATTTTCTTGCTTGTCAAGAACGATGTAGAAGGCGGTTTTCGGGCGTTTTAGATGTTGATAGCGCATAGCCTGTCCAACTGAAAATGCCGTTAGGAGCATTGGGAAGGGAAACCTTCCTCCACCCCTTGTGATTTCTTGCTGAATGGCATCTGAAGCCGTGACATACAAATCCACTTGTTGTCTGTCGTTAAAGTCAATTTCTCGAATCTTATAGCCTGTTTCAGCGTCTACGAACATTGTGTCTCTCCACCGCCAATTTGACGTATTTCTCCATCTGCTCCCTGAAGCGTTCGAGACTGTACTTTTCAGCTTCTTTTCTCAAAACTTCAGGGTCATAATGCTCAGGATTAAAGCTTCGAACTGCCTTTCTGAGGTTCTCAACGTAGGGTGGCTTTATTCTAATTCCAAGTTCTGGGCTGTGCACTGTTTCTCTGAACCCGCCTTCATCCACAACGATTACTGGTGTTCCGCAAGCTATCGACTCGATTGGAACAAGCCCGAAATCCTCATAATAACCCGTTTGAATGGTAGCCTTGGCATGAGTGTAAAGTTTTGGAAGTTCGCTTTCTCTTACCTCACCCAAAACCTCGATATTATCGCAACCTTCCGCAAGCCTAAGCAGATCAGGATTTGGGCGTTTATCTCCAATGCCACCTACAATTTTAAGCCTCTCGCTCAATCCTTTGAAGGCTTCAATCTGCGTGGTTAATCGTTTTTGCCAGTTGACTCGCTGAACAGATAAAAAGTAGTCTCGTTTCGGATGAGAGCTTGTAGACTTAAAATGGTTTAGGTCAACGGGTGGATAAACAACATAGCTGTCGACGCCAAAATATTTTTTGAGCATTCTTCTCGTAAAGCCTGAGTTTGAAAGAATGATGTCTGGTTTCTGGTGGAGTTCCTTCAGCTTGTTGTTGACCCAATTTCTGTCCCTCTTCAAAACTTCTCGGCGTATAGGCTCAACCATTCGCACAATCTCGTTGAACATGAATGTTGTTGGTCTTCCGCTGCGGTGATTATAGTAAATGCTGGGCTTGTCGGTGATGTCTAAGAATACAAGATCAAGAGGACAATGAAATATTATAATATCGCTTTCGCTCAGTTCCTTATGATTTCCAAGCAACATGCGCCCCGAAAGCGCGAGTTTTATGCTTTCTCTGTCATATGTTTCCATTGTAATAGCCTTCAGGTTTTTACAATCACTCGAACAAGCCGTCTTTCGGCTTCGGTGCTTATCTCCTGGATTTCTTTTGCTTTGACTTCTTTCAGCATGGTGTAGATTTTGGCCTTCAACGCCTTGTGAATAGCCCTCATCACTCTTTCTCCACCGCCTTCCATAGTCATCTCAAGCTTGAATTGACAAATTTTCATTCAATCCACCTCCTAAAGTTGAACAGAACTGAGAACCATCAAAGCGGAATTGAATTCGCCCACGCCTCCAGTCACCTTCATCTGCACTTGATAGCTTTCGTTTCCTGACTCACTTGACCAGTCTATCCACGCAGTTTCCACAATCGCCCAACCCGCGCCCACTGCCGAAGCCTCGGAACCATTGACTGGTGTGCCAGCGTTTTGGCGCAAAACTCGTATGTATGTTGCTTGTCCAGATGTGTCGTTTTTTATGTGGTAGATGAATTTCACGTATAATGTTGCTTTGAGCTTGAAGAGAGCAGGATTACATGCGATGTCAGAGTTTGCTATGGTCACATAGACCGTGGAGGTTGTTGTGGCTCCCTCAGCGCCGAACTTAAACCCTATGACAATTCCTAAAATATCATTTCCGCCTTTCTCGTGGCTACCTGCATGCAGTTGATTATGGTGTTGATCCGGAAGCACGTTGAGTAAATCTGCATGGTTAACTACTCCGCCACCTCCAACATAAACACGCTTTATCAAATCCTTTGCATGTTTGCCATCGACAGTATCAGAGTCTAAGCCTTTCCGTTCAATTTGCCACGGTTGAATTTTACCTGTTATTTCACTTGTTGGGTGATTGTGTCGTTTGGGGTCGTGGAGATAAGGCTCCTTTAATGTCGGATGGTCCCGCTTGAGGTCTTCGAGAGTGTAGGGCTCGGGAGTTTTCAAGCCGATGACGTCTTTGGTTGGGTGTTTGTGTGGTTGAGGCTTTTGCGGGCAGACGCCTGTTTTAGGGTGCACGTATGGTTTAGGTAGCTCTTCTTTTGTCGCATAGTCTCCATGCGAGTGCGATGTAAGTTTCGTCTTTAAATCGGACAATTCAGCGCTTTGCCTGTCGACCTGTTCTGCCAGTTGCTTCGTTTGCTTTTTGATTTTCTGTTGCCGTCTGAAATCAACGAGGTCTGTCAATATTCAATCTCCAAAACTGTTTCTTCGGTAAGTTTTTTGCCGTCTTCGTCGGTAAGCGTTTTCTTGATTCGTTTTTGTTTGGGTTTTACTAAACGGTTAGTGAATGCTTCAAGTCTGCCTAATATCAAGGAGTCTATGGCTTGGATTAATCCGCCGAAGTCTTGTCGTGTTTCTGTTTTCGCTGGTGGTTGCTGCTGCTTAACGTAGATAACTGTGGGCTTCCTGTTTTCTTTTATTTCTTCCATCCACTCGTAGAATGTGCTTGTGCTTATTCCTAAGTCTCGACAGATTTTGTTGACGCTTTCACCTCTATTCAACCTCTCTGTGAGCAGCTGGTCCCACGGGCGACCGTGTTTTTTCTCAAGCTCCAGTTTGCGTTTGCTTGTCCGTTCCAGGACGCCTGGTGTAGCAGGAGTTTCTCCGCCTGGCTGTTTTGTCAATCCAAGGACTATGTCGCCGCTTGGAATCCGCTCCAAGCCCTGCTCCTCTCGAATCTCGTTGAGCGTCATCCAGTTGGTCTTGATTTGTAACGAGCGAATCCTATCAAGCTCGGCTGCAGCTTGGTCTCTTGGGTTGATTTCGAAGCCACCCAGCCAATTAATTTTGTAGTGCACGTTTGGAATTTGCTTGGTTTCCATTAAACGGTCAATCAGCTCCATGATTCCTGGTTCGTAGCGTGATTGGCAGTCGGAAATGAGCTTGAAGTATTCCCTTTCGTTTACTTCAGAGCCTGTTAAGGCTCCAGCTTGGGCACCACGCAAAATAGCCATGGGAATGCCTGAGCCAGCGCTAATATTCTCCATTATGGGTAGGTAATATGGCTCCGGGTCCAAGGCTCTACCTGCTAAGCCTTTGAATTCGATGGTTGTGTTTTCATCGGTCCACATACTCGTTTGCGCTGTTAACGGACCCCACTCTTCCTTGTACTTCTTGATCTGCTCTTCTGTGGCGCCTTTAACCGTGACAACTGGGAAGCCACTACCATATCGATACATGGTTTGCCCCATGCCCCAGCGGATATTGCGTAAAACTGTTAGGTCGTCCCAGACAGGCTCCAGAATGCTTATGCCTTTATATCCTGGCTGAATTTTGCGGGTGGCAAAGTGAATAACACGACTAAAATGAACTTCCATCTCTTCTGTGTCGCTTATTTTTACCTTGTAGATTTGTGGCATGCCGAAGCGTGGGCTTTCCTTGTTTTTGTCAACCTCCACACTCATTATCATGGGTGGACCGTAAGCTTCCAACGCAACGATTTTCTCTGGCTGCAGCACAGCCGTCTTCAACATGGCGCCCTTATCCTTGTAGCCTAAAACAACAATCGACCAGCCATATGCTCTCTCAAAAACGGCTGCTTGAGTGAAAACTTCTTTGGCGTTGAGGAGAAGCAATTCTTTCTGTATGGCTTCGTTGAATTTGGCTTTGTCAACGCCTTCCTCGATTGGTTCAACCTCAAACCAGTTGTCAAAAATGTCATGTGCTACAGCAAAAACAATCTTGTGGGCAACGGGCTCACGCTTCAAGGCAAAAGTAATGTTGGCATCAGTTAGGGGCTGACCGAATTCAGCGCCCAAGCCAGTGTAGGTACGCTGGATTTCAGCTTGACTTTTGCTGGAAACAGAATGAATTCCAAAAAGCTTCTGGGCTAAGAGCTGTCTAATATTAAGCATGCTTGTCAGCCTCCGCCTTGACTTCGTAGAGAACCTGCCGAATCACTTCCTGAATGTTGCGGGCTCCACGCCTCTTCTGCTCTTTTAGAAGCCACTCGTATAATTCGGCGTCAACGCTCTGCTGGAAAATAGGCAAATATTCAACACCAACAACTATTCTATGAGGCAGAAATAAAGCGATTTCTTGAATTACATTTCAAATTTGAACTCTAATTCAAAATTACCTTAAAAACAAGAACGGACAAAAGAACCTTAAGGAAGTTAAGACCAAAAAGGAGGTGAATGAGTCGAAATGCTGAGTGTTTTCGTTTGGTCTTTCATTGGTGCCTTAATCTACATTTTGGGTGGTTGGCTGAAACAAACGCCACAAGAGAACTTCAAGGGTAGAAAAGCCCTTGAAACCCTAATCATAGCGCTTCTTGTATCCCTGATTTCTATCGCCTTTAATATTCCGCCTGCCGAAGCCCTTGCCATACTGAACCAGTGGATAGCAGCCTTTCTGCAATTCGTGACCAGCACCGGCCTAATTGCACTCTTCGAATTCTGGTACAAGGCATTATGGCGAAGAACACAAACGGTCCAGACAACCAAACCATAGCTTTCACCAGCCTAATTTTTTCAGTCGGTCCGATGAGCTGCTTGAGTGAAAGGCGCCAATACCTTTTTGCACAGAGATTAGTATAGATTTAATTCATATCTAATGAGATTCAACTAACAGTTTCAAATTGCGCACAGTTGAACAGGAAGCTACTGCAATGAGATTGAAGAACCTGGTAATCGTAATTATTTGTGCGGTGTTAATACTCACTTTCTACTATGTTAATTCATCATTCCATGTCGCGTCGCTAATAATCGAAATGCTCAAGCCATATTTAGGTCCAATCGGCATAACAATAATCGGGGCGGTAGCCTTGAAAGTCATAAGCTGGGTTCTTAAACGTGTAAGAGCCAAGATTTCTCAACCCATGCAGGTTTTTCTCCAAAAAGATTGTGAAGACTGCAAAGGTAAGGGGTATATTCTTTGCAAAGCCTGTAATGGGTCCGGACAGGTAAGAAAAGAAGTCCCTTTTAGTGGAAAATGTAATGTTTGCGATGGTACCGGGCTAACAAAAACAACTTGTCCGACTTGTTATGGAAACAAAACTTTGAACAGACCCCTTCGTTTTCAAGTATTACAAAGCGAAAGCAGAGTAAACGGTATTCTCTTCTGGCCCAGAACTCAAACAATCACGATAAGGTTGAGAAACATGGATGAGAAAGCGGGTTATTTTCTGGCTTCTGTAAATCTTAAAGACGCATCCCAATCATCCAAAAAAGATAAGGTTCTCATAGCACCAGGAAACATCGGGGAGATTAAAGTGAGTTTTCCTGTCGACCGCTGGGAAGGCTATCAATCAACTTTCGATGTTCAAGCCGAAGCCCCACCATTTACCTGTCCAACTTGCGGTGGGGTAGGGTCATATCAGCGCCCATGCATTACATGCAGAGGAACGGGGCAGATAACGGAAATAAAGCAACAGATAGAAGTTTGCTCTGCATGTGGTGGACGCAGAGAAGTCCCATGTGAAGTATGCAACGGAACTGGAAAAGTTGCGCGGTTCACTTAGCTTTTTATTTCTATATAGAGAGGAGCACAAATGAACGCTCAAAGTGAAGCACGCATCGAGCACGAACTTTACCGCGTTTTTAAGGATGCCATAATTGAAGGAGTTAGATTCGACAATTACTCAGTTATAGACATAGAGCCTCAATTTCGTGTTGGTAAAGGAGAGATAGCAGATCTCGTTGTAACGGTTGAGGGATTATATGGGAGGAAAGAGATTCTCATCGTTCTCGAGGTTAAAAGAAGGCCAAAGACTGTTACACCCTATGCAACCGGAGTCAAGCAGGCGCTCCAATACGCCAAAAGTCTAAACGCATGGTTTTTTGCTGTTTGCGATGGCTGGTTTATGCTTCCATTCAGAAGCGTTGTCAATAAATTAGTTGGGGCATACGCGGTAGAGATGAGCATATACTACGCCCAAAATTTTCTGGCTGGTTTGATTGAATATCATTGGAAGGAAAAGTCAGATTATTTAAACAAGTTACCAAGAGCCCCCGATTCCTTCTACTTGAACGAGACACTATTACCCTCACTCAACAAAATTCAAGTGAACGTCTCAGAGTGGCGGTCGTGAAATTGTGAGAAAAGAACTATGCTTCATGATGCTTATGCTAATCTCGATTTTTCCTTTACCCAAAGCAATGAACCAAAATACATTGAACTACCACCCAGAAAGTTACACAAATCTGAGACTATGGGATCCAAATCTGAACCAATGCTTCTTCTATCAGGAAACCAATAACGCTTGTGTTCCCGCCTCGGTGCAAATAGTTCTGAAATACTTAGATTTCCAGCCTTTACCGACTCAGACAGAATTGGCTACCGAAATGAACACGGATATTAACCATACTACACAGTGGAGATATGCACACATTCCGTTTGACAAAAGAGGATTCTATGATTATTATAACGAATCTTTATCCCGTGATTTCAATAAAGCCTTATCAAGCCTCAAAGGAAACGTATCTCAGAATTTTCCAGCAATAATTAACACGTGGTATGATGAACGTGCAAAGCAGGAAGGAAAGGTGACACATGCAAGAGTTGTCACAGGCTACAATGCGAGTGGAATCTTTTTCCATGACCCTGCGTCTGGACGAAACAGATTTTTGAATAATTCCGCGTTTTCCGATTTATGGAAAACTGATATGGGTTACTGGTCCCTAATCATAAAGTATCAACCGCGCTTTGGCTTGGTTGTAAAGATAACAGATGTTTTTGGGCTTCCTGTATCGGGAGTAGAAGTGACGCTTGAAAATGGAGTCAAGGCAACCGAGGCAACAGATCCAAATGGCATAGCCCAATTTTTCAATATATCAATTTCCGAGTATAGATTAACCTACAATTGGAGGTTCGTGACCACGCAAGAAAACTTGGCTGTGACCCAGACAACAACCAAAGGTTATATGACATTCTCTGACCTTACGCTCGCCATACTCGTTGCAATTGTTCTCACAATTGTTGGATTGGCTATCCTTGTAAGGAAGAAGAGAACCACTATTGAAAAGTTGAATTAGTGGAGACTTTTACCGCCTTTTGAAATGCATATTTTCTGAAAATGTTTTTCTGAACTTGGGGTTTTGTGTGCGCATGTGTGCGCGTAGTCTCTGTTTCTCTCTTTTAGTCTCTCTGCTTCTCTTAGAGTCTCTCCCTATCTTCTGATGCTGAAAGCCTCTCCGCTACTCAATCTCGTTTCGCTTATGTCTCACCTGTTAATCTCTCTGCACACGGACATCCAATTCTTCTTTTGTGCTGTCCCAAGCTTCTCGCATGAAGCTTGTCAGAGCCCAGCATTTGCCTCTTTTCTCGGCTACACGCTGACCCAAGATGTTGTCTAATCGTTTATTCATTTGTTTTATGCGGTTTGTCACGTGGAAGCGTGTGAAGCGTTTGTCGCCCAATCGGGCAGCCACGTCACGTGGGAGCATGCCGTATTCTCCTGCACCGCGCAGCTCGTCCAATATCTCTTTGTCTTTTTCGTCTCTGCACGCAATGTCTTGTATGTACTCTGGCTCAAACACCATCGAAGGCTCAAGACCCTTCGCCAAAAAACGCAAAACGACTTCAATTCCCCTAAGCCTACGATCTACCTTGTCAAATTTCTGCAGAAGGTATTGATATTTGCCCACTTTATCGTATTGCGCACGGCTTTTTTTAGGCTGTTTTTCCCCGATTTGTGATGGTTCAGCCATCAGAAACTGCCTCAAACCTCACAAAAAATGAAATCCCGAATGTACGTAGTAAAAGAAACTGACACTACGCCAGCTACATAAACAGCTGACAAAATATGGCATCGTGAAAAGTCCATCAAATTACCATGCCCGCAGCAACGCCCAAAAATCGCATTGTGATGGTTCAATTTCTACACACTTCGTATGTTTGAATATGCTCGCCATGGAAAGTTTGTGTGCGCGTGTGTGCGCGTAGTCTCTGTTAGTCTCTCTGTTTCTCTCGGAGCCTCTCCGTCTCTTCTGATGTTAATAGCCTCTCCGCTACCCCAATTCAATACGCCTCTGCCTCCCTGCTCACGCACACATTCATTTTTCTCTGTCTTCTACAGCCTTCAGCACCGCCTCAACATCTTTCATTGTGAGCTGTCTATAGTCAGCAACCTTCACCCAATTCAACTCAAAAATACCAGGATGCCCTTCCCGGATGCCCTGCAATATATCATCCATTGAAGAAGCAACAGGTTTCAACATTTTAAACTCGCAAAGACTTTCCAAATAGTTTTGAACAGTTCGAGAGTCGTGGCCAGCGATTTCCTTGATGGCCTTCCGAACCAGCAACCAACTGATCCTGGCAGTTGGACCATACTGCTCAATCAACCGCTTCAGAATGCGTTCACAGGTTTTGTAGGCTCTGCTTTTACGCTCAGACACTTAGGCTACCTCCTCTATCAATTCCAGCTTGAATCCTCGCTGCGTGATTGCTAAGAGGCGTTTTTGATAGGCTTCATATTCGGATCGAGTCATCAAGATAATGTGCTGAGTTTTCCTTTCAGAATGCATCAGTCGGCCAAACCGTTGACTCTCTTGCATTCGGCTGCCAAAGAGAAAAGCCACTTCGATGATGCGTTCAAGCTTCAGATCGCTTAAGCCTTCGTCTCCCACGCGGCTGACAACGCAGGCTTGGCTATTGCGTATGATGTCCAAGCGTTCTCGGGTTTCGCCGTAGACAAAGGGAATCTCCAACCGCTTGCTAATATCTTCTCCGTAGTCGAGGCTGTCACAGAAAATGATGGTTTTTAACGGTAACTGCATCAGCTCGTCGAGTTTGCGGTCCTTAGCTCTCCGGTCTGGTAGCACGTAGACTCTGAATTGAGGCACGTGAATGATTCGGAGCTTGAGCAAGTCAGACCAAGCCATGCCAATGGGAAAACCCGTGAGAGCAAAGATGTAGTTTTCGCGGCCATCCTCTCTGAATGGGCTGCCGCTGAAGCCAATACGATATTTGGCTTGAATCGTGCTTAATTTGATGAAAGTTGGAGCGGGAAGATGCTGGCATTCATCAAACAACACAACTGACCACGGTTTGCGTGCAACCTTCTCGTAAGCGTGGTAGGTTTCCACTGTAACCTCATTTTTGGTTGAAGGGTTGAAGATTGGCAATCGTTCAAGCCACTGCTCTTTCAAAGTAAGCGTTGGCAGGATAACCAGGTGAGGACCCTTAACCGAACCGATTATTCTATGCCCAAAGAGGCTTTTGCCAGTGCCAAACGCCCAGTAGATGCCCAAGGCGCCACGTTGCACGAATTCTTGCCAAGCTCTATCCTGGATGTCTTGGGTGTTCTTTATCTTGCAGATTTCAGCATATTTCAGGCTGCCCGGATCAGTCCAGGGTCTTAGGTCCTCAGGTGCAATCGGCTTTGGCATGAAAGGCAGGGTGCCATCGTCAATCATCTGGGCAATAAGTCTGAACTCATAACCCTGCTTGATTCGTATGCGGTCCTTCCCTTCTCGGCGACTGAGAAAATGACTGTATTTCTGCCAGGCGCGTTCTTGCAGCTCCTCACCAGTTAGGAGCATGTTGTCATAAACTTTCAGTGGCAGGGGCTCAGGAAACTTCAGCTTATTCTCAAGTTCTGGCGGAATCTCGCTCAACCATTTGACAAACTTGTTGACAATGAAAACGTTGTAGCTCTGAGTGCTGTGGTCTAAATATCCAACCTGAAGCTTGAGCCATTTGGGAACGATAACCCACCATTCATTCCCATGCTTAGGAATCATCACATAAGGCTCTTCTAAAAAGGGCTGCAAATACTCGAGGTCAATCTGGCTGCTTTGATCCTGCGACAGTGCTTCTTTAAACCGAGTAGCTAAGTCATCTCTTCTCTTTTGAAGCGCAGCAATAGCCTGCTCAATCTTAGAGTCAGCCTCAGAAACAATCTTCCGTAAAACCTCAATATCTTCACTCATGGCGACGGCGAAGCCTCCGCTTGCTTTGAAAATGCGAAGGTGCTGCCTCTCTGTGGGTCAAGATAGTAATGGTATCTCATTGAGTTGTGGTTCACTCGAGTGATCAGGAAGTCGCCAAGCCTGTGCATGTGAGCATGCGTTAATTTGGGTATGAGGTAGCGCAGGTGTTCGAGGCTTAGTCCCTTCACGCCCTGCTCTTCCTGGTAAACCCACAAAGCGGTTACGATTTCTATGCTACGTCTGGTCACGTATGGGGTTCTTTGCTGAACTTTCTCCTGTACTGTCTTGACCCATATGCTGTTGTTTATCAGAGACTGAAAGCGCTCAATGACGCGCTGAGGTGGCGGTCCAGCGATAATTTTTCTCCGAGCCATCTAACTCCTCCATTTTTGGCGAGACTCAGCCTTTCGGTTTGAAGGCTGGACATTTTCTTTGGGCGTGTAGACTTTGGTTGACGCCGTGTCTGTTCACGTGTTTACTGATGTATTCGTTGCCTGCTTGGCAGTAGCCGCTTAGGTCGGTTATGCCACGGTTCCAATCGATTTGATTTTGATGGGCGCAGTCTACGCAACGAGCCATTTTGTTTGTCACCTTTTACATGAAGTGATGGAGTTTTTGGTAGGGTCTTTTTCCTGTCCAGCCTCGTCCAAGCACCTTTTCGGTTAGCTCGTCGCTTTTGTCGAAGGCTTCTCCAATTAGGGTGGCTTCGTCTTCGCTAAGAAACAGAGTTGGATATCCAAAGTCAAGGTCTACTTGGCTTGGCTCCAGGATAAGGGCTACTCCGTAGCCGTCAACGTCTTCGTTTCTGCGGTAGTATGCTGGCACATGTGAAACGGGAAACCTTGAGAAGCCATAATAACCATAGAAAATCAAGGAGTCTCTGGAATGTAAAGCTGTGGTGCTCCAAGGTAAGTTGACCTCTTTTACAACCTCAAACTTCCGTGCGCTACAATAGGTGCGGTATAAAACAGCGTCTCCCGTGTGGAAGACATGGTTTTTGCGCAAAATCATCACGACCGCCTTCAGTCTCATTCTTCTTTGCCTTGGACAATCTTGACATAGCCCTGAATCTCGTCGACTTCGATTAGGTTGACTTTGTGGCCTTCTGCTTGGAGCCTCTTAGCAAAGTTTTCGTCAACCGTGCCCGTGTATTCAACGAGTCTTGAGCCGCTGAAGTAGACGACCTTGACAATGTTTCCTTTCTCATCTGTCACGTAGAAGACGGTTCCAAGCTCGTGTATGCTCTTCCGCAGCAGCTCCTGATCAGTTATCTTTGCCAAAAGCTGGAATCTCAAGTTTGCACCTCCGCTTTCTCACGCTTTTCGAGTGCTTCAAGCCGTAGGCGCACAGCTTCAGAAACAAACTCTGCAATGGTTCGGTAGGTTCCCAGTTTCTTGATGAGTTGCTCAACCCTCTCAACGAGTTCATCAGGCAAGGATACGCCGCGGTAGTTGCGCGGTTTTTGCATCATATCAACCTCAAGGATGTGGTATGGGTGTGGTAAAATCAGATAAAACTTGTGGTATGTATGAGGTAAAAATTGACAGCGCGGTGATGCCAAATTTTATTAAGGTGTGGCTATTGCATGGGTATAGTATGCATGAGGTAAAACCCATGCCAGTGGATAAGTACAGGGGAGTAAGCCTCCAAAGAGAACTCGTAGACAAAATTGAAGAATACGTTAAGAATCATCCTGAAACAGGCTACAACAGCTTGGCAGATTTTGTAACAGACTCTGTCAGAAAAAGATGCGAAGACCTTAAGATCCTGATTCCAACGCCAGAGCTGCCAACCCTTGAACACTTCAACATCAACGAAGACCACGTGACAGTAATAGACCGCGCCAGAAAAATATTCGCAGACGTCTACTTCCGTAATAGCCGCGTGCTCTGTGAAGCATGCTCGTCTGAAAACTGCGAGCACGTTGAATATGCATTAGGTCTTCCAAAAATTCAGAGAGTCCTCAGCAAGAAAGGCTGGGTAATAGAAGAAGGAAAAATCATAAGGAAACCTTACTAAGTTAGAGGATGAGAGTTGATTCCATGTCCTCTTCACTGGAAAAGTTGCGCCAAGCGCTAAAAAGATTGGGCCCGTCTGAACAACTTTTAAGAGAAGCACGGTTAGCCTTATCATCAAAAATAGAAAATTTACTTGAAGAAGCAAAAGAGCTTGAAGAAAAGCGCATAGCCGCTCTAAAAAAAGAAATTGTATTAGCCCGTAAGCGGAAACCCCCTAAACCTAAACGTGAAAAAATTGTATATGAGAAGGGTTATGAAGTACCAATAGCGCCAAGAAAAGTCCTTCCAGCTCCTCCACCAGTTCCTCCTAAAGTATACATTGACACGGTCGTGTTTCTAAATGTCTTTAAGAAAGAGCAGCCATATGCGGAAAGTTCAGAAAGAGTTTTGAAAGCAGTAGAACTTGGATGTTTGCGTGGGATATCTTCTGACTATTCCAAAGTAGAGATTAGTCTGGTTATAAAGAAGAAAGAGTTGTGTGAGATGGCTTTCGAGCAGATAAACCGCTGGAAAGTTGAAATCGTGGATGTGACAGATCGAGTAAAGTTAAACCTTCTGATAGTAAGAAGTCATATGCACGACGTCAACGACCTTATCCATGCTTCTACAGCATTGACGGAGCATGTGGATGCGTTAACGACACGAAATTTAGAGGACTTCGTTGGGCTTCAGAAATATTTTCTGGTGTGGCCCCCGGAGAAGATTATCGAAGAGTTCAGCGTCGAAGAATGCCTCGCAAAAAAAACCTAATGAAAGTGTTGTGCCAGTGATGAAAGAAGTTTCAATAACTGATCTGAGTGCCACTGTGAAAAGAGAAGACTTAATTCTTAATGCCAAATTCAAGCTCGCACCTTCCAAGCGCATTTTCTCACGAATAAGAGCTAACTTGCATTTTGATGGACAGTTCATTAAATCTTTCTATCTCGGGATACCCTATTATTTTGCACGCCAAGAAGAGTTTCCACTGCGAACAATTTTAAGTCTCGAAAAGGTAAGTGCTGGGACGCACACAATTAAGTTAGAAATCTCTGGACTTTGGCCTTCCGCAGGTCCTTCTGACATTAAAGAAACCAGAATCGAGTATCAACCAATAGTAGAAGTGCCGATAGCTGGAGCAATTCCCACCATCAAAAAAATCGAAGGACCAGGTATAGCAGTTGTTACAGATGAGGCAAAGAGATTATACCAAGAAATGAGAGAAAGATGGAGAAGAGAGTTAATAGCTCGAAGAGAGCGTTAGACGGTCATTAGAAAATGAATGGACTACCAGTCTTTACTTCTACCAGCTCGATTTTTCGTTTCTTGGTGGACGCCAAGACAAGCGACGCTCCCGAAGCCTCTGCCAGTTTCAGCAATTCTGTTCTTCTGCTCTTAGATAATGTAGATTTTCCACTCTTGCATTCAACCAATAATATTCTTCCACCCTTAAGACAGATAAGATCGATTGGTTTAGATTGAGCTGCCCGGATAACGACATAGCCTCTGCTTCGGAAGAGGTCTCTTACTTTGTATTCTAAGCGACGACCTTTCGCATATCTGCTCATACGCTCACATAATTTTGTTGCAAAAGGCTAAAAGTCTTTAACTTATAAACAGTTAGGATCAAGAAGGTGATTTAAATGTCCATTAAAAAGACACTCATTGAAGACATTCCAGTCGAGAGAATTTATGTCGGTAAAGGAGCCATAAGAACGAGACAGATAGAAGCGGATCTTGACGGTCTAATAAAAAATATCAAGCGATTTGGTCTGTTGTATCCTTTGATTGTTTCCCAAAAAGATGATAAATATGAATTAATTGTTGGTCAGCGCCGTTTATTAGCTGTAAAGGCATTGGGGTGGAAAAAGGTGCCCGCTATCATCATTGGGCGCCTTGACGTTGAGGAGGCTAAAGTTCTTTCGTTGATTGACAATGTCCAGAGAAAAGATTTGTCCTATGCTGATTTGATGGATGCTATCGAAGCTCTGTACGCAAAGTATGGATCAACAAAGTCCGTCGCAGAAAATTTGGGAGTTAGCCAAGCTATGGTGCGAAATTGGCTTCCTCTGAGTTTAGCTCCCAAGCCCATTAAAGAAATGATAGAAAAAAGGAAAATCAAACTCTCTGAGGCCAGAAAAATCTTGATGATCGCTGGCGATGATGAAAGAAAGATGATGCTCATAGCCAAGGAAATGCAAAAAATGACTGTGCCTGAAAAGAGAAGATTGATTGACCTTTCTCGAGAAAAGCCGCGTACGCCGGCTAAGAAACTAATCGAAGAAGTCAAAAAGCCAGCTGTTGAAACTAAACTTGTTATACATCTGGGTCCCAAATTCAAACAGGCACTTGATAAAGCTGCTAAGGATTTAGGAATGGATTCTGAGGACGTTTTTAAGACTATAATTATCGACTGGCTCACCAGAAAGGGTTATGGAGAATAAATATGAGAAAGATAGCAGAAGGTCAAGCACAGGCAATACTTCCTATTGTACGCAAATGGTTTGAACGTGCTAAGACTGGGGCTATTACTGTATTCAATTTTCCGCCAATGAAAAAGCCCGCACAAGATCAAATACGAAAGTTGACGAGGGGATCCACATGTCTTTTATTTCTATACGATGACAGAGAGCTTTCCGGCGAATTTAAAGCAGTGAACGTCAAACGAGTCTATTATGATGACTTCCAAGCGCTCAAAGAGAGAGCATTTGAAGCGGGCGAGGCGAGATTTCCAAAGCATAATGAATGGTGCTGGGTGATTGAGTTCACCGATTTTCGAACTTTCGAACGGCCTCTGAGCGAGGATGAGTTGAGACGCGTGTTGGGTGAAGTTTATGGGAAATCAGCGTCCATACGTCCTTTGCATTTCACTCAAATTGTCGACGAAAAATTGGTAAATATGATCAAGATCATAATGTTGGTCATACATTTTATGAAAAAAGACTGAAGCGTTGCCTCGGTCACTGATATATGGTTTGTTTCCTGAAGATGTTGATTCCAATTTCAGGAAGAGGCGGAATTTGAGCCGATGAGGTTATTTTGGGCAAAAATCTTATCTATTCCTGAAACCAAATAAAAGAACATGAAGCACAATTCTCGATATGAAGTGAATTACAAAGATATTCCCATAAAGCTTATTGTACCCAGCGGCTTTAATCCGAGGAAACATTTTGATTCGAAATACATAGAAGAGCTTGCAAAAAGCATGAAAAGGGATGGCCAATGGGATCCAATAATAGTGAGAAAGAACAACGGTAGCACGTATGAACTCATAGCTGGCGAATGTAGGCTAAGGGCTGCGAGATCAGTCGGCCTCAAATTTCTGAAAGCCAGAATTTTGGAGACAAGCGATGATGAAGCTTTACTTTTGGCTTTAAAGACGAACATCGTTAGGCACAATTTAAACCCAGTTGAAGAGGCAAACGCTTTGAAGGAATTGATCAATGTTAAGAAAGACTTGAAAGAAGTGATTAAGGCGCTGAATAAGAGCAGAACATGGATTTCGAATAGGCTTAAGCTCGCAGAAAATGCGACTGAAGGTCTTAGAAACGCCGTTTTGAAAGAAGAGTTACCTTTGCTCTCAGCGATCAAAATCGCAGAATTATCTGAGGGTCTTCAAGGTCCAGTCGCCAGCAAAGCAATTAGAGAGAGGCTTAATATCAAAGAAGTCGAGAAACTTGTCGAGCTCTTCAAAAAGGCGAATAATGATTCCGAAGTGGAGTTTCTACTTCAAACTCCAGTAAAAGACTACATGCGCTCAGCCCCTTATGGTAGCAAAAGAGCATCAACATTCCGAGTTGAAAAAGGAAAACCGACTGTAATGAGGTGCGAATGTGGCTCTTTGTACATTATAGATTGGGCTGGTTGCCGGGTAGTGGGTGAAAAGGTGATAAACCATGAGCTTAACCACAGCTTTGAAAACAATTCGAAAGTATTCAAATAATGGCATGGATGTTGTAGTCAATTTCAGTGGAGGAAGATACTCTCTTACTCTTCTCCACCTTGTTTTGAGGGCTCTGGGTAGAGCCAAAGCAGTTTATGTTGATACAACTATAAGCCTCCCTGAATGTAATGAATTTGTTGATGAAATTTGCGACGCTTGGGGCGTTGAACTTATCGTTCTAAAAAGGAGAGATGTGGATTTCTGGGACTTGGTTAAGAGAAGAGGTTTCCCCCATCATAGATTCAGATGGTGCATGAAAGAGTTCAAATCCGTTCCCCTAAGACTATTTAGCCAATCCTTCAACGGTGGAGTTCTTCATTTGGTTGGAACGAGTAAACATGAAAGTTCGTTTAGAAAAAAAGTCTATGACATTAGAGGTATGTATCATTATAATTATTCAATAAGTTCGTTTTGTTTACACCCTCTGCTTGAGTGGACAGAGAACATGGTTTATGATTACATAGAAAAACACAATCTTCCACTAAATCCATGTTATGAAAAATATTATAATAGCGGAAACTGCTACTACTGCCCCTTTGTAAGCAGTCTATTGTATTATTCCACACTTGCGAGTTTACAGCCTAAACTTTTTTCTAAAATCGTCGACGCTGAGAGGTCAATGAAAAATAAAGGAGCCGCGATATACCTTGGTAGGGGAAAAGTTCTGCATTTAAGCAAATTTGTTTCTGATCGTGCCCCTATAAGTTTTTCAACAAATGCAAAACTGCCTCAGTGCGAGAAGAGAGCGATGGCAAAGGCTTTGTATACATGTCAAAAGAGATGTCTCATGTAGTTACAAATACTGAATATTAAGGTTTTGACTTTCTCTTATATTCGAATCTTTCATAAAGCTATAGACTTCGGATCATATCTAAGAAGCGGAGCCAATCCGCCTCATTGGGATCTTTATTGATTCCAGGGTACCATCTGTATAAGAAGAATACATCTTTGTAACCCAGGTCCTGAAATGTTTTTTGTCTTTTCTTACAAGCATACTTCTCTTGTGACCAGCAGCACTCGGCAAATAAGTACACTATAGGTGCGAATTTCAGGAGATTATCTAAATGCTTCTTTTGGTGTTTGGTGGGGCGAAACGATTCGCAACACTCTATAGCGACTCTCACTTGTTCTTTTGGCACAATTGTGAAGCGAATAACCTCCGTTTTCCACTCATGAAAGGGTCGTCCTTCGTAGATAATGATATCTGTCTCAGGTGAGAGTGTACCGTCTTCCGTCATTATTTGACCCCAAGCCACTGCATATTCGCGAGGCAGATCTTGTCGTATTTCTTCGATCAAGGAGGATGAGAAAATGAGTCCTCGAGCGAATAGAAAGAGGGGTTCTTGTCTCTCAAATCTGGAAGTTAATGGGAAAAGATCTAAACGCTCAATCAAAGAGTACAATCTTGCTTTTCGAAGGGTTTTCAATGCTAAGGGCAGCGATGACAAGCTATTTACCTTGTATTTTGCAGCGCATTTCGGATTAGATTCTCTGCTAAATCTTTCAATTGGACATTGGAGGCTCTTGCCTCTTGTTGTAGGGCTTTAAATTTGTCCTCGTCAAGCTTGAGAATGATATCGCTTCCTCGCATTCCAAATGAAAGAATCTTATCTTTATTCCATTTCTCTCTGAGTATTCTAAATGCCAGATTTTCAGGAGTTTCTCCTGTCCTCTGAGCCTCTTTTTTCAAAGTTTCAAACGTATTTGTATGAAGTTCCATGATAACAAGGTGGTGCGTCACAACTTTCGTCTTTGATTCCAAAATCCGTTGAACTACCTCATTTATGCTTATACTTGGATTTTTCATTTTATACTCCACGACTGCCCTTACATCCGAGGCGGACAATTTTTTCTCAACTACGGCGTTTGCAAGTTCTACTTGGTCTTTGCTATTTTTCAGGCGAGATATTCGATATGCTGTATCGACACTTGTGATCATATCCTTCTGGATTACCATTCTAACTTCTTCTGGTAAATTTAAAATCGCCCCAAATTCCCTTAACATTTCAGAACTGATGTGAGCCCTCTCATCACTAATTATTATTTTCTTAGCCAGCTCTGCCCATGACCCATACCTTTCTTTTAGAAGCACGCAGTATTCAGCAATTCTAAGTAAGTTGTCAGTTCTCTTCTTCTTCCCCAAATTGGTAAGTAGTATGGCGAAGACACGGTTTTCGTCGAACTCGGCCACCCGGGACCAGCTCACTCTGTAGCCACAAAGCCTCTCACGGTAAGCCAGTCAATAACAGCTGTCTTCGCAACATCTTCGCGCTCTAATCCCAGATCTTTCGAAGCGACATCCAATGCTTTCGCGTATTTTGGAGTTAAATGAACTTTTATTATCTCTTCCACGTGTGGTTTTTTAGCCTCTTCTATCAATTTCTCAGAAGGCGCCTCTGGTTTTTCCAAACGAAGATCGACTAACCTCCTCTTTTCAGGCGCGGTCATTTTCGCTATATGTTTTGCCACTTCAACTACCTTCTTTTCATCTGTGCCTCCGACCGCGATAGCTTTCCTTGCATCTGCTGGTTTAATTTCCTTCTTTTTCACCATATCCTTGACCGGCTCAGGAGCAAAAGTGAGAGGAAGCCAATTACGGACAGTAGCTTCATTAATGCCAAGCTCATCTGCAATTGTTTTCGTCGACCCGTACTTAAGATATAAAGCCTCAATAGCGTCCATCATATCCGCGGCAGGAAACTCCCTTCTATGAATACCTTCACTTAACGACATAATTCTGCCTTTAGTTTCATCAACTGGCTTCCAAATGAAAGCAGGAATCGTGTCCCATCCCAGTCTTTTGCATGCCAACAAACGCCGCTGACCCACTATCAATTCGTATTTATCATCAGTCTTAACCACTATGATGGGGTGCAATAGTCCTACGCGTCTAATGTTTGCTGCCAATTGGTCGAGACCTTCTTCCACTTGCCTCGTTCTCACATTTGCTTTACTAACATGGATTTTATTTATTGGTACCTTTTCATCGAATTCCATTTTTACCACAAGTCTATGTTGATATTCTTTGATACCTTATAAAACTAATGCATTTACCGCGAAATGGATATTCTCAAAAAGAAGCGCTTGCCATAATGTCTGTTGTCTACGAAGTTAACGTCTCACCCAAGGTGGAAGATATCGATATTTCAGTTTAACTTGCTGATAGAGCATCTGCTCTGAAGAGTTATCCAGCTTGATGCCGTTATCCATTAAGAACAATCTCACATGGGCTCGCGTCAGCCTCATAAAATTTCTTTCCAATGCCCATTGACTCATCTTTTCTGCGAGGGATTCTAAGTATGATTTTTTGTCTATCTCAAGCTTATCAAGCGCTATTCCCTCTGCTTCCCTTCTCTTTAATCTCACAGCTGGGTCGGTAATCGACTTACGAACAACGGTCGGATATTTGTCAACCCAAAACCTCAGAAAAAGTCTTCTCAGACTCCTTCTCGCAAGCAACGATTCTCTTGATGTTTCTCGGACGTAATCAGCTATCTGATCGCTGAGTTGCACCGTTGTTATCCCGTAGGGAATGATGTTCATTGACTTGCGCTCTTTCACTTCTTCCAGAGTCACCCATTGTTCACGCCCTTGCAGATCTACAAGTTTAATCAAGGCCTTTTTCTTTTCTTTTGTCTCCATTGCCCTAAACCCTCATAAGCGCAGAGTTTATACTAACGATGCTGAGCAATATGGGCAGAATTTTATGTCTTTGGGAAGTCTCCAAAGAGACCGACCGCAAAATTGACATCTGTAAGTTCCGTCTGCAAAAATTATTGTAACAACGTCAACAAGATCACCCGAATAAGGAATAGGGGTGTGTTTAGCCAACCAAACCAGAACTCTGCCTTTCCACCCAGCAGCTTCCATTTTTCGTCGAGACTGCTCTTTAATCTGCATCAGAGTTCTATTTTCCTCCATTTTGTTTACAACAGTCCCATTTAACCTATTGTACCACTCTTTGGCCTTATCGGAGACTGAGAGAATCAAACTTGTTACGGAGGCGGTAGCAACAATTTCTTTAGCCATGTCAATTGCAGGCAAGACACGAGGCCAATAACGACGTTCAGGTAAGCTGAGAATTTTTTCTATTCTATACGACTCTTCACGTTTTTCTTTACTCAATTCCTTTAGAACTTCGCTGCACGGCTTGAAACTTTGAAGTATGCGATCACCAAAATCCATTACCTCAGACCAAACCGTCTCCAGCTCTTCACCTCGTTTTCTTTCCCAAAGACTCAAAACCTCTACAAATCGTTCATAACCTCTCAAGCGAACTGTTTCATACAAAAGAGAAGGGATGATAACCCGATGCTCCATTACAAGGTCGCTTCGAAAGAAATCAGACAGAACTCTTCTATATGCAAAGAAGGAAGGATCCAATATTAAATTATCGTCAAGGTTTTCCTTGGGAATATTCAAGCCACTTTTCATAATTTCCACTTCCGAAGTCTATTCAAATTCAATCCTCAAATACTTCCACTGTTTTATAAATTTCTTAAGTCTTATGCCCCTGGTCAGCAGAAGATCTGTTAAATCTCAGTAAAGCTCTTTCCAAGTATGCAAACCATTGCCGAGCCTTCATGAAAAATCACTTTAAATAGAATGTGGGGATGGAACCTACCAGCTTTTCTTAGTATAAAAAGCAACATTCCTTTTTCCAGTCTTCATGTGAAACTCGCACTCTTGCTGTCCAACATAACTTTCAAGGTTTTTTGTGAAAAGCGCGCATGGCCCATGTTGCTGAAAACTAATTTGAAAACTATTTAAGGCAGAGCGGCCTGCAAAAATTTTGCTTTATAATATTTTGCTCAACATCCAGCTGAATTTTCCAAATCCCTAACGCAGAATTTTCACGCTTCGGCTTGAAGTCTGCAAATTGCCCCAAGCTAATCAGAAGCTGAAAATCAACCTGTCTTTTAAAATCACCTTGTTCCACAACCCGTTTACTCTCGCTACTATATGCGCTCTAAATTAGTGTTTGATGATTTTTAGCCCAGCGGTTAAGCCCAGACTTAACCCGTAAGCTAAAGTCAGCGGCGGGTCAGCGGGCCCCAGCAGTGACGTCGGCGAACCAGCCCACGAGCGAGATGGACCCGCATAAGCGACTTTCTAAGTTTTCGGTCCGCCCACGGCGAAGACCAGGTCTGAAAAGCTCGATGCCAAGCGGCCACTTAGGCGCTCAGAAAACCTTGATGACGAAAAGAGAGGGAACCGTCGAGTCAGCCTAAGCGAATTCAGGGTAATACCCGCGAAGAAAAACGCCAAAGTCAAGTTGCCCAAGGGTATGGGAAAGCTGGCAGAGTAGAAGGGCATCGAAATGTCCAGGAGCCGAGATTATATAAATGGCGTACCCTCGGAAACAGCCGAGCGGATCCATAGGAAGCGTAAACAAGCGCCACGTTAGCTTCCAACCCTCCTTTTTTCTGGGATTTAGCCTCGTTAGGGCTAAAATGCCCAGGAGAGTGAAAAACACGTCCAAACCCGAAGAAAACAAACAAGTGTTTCCAACAGAAGCCTCAATCAACAAATACGGCTTCCTCTACCTCAGCAAAGAAATCCTCGCAGCCATCGGCTTCCAAAAACCCGACAAAGTAACGCTAAAACAGACGCCAGAAGGACTCCTCGTAACAAAACCCACACAGGAGAAAGCAACCCAATGAACAGAAAAGCCATCATCGTAATCTCACTCGTCAACGAAAGCAAACAAAAATCAAAACAGCAAATCGAAAAAGAAATAACAGCAGAGCTCACAACGGAGCCGTCAAAGATTCCATGGCTAAAGAAAGTCGAAAAGGTCACGGTAACAGAAACCTAAAAACAAAGACACAAACAAGCAAATCCAACCCTCTTTTTTCTAACCATAGCTTGGTTTCAATGGGCTGGCTGCCAAAAGCCCACCGATCAAGAGAAGGCAGCAAACAAATAGCTAAAAGGAGGTGAAAAAATGCCCAAACCAGGAATGACAGGCTTATGCCTCAAACAAGAAGTCGCCGACCTACTCAGAACCAAAGCCAAAACCGCCAACATGGGAATAAACGAATACCTCACCAGCATGCTAATAAAACCAGCCCTGGACCAAGGACCGTCCCAACAATGTATCGAGGACCGTTCTGGGACCGTCCCAAACCCCCTACTCCAACAAGTAATCAACCTTCTACAAGCCCTAAACCAACAAACCAGCCCAAATCAAGTTGCTTCCCAAAAGGTACCAGAAAATCAAACCGCAAACAACAAACAGAGGTTGTGGTGGGGTCGCTGGGATTTGAACCCAGGACCTCCAGCGCCCCAGGCTGGGATCCTAAACCAAGCTAGACGACGACCCCAAC
>Ga0315310_10000460_pt1 | contig 25897 bp, 17 predicted proteins | sample TDP5_MG_FD_203630 | JGI IMG/M metagenome (GOLD analysis project Ga0315310, IMG submission 203630) | Freshwater sediment microbial communities from Lake Towuti, South Sulawesi, Indonesia - TDP5 | ecosystem: Environmental > Aquatic > Freshwater > Lake > Sediment | place: Indonesia: South Sulawesi...
GATAGAGGTAAAGATTTACCAAACGGTATCTATTTTTGTCGGTTAATTGAGGATGGGAAAAGCATAATGAAGAAATTGATTTTGTTGAAATAAGGAGGACAAAATGGATAGCATCAAGTTTATTATTAACGTGGCAATCATGTCGGTCTTTGTTCAAACAGCGCTGGCCGATGTGTCCCATAATCAAGATTTCCCAGTATCAGGTTTAAGTATCCAGGCAGTATTGGAGCTGGCAGACAGCAACGTTTATCATCACATAACACAATCAGGATGTATTTTCAAGACCGATGCGATAGGGAAACCTGAACTACCGTACAACGCTATAAATTTTGTCATACCTGCAAATGAGGAGGTCACAGGGATAACGATTAATGATACAATTAAGCAGGAACTTGGTGACACGTTTTTTGTTTATCCAGCGCAACCACGGGTCAAACTTGACGACCCGCCGCCAGAGTTTGTACCACCGGATTCCGAGGCGTATAGTTCAAATTTGGTCTTGACATGAAAAATATTGTCATTATCATTATAATGTCTGTGGAATTGAGTATTTGTTGCTAAGGAGGATTCTATGAACTTTATCAATAAAATTAAAGGGGCAATGGCCAATCAATTTTTAAGCCATAACCATCAACCTGATTTACGCAACGGGCCTCGTAACCGTTGCCTATCGTTTCTTCTATTCTTATTTTTAACCTCTTACTTCCTGCTTCTTACTTCTCACCTATCCTATGCCGGCGGTATGGTTTACTGGACACCGAATGGGATTAAACTTTCAGACAAAAGAGCCTATCCATCTGATATGATCAGTGACGGCAGAGGTGGGGCAATTGTAATATTGGATGGCGCTTCGATTAATGACAGCATCTATGCCCAGCGGGTGGATGGCGGCGGCAATTTACTATGGGGTTCCAATGGTATGGTGGTTACAGGCGCTGGTTACATTGGCAGCAATGGTGCCAAAGCGGTTTCTGATGGCAAGGGTGGAGTCATTGTGGTTTGGGAGCGGTATAGCAGTTTGACCTTTCTTAACTTATTTGCCCAGCGCTTAGATTCGACCGGTGCGATGATGTGGAATCCAAATGGTGTTTTAATTTGTAATGCCGATAGCGATCAATGTTATCCAGCGATTGTATCGGATGGTTCGGGTGGTGCGATCATTGCCTGGCAGGACGGAAGGAATGGTACCACGGGTAGATGGGACATCTATGCTCAACGGGTAGATTCAGCTGGAAATGTGAGATGGTTGGTAAATGGCATGGCGGTATGCACATTAAACACAAGTGAACAGAGCTACCCCAAAATAGCAAAAACATGGAACGATGATGTTATAATTACTTGGCACGATTCGCGGCAAGATGTATTTGCACAAAAGATACAAGGGGATGGCTCTTTACCATGGGGGTTAAGCGGTAAACCCATATGTCTTGCCTCAAGTAATCAGGGAGGACCATTAATCGTTGCAGATGGTATTGGCGGCGCAATTATTGCCTGGAATGATGGGCGCAATACCGGTACAACCGGGATCGACATATATGCTCAGCGTGTTGATAGCTTGGGAAACTCTCGATGGTTAAATGACGGCGTAAGTGTTTTTAAGGAGAATGCATCTCAATTAATTCGTGGAATCTGCAGTGATGAACATAATTGTGCAATGATTGTCTCATGGGATTATCGAAATGGTAACTATGATATTTATGCTCAAGAGGTTGATTCCAGTGGCTTTAAGATCTGGGATTCAACAGGAATTCCTGTTTGTATTGCAGACAGCACTCAGCAATCTCCTGCAATTACCAGTGATACACATAGTGGTGCGATAATTGCCTGGCAGGATAAGAGGAATTATTCAGCAACGCGTTGGGATGTATATGCGCAACATATTGATTCATCTGGTACTGTGTTATGGGATACCAATGGTATGGCGATATGCATTGCTCCTTGGAGCCAAGGAGGATGCCGAACGACTACGGACATGGTTGGTGGTGCAATTATTGCCTGGAGTGATGAGCGGGATGGATCTACTGATAAGACCTATGCTCAGCGGGTGAGTGACGAGCCGGCAGAAATAACAGAGAAGGTGCAAGATGCAGGATATAGGATGCAAGATGCAAGATTAGAAGTTTATCCTAATCTTTTTACTGTGCGTGCAACAATAAGATATTATCTACCTAAAAAATCAGTGGTTGAGCTATCCATCTATAATGTTGCTGGTCAGAGGATAATAAAGTTAGTTGAAGAGTGCCAAGAATTCGGTTGCTATACAATCAATTTGGATGAGCGGTTGGATGATTTTCAGCAGTTATCGGGCGGTGTGTACTTTGTTGCGTTGAAGACAGAGAAATACAACCTTGCTGAAAAATTTCTATTTATGAGATAGGGAGGTAAAAATGGACAGAACAAGATTTTCGTGGAGCGTAGCATTCCTGTTTGGATTTTGGGCAACAGGGTTTGGGGATGTGACGGTTGACCCCGTGTTCAGTCCTGCGGATTTGAAGATAAACAGTGCCCTCGCGCCAGACAGTAACTATTATGACCATGTCGCACTTGGCGGTTGCGATTTAGCTACGATGGAGGTTAGTAAACCGCTTTTGCCGGTAAGGTTGATAAGCGTAGTGATTCCCGCAGATGAGGATATTGTTGGCATAGTTGTTGATTCTTTAATTTCTGAGAAGACTGTGATTGATGGCGAATATTGGGTATATCCCGCACAGTCGCCAAGACATGTTGGAAGCAATGATTCATTTCCCTTTGAGCCGCCGGATTCAGCGACTTATGCAAGTAATTCACCTTATCCTGGGAAACTTGTTGAAGTTACCTGGGTTGGTTATAGAAGTGGCTATAAGATTGTTAACTTGCGTGTTTACCCAGTCCAATATATCCCGGCTCAGAGAAAACTGGAATTGTGGACGAATATTGATTTTACGATAAGGACAAAATCAGGAACAAATTACGCAGTCCCAGTGTATCGCCGGAGTAAACAATCACAGAAAATAATTCAAGCATCGGTACGAGCACTGGTGGAAAATCCAGATATGGTGCAAGGAGTAAAGGGTGAAGGGCAAAGAGTAAAAGAAATGAAGCCACTTGATATAACAGGATTGCCATCGATTGAAGGTGAATATGTGGATTATGTAATCATAACGAATGCAGCGCTGAAGGATACCTTTCAAGCTTTTGCGGACTGGAAAACAAAGAAGGGTATAATAACGGTTGTAAGAACAGTTGAATGGATAAATCAAAACTATTCAGGATGTGATTTAGCCGAGAAGGTGAGACGTTTTATCAAAGATGCTTATTCATATTGGGGCACGATATGGGTTTTAATGGCGGGCGATATAAACATTGTTCCTGATAGAAAAGCATTTTATGATCCTTACCTTCGTAACTGGGGACCAACCGATCTATACTTCTCAGGATTGGAAGGTAACTGGAATTCGAATGGCAATTATCAGTTCGGCGAGGTGTCTGATAATTGTGATTATTTGCCAGATTTGTTCATCGGTCGTGCTTCGGTTGAAGACGCCACAGAAGCAGGTATAATTGTGAATAAAGTTTTAACCTACGAACAGAATCCGCCTACTGAATATTTGACTAAAATGCTTTTCATGGGTGCATGTCTACTACCAATTGAATGGGTTGGTTATGATGGTTGGGGAGCTCAAGTGAATGAGAAACTTTCGCGACGGAGTACTGAAAACCCACCAGGATTGAATATAGTACCGCTATATTTTGAAAAACACCGACTTTATGCACCAAGGGAAGATCTAGATTCCCTTAATCCCAGTTGGCCGCGTTGGTCTGGCGATGCTGAGTTAACAAAAACCAATGCAATTGCCGCAATGAATAGTGGTAATTACCACATAATAAATCATATTGACCATTGCGAATATTACGTGATGGGAATGGGACGAGAAACAGGTGGTGGTTATCTCTATAGAAACGAAGCAATGAGTCTTAACAACGGACCTAATTATTTCATACTCTGGACAGCCGGTTGTGCTCCAAATGCTTTTGACTATCAGTCTATTTCAGAAGCACTCTTAAATGCACCAAACGGTGGTGCAGTTGCATACATCGGGGACTCAAGAACTACTTTTGTAGAGGGATATCCTGACCCTTTGGGCAGCTATATTGCAAAACAGGATTTCAAATTCTTTAGGTCTTTGTATATCAATAATCTGCATAATCTTGGAGTTTTGGTTGCAGTAACACAAAACCCAGACAGTTTTCATACATTTCAGACGTGTAATATGAACCTACTTGGCGACCCGGAAATGATGGTCTGGGATTCGATTCCACAGAGTTTGAATGTTGCGCATCCCGACACATTCTGGCTGCCTGAATCTATTCTTACAGTCGTCGTAAGAGAGTTAGCGCCAGGCGAGACAGCCGTGGTTTGCGTGCAAAAAGGCACTGAGGCATACGCAGTGGGCACTGTTGGATATCCTGACACATCAATCAGTTTTATTTATAAACCCTATACTCCCGGTTACATCAACATAACGGTATCATGCCATAATTATTTTGTTTACGAGGATAGTTGTTATATTGCCGCTATGGCCAATTCCGTCTACTTATATCCCCGCTCCTATTTTATCTTTGATGACAGTCTTCAAACATGGGGAAGTGTGGACGGCAACAAGGACGGCGTCCTGAATCCCGGTGAATTAGTCCAGGTTTATTTCGATATCGGGAACTCCGGAACCCAAATGGGTTATTATATCAATGCGGTAATAAGAAGCAATGATTCGCTGATCAGCATCAAATCCGATAGCGTTGTTTATTACGGCAATATTCAACCCGGCGAAATCGTGCACAAGGATACGCTTTCCGGTGCTGGTAGTTATTTCGGTTTTTATCTTAAACCGGGTTACCCGGATAGTCTCCTGGCGTATCACCGAATTCCTCTTGACATCACCATCTATTCGTATGCTAATAAGGGCGGAGGTGGTCCACCAAAACACCCTCAGGAATATACTTATTCCATTCTTCTTACCGAGTTCTGTGATTCGCTGGCGCACAGTGGACAAAAAATTTCAATTAGTAACGATACTATCTATCTTTATCCTGAAATTTCAAATTTGGGCGGTGGTTCAGCACGCAAGGTTAGCGCAATTTTGAGGGGTACAGGTAATATTGTAGACAGCACTGCTTATTTTGGTGGAATAAAACAAGATACATCGGTCATGGGAGATGCATTTATTATCCAGGGAACTGTGGCTAATTTGCAGATCGTAATGAAGGATTATTACGGCCGGCAATGGATTGAACCAGTGGCAATTAGCACAATTAATCCGCCAGACATGGTCTGGGCAAGTGCTGGAGAGAATGTTCTTGATGTTTACTGGCAATACAATAGTCAACCTGGCAGTCTTTCCGGTTATAATATCTACCGCAGTCTGGATTCTGTTGGTCCTTATGTTCGCCTTAATCCGGTGTCAATTAAAGATGTGAGTTATTATCACGATACCGGGCTTGAGGGCTTTACCAAATATTATTATCGGATAACTGCAGTGGATACATCAGGTAACGAAAGCGCATTCTCACCAATTGCAAGTCAACGAACCTTTCCTTCTTATCAGACTGGTTTTCCGACAACTGTAATACCGGGCTATGCGGGTTTTGGTTTCTACTATTCTTCACCAGCAGTTGCGGACATTGATAATGATACCAAGAAAGAGATTGCAATTGGTGCCCAGGGCAGGGTTTATTTATTTGATGACAATGGAACAGTAATGCCGGGTTGGCCTGTAAACTTTGGTGATTATCCGATTCATCCTTCGCCTGCAGTGCTGGATATGGATGGTGATAATACCCTGGAAATTATCATCAGCACTGGGGGTTGGTTTACAACAGGTGATTCAATTTATGCATTCAAATATGATGGCACAAGAATGCCGGGCTGGCCAGTTTGGGTTAATGCGGCGATTTTTGCGTCACCAGTAATTGCGGATGTAGATGGTGATATGGCAGATGAGATATTGATAGTAACCAGAAATCCTGCAAAACTTTATGCATTTGAGACAGACGGCAATGTGTTAAACGGCTTCCCGGTAGTGTTTGAAAACAGATTTATCTCACAATCACCAGTGGTTCTGGATTTCAATAATAACAATAGAGAAGAAATATTCCTGCAGGTGCGGGGCACAGATACTACCGAACTCTGGTTCTTTGAATATGACCCTATCTCGGCAAAAGTTGATACGATGCCTGGATGGCCGGTATTGCTCGGTGGAGATGATGAGGTCTGGCCCACAAATTCAGCAATCTGTGATGTGGATAATAATGGCACTTTCAATTTTATCGTCGCCTCAAGAAATCCGGCAAGTATTCGCTGCTACGAAGTAAATAGTGATTCTGCATGGTCGTATCAAATCCAATATTCCAATCAACTGGGCGGACCGGGGATAGGTGATATTAACTTAGATGGAAAAATTGATGTCATTTATTCCTCGGGGCAAATAGTATATGCAATAAGTGGTGATGGCGACCCTCTCTGGGAAAAATGGTTACCACTTTGGGGCACATGGGCATTATCGTCTCAGGGTATCGCAGTATGTGACATTAATCAGGATTTATATCCAGAAATTCTCTTTAGTAGTGCGAATTGGTTATGGGTCTTAGATAAAGATGGTTTGCCAGTAGAAGCAACGCCACTTAGCCTGGAAGGCGAGGGACATTCAACGCCAGCAGTTACGAATATTGATGGTGATAATGATATAGAAATTATCTGCGCCAGTGGCGGTGATTGCAAATTAAAGGTCTGGGATTTGCCCTACCAACCGGGTAGAATGGAATGGCCGATGTTCCAGCATGATGTGAAGCATACTGGCAGATACTATACACCGATGAGAGGGTATGTTATCATCAATAATGGTGCCGATACGACATACACAAGAAATGTTACTTTGACACTCCATGCGCAAAGTGATTCGGGACAGATTACGGAAATGAAAATATCGGATGAAGTCAATAATACCGGCTGGATTACTTATGATACAGATACAACCTGGACGCTAATCCCTGAAGATGGTGTTAGAAGGGTTTATGCCGAGTTTAAAGATAGTACCGGACTCACTGTCAAAGCCTCAGACCAGATTTATAAGAAATGCATTGATGCAACTGTTGCCTTAAATGAAGAGAAAGAATTAGCCAATTTCAAGCTCGGACTTTTAGAAACTTCGGCGACTGGCTATGAAGGCATCGTTGATTCAATCCGGTATATTGAAAATGGCGATACAACGAACTGGTTTAAGTATTCCCAAGATACACTGGTAAAGGAGTTTTTGCCCGGTGAAGGAATGAAACTGGTTGGCACTCAATTCAAAGATAATGTCGGAAATATAAGTATCATCTATAAAGATAGTGTTTTCTTGGACACACTCTATCCAACAGGAATGCTCTGCCTGCCTATTGCTACAAATGTCCCGGAAGTTGTCTGCTCTTTGAGTGCCAGCGATGCGCTTAGCGGTGTGGATTCATTCCGACTTGGGAATATGCCTTTGAATAATATCGTGCCCAACGGCGACTTTTCTGACAGTGCCGGCTGGGTTTGCAATAATACTACAATCCAGGATGGCTACGCCGCCTTACACGGAAGCTTAATCTCAACCCAACCACCAGCTCAGATTGGTGCCTGGATGCATCAGGATTTATCGCCATCACTATTCCAGAACGGAACAACCTATCGTTTATCTGCAGAACTCATCACCCACCGGGTGATGGATGTATCTATTGGACTTATTGCCCATTTCACCTCCGGTATGGATTCTACTATTTTGCTCTCTTTCTTGCCTCAAGGTAACCATATCTATACCGGCACACTACCATTTTCTGACACCTTTACCTTTGATATTGACCAGCCCGTTGAATATATGCGCCTTTTTGTTTCTATTCCGGAGATAATTAGCCCACCCTGGCCACCGCCAGAAACTCTTTATCCAACAACCGTCTATATTAATAATCTAACGGCTACACCGATTAAGCCGGATTCAATCTATGGACCCTGGGCTCACTGTCCAGAATATTATGATACAGTGGTCTTATGGCAACTCCTTGCGCCCATTGGTGAGAAAATAGTTTATGCACAGTTCAAAGACCGAGGCGGCAATCTTTACCAAACCTGCGATACAACACTGTTTGAGACGATACCACCAGAAGGTTCGGTTATAATTGATAAAGGTGTAGACACAACTAATTCTTCTATGGTTATTCTTGACCTCTATGCTGAGAACGGTCAGAGCGGTATAGACAAGATGCAGATTTCCAATTATCCTGCCTATAATTTAATTACCAATGGTGGATTCAGCCAGGGTCCAGCAGGATGGGACCAATTAGTTTATGGCGGTAAAATTATTTTTGACCTCAAAACCGTCGAGCTTTCTGCTCCGCCTTCGCCTGGTAATGGTGGGTATGCTGAGATAACGCATAAGATAAAGAACTACCATTTTACCGGAAAAGAGGATTCTTCGTTCACTATTTCACTGCGCTACACGAAGTCTTTTGTTGATGTAGCAACTTTTAGCGGTATTTCACTCTATTGCCATTATAAGGATGGCACAGAATCCCTAACAGTAAGCAGAAATTTGAGTATCAGCGATACATTTTCTATTGATGCTTGCACCTTTACATTCCAACCTGACACAACAAAAATTCTTGATTATCTTTTATGCAAAATCGTTGTCCACCCTGACCCTTGTTCAACCAATAAAATTGTTGCTGACTGGATAAAACTTGAGCGTGCCGACAGTATGGCGCCATTTAGTGAATGGGAACCCTATGATACATTGAAAGTCTGGCAATTGATACCTGGGCACAAGATGGTTTATGCCTGGTTCCAGGACTATGCTGGCAATGTCAGTAAAATGGCTAAGGATTCAATAATTGTTGATACAACTATTGATGCGCTGGCACGGATGGATATTAACTATAATGACAAGGCAACGAATTATCATCTGGTGAATCTGGACTTTATCTATTATTCAACAGTAGACACAATGATTATCTGGGATAGTCTTAAGATAGGCGATTGGCTTGAGCCAACGATTCATCAAAGATGGCAGATGATGCCAGGAAATGAAGGTAATAGAACAATTTTTGCCAAGTTTGTTGATTTTACCCGCAATATTTCAACACTCTGGGTTGATTCAATTATCTTTGAACAGACACCGCCATACTGGATGATTGGTTTTGGTATGGTTATCAATGATGGCGCGTCCGTTACTAACACACGAGATGTAATGCTTGGATTTAATCCCGATGATGACTTAAGCGGACTTGCGGATGTGAGAATTGCTAATGAATGGTCCTTTGAAAATATTATTCCTGACCCGTATTTTGACGGCTTAGGATACTGGCGCACCGATGGAAAATATGCAAAAATACTTATTGGTTTTGCAGAAATCCCGGCAGTTCATCAACCTTATTGCCCCAATGGCGAGGCGGCATTTATTCAGCAGGAAATTTCGCCAGACTATATAGAAAACTGGTTAGAAAATTATTCCTTAGATTCGGTCTGGTGGATGATTTCAATGGATGTCGTAGCAAATGATTTTGCTGGTAATGCCAATCTCTGGATTGCCTACCATTATGCGGATGGGTATAGTGATTTGGTTCCGGTTCTTAACTATCCTCAAACCAATCGGGTTTACTGGGGCAGGCGAAGTCTTTCTGGTAGTTTTATGTGGAATCCGGATACAAGTAGGGTGCTTGATAGCCTGCTGATAAGGATTGATATTCCTGTCACCTATGGACCAATCCCGATAAATAGAGGCGGTATCTGGATTGATAATATTGAAATTCATCCAACTTTACCTGATACCATAGCTATCGGCTGGAAATCCTATGCTGACACAAGTTCCTGGAAGTTGTTAAATCAAAGTGGACAGCGCTTGGTATATGCCCAGTTCCAGGACAGTGCCGGGAATATTAGTGCTATTGCCTTTGATGACATCGTCTATGATAACTTACCACCGATTGCTTATCTTAATTTACCTCGATACACAAACGATACCCTTGTTGATGGCGTTATCTATTCCCGAGACAGCATTAGTCATGTTGATTCAATGAAGTTTGCTAATTTTCCATTTGTTAATTATGTGAAGAATTCAGAATTTAATAGTGATTCAAACTGGGTTCGTGATGGTCAGTATGCAAGTATCCACGATGGCTATGCAGATATTCCTTCTATCCATATTTTAGGTCCATCAAATCCTGATACATCATTTATTGAGCAATTTATTCCTGCTGATTCTGTAGGTGTGGTAACCGGAGAAACCCTATCCCTTTCCCTTGATGTAATTACGGATAGTTTTGTTGGTTTTGGAACAGCAAAGGTAATTTACTGCTATAATGATGGTTCTTATGATGAAGCTCCTGATAGAACGATTAAAATTCCTGAGGGTGATTCAAGTTATGTCGAATATAGGCGTTTATCTACTCAATTTGGATTTGCCCCTGACCCGGGTAAAATATTTGCGGGATATAAAATCGGCGTTTATATTCCAATAACCTGCGAATCGGACTCGCCACCCAATTCTGGCAGGATTCTATTGGACAATGTTGTTTTTCAAAAATTACCACCAGACAGTCTATACTGTGGATGGCGCTGGTGGAAATTGCCAACACAGGATTCTATGTTGCTTATTGATTGGCCTTTAATTCCAGGCGAAGGTGTCAGGGCAGTTTATGCCCGAACCATGGACAACGCAGGCAACATCAGTAAGGTCTGCTGGGATAAAACCATTGTAGACACAACCAAACCAGTAGCACAGATACTTTCGCCAACAGATAATTCCTATCTTACATCCTGTGATTCTCTGCCAATTTATGGTATTGCAAAGGATGCACGGTTTGTTGATTACTGGCTAAAATACCGTCCTTTGGGCACAACCGATTGGTATCCAGTCGTTCCCGATTCTTATAGTATTACACCGGTTGATTCAGGACTTTTGGGATATTGGAATGCGGGTGCGCTTATTGGGTTTTACAATTTATGCCTTACAGTTACTGATTCGGTCGAGAATATTAGTGCTGATACAATTACTGTCTGTTTCATAACGCCGACCGAGACACCACCAATCATTGACGCAGAATTTGCCACATTTTCATCATTCACCATTGATGTTACTACCGATGCCCTGAATAATGTCTATGTTACCGATACCGACAATGACAAAATATGGAAATTCTCTGAATCTGGCGATTCCTTACTTGCCTTTGGTTATCACGGAACTGGCCCAGATACTATTGGCTTTAATAAACCAAAAGGTATTGCAATTGACGATTCAGGATTTATCTGGATTACAGATTGCCTTAATCATTGCGTCAAAAAATTTGATACCCAGGGTAATTTCAAATTCAAATTCGGTAAGCACGGCAATAATCATGGCGAGTTTAGCGAACCATGCGGAATTGCTTTTGATGATGCAGGTTTTATGTGGGTCTGCGATAACAAGAATGAACGCGTGCAGAAGTTTGACCGCTGGGGTAATTTCATATTGCATGCACCAGATGATAGAGACAACGAACATAAAGGCTATCAGAATGATAATGTTATGCGGGGCAATTTCGATAAAAATCTTAAAGGCACATCCGAAATCAGGAGTGACACCATTGAACTGGATAAGGTAACCGGGATTTCAATTCGGGGTGCGTACGTCTATGTAACTGACACAAAACACGACCGGATTGTGGTTTTTGACACTACGGGCAATTATGTGAAAATAATTGGCAAGAATGCAGGACTTAAAAAACCTTGGGATAATCAGGTAGACAATAGTGGAAACCTGTTTGTTACGGATGTGTATAACAATCGGGTCATCGAGTTTAATCCCTGGGGTTATCCAATGCTCGTCTTTGGTGTTCAAGGTGATAGCGCTGGACAATTTAAACTACCCCATGGCATAGCGTTAGACAGTGATGGAAAATACCTGTATATAAGTGATACTTATAATAACCGGGTTCAGAAATTTCTTTTGCGCTTTGAGCCGCAAGAGAAATTCGCAGGTGGCACAATGACATTGGGCGATAAACTCTTAAATTGTTTTGCGCTTAAACAAAATTATCCTAACCCATTTAAGGAAAAAACCAAAATTAATTATTATATAGGGCATGAGGTAAAAAATGTCGCACTAAAAATCTATGATACCAGTGGAAGATTGATAAAGATATTAATCAATGAGGTTCAAGCGCCTGGCAAATATACAATAATCTGGGATGGTAAGGATGAAATGGGTAGAAACATTAGCAGTGGTATCTATTTCTGTGAGTTGAAAAGTGGTGATTTTCGAAAAACAAGAAAAATGATAAGACTGAAATAAAGCCTGAAGAGCTTATCAGCTTTAATAGTAACATCAACGCTAATCTATACACTATACCATTTCTATCTCTTAATATCTGATAACCTAAAAATTGTCTTGTTTTTTCTGTTTCTTATCTGATTGTTGCCATTTGACAAGTTAAAGAAAATTGTTATAATCAGTCACTAAGATGGAAAGATGGCGTTTGCTTGATACGGGGCGACTTACGGCCGCAGAAAATATGGCGTTTGATGAAGCTTTGCTTGAGGCCAGGGCAAAAGGAGATAGCCCTAATTCAGTTCGCTTCTTACAATTTTCACCGCCGGCTGTTCTTCTTGGCTATTATCAATGTCTCGAACAAGAGGTAAGGGTTGATTTCTGTAAATTTGCGGGCATTGATATTAATCGAAGAATAACTGGCGGAGGAACAATATTTTTCGATGAATCTCAGATTGGTTGGGAGGTTGTTAGCGATAAGAATTTTTTTAATATCAGTATAGCCAATCCTCAATTTTTTGCACAACTAAGTGAACCGTTGATCTATGTGTTAAATAAACTTGGTATCAATGCATGTTTTAGACCGCGGAACGATATTGAAGTTAATGGTAGAAAGATTTCCGGGACGGGTGGAACAGAACAAGATAATGCATTCCTCTTTCAAGGAACGCTTCTTGTTGACTTTGATATTAATACAATGCTTCAGGCATTACGTATCCCTATAGAAAAGTTGAAGGCACGAGAGATTGAATCTGCTAAGGAGCGTGTGACATGTCTTAAATGGGAAATAAACCATGTGCCGGAAACTAAAGAGTTAAAAAAAATATTGAAGGAAGGTTTTGAGAGAATATTCAAGATAAAACTTGTTGAAGGTAGGTTGACGCAATTGGAACAAACACTTCTAAGAGAAAAAATAAAAAAGTTTAGATCGAAAGATTGGATATGTAGAATTAAATTGCCAAAAGAAGAGCAGCCCATCCTTTGTTCAAGTTATAAGACAAGAGGTGGCATCATTAAGACTGCATTAATGTTTAATCTGCGCTATAATCGAATTCAAAGTGCATTTATAATGGGGGATTTTTTTGTCTATCCAAAAAGGATAATTTTAGACATAGAGGCGATGTTGAAGGATATTCCGGCGGATATGGATCTTATCAGGGAAATAATAATGGAATTCTTCAAAAGGAATCAACCGCAAATTCCCGGTGTTAAACCTGATGATTTTATTACTGTCATTAGCAAGGCCTTAGAAAAAGTTCAGATTGCGCAATTTGGCATCCCATTACCGCTGCCGAATTCAATATTTGTAGTAAATAGTTCGTTTGCTGATGTCGTAAAAAAGTCACCCAGCTATCTTTTGCTTCCTTATTGTTCAAAGCCTGTGGGTTGTGAATACCGATATAGAAAGGAGTGTGTTGAATGTGGAAAATGTAATATCGGTGAGGCATACAGACTGGCAAAGGAACATGGCATGGGTGTTACAACCATTATCAGTTTTGAAGACTTGATTGCAACGCTAAAAATACTAAAAAAACAAGGGGTAAGGGCATATATTGGTTGTTGCTGTGAACCATTTTATACAAAACATATCGAAGATTTCGAAGAGGTAAAACTACCCGGCATTCTCATTGATATAAATAACTCAACCTGTTACGATTTAGGAAAGGAATTTGATGCTTATCTGGGTATATTTGAGAGTGAGACCGAGATAAACCTTTCCTTACTCAAGAAGGTTTTGGATGTTTTATGATATCATAGTTGTTGGTGCTGGTCCAGCTGGCTCATCTGCAGCCTCTGAGGCATCAAAAGGAGGCGCAAAAGTTTTGGTGGTTGAGAAGAAAAAGATTATTGGTGAACCTGTCCAGTGTGCTGAATTTATTCCCAAATTGCTTTTCAAAGAAATAATTTTAACAACTCAAAGCATTGCCCAGGAAGTGACAAAGATGAAGGTCTATTTTCCGGATGGTGAATGTTTCGAGGCACACTCACCAGGCTATATTTTAAACAGAAATATCTTTGATAAAGAATTAGCAATCGCAGCTGAAAAAAATGGTGTAGACATCTTTATCAATACAGTATGTCTAAAAAAGAGGGACAATAAGGTTATAATAAAAAAGGGAGGAAAAGAGGCAGCGATCGCTACCCGCATCATAATTGGGGCAGATGGCCCGAGGTCCACGGTTGGTGGATGGATTAAAGAAGTGAACAAAGATTTCGCCATCGCTGCACAATATGAAATTCCTTTGGCGGGGCAGATGAATAGTACAGAGGTCTATTTCGATAAAGAATTTGAAAAGGGTTATGCCTGGCTTTTTCCCAAAGGGAATTTAGCAAATGTAGGAGTAGGTATTAAATATATGCATGGTAACAAGGTTTCGACACATAAAATACTCGATAAATTTGTAAAGAAATTGGTCAATGATGGTAAGGTTAAACCCTTTCCAGTTTCATTTGCAAGCGGGCTCATACCATTGAATGGTCCGCGCCATACGGTGAGAGATAATATAGTCCTTGTCGGTGATGCCGCTGGTCAAACCCACCCTATTACTGGAGCAGGAATTCCCCAGGCTATTATGTGCGGTAAAATTGCGGGGAAGGCAGCGGCACGGGCAATAAAGGAGAAGAATTTAAAATATCTTCAGAAATATGAAGAGGAATGGCAGAAAATCTTTGGTGAAGAATTAACAAGGGCAATGAATAGACGTAGACTTCTTGATTCTTCCTGGGAAAGATTTGAAGAGGTTTTAAAGAGGTGCTGGGTTACATTTAAAGAATATTATGAGTGATTTTGAAGAATTGGCAAAGAGGGCACGAGAAATCGCTTGGAAAAATTTCGGCAAGAAAATAACTTTTTATCTACCTAGCATGTTCTGCTACGAAGGTAGATGGGGAAGGTATCCGGCGATATCGGTTACCGGCAAAAACTGTATGCTTCAGTGCGACCACTGCAAAGGGAAGTTGCTCGAGCCGATGATTTATGCAACAACCCCTGAACAATTGATTAAGTCATGTGTGAAATTGAGCAGACAAGGCGATTTGGGTTGTTTGATTAGTGGTGGACTACAGGGGGATGGAACGATGCCCTGGCATGGTTTTGTTTCGGCCATCGAATTTATTAAAAAAACGACAAATCTATTTATCTCAGTCCACTGTGGTATCTTAGATTTTCAAACTGCAAAGAAACTTAAAAGTGCTGGTGTTGACCAGGCATTGATTGATGTCGTTGGTGATGATGAGACACTCAGGAAAGTTTATCATGTGGAATTTGGTATAGAAAAGATAGCGGCATCACTTAATGCATTGAGACAGGCAGGCATCCCGACAATACCCCATATTGTTGTTGGCCTCGATTATGGAAAGATAAATGGAGAATATAAAGCAATAGATATTATAAAGGATTACGAGCCCGAGGCAGTGGTCATTGTCAGTCTCATGCCTTTGCCTGAGACAACTATGGAGAGTGTTTTGCCACCATCTTCTGAACAGATTGCCGAAGTCATATTAAATGCAAGGAATGAGATGCCGAATACACCAGTTTCATTAGGGTGCGCACGAAGGCGGGGTGATTCTCGTATTGATATTCTTGCGGTTGATTGTGGTGTAAACAGAATTGCGATACCTTCTGAAGATGCAATAAAAAGGGCACAAGAATATGGTTTGGAGATTGAGTGGCAGGAAACCTGCTGTTCTTTGAGGGTCATGAGCTATTATTTACCATGGTTGTAAGTAAATTATAATTAAATGGTTATAAATATGAAGCAAGAGAGTCCTGGGTATGTGCGATTAAGTCAGGCAGCAGCGATGGTTCTTGGCTTTAAGACCGGGCTTTTTTATCGTAATGCAAAGTCACCCTGCATCAATGTCCTCTTAACATATGATTCCGGTTGTGTTGGAAACTGCGCATATTGTGGTTTGTCAATGAAAAGGCCAGGAACATATACTAAAAAAAGTTTTATAAGGGTAGAATGGTCAATTTATAGACTTGATGAAGTAACACAGAGAATTTCTCAAAAAATATACCAGGTAAAAAGAATATGTATTTCGATGATTACCAACAAGCGGGCAGTGAAGGACGCTATGGTAGTTGCAAAAAGATTAAAAGAGTCGCAGGATATACCCGTGTCTTTACTTATTTCTCCGACAATTGTAAATAAAAAAGATTTGATAAATTTTAAGGAATGTGGTGCTGACCGGATTGGAATTGCGATTGATACAGCTACACCTCAATTATTCGAAGAGTTGAGGGGCAAAGGTGTTAATGGTCCACATGAATGGCAGCGATATTGGGATTGCTTGAGTGAGGCTGTTGAGGTGTTTGGTAGAGGAAAGGTTGGGGTTCATCTAATAGTAGGGCTGGGCGAACGTGAGGACGAAATGTTAAAGACTATTCAAACTGCACATAATATGGGTATAGATACACATCTCTTCTCATTCTTCCCGGAGACAGATTCTATCCTTGCTTCGCATCCCCAGGCACCGGCTGGAAATTATCGTCGCATTCAACTTGCACGTTATTTGATAAATAAAAATATGGCTTCGCTGATAGACTTCAGTTTTGATAATGCAGGTAGGTTAACAAGTTTTGGATTGCATAGCGAAAAATTGGACCAAATCATTGAATCGGGTAAGCCATTTATGACAAGTGGTTGTCCGGATAAAGATGGTGAAGTCGCATGTAATAGACCTTATTCAGATTCTTTACCAGGGCCAGACATCAGGAACTTCCCATTTATTTTAGAGATAGATGAGGTTTTGAAAATTAAAAGAGAACTGCAAACATATTAAAGTTTTAGTTTAATTCTATAAGGGATGTAATAGTCAAAAATTAGATATGCTCAATTGCACATATATCAATACGATAATTCATCTTCCATTGACTTTTACTTTATTTTGTATATAATCCTTATGTTAAAAAATATCATCACCAAATAAAAAGGAGGATTAATGAAGATATTAATTTCTGACCCAATAGCAAAAGAAGGGATTGAGATATTGAAGAATGCAGGACTGGAGGTTATTGAGAAGGCCGGCCTTCCACCTGAAGAATTGGTTAAAGTTATTCCGGAATTTGAGGGTATTATTGTCCGGAGTGCCACCAAGGTGACAAAAGAGGTAATTGAGGCTGGAAAAAAATTGAAGGTAATTGGTCGGGCTGGGGTTGGTTTGGACAATGTTGATAAGGACACAGCAAAGGCAAAAGGTATAAAGGTTGTAAATACACCTGCTGCTACTTCTATTTCGGTTGCTGAACTTTCATTAGGTATGATGCTTTCATCTGCCCGAATGATTCCGCAGGCACATGCCTCAACAAAGGCAGGCAAATGGGAGAAGAAAAAGTTCCATGGTTTTGAGCTTTTTGGAAAGACCCTCGGTATTATTGGCATTGGTCGAATCGGAACAGAACTAGCAAAGAGGACAGAGGCGTTGGGGATGGAGGTTATTGCATACGACCCATATGTAAAAACACACGATTATGCCAAGATGGTTGACCTGGACACGTTATTTAAAAATTCAGACTATATTTCGTTGCATATTCCCAAGACCAATGAAACAACTCATATCTTAAACAAAACAACATTTGATAAGATGAAGCAGGGTGTTGTAATTGTGAATTGTGCACGTGGCGGTGTGATTGATGAAAATGCGCTTTATGATGCAATTGTTTCTAAAAAAGTTAGGGTGGCATGCCTTGATGTCTATGAGGCCGAGCCAGCAAAAGAGCATAAACTTTTCAGTCTCGAGCAGGTTATTTTGACTCCTCATATTGGTGCTCAAACTGAAGAGGGTCAGCAACGTGCTGGTGTTCAGATTGCAGAATTGGTGAGGGACGCACTGAAGTAGAAATTAGGACACCAGAATATCAGAAAATCAGAATGAAGAATATCAGAAAAACAGGATATCAGATTATTTTATTGCTGAAACTCTGATCTCCTGCTATTCGCTTCCTGATACTCTGCTATCCTGATAACCTTATAGTCAGGAGGTATCATGCCAGAAATAAAGCCATTTAAAGGGATTAGATATAATTTAGTGAAGATAAAAAATTTGGCAGATGTAATTACCCAGCCTTATGACCAGATTACCGATGAAATGGAGAAGGATTATAAGGAACAGAGTCCATATAACTTTGTGCGATTAGTTCTAACAAAATATGCAGAGGGACATGACCGGGTAAAGGAATATCAGGACGCAAAAAAATTTACTGAGGAATGGACAAAAGGTACAATTTTTATACAAGACGATAAGGTATCACTCTATCCTTATTTTCAGGAATTCAACATGGGCGATAAAAAATACATAAGAAAAGGTTTTATCTGTCGTGTAAGACTTGAGGAGCTTGGAAAGGGAATTCTGCCCCATGAAAAGACCCTCTCAAAACCGAAGGAGGATAGGTTGAGTCTTCTACGCGCAACAAAAAAAGACTTCGAGCCCGTATTCTTGCTCTATACCGACCCTAAAAACTATGTAATGGCACTTATCGAAAGTGAGTGTCAGAAACCACCGATTGTTGATGTGCTTGATGACCGAAACGTCAGACACAAAATCTGGCGAATCTCTGACCCTGATTTGATTATTGGAGTCACTCAACATATAAAAGATTCACTCTTTGTTATTGCTGATGGGCATCATCGCTATGAAACTGCACTTACTTATCGTATTGAACTTGGTAAAATAGACAAAGACCATCCCGCTAACTTTAAGATGATAGCCCTTGTAAATATTCAAGATAAAGGATTGGTGATTTTGCCCACCCATCGGCTCATCAAAAATTTACCTGATTTTAAATTAAATTCATTCCTCAATAAGGCTAAAGAAATTTTTGAGATTAAAGAGACCAGAAAAGAACTCCTGGAGAAAGATTTAACTAAAGAGAAATCGCATGCATTCGGCTTCTATAACCCAGAAGGTTCATATATTCTAAAATTGAAATCAAACAGAATAATGGCAGAATTGCTCAAGGATAGAAGCAAAGATTATCAGAATTTAGATGTTGCAATTCTACATACGCTTCTTATTGAAAATATTCTCTGCATAAAACCAGAAAAGATTGAAGACCATATTTGCTATCAGCGTGGGGCAGATGACACGCTAAAGCGTATTGATTCAGAAGAATTCCAATTTTGTTTCTTAATGAATCCAACAAGAGTTGAACAGGTTCGCGATATTGCACAACACAGGGAGCGCATGCCCCAGAAGTCAACAGATTTTTACCCAAAGTTGATCAGTGGGTTGGTGTTTTATAATATAGCGTAGCTTCGCGACAACCAGATTAGCGGCGATAACGGCACGGATTAACACAGATATACAATTTGTGTTTTTTAATGTATTTTAAAACAGTCTCTGGTACAAAATAACGAATATCTAATCCCTTTTTTATTCTTTCCCTTACAACGGATGATGATATATTAATCAAAGGTGATTTACTGATCAAGATTTTCTTATAAAACGGTTGTTTTTTTTTAATTTTGTAATTTGGTCTTGGAAGAACAATAATTTTGCATTCATCAAAAAGTTTTTCAGGATTCCTCCATGTTTCTATTTCACCCCACTGGTCAGCACCAATGATAAGATAAAATTCTGTCTCATCTTTCCTTGATGGGTGAGGAAAAAGGTGCAGACGGTCCTTTAATGCTCTAATTACCTCAACTGTATAGGTTTTACCATGAATATTTTTTTCAATATTGCTGATGATGAAATTTTCATTATCTTTAATCGCCAATTCAGTCATTTTGTAACGGACACTATATGGTAGATATTTCAACTTATGTGGTGGATTAAAGGCCGGAACAAAAATTATCTTATCGAGATTAAACTCTTCTAAAACCCACTGGACAATTATCAAATGTCCAATATGGGGGGGGTTAAAAAGACCACCAAAGATACCGATTTTAGATTTCATTCATGTTTTTCTTTCTATACTGTTGATTCTCTTTTCTGCCTTGTTCTTCCAATTTGGTTCCTCAAGGAGTTCTTTGAATAGTTTTAATGCTTCATCTATCTTACCACTTTTCTCATAAATTAATGCAAGATGGAATTTTGCTTCAGAGGCGAATTTTGTTTCTGGATAGTTTTCTATAACATACTTAAAGTATAATATTGCAGAATCAGTCTCTTTAAGTCTTTCATAGAGTTTGCCATTCTCCAATTCTTTCTTCGCAAGGCGATTTCGGGCATAAAGTATTAGCTCCTTTGCCTCATTTGCATATTTTGAATTTGGAAATCTAGTGAGAAACTCGTCAAATAGGCTGATTGCATTTTTTGTTTCATCCTGGTCTTTTTCATAACCAGGTGCCTTAAAGAGATGGGATTTTGCCCTATATAAAAAAGCTTCTTCTAAAAATTGTGAATTTGGGAAATTTCTGATCAGATAATCGAATTCAACAATCGCTTGGGCATAATCTTTCTTTTCAAGGTATGCACGACCAAGCATAAATTGGGCATCGTCCACATATTCAGAAGATGCGTGGTAAAAGATGACCCGTTCAAATACCTGGATCGCCTTGTCATACTTTCGATTTCTAAAATAGGATAATGCCTGTTCAAATTCATCAGATGGGTCGAGGGCGGCTATAACCTGTTTGGCGCAAGAGATGAGAATGAGCGTCAAGATGAATAGTTTTATAACATTGTTAAATTTATCTTTCATCATTCGATTCATAATATTTTTGTTTATATCGTTAATCCTTATTTTTAATTCGTCTTTCATTTCTTTCCTTTTATTTCGTTAATTCTATCTTGGGTCTTTTTTACTAATTCACCTTTCTGATAAGGGTTCAGTCGAAGTACTTTTTTGTATGCCTCAAGGGCTAATTTGAAACTATCTCTTCTAAAATAAATTTCACCAAGATAAAAATATGCATCATCCAATAGAGATTTTGGCTCCTGTTGCATGATTAAATCTTTATAAAAAAATTGTGCACTATCAAGCAGTCCTTCATTAAATAGATGCCCAGCGAGCGTAAATTTTACTTCGCTCAAAAGCATTAAATTCTCGGCGATTTTTAATCGCTCGTACTCTCTCTGGGCGAGCCTTAACGCCACATCAAAGCTGTCACTTTCCATTAATGCCTTGATTAATTTTGGTCTAATCCCTTTGGCCCTTGATGAGGTTGAATCAATTGCAAGGGCCTGCACATAGGCTGCAATTGCCAACAAGTAATTACCCTGTTCAAAATTCAAATCGCCCATAATAAAAAGATTGCTTGCTTGATTATATTCAGGAACTAATTTTGCTAAGTCTTGATATAGCGAAAGCGCCCTATTGGGGTCATTTGCTTTCAAGGCATTTTGGGCAAGGATATTATAGATACTGGTGATACTATCCTTAAATGACTTGCTTGATGAAAGTGACTTTTTAAAGTATGCTGCCGCCTCGTCACACTCATTTTTTCGTAAGTAGCAGTAACCTAACAGATATTGAATTTCCGGGTTTTTATCTTCCCGGTAAGCTATGATTTCTGTTAATGCCCGTTCGTAGTTCCACTCGTTAATAAATTTCCGGGCATTACTTATCCGTTCTTTCTTTTGCGCACATGCTACACAGGACATTATTAACAATAAGTTTGCTATAAAAAACATTATTCTGCAATATCGTAACGACATTGTTATTTGTTGTTGGACATTGTGGTTCGTATCGTCTATCGTTTTTTTATCTTTCATATTTTCTCTACTACCCCGCTTACGATTTTAACCAACTGTGGCTCGGCATTCATTGCAGCCTTTAGAATCTTCGGTAGGCTTGCTGGTTTTAATGCATCAGCAATTCCCATATCAGTGATCACTGAGATACCTAATATCTTGAGCTTCAGAAAGCGTGCCATAATAACTTCCGGAACAGTTGACATACCAACGGCATCAGCACCGATTATTCTTAAAAATCGGTATTCGGCGCGGGTTTCAAGATTTGGTCCTGGCACCGCTACATAAATACCTTTTTTTATTTTTATTTGATTCTTCAAGGCTACTTCTTCAGCGATTTCAATTAAGTGTGAATCATAACAGTTGCACATATCGGGGAACCTTGGCCCAAGTTTTGATTCATTTCTCCCACGTAAGGGATTATCGGGTATGAGATTTATATGGTCGGTAATTAACATCAAATCGCCAGATTTAAAATCTGGGTTAAGACCACCACTTGCATTAGAGACTATCAAATGTTTAATACCCAAGAATTTCATTACCAATATCGGTAGGGAAATATCTTTGGTGCTATATCCTTCATAATAATGAAATCTGCCCTGCATTGCAACAACCTTCTTATTTTTCAACAAACCAAGAATAAGTTTACCTTTATGAAACTCAACGGTTACACTTGGGAAATTTGGTATCCCATCATATTGAAATATTTTTTCTATATTTATAGCGTTAATTAATTTGCCTAAGCCGGTCCCGAGTATAATTCCAATCTCGGGGGTAATTATTGTTCGTCTTTTAATAAAAGTGGCTGCCTCTTGAGCCTGGTGCTTCACTTCTTTTCTAATCTCTCGAGTAATCTAAGATATGATTCCAAGAGGCCTCTGAATTCCGAAACCAAAAGTAGTTTTTGATGTTCTACCATCTTTGTTTCTTCCTTAATTCTTGCAAGTTCGTCCTGGGTCTCCCGTAAAAGTCTTTGTGCCTCACCTCTTGCATTGGCAATAATCGTCTCCGCTTCCTTCTTTGCCCCTACTTTTAATTCTTCAGTTGCTTTCTGAGTTGTTGTAAGGGTATCTTGTAAAATTTTCTCCATACGACGATAATCCTCAATCTTGGCATCCAGTTCTTTAACCTTCTCAGATAAGCCGGCATTTTCCCTGAGTAAATTTTCCATCTCTGAGGAGACCATTTCAAGGAATGCCCTGACTTCATGAGGGTCGTAACCGCGAAATGACTTCCTAAATTCTTGTTTGCGGATTTCCAGGGGGGTAATCCCCATTTTTACCTCCTTATCATTTTGTTTAGGTTCAACTGGCTGAAACTACCTGGGCACCGCCTTTCTTTTTTGCCTCGTAAAGTGCTGTATCAACCTTTTTAATCAATTCGTATGTTCCACCAGCATCCTCTGGAAAACCAGCAACACCAATTGATACACCCAGTTCTTTCACTGTTAGGTTATCCTTGAAGAAGTCGTAATTTTTTATTGCCGATAAAATACGTATTGCGGTTTTATAGGCATATTCCTTTTTAGTTTCTGGCAATAGAATGATGAATTCGTCACCACCATAACGGGCAACAACATCAACACTGCGCAAGGAGCGCTCAAGTATCTGCGATAATTCTATAAGAACACGGTCTCCAACTTGATGTCCAAACTCATCATTCACTTTTTTAAACTGGTCAATATCAAGAAACATTATAGAGAGGCTATGTTCGTAACGGGAGGCGCGTTGCAATTCCTTACTCAATTGATTCTCGAAATATCTTCTGTTGAAGATACCTGTTAATGGGTCGAGCCAGATTCGATGTTTGACCCTTGAGTAGAAACAGTTTGGCTTCAAAAGATGTTCCACAAAGACATAAGGATGTGTCTTAAGAATCTCAAGAAGATCTGCAGAATTAACCTCACTTATTTGATACTGGCAAAGCACAAAGAGTTTCAAATCGGGCTGGGTATTGAAGTCGTCGAGAATCTCTTCATAACTTAAAAATTCTTTACTACTCTCAATGAAGACCCTCATACCCTGATAAGCTTTACTGAGCCTGTCATATTCATTCTTTAGCCAGGGGAGAAAATCAGGTGCGTCGATGGCTTTGTCAGCGATCATAATCTGATTGCCAAATTTCTTCTTCAACTCCTTACAGGCAGTCGCCTTCCCGAAGAAGCAGCACTTTTCTTTTCGCTCAAGCCCCTCCGTTATTAAAGGAACAACATTTGCAAGGAGTTGGTCGGTCTCCCGGTAAATGTATAGGGCATGAACTGGTAATTCAAGTTCAATACCCTCATAACCTAATTTTATGTAGCGATTCATGGTTATCTCCAATCTTTCAAAATTCTATTTAAGATATTTAATGCCTTACTCAATTTAGTTATATTGTAATTTCCCATGTGGCCAATTCTTAAAATTTTTCCTTTTAATTCACCCTGTCCATCTGAAAAACGAATTTTGTATTCATTTTTTATTTTTTTAATCATATCTGTACTACTAATTCCGGCAGGCATTTTCATAACCGATAGTGCATTTGAAGGGCGTTCGGGAAAAATTTCAAGTCCCATCTTCAGAATTTGAGTTCGGACATAGTTACCCATGTCTGTATGCCGCTTGAAGTTTTTTTCTATTCCTATTTTTAAAATTTTATGAAGCGCCTTTTTCATACCAAAAAGGACAGTAATCGCAGGTGTATAAGGGGTTTCGCCTTTTTCAAGAAATTTTTCGTAATTTGCGAGATTGAAGTAAAATCTTGGCAGGTTAGATTTCTTAGTCTTTTCGAGTGCCCTACTCGATATGGACATAAATGATATTCCTGGAGGCGCCATCAATGCCTTTTGTGAAGCCCCGATTAAAACATCAACATTCCAATCATCCTGATGACAAAAATCTGCACCAATCCCTGCAATGCCATCAACAACTAAAAATGAATCATACCTTTTTGAGATTTTACCAAAAAATTCTATATCGTTAAGCACGCCGGTCGAGGTCTCAGTGAGTGTAGTAAATATTACTGTTGGTTTATTTTTTTTCTTTAGCACTTCTTCAAGCCTTTCAGGTTTAATACATTTACCATAATCTTCTTTTAATACCGTTGTATTGACTTTATATATATTGCATAAGTCAAGCCAGCGTTCCCCAAATTTCCCGCAGATTGCAACAATTGGCTCATCATTGCTTGAAAGAATATTTGCGCACGCAGCTTCCATTGCACCAGTGCCGGATGAGGTAAAAAAAAGAATTTTATTATTGGTGTAAAGAATCTTTTTGAGTGCCGCGGTAATCTCTGAAAGGAGTAAGCCAAATTGTTCATCACGATGGTACACAAGCGGCTTTGCAGTGGCATATAGAACATCTTCAGGTAAATCAATTGGTCCAGGGGTAAAAAGTTTATAATTTACCAATTCCCCTCCTGCATTCTTCACAGAAATTGGCATCCTTCATATCTGTATCAGCAATCGTATTTGAAAAATACATAACACACTTTGGATTGGCACAATGCCCGAGGTCTAATAGGTGACCCATTTCGTGGACTACTTCCTTCGCAAGCCGTTCATTAATATTTTTGCTGAAGAGGCGATGAATGGAGATTATTGCTGTCCTCTTTAGTGGTTCCGCCTGTCCAAAAATAAAATTCATTCCTCGGGCATAAATGTCCACATCAACGATGATGATGTGAAAGTCAAACTGTTTCTTTTTTTCCAGAGCGATTTTTTCGATAATTTTATCTGCCTCATATTGATTTCTTAAAGGATTGAATGATTCTGTCGGAATTTTAAAGAATGACTCAAATTGAGCTGGTAAATTTATATAATTTTTTAAAGCTTCCTTTACCTGATTAAAAAAGTCTAGGCCTTCTTGTTGATAAATGCCAATCACTATTTCTCGGTCAGTTTTTTAATGAAGGGCGCAAAGAGGTCAATCGGGACTGGAAAGATGGTTGTTGAGTTTTTTTCTGTAGCAACCTCCGTTAGT
>Ga0315310_10000463_pt1 | contig 25875 bp, 21 predicted proteins | sample TDP5_MG_FD_203630 | JGI IMG/M metagenome (GOLD analysis project Ga0315310, IMG submission 203630) | Freshwater sediment microbial communities from Lake Towuti, South Sulawesi, Indonesia - TDP5 | ecosystem: Environmental > Aquatic > Freshwater > Lake > Sediment | place: Indonesia: South Sulawesi...
ATGCCCTTCGAAATAGTTCCAAGATATGTGATTTTACTCGGATTTATATGCCTACATAAACTGAAACCCTCTAAATATTATAGAGAGATTCACATGTCCCAAAGACCTCTTGTTTATTTTTTCTTTTTACCAAATATTCTCTGAATTCAAGCGCTATTTGTGCAAAAACTGCCAAAAAAATTAGAGGTGCCTCGGCCGGGATTTGGACCCGGGTTGTTCCCCTAGCTCTGGGCTAGATTAGGAGTGAGGGTCCTAAGTGCTTGACCGGACTACACTACCGAGGCAATTGAGGTGTAGGTTTATTTTATAGGTGAAGGGGGTTGAGATTCGCCAATGCCAGGAGCACCAGCACGTTTTTCTGGCGCTATCAATTTTGCGACCACCACATCATCGATTTTTAAAATCATAGAGGCGGCTTCAGTTGCTGATTTCAATGCCTGTGCTTTGACCATCAGTGGTTCCAGAACCCCATATTCGTTCATGTCATTGAGGTTTCCGTTAATTACATTGAATCCGATATATTTATTTTCTTCGGAGGTGTGGGTGGCACGTAAATCCACCAAAATATCGATCGGATTATAGCCAGCATTTTCAGCAAGAGTTTTAGGAATAGTTTCAAGGGATTCGGCGAAAGCTTCTATGGCAAGCTGCTCCCTTCCTCCAATTTGAACGGCATATTGCCTTATATTCTTAGCTAATTCTATCTCTATGCTGCCGCCACCAGCGACATACCTATTATTTCGCACGATATCTGCAATCACGGACATCGCATCGATTAAATTACGTTCCACCTCGTGCAAGAGATGTTCAACGCCTCCTCGGATCAGAATGCTGATAGACCGGGGATTTTGGCAATCGTGAATGAAAATCATTTTTTTAGACCCAACGAATTTTTCTTCAACACAGCCCGCTTCACCCAGAATTTCAGGTGAAAGATCTTCAACACTGCTTACAACTTTTCCCCCCACTGCTCTTCGGATCTTCGTCATTTCCGCTTTCTTCAAATGTCCAATTGCAAGGATTTGGTTTTTGGTGAAAAGATGTTCCACCAACAGTGCCATCCCCTTTTGTGACATGACCACATTCGCGCCTACGTCACAAATCTTTTGAACCATGGTCCGAAGTAGCGTATCTTCTTCATCCAAATAGGATTTTATCTGGAGCGGTTGGGTGATCCGGAGTTCGGTATCAAATTTCGTTTTTTCAATTTCAAGAGGCATGTCCAGCAGGGCTATTTTTGCATTATGAACCTTCTTAATCATTTCCGGATGTTCCAATTCTTTCTCGAGAATAATGCCTTCAATCAGCGTTGTATCGGAGATGCTTTGGCCCTGATGTTTCACAATTTGGACATCTTCAATATTGGCAAAAGAGGAATGCGTCTGTTGTTCTCGAATCCGCAAAACCGCTTGAACGGCAATATTTGCAAGGGAATCTGCGAGGTTTTGCAACAGCTTTGAATTAATAGCACTTTTTGCAATTTTTTTAAGGGTATTGAAGTCATCTAGATTCACCGAGAATGAATAATTTTGAAGGAGCTCCTGAGATTTTGTAAGAGCCTTTTTAAAGCCATTGATAATAATGTTAGGATGAATTTTTAAGGCTAATAACTTTTCTCCTTGTGTTAATAATTCACCTGCTAGCAAAACAGCAGTTGTTGTCCCATCACCGCACTCTAATTCTTGAGTCCTAGCAATTTCGACCATAATTTTTGCAGCAGGATGGCGTACATCAATTTCTTCAAGAATTGTAGCACCATCATTTGTTATAACAATGCTGCCCAGCCGATCTACCAGCATTTTATCCATTCCACGAGGGCCGAGCGTGCTTTTCACAGTTTCGGCAATTACTTTGGCTGCTTCTATATTTACCTTTACGGCATCCTCCCTTTCGGTCCTTTTGCTCCCTTCCTTTAAAATCAGAAAGGGTTGTTTCTTGAATTTATTCATTAATGATGGACCTCTTATTGAAATACTAAATGTGCTGCGTTCCGCTTATATTTCCTACAAATCTAAATAAAAGATAGGGATACTGCCTAAAAAAAGGAAATGAAAATATTTGATTTTGCTTTAAAGTCATCAAACTCTTCAGGGGTTTCGAGACGTAATCGTAGCCCCCCGATATTAATATCCAAGGTTTTGACCCCTATTTTTTTGGATATGGAATAAATTAATCCATTTAGAATTAATTTAGGCTTTTCTTCGAGTTTTTTTTCAGTATCTAAAATAACCTTAACAGGATCAGATTCTTTAAAAGGATTAATTTTTTTGACAAGTTCTAATTGAAGTTTAATTTGATTATCATCGCTTTGTATGGAAATATTATCTATGTTAGTTATGCGACCCTTTTCAATTTTCGCGATTTTTCCTTCAAATTCTACCATCAGTTCACCCTTGTTAAATTTAAAGGGGTTTAGTTTTTCTCTTTCTTCTAGGGGCTTCTTCTTCCTCTTCTTCTTCCTCTACAACCTCTGCTTCCTCGCCCTCTTCCATACTTTCTATAAATTTATCATAAACTGTACGAACGCGTTCAGATAAGGGGCCGCTGCCCTGAACGCCTCTCTCTGTGACTTTGATTTTATTTAATACGATAATAGCGTCAGCCTCGGTATCTAATTTCACCTCTCCACGGGGAAACATAGTTTGAAGATCCTCTGCCAATCGCTTCAAATCAAAAGCTTTTTTCGTTTCTATTATCTCTGAAATAATGCGACCATAAATGACGAGTTTTTTATAATTATTGCCTTCGATATCTGTTGCATCTTTCAAGCAAATAGCCATTGTTTCTCTATCATACCCTACAAGCACGCCTGTATATACTTTCTTATCAGTTGTAACCTTTACATTGGAATTTAACATCTTAGTGAATTCCCCAAAGAATCGACCTTCTGCCACTCTGCTCATTTTTATACCTCGCTTACTTCAATTCTGAGAAGTTTTCAAGAAATATTAAGAATAAATTTTAAAGAGGGTTTTTAAAAATTTTGGGTTTTTTTCCATTAAAAATAAATTTATTTTATGATTGGTCAAAAAATTGTTCTAAAGCAACTTTTAGCTGGTCAATTGTATTAAATATCACAAAATTCTCATTGGCATCCTCAATAATTGCATCGATTGGATGAATAAGCAAATTTTTTTGTTGATTTTCGGTATCATAATAGACATATGGACGGAATATGAATATTTTTTTATAATGTGATCGATGAGTTTCAATATATTTTTGGAATATTGCTTTAGCATGATGATAAATGGCAGCATCATAAGTTCGGGGATATTCATGTTGGCTTAAAGGGTACATTTCCCTGAGTTCCTCTGGAATAATTCCAAAGAGAGGGGAATAAATACATATATGAATCCTATCTTTTTGAGGTAGTTGCTGAATCATTTCTGAGCATATTTGAAATAGACTGGAAGTATTAAAGGTATCCTCTAAATCAGGGAAAAGCAATAGGATTTCCGTCTCAAAAGGAGGAGTATAAATTTTAATAATTTTTTGTGCATAGCGTTTCACTTCAGGACGGAGAAGTGATTCGGGACCACTATAAAAGAACCCTGATTTTTTGATAAAGGGATCATATTTTAGGAAGAACTCAGAATAATTTGCTAAAACATAGGTCAGAGCCTCTAATAAAGCGGGGTGTGCTCGAATTCTTTCTTGTACTAGTTCCCAGAGGCAATTTTCTCGGATAGCGATATGAATTCGTTTTATTTCTTCGAGCGTGACATATAAATTGTGTTTAGCAAGGTGATAGGCTCTTTGAGTCTCATTCATTTCCTTTATATCTTTTGGAGTATTTTTAACACATACAGGACAGACACAGGGAAATTCTTCGAGCGATTCGAATCGAAGCGTTCCATTTACAGTTAAGTACCGATTATCTTTCGCAAATAAAGCGTAAGCAGATGAATCAAAAAGGTCGACACCCATAGCAACTGCTAAAGCGAGGAAAATAGGATGCCCAATTGAAAACCCGTGTAATGGACGAGCGGGATTCAGATTTTGTTTGGTGATAAGTATTGTTTCCGCAACTTGTTTGAAATTATATTTCTGAAGCGCAGGAGCCAATGTCCCTAATGGATGAATTTGAAAGTCAAGCAATGAAAGTTCCTTAGCACAGTATTCCAATAAATCTAAAAATTGCCCGCCTTGTACAGGGGCAGCCCAAAGAATATTCTCTTTTTGGCGGATTTCGACGCACTCTCTGGCGGCTTTGATAGTTCTTTCGACCCCAATTTGAGCGGCATCATGATCGTTAGTTTCTGTAAATATATCTAAGATCGTTGCGATATCCGGTTCAAGGACTTCTTCAAATTGAATAATTTGGCGGTTTGTTACAGGTAATTCCATATCATACATCCATGCTTGATAGGCTCCGGAATCAGTCATAATAGTTCTATGAAAATTAATTAGCTGATGAATACCTTGGTTTGCTTTTTCTCGTAATTCAGGAGTTCTGTAAATAATATAAGCATTAGTTATGAGCATTTGAATTTTAAACTCATTCTCTAATTCATTTGCAGGAATGAGGGGAATATTCGGATTATAGACTGGCATCAGTGTTGGAGTCAGAATGGTGCCATGTGGAGTTTTTAATTTGCCTAAACGTCCTGCGGCATCTCTTGCGATAAGTTCAAACATCCATTTTCCCAATTTTATTTATTGCAAAACGATTATTTAGGAAATATTGTTTCAAGCTTTGTATAAAATTGATGACCTCATGAAAAGGAGCATTTAAATCATTTTCGTTTTCGCCAATAATGAATGTAGACGTAGATTAAAAGAAGAGGGAATATAATGCTTGGGATTAAAATAGCGGGTAGAAGATTTCCTGACAGTGAATAAACGAGATAAGAGATACTTGCAACTGTACCTATGGTTCCTATGACAGGGTACCATTTTCGGAGGATCTCAGAAAATTTTTCTCCAAGAAAATTGAGGAAAGGAAGGGGAGATTCAGTTTGGTTCGTGATATTGGATGGAGGAGGGCGTTCCAATCGTGCTTCTTCAATTCTGGTGGAAGGAAAGATATATTGATCTGTAGTAGGGTCCAGTCTTCCAGATAATTTTTCTGCTGCAATTAACGATATGAATCGTTGGCGCAATTCACTCTTTTTTATTCGTAATTTTTTCGAGATTGCAGCTATACTCAAAGCAGTAGTAATAAAAACACTTTGTTGAATCTGCAGATATTTAATAATTAACTGATTTTCCAATTGTAGGTAGGTATCTTGAAATGCTTTTTGATGCTCTTGTTTCGAGGCTTCCCAGCGTGCAGTTAGGGTTTGAATCGCATCTTTAAAATTCTTTAACTTTAATGATTTTAAAGAAATATACCGAATAATTTGTATTTCACAACCCTTGATGGTCTTGGTGAATTTTGCGTGAAAAGTATTTATACTTGCCCTTGATTCATCGATCTCACCCTTTTGAATGGTAAAATCGACGCCTTTTTCAAAGTTATTGAGAAAATTCGTGATAATCAGATTAGAATGGTGATAAAGTTCTTCAAGTTCTTGTTTATAATCTTTAAGCAATCCTTCGTTAATTTTTTCTTTTAAGCGAGATCGAAGGTCAGATAAATCGGTTAGGAGCTTTGTCTTGTCGTTATTCCATTGAATCGAAATGTCCGCCACAACTAAATCGAACCGTTGTAATTCATTAGAAAGCTTATTAACCATAATTTTTACTTTTTCATCAAATTTTCTCAGTTCTTGCTCCAGAAGTGCAAAATTTTTTGATAATAGGCGATTGGCTTCGAGAAATTCTCCAAAATCAATTTTCATTTCAATAGGATTGGCTACCTCACTTATTTCTGCCTTGAATTTCTGAATGAATTGGGTAATTTTGTCTTTGATTTCTTTCCGGTTCGTAATTTTCGCCTTGATTGAGGCGAGCGTTTCTTCAACATCAGATTTTTGTTTATACCATTTTTCTAAGAAGAGGTTTAAATCGATATGGGCTGGTAACTGCTTTATTTGACGTTCTATTTTAACTTCAGTTTCATATTTTTTAGATAAAACGCCCCGAGTTCGCTCTAAAATTTCTGTTATTACGTGATCATCTAATTGTTTTTTCTTACAACTTGTTTCGAACAATTTTTTCGTACGATCATATTCAACTTTCAATGATTCCATTTCATCTTTCATTGATTGCTCGAATTTTAGTAACGCCTTTAATTCATTTGTCAATGGAATTATTTCGTTATTTTCTTTATCGAATTGCCCCTCAAATTTTCCCATGGAAAGGAGTGAGACGATCCGATCCTCAATTTCATCCTTTTTAAGGTTTAATTTCGACGATAGATAATCTAATTTTACCCGCCCTCCCCGAAATATGGGCGCAACAGTAATTAGCATCTTTAAAATAAGCTCATTTGTGATTCTATCAGAAATGAGTGAAAAAGTCCGTTTAGAGGATTCTTTGAAAAGTGTCCATTTATGGAGGGTCACTTGTGAAGTTTCGGGAAAAGTCCGAAATTCTTGCATAGTTTTTTTGATGAACGATTGGATTTGTTGATTAGCGAATTTGATGACATCTTCAACATTAGCAAATCGTCGTTTCATCTCACCAATTGTTTCAGAAAGTTTCTGTGTTTTCATAAATTCGAGTAATAATTTTTCAGTTTCTTCAAATTTCTTCTTGAGTTCAAAAATGTTCTTATCTATTAGGGTATTTAACTCGGCAATTTTGTCCAACTCTTTTTTGGATAAAATTTGTTGTTCTAGATCATTCTTGATATTGAAGAGTTCGTTTCGCATCTCCTCCAATATATTTTTGGTCCAATCTTGATAGACATCATCTACTGTTGATTGAAACCCCTCTAAATAGGAGGCAGTATCTTGAATATAATTTAAAATATATTGATTCGATTCTGAAAGATATTGTAAAATTTCTTCCGTTTTTTGATTTAAAGTAGTATTTGCAGTTGAAAATTGGTTGGAATCTATTGTTTTCTTAATCATTATAGATAATTCTTGTTTTTTCTTGTTAAAAATATCTCTATGATGATTAATGCTGTCTTGCAATTCTTGGCGTTGATTTAAATGCCCCTTAATATCTTTAATGGTTGTGATAGTATTTTTCCGTTTTTTCATCCACATGGATTCAAGCCATTTTTCAAGGGGCTGAAGAGCTTCTTCGAGCTGGGGCGTTTCTTGGGAAAGGCGTAATTCGGTACTGACTTTGGATAACTCGCCCGCTGTTTTCCGAAGTTCTGGGGTAATTCGCTCAATTGAAAGCGAAATTTCATCCAATTTTTGGTTAATCTCATCCTTATTGAGTTCTAATGTGTGTTCTTCACTCGACTGCTGGAATAATTTCAGGGTTTCATCCAATGCTTCATTAATTTTATTTAATTGCTCCTGCACATAATTTTGGAATGCACTTAGATCGTTCAGTATTTTGAGATTGCGCTCTTTTTTCTGAATCTTTTCCAGAAACTCCCTTTCAACTTCGAGCAACGAATCCTTCGTCTGTTGATATAGCGCAACCCAATCCTTCAATAAGTATTGCGTATAACGCCCATCCAAATATTGAAATTTGGATAAACTTAATTCAATATTTTGATTGGAGTTATTCAGAATCTCCATTGCATTGGTAATATTTTTCCTCAATTGCTCCTTTGCTAATCCCACTTCATTTAAATCCAATAAATTTTCAATCTCAGATTGAATTCTCTCCGTTAGGGGGTTAATCCGATCAATAGTTTCCTGAATCCTTCGTTGCTCTATGGGAATTTGCCCTTTCTCAACCAGAACTTCATGATAGGGAATTTGATTCAAACGCACTAGCACATTCCCTGCTAGGACGCCCTCTAAGAACCCAGTCACCCTAAAAAAGCGCTTATTCCATTTTATTTCTCCATTAATGAATTTATCTCTAAGAAGGGTATTAGCGACTTTAACTACTCGTTCCAGGGCTTTGGGATAATCATTTGCACTAAAATTTTTAGCCAGATCGGATAAATTCACCGAACTCTGATTGACAATTCCTTTAACAATACCCACTGCAATTCTCTTGGTAACTGCATCGAATTTCTGTACATATTTTTTGAAAATTTCTAAAGAATCCTGGATTTCCACACTAAACCAATCATAATTCATGAGCCTTTTCGTAATATAAATAATAAAATCATTCTGAACAAAACATTCCTCTGCCAATTCTTGCACAGGAACTCTATCATTAGAATATAGCTGGGCTAAAATCTTTTGCTCGATATATTCGGTCAATTCATTCCAGAGTATGGTAAGCGAAATGCTTGCCCACGCAGTATCCAAAATATTATACTGGTCGGTGCGTTCAACGGTTTTCCCATCAAGAAAACTTTTATCATCCTTTTGATGGTTCCGAATATATTCAAATAATTTGCCCTTGTTGATATTTCTTAGACGCTTCAATTTATCTAGGCAATAGAGAACCCAAAAAGAATATTCCAGGGTTGTCGTCTCCGGACTGACCCCAACCCCCCCCGAATCCTGTTGAAGATTAACTAAATAATTCAATGAAACATCATCAATTTCTTCTATATGATTCAAAAGCAACAAGGATAGGCACCGAAAAACTTGCTGCGCATTGCGAGACGAACTTTTGGAGAGATAGACTAATATCCGCTTCTCTTCTCTGGAATTAATATCATAAAGCTGTTTTAAAACTGCAATCGCAAAATAGGTTGATTTTAAAGAGGATCTTGCTCGGCAGATAGGACAAAAATCTAAATTACAATGGGCGAAGCCTCCATCTTTTCTCTGAAAATTAAACAGATTTTTGCACATGCTCTCATATTCTTCAACAGAAATAATATGCTGATGGTTAATCAATGCTAGAATTTTTATTGCGTAGAAAAAGGAATGAAGATCACTCTCTGAATCCTGCGGACTGGCAGCAAATCCATTCACACGTTTGCAATCCAAAATATATTTTAATAAACTGTCATTATCAATTGCATCAAGCATGTGCAGATGGGCTAATGCCGTGACTGCCCAATAAGTCTCTTCTAAATTCCCGTATGAGCCATCTATCCGCTGGTGTTTGAGCAAATATTCTCCTAGCTTCAAGCTCGGTAAATATTCGACCAATTCTGGAGTTTCAAATTTAATGGACGGGAACATTCAATACTTTAAGTTGCCCCTTTAAATTAAACTTTATTAATTTTAATATGAGAATTTTTTATATAGATCAAATCTCTATCTCAATTCCGAGGATGAGGACCGATGCCAAAGAAAAAAACTAAAAGAGTCGAGAAGATAACCCTTGATGAGGAAGATCGTGAGAATATATATATTTGGTTGGGGGATATCATAGGCGAGGAGGCAGCCACTATCTATTTAAACAAGTGGGAGGCGGCTGAAAAACGGTTTAATGAGCTGCTTGAGCAAGCGCCCTTGGAAAAAAAACGGCAATTACTTTTAGCCAGATTCAATGATCCCAATGACTTCGTACAGAAGCTCATCGAAATAGGATTTGTGGAATGGAAGGATTCGAGCACCCTATCCCTATCTGAGAAAGTACTAAACCTTTTCAAGCCAGAAGCGCCGCTCACAGAAGCTGAAAAACTTGAACGGCAAAAAATGCTTGATGACTTATCAGAACTTGACTTTAATTCCCCCTTTAAATTAAACTCTTGATATTAAAGGAACAATTTGAAATATATATTGATGGTTTTTATAGTTGAGGATTGATTAAATGACGCAAATTAATGTTAAGATAGAACTTTATGCTCAGGGGAAAATATCGCTAAAAAAACTCATTAAGTTGGCGCCTATACCTCCTTCTGAAATATTCTCGTTAATCGCAAAAAACGAAATTGAGCCACCCTTTCCACCGGAATTAGATGATTATACCGATAGTATCGCGACGGAAGCGATAGAAAAGATAATACGAAAGGAAATGAAATAGTTCTCGAATTATTAAATAGGTGCTTGAGCAGATAGTCGCCCTTAAATTAAAGTTTATACAAAATATTTGATATTTTTTATAGATCGGATATTCCTCAAAACTAAAAAAAACTCATTATAAATTCTTGCTTTAAAAAAACCTTCCCGATTTTATAAAAAAGCAATGCAACAACTTTTAGAAGTATTAAAACAATAAAAGAATTAGTGATCAATCTCAATTTATTTCAATACTGAGTAATGAATTTGGAGCCAAAAGAGTTCTGGGATGATAAAGATTGGGCCATAGAACATTATGGCGAACTGCAAAAGCGGTATAAAGATAAATGGATAGCCATCGATGGCAAAAGGGTGATAAGCTTCGGAGAAGCTCGAGGTAAAGTTAAGGAAAAGGCTCTGAAAATAACAGGAAAGGAATATATAACTTTGATTTACATAGAAGGCGGGGCGGCTATCTATTAAAGTAAACCTTAGAATTGTAAAAGAATATGACTTTGAATTAAGTAATAGAATCTCGGATTATGATGGATTAATTAGAATACTATGTGATATTAAACTCAAAACTCCAAATGGATGGGCAATGGCAGAATCAGCAATAATAGATACAGGAGCTTTTACAAGTCTTATACCATTAAGCTTATGGAAAGAGCTAGAAGTCGAAATTCTCACTGATTATTTCGTTAGAGGGCTTGTGCCCAAAAAGATTTGCAAAATAGATGTTAATGTGGGTTGGATAACGGGAAAAATCGTTGATAAATTTGGAAATTCCAGTTCTGAGATTAAATTTAGGGCTCTTTTTTAGCATTAATTGACACTATTCCATTAATAATTGGATTTAAAGACCCCCGTCAAAGAGCCCGTGAAAGAATTGCAATTAGCTCTATAGGAGCTTTAAAAACAAGAACGGATGAATTAAACTAAAAAATAGACCCATTAACTTCAGTATTACTGGCTTATTTATAGTTATTAAAAAAAGGAGGAAAAAATTATTCCATTGCCTCTTCTAGCAACTCGAGGACATCTTTATAGACAATATTTTCCGATTTCGCTTTAATGGCATCCATCAGATTGCGGCGACAAAAGGGACAGGCCGAAACTAGAATCTGAGCGCCAGTTGTCACTGCTTCATCGAGCCGATCAATGGCGGTATCTAACGCAAAGTCCTTAAAAGCGGATTTCACGCCTCCACCAGCGCCACAGCACCAGGCGTTCTCTCGAATCCGGACCATTTCATTGAGGGTTAGTCCCGAAATTGCTTGTAGTAGGCGGCGCGGTTCATCGAAGATCCCCACCTTACCCTTTTTGAGCACAATGTGGCGGCCCATGTGGCAGGGGTCGTGGTAGGTGACTACCACATTCAGGGGATTCTTCAATTCCAGCTTCCCTTCTTTTAGTAAAGTGTTCAGGTATTGCGTGATATGTTCCACCTCGAACCCCAGATCGCCCACCATTTTCGGATAATCTTCTTTGAAGGTGCGATAGCACCCTGCACAAGAGAAAATCATCTTCTTGATACCACGATTCCGAATGGCTTCCACATTGTGTTTGGCTATTTCGATTGCCTGCTCCCGAAACCCAATTCGCAATAATGGGCTCCCGCAACAGTACTCATCGGATTCCAATAGCTGGAACGGAATGCCAGCTTTATTCAAGATTTTCACCGCGGCTTTGGCTAGCTCTTGTTCCCGGTAAGCCGAGGTGCAGCCCACAAAATAGGCAATCTCCGCCTGATTATCCGGCGTGATCCCCTCCGGGAGCCAGCTAAAGCGCTCCTCATGCGGTTCACCATATGGATTATTCACGTTTGCTATGTTCGCCCGGATCTTTTCATGTTCGGGTAGCGCTCCGAATCCGAGTTCGATGATCCGCGCACGCAGTGTCTCAATGACCGCTACATTATCCATCTCTTTAAATTCTAGGCATTGGATAGTGCAGGCACCACAGACAGGGCAAGCATAGGCTATCTTCTTCAGAGCCTCCACATCCTGCGGTTCAATTTCCTCTTCGAGCAGTGCACGTCCCAATTCAACCCTTCCTGTAGCATAATAGGAAAGGAACCCGAACTTCTTCCCGCTTGGGCAACAGGCAATCCATTTATTCAATGTCCACCAATTGAATACACTGCATCCTGCACAATGCCCGCAGTTAATCATTTGGTCTCGGTAATCTTCCAATTTATCCATATTTTCACTCATAGGCCATACTCCTATTCTTCCTCTTTCTTTATGGGAAAAACCTTCCCGGGATTCATTATTCCATTGGGATCGACCAGTTTCATGATATTTTGCCAGAGCTGACCATAGGTCCCTAATTGGTCTAAGACAATTTGCATCGGATGCTGGAACGGACGGAACCAGCCGTAAATCCCAATAGTCACCAGATCTTTCAGTGTTTGGAAGTGGAATTTTTTGACCATCTCCACAGTTTCCGGCTTAGCACTTGAGTAGGGAACCTCTGCCTCATAATAACAGGCTTGTCCATGGAATCCAGCTACCGGAGAGGCGAGCAAGTCTACTTGTTCTCTCGGATACCCAGCCGCTTCCCCATTATCTTTCATCATCGCATAATACTCGGGATACTTATTTAAAGGACCCCAGTAGGCCAACGCATGGTAGCTCCCCTGCCGCAAGAATCCCAAAATTCTTCTGGGATACATGAATTCCTTCACAAAATTGGCGGGTGGGGGCACCACTGGCTTCCCGCCCGATATTGGTGGGCAGGTTTTATTGATAATCTCATGCGCTAACTTTGCCTTGACTTCCACGATTTCTTTTGGGCCTTCTATGGTAATCGGGATGGTGAATTCTGGGAAAGTACCCCGCAATTTATCCAAATCTTTCGTGCTTTTAGCGAACAATTTAATTACCGTAAATTGAGGCAGAACCCATAAAACGGTAGGGATTTGGGCCCACATGAGCGGGGGAATGATGGAAATAACCTCTTCAATTGTATTATAAGCAACCATGAACCAGACTTCATGTTCAGACATCGGATAGAGTTTTACGGTCATTTTCGTGCAAACGCCCATGGTCCCAGGGTTCGATTGGAAAAGCCCTACAAAATCCGGACCGGAGGTATAGCGCCAGTGGGGTGGTGCATTAGGGAATGAGAGCGACCCCGTTTTCAAGAGGTCCCCATTCGGCAAGACAATTTCAGCGGATAATACTTGGTCAACTCCATCTCCCGCAATCGAATGATAGACGCCCCGTAACATATAATTGGCAAGCAGAGAGCCTGTGGCTGGCGCGCCTGGAATGCAAATGCGACAGCCCTTCTCTCGCGCCGCAATTTGAAGTTGCCCATGAGTCACACCGGGTTCAATAGTAGCAGTCATCATTTCGGTGTTGATTTCCAAGATGTGGTTCATTAGGCGTAAATCCAGCATAATGCTCCCTTCCTTCTCGGGAACACACAGCCCACGCACATTGACGCCCCGACTCATCGGTACCACTGGGATTTTCTTCTCATTCGCAATTCTTAAAATCTGTTGGACTTCCTCAGTTGAAATAGGTTGAACTACGATTCCAGGGCGCATTGGAGCAACAAACGGCCAATGCTGATCCCGTTCATACGCAATGAGGACCGGCCCCTCAATAGAAACTCGATCTGGACCAACAATAGCTTCAAATTCTTCTTTCAGAATTGCTTCATCTGCCATACAACAATCTCCATTCAAATAATTTCCATATTTTCGCTAAATGACTCAAAATATTATCTTTTATACTATTCTTTATTCTCTTGAAAAAATTTTTCTTTATTATCCCATTCGAATTTCGATTCTTAAATTAGAATGATAAGTAATCAAGTTAGAGGGCTAAGTAATCGAAGTGATTTATGTGATAAAAATCTATTTATTAAACTTTCTTCTTTTGGAAGCAAGTTTTTACCGAAATTCTCGGTGATAAATTGGAATTTGTATGAATATTTCATGTATATTACAAACAGAACCCTATGGCAAGCTTACTAATTTTGAGGAGCCTCGAACTTTTAAGGCAAAGGAACTAAATACTTAAACCAAAAAAAATAATAACTCATAATATCATTATTGTTATAATGGATTTTGAAAAAAGTTAAAGCAGTTCATTAAGATTTTTCTCTAAGTGGAAAAATTTTTACGCTTTTTGTAACCAGAAAAGCAATGGAGTTGTGAAATTGACGGAAAAAAAAGAGCGAACCCTTCGAGATATCGAGTATGGGTATGATCTTTTTAATATTTCTAAGAAGTTTTTAGAAACGGAAAAACAACGTGAAGTTTATAAGACAATGCGCAAGGTTTTTGGCGTAGATCCTATGCTAGGAACCGATGTGCAGATGTATAAACGGGGTGGCTTCAAACAATCCAAGCGCAAGGAAGAATTCATGAAAATGGCGCATCAAATCGCCGTCGAACGAGGACTCCCCATGTATAATCGATCTGTGGGGATTCCCCTCGGACAACGTGCGCTTGAACCCTATCTAATTTCGGGCACGGATACCTTTGTGGATTTTGATGATGTCCATCACGTTAATAATGCGGCGATTCAACAGATGGTGGATGATATCAAACGCACCGTTATTTTAAATCTAGATATCCCCCATCGGGTCCTTCAGGTCCGGGCAGGGAAAGAAATCACGCCAGAAACTGTTAACTTATACCTAGAAACAATTCAACATACTATGGCTGGCGGGGCGGTTGCCCAGGAGCACATGGCAGAGATCAATCCCGGTCTAACGAAGGACGCATATGTCAAGGTTATTACAGGGGAGGATGAGCTTCGTGATATGCTGGATAAGCGATTTGTGGTCGATATTGATGCACTTTTTCATCCAAGTCGAGCGAAACAACTAAAGCAGGCTATTGGCAATACCATGTTCATCGTTGTTCGGGTTCCCACCATTGCCGTACGAATGGCCGATGGGGGCGTCGTCTTTCGATGGGCTGCAATGCAATCAACCATGGCTTTTGTTTCTGCTTATCGCTTGACAGGCGAGAGCATTATCTCGGATCTCGCTTTTGCCGCAAAATCCGCCCAACTCATTCAAATGGGTGAACGCACCTGGTTTGCCCGGGCTCGGTCCCAAAATGAACCGGGCGGAATCCCATTCGGCTTTATCGCCGATTTCGCACAATGTGAACGGGACTTACCCGCACGGAAATTCTTAGAAGTAATTAGCGAAGACCTAGATGAAGGGCGCAAATATCTTTACGCCTTATCCGAGGGAGGCGGCGCAATTGGAGCAGTCCTGTTCGACCAATACTGGCTCTCATTTTATATGTCAGGAGGCATTGGATTCTCAACGACTGTAGCAGCGGCGGGGTATTGTGGGAACGTGCTCGAAGAATTCGTGGAATCTACCACCGAAATGCTGCATAAATATACCAAAGGCGTGAAAAAAATTCCACCCAAATGGGATGTGATCCGATGGTTTGTTGACCTTGTAATTCAATATGGGATGGAATCCTATGAAAAATTTCCAGCCCTAACCGAGTTCCATTGGGGTGGCGCGCACCGCATTTCCTTAATTGGGGATCTGGCCGCTAGTATTGCTGGATTGCTCACCGGGTCCGCAACTTTAGGGATCCAGTCGATGCACTATGCTATTGGGCTTTTGGCGAAAGAGGGATGGCTTCGGACAGGTTGGGCAGGGCAGGAGGTTGCCCATCATGTAGGGGCGCCATTTTCAGGTTCGGCAAGGATGGAAGAAGGTGTCGTTACGGAACTGCGTGGCATGAATTATCCAGTGGCATCCTATACAGCAGGACACTCAGCGGGTTATGTTGCCGCTGCAATGGGTTCAATGGTTGGGCGCGGCGCAGCCTTTTCAACAAGCCCCATGGTCAAGGTGGCTTTTGCTGATCCACACTTGGTCTTCGATTTCAAGCACCCAAGATTGAGCATTGCTAAGGCAGCCTTGCGCCAGTTCCAGCCTGCCGGCGAACGTGACCTTATTGTTGGCGTAAAATAAAAAAAAATCGCTGGTTATCATATGCCCCCAACAGATAAAGAAGTGTACGATAGCATCCCGGATTACATGTTTTCAAAACCATACCTCCCCTTTGTTACGGTTATTTGGCGTATGGTGAAGATGATTGGTTGGGAGACATTCTGGCAGCATTATGATGATTTTGTGGAAGCTACTCTTGAAGAATTAGTTATGCGTATGGAAGAAGCGATTGCAATTGCTAAGAAATTGCAAAGTGGGACTTTAGAACAACCAGATAAAGTAGTTTCTTACTGGATACTACCGCCTGTGCTAGTGGTACGAGCGGACTTGCAGCAGGGCGCTATTCGACTCATTTATGGAAATTCTGCGGATATTTCATTTATGTGCGCGCATGATCTCGATAAAGAGATCCAGTTTGTGATAAATTTTCACTTCGAGCAAGGGCTTGCAACAAATTATTGGTTCATAAAACCTGGTAATGATTTATTAGAGAAGCGCCATATGAAATTGGGCACAAAACTCAAAGATATTCCAAAGGAAATCCCAGATTTCCACGAGGCAGGGAATAAAATCCGCGATATTTTGATGGATATTCGGAATGAGCAAGACCCAGAGCATGCAAGTTCAGCATATAATGTATGTATCTTTTTACTTAGTGCGGGCACGAATAATGGGGCTTGTTTAACAAATTACAGCGAGTACAATTGGATGTGGGAAGGAATTAACTCCCATAAATGGGGACCCGAAATAGGGAAAAAATATGATTTTCTGAAAATATTGAAAACCAATGCAGATACAGTCCATTTCTATGAGCCTTGGCCTCCTATCTTTTACCAATTGACAAAATTGCCTCGCCCCATCTGGATTAAGCGGATTGCAGGGCTACTTACAAATTCACAATTATATAGTCAATATATTATGAATCTCAAAGGGTTTAGTAAGGTAGCCCCTGTAAAAGAAGCTATGCTTGAGATGTGGGAAGAGGGCGAACCTTCGCCTAATATGATTCTAAATCACGAACTCGCCCCTTTTGGCTATCAATACCCAAAAATAAAGGGGCCACGCCTTCATTATTGGGATTTAGGCGTGAAAGAACAGGATGTACTTAATGGATTTCTCACAAATATTACTTTTGATAAGGAATATGAACAATTTGATGAATCAAATCTCGTAAGCATTGGGCATGGCTTAGAAACCAAATATATAAAACAGGATGAGGAGTAAGGAGAGAGCAAATTGGTAGAAGATCAAGATTTCATTATTGTAGAAGGATTATTCAAAGAATTTGAGCGAGGCGAGCCGGCTTATCAGGATGTAAGTTTTACCATTAAAGAGGGCCATTCATTTGGAATCTTGGGGAAAAGTGGCTCTGGCAAAAGTTCATTAATGCATGCATTGCGCGGCACGCCCGAATATCGCCCTTCCAAAGGGAAAGTAACCTATCGCATCTCGGTGTGTCCAAATATAGACTGCATGCATGTCAATTATCCCTCTTTGGCAGGGCAGAATTGTCCAGATTGTGGTGCAATCCTAGAATTGAAGGAGCTGAATTTTTGGGACGAGGCCTCCAAGAATTCACCGCTCTTTCGAGCCCTTTATAATCGAATCTCCATCATGTTGCAACGCACATTTGCATTATTTGGCGAATTGCCTGTGTTAGCAAACCTTATAGATGCCCTTGATCGCGCAGGGTGCCCCGAAAAGCGGCGTGATGGGAAGGCAGCTGGACTCCTTTCGAAGGTGAAGATGGGACATCGGGCGCTCCACATTGCACGAGATCTATCTGGTGGTGAGAAGCAACGAGTAGTTTTCGCCATGGCTTTAGCAAAAGACCCGTTAATCTTTCTGGCTGATGAACCCACCGGAACCTTAGACGTGCTTACGAGCACTGCGATTCATAAAGTCATGAAAGACGCAGTGCATAAAGATAAAATGACATTGGTGGTGACATCGCACTGGCCTAATGCCGTTGAAGAACTTTCCGAAGAGGCAATTTTGCTAGAAGATGGGAGGGTGGTGCTCCACGACAAATCCGATATAGTAGCCAAGGAATTTATGAGTAGAGTGGAATATGTCAAAGCTGCTGAGCGAACCTTCGATAATACACTCATTTCCGTAAAAAATTGTATGAAATGGTATTATACCTTCGACCGTGGTATTATTAAAGCGGTGGATGGCGTCGATTTAGATATTTATGAGAATGAAATCTTTGGGTTAGTGGGATTATCAGGCTCTGGGAAGACAAGCCTTGCCCACATGATGGCAGGACTCAAAACGATCACAAAAGGGCATATTTACGTTCATATTGGTGACGATTGGGTGGATATGTCAATTCCTGGTCCTACTGAAAGGGGTAGAGCTACACGCTACATGGGGATTTTGCATCAAGAGTATGCTCTTTATCCGCATCGAACCATTCTCGAAAATCTCACCGGCGCAATTGAATACGCTATTCCTGAGGAATTAAAAACCAATAAAGCGTATGAGGCGCTGAAAGCGGTGAATTTCACGAATGCCGAGATTGAAAACATCCTTTATAAGTTTCCTGATGAAGTTTCAGAAGGAGAACGGCATCGGGTCGCAATCGCTCGAATTCTAATAAAGGAACCCCGAATTTGCTTCTTTGACGAGGGAACTGGAACCGCAGACCCTCTTACACGTATGGAGATTGTACGCTCCATCTTCTCGAGTCGAGATCTGCTCAATCAAACATATATCATTATCAGTCACGACATTGATTTCGTTATGGCTGCATGCGATCGAGCTGCGCTCATGAAGGATGGGAAGATTCTCATGGTGGGAAAACCGCCAGAGGTCATTGATTACTTTAAAGAGCTAGAATCTAAAGAATCAAAAGAATCGAGAGAAGAAAAAGGAGTAGAAGAGAGCGTATAAAGGAGGTTTTTAGAAATGCCAGAAGAAGAGAGTAAAGATATTAATGAATATGAATATAAAGAATTAGAAGGGCAGTGGTGGTTAGAAAAAGACTGGATTTTCCCACCAGAAGATGAGAAAGAACCATCGACCTATCAGCTAATTCACGATTTCATTATTAATAAGGTGGTTCCGAAGTCAGAGTGCGTCGAATTATCGTCGCATTTCCTGCCCCGAATCATCGTGGTGGAAGCGGAACACCCCACACGCGGCGTTGAATACGCCCGGATTATTCTTTCTCCAACAGATGTAAGGGAAGGCAGACCCGATGTCGAGCCTGATCTCATCATGCATATCAAATACTATGATTTCGTGCGCGCACTGGACGGAGAATTGGATATCATGTGCCCGCTCTTCCAAGGGCAGGGCTGGCTTATTGGGAACATAGTCACGGGATTTGATATGAAAGATCTGATGGATGTCGCAAATGGTCATGAATTGATGCCCCGGGCAAAAGCCTGGCCGATTGGGCATCCGTAATAGGAGGTAGTTAAAATGAGTAATGATGTAGTGGATATATATAATGATGAAAATGAATGTATTGGAACCAATATTCCAGTCAAAGCCTTCTCGCCCCTATATAACCCCTACATTGGACAAATAATACGCCTGCTCAAGCGGACTGCTTTCGTCTCGCTTGAGCAGCTCCAACAAAACTATCAGAAAGGGCGTTATGGCGAAATGACTTCTCTACGCAAGGATGAAATCCAACTGGAGCAATATATTCGCAAATGGAATATTCTAAAAGCCGCACCAGAAATCGCAGAACGGTTACAGGAAAAAATTTCAATAAATCCGAATTTTGTTGAAGATGGAGGCGGGGCAGAAGTCAAAGTGCTTATGGATGGGAAACTTCTGATGGTTACTTTACCGGAACGACGAATTTATCTAGCAGCTTCTGAAGCGCCGCTTTATACCATTACTGGAGTTGCCCTCGCACAGGTAATAACCGAACTCTTTGGTGTCACTATCGAGAATGATGCAGATGGCTGCGCCCTCATCAAAACAGGCATATTTGGGCGCTATCCCCAGACGCGAGAATTCGGGTCCAATTCCCCTATTTTCGCCTTTATGGGCGCACCTCAGGCAGAGGAAGGCATCGGAACGCAATATAGAAGTTTGATGATTAACCATGTCACTGCTCTTGCAAATAATCGCACATTTGATGCAGTTGCTTTAGCCTCGATTTTGGAACAAGCGGGCCAATTTGAAATGGCAAATGCATTGGGATGGTTTGAACGTTATCATTTACTTGGAATGGTGTACCAAGGCTTTAATGCGAATAATATGGTCATGGACCTCATCACAGAGAATGCGGAAGGCACAGTCGGGGATGTGGTACAAAGCGTGATAAAACGGGGGCTCAAGGACGGGCTTCTCTATTTGAAGAGTAAAGAATACCCCACCGTACAACCCTCGGGTTTCAAAATGTATTCGACAAAAGATTATTCATTGTGGAATGCATATAGCGTTGCAGGGGCTCTAGCTGCGGCGATTGTCAATGTTGGTGCCTCTCGCGCATGCCAAGGGGTGAGTGCTGCCCTTTCAATGTATAGTGATATGCTCTCCTTCGCCTCAGGTGGATTGCCCGATCCAGATGCTGGACGATTAATGGGAACGGCACTCGGATTCTCATTCTACACCCATTCTATCTATGGTGGCGCCGGACCAGGAGCATTCACTATGGATCATGTGATAACAAGACATACGAGCGGCTTTTTAACGCCCTGTGTTGCTGCCGCAATGTGCCTCGATGCGGGCACGCAGATTTTTGCCCCAAAAATTACCTCAGGCAACTATTATAAGCTTCGCAAGGAAATTCCGCTCTTTGCAGAGCCCCACCGCAAGGTGGCGGAGGCCGCAATGAGTATTAAAGATAAATTTTGAGGTCTTCCAAAATGCCAGAAGAAGTAGATGAAAGCCCGGAAGAAGAATTTAGTATCTCGAGATTAAAACGCCGAAAGAAAAAGGAAGTTGTCAAAGAAGAGGAAATTATTACAGAGGCATTTGAGAAGCAGTATTATCCCGGAATGGGGAATGTATCCGATCGGCGCCGGAAAATTTTGAATCCTGAGAAACGGCTGATCAAATTACGAGATTTACCCGATGACGCCGTGGTTTCACTACTTGGACATCGCCTTCCCGGCAGTCTATACAAGAGTATCCATCCACCCCTCGACGAATTAATCGAAGAATACGATCCTGTGAAAAATATTGTCAAACCCACTCCAGGAGCGCGTGCAGGGGACCGAATTCGGTTCGTGCAATTCACAGATAGTTTTTGGAGACCCCCTTTTGCTCCCTGGTTACGGGCGCGATTTTATTTTAATCGTTTCAGAGGAGTTGATACGGTCATCTATTCGGGTCGAGAAATTCTGGAACTTCGAGAACGGGACCTTGAAGCCGCAACTAAAGTGCTGGTGGAGACCGAGCTCTTTGATCCTGCGCGGACCGCAATTCGGGGGATTACAGTGCATGGCAGTAGCTTGCGGCTTGATGAAGATGGGCTCATGTTTGACGCACGGCGTCGCTATGTGTTAAATAAGGAAACAAATGAAGTCGTATATGTAAAGGACATGCATGCCCAGATCCTCGACAAGCCAATCTCTGTCGGACGCCCTTTCACAGAGGATGAATTAAGACAATATGATGTAACTTATCGGTGGGATACTGAAATGTATAAGTCACGGACCGAAATTTTACTTGTGATTGATAGGATACATAAAGGGCGGATGTTAGCTGGATGGAATCCTGAAGCAGCTATTGACATTTAAAATTTGGAGGAATTGACGATTTCAGAGAAAGTTTATCTCATGGAACATCCAACAAAGCTGACCCGATCTGAAATACCACGATCGGTAGTGGCAGCACCTGATGAGAATTCACTTATTGCAGGCATGTATGATGCAACAATACGCATTTGGGATCTCAAGATTAACAAATTCACTTATACAATGGAAGGGCATAGGCGCTCGGTGGAGACCGTAGCAGTAACCTCGGATGGAGCCACGATAGTCTCTGGAAGCTATGATGCCTCGTTACGCATCTGGGACTTCAATAGCAATAAATGTTTGAAAACGTTAGAAGGGCATACCAGGCGTGTGCGGGGCGTGGCGGTGAGTCTCGATAGCGCAAAGGTAGTTTCGGTGTCAGATGATTGCATGATTAAGGTATGGGATTTGAATACAGGAGAACTTCTCAGCACTTTAGATGGCCATTCCGATCGGGTTACCTGCGTGGCAATAACTCCGGATAATACAAAATTTGTGACGGGATCGGAAGATAAAACCCTTAAAATCTGGGATCTGGCGAGCTATGAATGCCTGAATACTTTAGAGGGGCATACGGACTTTGTGCTCACCGTTGCGGTAACCCCAGACTCATCAAAAGTGGTTTCAGGTTCCATTGATTGTACCTCTCGAATTTGGGACTTAAATACTGGAGAATGCATTCAAGTCTTTACAGAATATGCGAAACCTGTGGGTTCTGTCGTAGTAATGCCGGATGGCAAATATTTTGCCTCTGCATCTTGGGAGGGGACGGTTAAAATTTTTGATTTGGAAAGCTACGCCTTGGTTTCTACTTTACAACATGAATCGAGCGTATATGCCATTTGTCTTTTAGGGAGCAATAGAATTGTTGCTGGCGATTTATTCGCAAATATTATAATATGGACTATTTAATTTTTTTACTTCTTTTTTTTAAAAACTATATTAAAAATCGTGTTGAATTAAAAAAAGGATAGGGCGGTTTATTCTTCTTCGCCAGAGACGCGTTTTTGATAGCCCTTTTTACCTACTGGACAGACAGCCAAGCAGATATTACATTGCGGAAAATCGCCCAAGCGATCGCGCCATGACTCGAAAATTCGAATCTGCGGGTATTTCTCCTCGTATTTGGAGATTAAAATATTAGCATTAGGTTTAGCTTCAATCCAATCGAGGGGGGGTTCTTCCACTTTGGTTAATCTTGACCAGCCTTGTGAGGACCAGAGGCACCTATTAAGATTATAATTGTAAGGTGGGTAATTATCAGAAGCGAGCGCACGGGTAGGGCATGCTTCAATGCATTTTTCGCATTTAGTGCAAACTTTTTCTGCATAAATTGGGCCATCGGGTTTTAGGGGTGCATCTGTCAGAACTGCACCTAGTTGAATGCGAGGACCCCATTGAGGCGTTAAAAGGAGATTGCTTAATCCAATATCACCTAGACCCGCGAGTTGGGCAACATATCTTAGAGATAGGATTCCAGTCCAAATATTGCGAGTTTCTTCCCGAGGAATATCTGGGGCAATAATAGTAGCATCATACCCAAGTTTTTCAAGTGAGCTCGTAATCTTTAAGGCAATCCGGAGGAGTTCATCGTTCATAGCTTGCTGAACCTTCACGTAATTTGCCTGGATGAGGTCATCTTCAAGCTTGCTATCCACCGCACTGTCAGGGTATTTGAGGGCAAGGACGACGATGGCTTTAGCATCGGACACGATATCATTGGGGTTGGCATGACCTTGGGCAGATCCCATGGCTTTTTCGGCACTTGCAATGCCCACGAGATCAGCCCCTAATTTCAGGGCAGTTTTTTTAATTTCTTCAGTTAGTTCTTCATCATAATCACTCACAAATATCACTCCTACTCAAACTCAAGATCTATTATCATGTGAGAGGTTGGAACACTTATTTTTAATTTTCTATTTGAAGTTTTATGAAAGTGAAATAAAAAAAGTGTATTGGAAAGAAATGAAAGATGGGCTCTATTTTTCGTAAACGGAATAGCCATTTTCAGAGCCAATGGAAAAGAGTTTTAATTTCTTGTTTTGCGGCGTAACGATATCCAGTTCTTGCACGGGGAATATATAAATAGGATACTTCGCTTTTTCAATATCGCCCTCGTGCAGCCGTCCGAAGTCTTTCTTGGCAGCTTGCATCATCTTTTTAGCATTTGAATCGAGGGTATAACCTAATTGCGCTGTCACGTCCTGTTCATTCAATTTTTTGAGATCCCGAATCTGAATACCTTCCACTTCATCGATTACATTTGATAAACGGTAGCCCATTTCCTTTTCCACATCAGCTCTGAAATAAAGATGAGGGACAATGGCACCTGTCTGTTTAAAAGGCACATAACCTAAAGAATATTCGTAGAAATGTCCGAAGCCATGGCATTTATCGCACCGATAACGGGCATTCGCTTTGCAATCTGGGCACGGAATCTGACCGGTTGCACCGCAGGTTTTACAATCAAGCTTTGCGCTCCCGAAACAGGTCGGGCAATTATAGCTTACCTTTTCCTTGGTCTTTTCTTTACCATCTTTCAGAACATTCACCATGATGTATTTCGATCCTACACCATCGCAATCTTTGCATTTCACGGAAGCGTGCCCCTTACATGCAGGACAAGTAATGAGGCGCTCACCTTTGCATTTTTTACAAGGAATATAGCCAAACCCTTTGCATCTATCGCATTTAGTGGGCTGAATGCTCTCATAGAGTGGGACCTTCGATTTATCTTTCCAGGTATCGCTGTCCATTTCTTTTGTGAATTCATAGAATTGTATCTTAGAGATTCCTTTAATATCGGTATTTTTCCCTTCTTCAGCAACCGTGGAAACCCCCTGTTTCTTTTCCGATTGAAAATAGAATGCAGTAAATTTCTGGACATTTTTCACAGATTCCGCGGCAGAAATATTACTTTTTTGAAAGGGTACATTTTTCACTTTGAATATCTTCTCTAAGCTTTTTGCGGGCGTTTTATCAATCCATTTGGCAAATACATCATCGACATTCGGAGATTTTATTGGAATTTAATTCACCATCCATAATTTAAAAAATTCTTAAAAATACATAAAGAAGATTTGAAATTAACTGATCTAGGTAAAATGACATATAAATTATTTTTTTAAACAACCGTATATTTGGGCAAATGAGAGAAAAGTGATGAAAGTGAATCCGGAGAATAAATTAATGATTACGGTAACCACGGCAAATTCTTGGATTTATCCAGAGGTGCAAAATTGGCCCCGCACCGTGGAGGAATTAGTTGAAGAGATAGTAAAAGCTTACGAAACAGGAGCATCTATAGCCCATGTGCATCTGATTCAGGGCTATGAAACTGAAATTGTGAGTCGTATCCGGGAGCAATGCGATATTATTATTCAGGCAGGTATGTCCAGCGAGCCCATCGAAGATCGGCAGCCCATATTTGATGCAAGCCCAGATATGGTCTCTGTTATCTTAAATCATCACGATGAATCTTTCACCAATCTCCAGCTCTATCGCCTTCATCCAAGAGACGAATTGGAGCAATATTGCAAAAAATGTGCTGAATACAATATTAAACCCGAATGGGAAGTGTGGAATACTGGGTCTCTTTGGAATTTACGCTATTTAATCGATAAAAAATTGCTTAAGCCTCCATATTTTTTATCAACATTTTTTAATTGGCCTGGAGGAGCATGGTCGCCCCCAGATCCGGATGAATTTTTCCTGCGGCGGAAGTATTATCCTCCAGGGAGTCTCTATACCGTTAGTTGCATGGGTCCTGAACAGACTACTATCGTAACGCTGGCAATTTTGTATGCGGGGCATATCCGTGTAGGCACCGAAGACTATCCTTTCATAGCGAAGGGAGTTCCCGCAACGAATAATGCGGAGATCGTGAGGCGGTGGGTAGGAATCAGCAAGGAATTAGGGCGAGAGGTTGCGGACCCCTCAGAAGCCCGGAAAATCATTAAACTTTAGCAGGGGTTTCTAAATGAAATTGGAAGGGAAGGTTGCAATAATTACCGGCGCAGGAGCGGGGATCGGGAAAGCGACGGCATTGCTATTTGCGCGTGAGGGCGCGAAAATATGTGTGAATTCTCAATCTAATTCGGCTGCAGAAACTGCGCAGCTCATAAAAGAGAACCAGGGCGAGGCTATATTCGTGCAAGGGGATGTGGCAGACCCTGAGACTGCCGAAAAGATGGTGATTGAAACGATTCAAGCCTTTGAAAAATTAGATATTCTATTTAACAATGCAGGAATTGTGATTCCGGGCAGGATCGATAATATGACAATTGCAGATTGGGACCGCACGTTTGAAGTGAATGTGCGGGGCGTTTTTTTGGTAACCAAGGCATGTTTGCCGG
>Ga0315310_10000464_pt1 | contig 25869 bp, 23 predicted proteins | sample TDP5_MG_FD_203630 | JGI IMG/M metagenome (GOLD analysis project Ga0315310, IMG submission 203630) | Freshwater sediment microbial communities from Lake Towuti, South Sulawesi, Indonesia - TDP5 | ecosystem: Environmental > Aquatic > Freshwater > Lake > Sediment | place: Indonesia: South Sulawesi...
AATTTTTGAACAAGAGAAGACCAAAAATTAGTTCGAAGTATTTGGTTCGGAGTTCGGAGATAGGATATAGAAACGACGAACTCAAAACTCTGAACTCATAACTTTTTGGGTGAGTGATGCGCGTAGCCATGTATTATAACAACAGGGATGTGAGATTGGAGGAAATTCCGACTCCGAGGATAGGGTCTGGCGAATTATTGGTGAAGGTGTTGGCCAGCGGCATCTGTGGCAGTGATGTGATGGAGTGGTATCGAATGAAGAAGGCCCCTCGTGTGCTCGGCCACGAGATTGCAGGAGAGATTGTCGAGGTTGGAGGAGGTGTTGACCGTTATAAGGTTGGAGATCGGGTTTTTGTCTCTCATCACGTCCCATGCAACACCTGCCATTACTGTCTAAATGGTTATCATACGGTCTGTGACACCTTGCGGAGCACCAATTTCGATCCCGGAGGCTTTGCTGAATTTATTCGCGTACCAAGAATCAATGTCGATCGAGGTATCTTTGTCTTGCCAGATGAGGTCTCTTTTGAAGAAGGCGTGTTCATTGAGCCATTGGCCTGCGTCCTGCGGGGGCAGAGATTGGCAAGGCTGATGCCTGGCCAGACCGTTTTCGTGATTGGAAGTGGGATTTCCGGAGTTCTTCATATTGCGCTCGCACGCTTCTCAGGAGCCGGCCGTATCATTGCATCGGATATCAACGAGTATCGTCTTAATGCAGCAAGACAATTTGGGGCGGACGAAACAATCTATGCGAAAGAAGTCAACCCTAGGAAGATGCGTGAGATCAATAAAGGTCGGCTCGTTGATCTCTCCATCGTCTGTTCAGCAACGATTTCTGCTCACACCCAGGCGTTGCAATCTGTCGATCGAGGAGGAACCGTTCTGTGTTTTGCCCCCCTTGAACCTGGCCTCAATTTTCTTTTTTCATTTTTCGATTTTTGGAATAACGGGATCACTCTCCTGCCAACTTATGGAGGAAGTCCCTCGGACATCGTCACTGCGATTGAATTGATTCGCTCTCGGCGCATGCTCCTGCAAGAGATGATTACACACCGACTCCCTCTGGCAGAGACTGGCCTTGGTTTTAAGTTGGTCGCTGAGGCCAAGGAGTCGATTAAGGTGATCATCGAACCCCACCGATAGAGTCCACCTGGAGTCAATTTTGGAATTATTAAGAAACGAAGTCAAAATAAAGGGTAAGGGGTCAGGTCTTTAATGTTGATATTTTGCTTTTCCCTCGTTGATCAACCTGCTAACAGTTGAATAATGAAGTCCTAAATGATTCGCTACCTCTCTCCCACTATACCCGCACCTCGTAATTGCATATGCAATGCCCGCGTCTCGCTTTTGTTTTCCCCCTTCCGCATCCTTAAAAATCTCTCCAAGACTCGGCCGAATCACGTACCTTTGACCCTTTGGTATCTCTATTACCTCTTCGTATCCTCTTACGAAATCTGTCAACCTGTTCACAAAATCCCTCTCCCCAAGGATACTCTGGCCCCTGACATGCTCCCAAATCCTGCGCCCTCCTATCCCGTCCTTCACAAATGCTCTATACCTCTTCCCTGCTACTCTTTTCTTTGACCCAAACTGACCCAAAACCCAGTCTGTAGTAAGACAAGGATGGGCTCTCTCCATCCCCGCCGTAGCTCGATAGCTGCTCCATCTCCATCGCTCAGGGATCTCAACTACTTTAGCCCGCACAGGGTTCAACACCACATATCGACAGACCTCAAGCAAATGACTCTCTTTCTGTACAAGAATGGCTTTGTATCTTCCTTGAAAAACATGCCCAACGCTCCCATGACGTCTATTAAAACGCATGGTATACACACCATTTAACTGTCGCATTCCTTTTGAAAGATTCCCATCTGGTGTTTCGATAACCAGATGATAATGATTGTTCATAAGACAATAAGCATGGCAGAACCAGTGATACCGATCATTCACCTCCCCCAAGATATTGAGCAACATTCCCCGATCTTTATTGTCCCTGAAAATAGACTTCCTCGCATTCCCTCTGGAGGTGACATGATAGACAGCCTCAGCATATTCAATCCTCAACGGTCTCGACATACAATGCTTTTACACCATTCCACATCAAATGTCAATATTAAAGACCTGACCCCAAACGCAAACGATTCGAGGAGCGAACGAGCTAAAGCCCAGAAGCCATAATCAAGGAGCTTCGGTTGAGTCCCCTTTTTCTTTTTCGAGCAGTTGGTAAATCTCTCTTGTCAATTTTAGCTGTTCTTCTTCGTCTAAGCTCTGTCCGCTTTCTAACATGCTAATGAATTTATCAATTTCAGCATTTCCATTTCTGAGGTGGCCTATTATTTTATTTTGATCATTGATCTCTAAATCAAACTCTTCTAAATCTAAACTTAAGTCGAATCTCCTACTTAGGAAAGTGAGGACGACCTTTATGGCCCAGGGATCTTCTCTTGCGGCCAAGTAGAATGGTATCTCCGGCCACAGACTCACTCCAGGAAGGCCTCTTCTCCTCGCAACCCACAAAAGGTAACTGCTGATCGCTGGGGGGCCTTCCCAGGTCATGGGGTCGAGTCCATAACCTCGAAGTTCCTCCCTGAATTCTGATTGATTGAAAACGGTTAATATCCTTCGAGGATTGCTATGAGCAACCAAAGAGACAGCTCCGCTGACGGTATAGAGCTCCTGAACTCCACAGTGGTGTTGAGCGAAATCCAAAACTGCGTTTAGGAATTTGTAGTGTTCAAAGATCGGTTCATCACTTCGAAAGATTAGGAGATTATTCTTTTCACAGGCCCAGAACTTACTTTCCTGGGATTGGACTAAATCGTTCTTAAATCTCACACCTCCAAGAGGAAAAAAGCCCGCAGATTTGACCTCAGCAACTTCTTGGCCTCCCAATTTTTCCCTCAAAAAGTCGATCACCCTCGCCCCCAATTTCCCAATATCCTGGGTTTGCCAGCTCACGATCAGAGACGGACTTTGCACCTGAGGGATCCTATAAATCTCAAGTGGGTCTCTCTCCACCGTCTTCTCCTCCCTTTTTCAGATGTTCGTCAATGTATATCTGAGCCTGGATGGTGACCGGTCCCGATTCGGGTTGGGCAATCGATCTTCTTTGATCATACTCTTCTTTCATTTCCTGGGGAAATTTTGAATAAATGCCTTCAATCACCTCTTCGATCTTTTCTCCCATCTTGTCCAGGAAACTGAGATCCATACGAATCCCTACGATCTCAGCAAAGACCTCAAGGACTGATTTAGAGGCTTTAGGGTAAGGGAAAGAGGCCACAGAGAGCCAGTCGGGGATTTCGCCCATGAGACAGATGCTTTCGAGCCCCCTCTTTTTAGCGACGGCTAACAGAAGCCCGTTCAAACCAGTGATTGTGCCTTCGCCTTCTCTTCGCCCTCCTAACTCACTCATCAAAATCGTATTCTGATATTTCTTTACTTCTTTGACGAGTCCCTCAGAGCTCATGACTGCGCAAACCCTTGGTTTCATCTGGTGATGGCTCAACGAAACACAAGCTCCAGAGGTATAGACCCTCCGACAGCCAAATTTTAGTCCCACATCGACGACAAGGTTCGCCATCTGATAGGCCTTTTCTCCACTGGCATACATTCTTCCTCCCTCAGACGGCTGCTCCTCTCCAATGAAGAATATCAAATCTTTCCCCCCAACTCTTTGGTAATGAAACTTACTGCTCGGAAACTCCAAATCTTCTAACAAGCCATCTTTAATTGAAACCTTTCTTGGATAGAAGAAGCCCCAACTTTCTATCTCTCCAAGTTCCTCTGCTCTCAGACTCTCTTTGAGCGTATTCACCGCAATGATACCGATATTGCCAATCCCTGGCCAGCCAACGAACATGATTGGTTCTTCAAGCTTTGGCTCTTTATAAAGTTTGACTCCCATCTCTTTACCCCGTTAGAGAGCCCCGCTGCTTGCCCCGTTAGAAGACCAAAGACCTTCTAACGGGGTTTACCTCTGCTTTTTATAAATACCCTTGCTTCTTCAGGTTGACCATCAAGATGGAGATGGCCGCAGGTGTGACTCCGGAAATCCTTGACGCTTGGCCGAGGGACAGGGGCCTGATTTTGACCAATTTCTCCATGACCTCTTTCGAGAGACCGATCACAGCACTGAAATCGAAATCCTTCGGGAATCTCACTTCCTCTAATTTTTTAAACCGTTCGATCTGTTCCATCTGTCTCTTGATATAGCCGTCATACTTCACCTGAATCTCCACCTGTTCCCAAACCTCTTTTGGAAGTCCTTCCAGATCCCCATCAAACGCAAGGAGATGCTCAAAATGAATTTCTGGCCTCTTCAATATTTCTTGAAGGGAGGACTCTTTCTTCAGGGGTGCGCTTCCCCATCGATGAAGAATATCATTATTTTCCCTTGTCGGATTAACTTTTGTATTGGAGATCTTAAAGAGAGTTTTCTCAACCGAACTCTTTTTCTCAAAGAAGATTCGATAATCCTCTTTCTTCACCAATCCTATTCGATAACCCATTTCTCGCAATCTCAGGTCAGCGTTATCTTCGCGCAAATGGAGACGATATTCTGCGCGCGAAGTGAACATTCGATAAGGTTCAGATGTCCCTTTTGTGATGAGGTCATCGATCAACACGCTGATATACGCATCGGACCGTTGTAAGATCAAAGGCTCCTCACCCTGAACATAGAGGGAAGCATTGATCCCTGCAATCAAGCCCTGTGCTGCTGCCTCTTCGTAGCCAGATGTCCCATTAATCTGTCCAGCATGGAAGAGGCCCCTCATCTTCTTCGTCTCAAGAGAGGATTTAAGCTCAGTGGGATCAACAAAGTCGTACTCGATCGCATAGCCCGGTCGAACGATCTCCACTTCCTCCAGCCCCTGTATCGATCTGAGCATCCGGATTTGGATATCCAATGGAAGACTGGTCGAGACCCCGTTCGGGTAGACCTCCGCTGTGCTTTTGCCATCAGGTTCTAAGAAGATCTGATGTCTCTTTTTATCTGCAAAACGGACGACTTTATCTTCGATGGAGGGGCAATATCTCGGTCCGATCCCTTTAATGATCCCGCAGTAAAGGGGCGATCGGTCGAGGCCACCCTTGATGATTTCATGGGTCGTGGAATTGGTATAAGTGATATGGCAAGGGACTTGCTCAATTTCGATTTTTTTTGTGGAGAAGGAGAAAGGGATGGGTCGCTCATCCCCATATTGTGGAACGAGTTTCGAGAAATCGATAGTATGACCGTCGAGTCTCGGCGTCGTTCCGGTCTTTAGCCTCCCCATCCGAAAACCCAATTTCTTAAGCGATTGCGATAGTCCGACGGAAGGTGGATCACCCATTCGGCCTGATGGAAAATGAGTCAGACCGATATGGACGAGACCGTTTAGAAAGGTCCCTGGTGCAAGAACCAACGCCTTGGCCTGAATCGTTTCGTTCAGATGTGTCTTGACACCGATGATCTTATCCCCGTCTATTAGAATTTCTTCCACTGTTGCCTGTCTGATGATGAGATTTTCCTGATCCTCAACGGTCCTTTTCATTCGCAATCGATACGCCTGACGATCCACCTGAGCCCTTGAGGAGCGAACCGCTGGTCCTTTTCCAGTATTGAGTTGGCGGAACTGAATTCCTGTCTCGTCCGTGGCCTTGGCCATCTCTCCACCGAGCGCGTCGATCTCCTTCACGAGATGGCCCTTGGCCAAACCACCGATTGCAGGGTTGCAGGACATGTAACCGACTTGATCAGCATTTTGAGTGATCAGGAGAGTAGAATGCCCCATGCGAGCGCAGACCAAGGAGGCTTCAATCCCCGCATGACCACCGCCCACAACAATCACATCGAGATCTTTCATAACAATGTTATCGAGGGTTCGAGGATTCAAGGGTTCACGGGGTCAAGTTTCAAATATTTTGGTTTTTCACTTGACCCCTTGGCCACTCGACCGCTTGTACCCTTTACAGGCTTTCACACAGACACCACAGACATGATGGCTGAAATGAAGGGTTTTCGAAAAAGCCTTCAATTGTTCATAACACCGAAGGTGGTTAAACTCTTCTTGTCTCTCTGCAATTGCTCCGGCTGGACAGACCGAGACGCAAGCCCGGCAGGAGCCACAGTCCCTCAGAGAAGGTGAGTCGACGGCAAGCGAAAGATCGGTGAGAATTGTGACCAGTCGAACCCGCGATCCAAATGTTTCATTCACAAGGAGGTTGTTTCGTCCGATCCATCCCAACCCTGCGGCTCTGGCCACGTGCTTATGGGAGAGATGACCTCTTTGAGTCTTCCAATCCAGGATTTGAGAAGCAGGAATGGGGATCGCCTGAGATCCAAGGTCCTGGATCGCCGAGGTGAGGATCAGTCCGATCGTATCCAGAAGGATATTGACCCTCTGATAGTGATGAAAATAGAGGGGCGTGGGCTGGTTTTCAATCCCCTCCAGAATCGCATTAGAGAGGTGGCACCCCACGGAGATGCCAAAGGGAAGTTGTTCGGTCAACGAAGAAGGCAGAAGCATATGATCCTTGTTTAAAGAGCGAAGATCTGCAATCCCAAACAAGGAGACTCCCCATTGATGGCAGAGGCCTTTCATTTTTTCACTATTCTGGCGTTTTAACATGCTTTTATTGTTACCCTTTAATGGATTTATTGCAAGATGGGAATGTGGGCCGAACTCAGAACTCCAAATTGCGCATTCCACAATTTGGCTAACGGGCTTTGATCTTCAAATCTTTCATCTTTTTTCGAAGCGTATTCCGATTGATGCCTAAGAGTTGGGCAGCGGCAATCTGAACATAGTCAACCCTTTTCAGGGCTGATTTGATCAGTATCTTTTCCACCAAAGCAATGATGTCGTCAAGGAGGCGCATTTTGGCCTTTGACTCTACGTAAGGATCGATCTTATTCAGCGCCTCGGCCAGCCTCTCCTCCAAGATCTCGTCCAATAAAGGAGATCTTGGCTTTGGTTTGCCAGTCTTCTGAAGAGGCTCCTCCTTCTTCACGTGATAGTTCTTAATGACTGGCGAGAGGATCGCCGAAAGAATGGAAAGGAATTGGAAATCCTCGTTCAATTCGTCTCGGGGGCCGTAAAGGCAATCGATATTGATCACACCGATCGCTTCATTTTCTGTAACGAGAGGAATACAGAGTAAAGGGGAGCGGATGTTTTCGATGCGTTTCGTCCCTTTCATGATCTCTGCATAGAGGGGTTCCTGGCTCAAATTCTGGATGGGCATCGGTTGTCGGGATTCGAGGACTTTACCAATCGTTCCCTTTCGACCACTGCAACCCAGAGGGTGAACTTCCTTTTCCATGCCATAGAGGGCCTCAACGGAGAGGCAGTCATTTTGAGAGTCTTGAAGCACAAGAGCAGAATAACTGATCGGAAAATGGTCGGAGAGGATGGCCATCACAGCAAGAAAATAATCTTGAAGCTGATTGGACTGGGGGAGTAAAGCGATCTCGTAAAGACTCCTGAGTTCCGGGTTCGATCGTGGATTGACAAAGAATATGGAGGACATATCAAACTCCTATCCATTTGGAATTCTAACGAGGCGATGCTGTTTGAAGTTTGAGGAACATGGGAGAATACTTATGGTTCACTATGCCTGCCTATGCAAAGAAGAGGCAGGGTCGTAACATGCGTCTCATCTTATATAAATTGAATTCCAATTTCAAGAGAATTTTAAATAATGTCGACCCTCCCACCCAAATCCCGATTTAGAAACCGAAACCCTTTTCCCATCCGGTCATTGCGAGCACCTGCAAGGTGCGTGGCAATCTCATTGAAAAGGGCGAGATTGCTTCGGTTCCCTCGCAATGACAATTTCTAAATCGGAATTTGGATTCCCACTTTCCCCTTGAAGTCCTTTCCTGAATTCATTAAAATGCACTCCGTATGGCCGAAGTGACAGAACCGGAACGGCCTCGTGTTGTCATCCTACTCGGTCCGACAGGAGTGGGAAAGTCGAAACTGGTCATCGAATTGGCGGAGGAACTGGGAGGTGAAATTGTCAGTGCCGATTCCATGCAAGTCTATCGCTATATGGATATCGGAACTGCCAAGCCAACCCGCGAGGAGCAAAAAAGAGTCCGACACCACCTGATCGATTTGGTGAGTCCTGACCAACCTTTTCACGCCGGCCTTTATCGAACGCTGGCTCGCCGGACCATTGATCAGTTACACAAGGATGAAAAACCGATTTGGGGGGTCGGCGGAACAGGGCTCTATATCAAAGTCCTTACCCAGGGGCTCTTCAGCCATCCAAAAATCGATCCGGTGGTGAGGAGAAGGTTGAAGGAGGAAGCAGAGGAAAAAGGAGGGAATGCTCTTTATCAGCGTTTGAAGAGGGTCGATCCGAAGACTGCCTCCCTCGTCCATGCTGGGGATCTCTTTCGAACGATACGGGCCTTGGAGGTCTTCGATTCAACTGGAATCCCGATCTCTTTTTTTCGGGAACAACATCGTTTTGGGGAGAAACCCTATGTTACTTTGAAGATCGGTTTAGAGAGAGACCGGCAGATACTCTACCGTCGGATCGAACAAAGGGTCGATCAGATGATCGAGAGGGGGTTCCTCGAAGAGGTGAAAGGCCTAATCGAGATGGGCTATGGCCCTGAATTGAAACCGATGCAGGCATTGGGTTATAAACGGATGGTCCAATTCCTCTCGAAACAGATCGAATGGACAGAGGCCGTGAGACTGATTAAGAGGGATACTCGTCATTATGCGAAGCGACAGTGGACGTGGTTTAAGGCCGATCCAGAGGTCCGCTGGCGGGACGTATCGATCGAGCGGAAGACGATACTCCTGGAGATTGAATCTTTTTTAAGGGGAGGAGGCTAAACCCCGTTAGGAATAAGTCTCCATGAGCGGATGCCGCTACCTCTCGGAGGGAGTTGATTTCTGACGGGGTTCACTAAAATTTCTAACGGGGTAAATGGCCATGACGAAGACTCAGATCAATATCCAGGATCAGTTTCTCAATCGGATTCGAAGAGATCGAACCCATGTGGTTGTCGAATTGACCACTGGACGTAAAATTGAAGGGATCATTCAGGGCTTTGATAATTTCTGCGTCATTCTCCGAGGCGATGCGGACCACTTAGTCTATAAACATGCCATCTCCTCCATCTCCCCTGGTGTGAAATTAGAACTCTTCGAGACGAAATAGGGTCAGACCATGGATGATTTTGAGATCAAACCGATAGTGGAAAGCCTCATCTTCATTTCGGAGTCTCCTGTACGACTCGAGACACTCATAGAGGTCCTACCCGGATCGAATCAAGAAGCTATCTTTGAGGCAATCGATCAGATTAAGAGAGAGTATGAGGAGGAGTCCAAAGGACTGGAGCTGGTAGAGGTGGCGGGTGGGTATCAGTTTCGAACAAAGGCAAAGTGGGCCGAATGGGTTCAGCGTTTAAAAAAGGCCAAACCTGTCAAATTGAGCCGGTCTGCCTTAGAGACCTTGGCCATCGTCGCCTATCGCCAACCGATCATCCGACCTGCGATTGAGCAGATCCGTGGAGTGGATTCCGGTTGGGTTCTTCGGACCCTCTTGGAGAAGGGTTTGATCAAGATCATGGGGAGAAAAGATATGCCAGGACGCCCGATCGTTTATGGAACGACCAAGTCGTTTCTTGAGCTCTTTGGTCTCAACACCCTCTCCGACCTTCCGACACCCAGAGAAGTCGAGCCTCCTCCTATGCCTGAGGAGATGCCCCCCGTTAACCGCAAAGGGTGTTCAGTCGATGAGATGGAGGAATGATTGGCCCTGGAACGGATCCAGAGGATTTTGGCCAAGGCAGGAATCGCCTCCAGAAGAGAGGCAGAAAGGATGGTGATTGAGGGCAGGGTAACGGTCAATGGTAAGATCGTCGACACATTGGGTTTCAAAGCTGATCTCTTCAAAGATCATATCAAGGTCGATGGAAAGAGGCTTTCCCGTTTCGAACCGAAGGTCACGCTTCTTCTCCATAAACCCAGAGGATACCTTTCCACGGTCGAAGATCCACAGGGGAGGCCGACAATCATGGATCTCCTCAATAAGATCAAATATCGGGTCTATCCAGTGGGCCGTCTCGATTTTGATGCGGAGGGACTCCTCCTTCTGACGAATGACGGTGACCTCGCGCATTTTCTTTCCCATCCAAGGTTTTCAATCCCAAGGATCTATTTGGCCAAAGTGGCAGGAGTCCCGGATGAGAAAAAAATGACGCAGCTCAAGAGGGGGATCATGCTTGAGGATGGAAGGGCGAGAGTGGTTTCCTCCTTGATCCTCCGGCGAGGAGAGAAAAATAGCTGGGTTCGGGTTGTGGTCACTGAGGGGAGAAACCGACTCGTGAAGAGGCTCTTTTCAGCGATCGGCCACCCCGTTCTGAAATTGAAACGGATTGAATTCGGATTCCTCAGACTGGGAAATCTTCAAGCCGGTCAATACCGTTATCTTACGCCGGAGGAGATTACTAAGCTCAAAGCTGAAAGCTCAAAGCGCAAAGAAACATTTCAAAATATATGAAACTCAATGACCCAATAACTCAATGACTTTTTCCTGGTCTTGAAATGATCACCGGCGTTGAGATCAAACGTAAGATTGTCCACCTGACCACGCTTGTCATTCCTCTCGGATATGGCCTCACCTCCGAAAAGATCGTTCTCATCTTCCTCGTTCCGTTTTTTCTGCTCTATCTATCTGTCGATCTTCTTCGCCACTTTCACTCTGGTTTGGCTTCCATTTTTCAGAGACATTTCTTTGGAAGGGTTCTGAGAGAAGAAGAGAGAGGGGGCCTGATGGGCTCCACCTATTTTCTCTTCTCCTCGATCCTGACCATTCTCCTCTTCCCAAAATCGATTGCGATTGCCAGCCTGCTCATCCTGATCCTCTCCGATACGGCTGGAGCCCTTGTAGGAAAGTGGATTGGAAGGGTTCGGATCTTTGGTAAAACCCTTGAGGGGAGCATGGCTTTCTTCTTAACCTCCCTTTTAATCGTCTGGGTCTACCCTCAGTTGGATCGGTTTTCAGGAAGCGGAGCGGCATTAGGAGCCACACTGATCGAGATCCTTCCGATCAGAGTGGACGATAACCTTACCATTCCCCTTGTCGCAGGGGCCATCATGCTTTTCGGCGGGAGATAAGGGAGGGGAATTTCCTCACGACCTCGATCATCCTTATTGCCTCTTTTTCTGAAGAGACCTCTGCAATTGCCAAATGAATTTTTAATTCGTCAAAGAGGAAGGAGAAAGCCTCTTCGGATTTCCTCACAAGTTTTCCATCGGCTAAAGGATTGAGGCTGATGACAGGCCTGTCAAACTTTTTGATCAAATCGCAGGCATGGGTCAGATCGAAGAAACTCCATCTCTTGTTGATAGGGATGGCGTAAGCTGCGACATCGAGTGGTTTTGCCTTTGGAAGGACAAAAGTCGCCCATTGACCCGAGAAGATGGGGATGAACCCCTTTTCTCTGACCCTTTGGACCATCTCTTTGAGAAGGTCCATTCGGCCGAGGGCCAAAAGCCAATCCCCATATCCTTCACCTAAAAGAAGGAATGGAGAGTCTTCGGGATTGAAAAGGGCAAGGGCCTTATCAAACCGGAAAGGGTCGAAGCTCATCCGGTCAATCTCCTTTTGTGTGAAAACCTCTGAAGAAAAGGGGATTCGGTATGAATTCCGAATTGCTTGAGGGAGGAGGAGATTCTTCTTGATCGTCGATAAGATCTTCGGTTCGAATTGACGAAGGGGCTTTCCCAGAAAGGAGACCCCCTTCTCGGCTTCTATATGACAGATGCCTATGAGGGTTTCATCGTTAGTCAAACGCCTCAACTCTCTGAAAGATTCAAGGTGCGTCAATGAGGGAAGATCGAAACATCCGATACCTATTCCGTAAATCGTTCTCATAGAGGAGGTGAGTTCTTGGTGGTCGAGAGGAGTGAAGGGCCGGAGGGAAAAGATAACCCTGGGAATTTTTTTGCCCTCTAACGTGGCCGTCGGAATTCGAATCATGGGAACCATTCTATTATTTTCTCTGTCTATTTTCAATTTGAAATCATTTCCTCTTCAGTCAGTTCCTACGGCCATTCTCCCTCTTCGTTCAGGAGAGAGGAGGCCCTGAACCATGTAAGGTTCAGGACAGTCATGCACCCTACGTGGTGCGTGGGGTGAGGTTGAGTTAAGAATGTATTATTAACAATTCAGTCCAAAAGGAATGGTCGAATGGAGAAGGGAGCTAAGGATCGAGGGAGTTATCTACTGCTGTTGAATCTCAGGCGGAGGAAGACGATCAGGGTAAGGGAATTGGGTGTCATTTCTTTCAGGAAAGGCTTTTATATCTATGTAGGATCAGCCATGGCCAACTTGTCGAAGAGAATGGAGAGGCACCGACGCATAAGAAAAAAACACCACTGGCATATCGATGAACTGAGAGCTGTGTCTGAATTCCATGCTGTCCTAGCGATCCGGTCCTCAACTCGCCTCGAATGTGAAATTGCTAAAGTCTTATCAAAAATCGCTGAATGGAGCATCCGTGGCTTTGGATCTTCTGATTGCTCCTGCGAAACTCATCTCTTTGCAATGAAGAACGATCCCCTCCAATCGGAGGATTTCCAAAAGATGCTTCAATATTTCGCTCGGTTAGGGGGGTTAGGGTTAGGGGTCAGCCCTTGACATGGGACAGATTGAAGAGGGGATTGAAAAGAATATTTTGCCCGCATCGGCAGATAACATGATAAAATAAGAAACACAGGGATCAAGGATTGGGGCTTGGCCTTGACGCAGGAGGGGAGTAGCCATGAAGCGCTTTTTTGCCTATGTGGTTTTCTGTCTTCTTTTCTTGAGTTTTATTTCGCAGAGTTTGGCTCAGCAGCAGAGTTCGCAGCAGGCACAGCCGCTGAAGCAGGAACTCTCGCTCATCTCCATTCAGAATGTCAGGGGAAACATCTATCAGGTTAAAAGCGGGATGGGCGCCAACACCGGATTTTTTATCGGTGAAAAGGAGGTTCTGGCCATTGATGCTAAGATGACCGAAGATACAGCCAAGCAGATGATTGCGGAAATCAAGAAGTTGACTCCTCATCCTGTCAGTTACATCGCTCTCACCCACAGCGACGGAGACCATGTCAACGGTCTGGTGGGTTTCCCGCAGGGGATAAGCATCATTTCCCATGAGAAGACTCGTGTTCATATGTCCAAGGCCTTTCAATCGGCCCGGGAACGTGCCTACCTTCCGACCATCACTTTCTCCGATAGGCTCGGCCTCTATCTTGGCGGTATCGAGAGAGGAACGCCTATCGATCTTCTTTATTTCGGGTCGGCGCACACGGACGGTGATGCCATTGTCTATTTTCCCGACGAAAAGGTAGCTTTTATCGGTGACCTCATCTTTATCGGCCGAGATATGCTTATCCATCGCCACAAAAACGGAAGCTCCTTCGGTTTGGTTAAGGTGTTGAAGGCCATCCTGAACCTGGATGCTGAGATATTTGTCCACGGCCATGGCGACTTGGCAACAAAGAAAGATATCCAGAACCTGATTCAAAGCGTCGAAGAAAAGCAGATCAGAATTCAGGCCTTGGTGAAAGAAGGAAAACCCCTCGAGCAAGTCAAAAGGATCTTTAATGTCGAAGACCGAGGCATGCGCTGGATGAGCCTCGTTGAAGTCATCTATCTTGAGCTGACCGAGAAAAAATGACCCGGAAAGAGTGTTCGGCAACATAATCTCAGAAGATTCTATACGCGGCTCCGAAGATATCAGGATGTAAGCATTTCGTTCCACGCCGCTCGGCAAGCCTACGGCTCCGGTGCTCGGCTCGCTTCGGCACATGTTTGCTGACGTTCGAAGGTCGCCTACAGGCGAACGTTACCTGCTCCGTTCAGAAGATTTTCACAAATTACCCTCCTACGCAGAAACCCATGATCTCTTAGACAACAAACTTGGGTTGTGTTTTCTCCATAAATTTAGTAATCTACTTCGACCTTTGTCCCTAAGCGCCTTTAGGCACATAAGATAGCTATTCATTCTTTCACTATAAAAAGGAGAGACCCTATGGCAAACGTCAAGAGTCCTAAGAAAAATTTTTCTAAATCGATCACGATCCCTATTGATAATGTCGCTCAGGCATACCTGGAGCTACTCAGAGATCGAGGGGTAAAGTACTTTTTCGGCAACGCAGGCACAGACTTTGCTCCCCTCATCGATGCTTTTGCACGGTTCCATGCAGAAGGGAAATATTTTCCTAAACCCGTCCTCGTACCCCACGAGTTCGCAGCGGTCAGCATGGCTCATGGCTATTCGATGGTCACCGGAGAACCCCAAGTGGTGATGGTACACGTGAATGTGGGAACTTCAAATGGTTTAACTGGAATCATCAATGCTTCCAGAGCGGGCGTTCCTTTAATCTTCACCGCTGGAAGGACACCGATTACCGAAGGAGAAGTCAAAGGAGGACGAAACATCTTCGTTCACTGGGCGCAGGAATCCTTTGATCAGGCATCCATGTTGCGGGAGTACGTAAAATGGGATTATGAGCTGAGGAACTTTACTCAAGTCGAGAAAGTAGTCGATAGAGCCCTGAACATCGCCATGTCCGAACCCAGAGGGCCGGTCTACCTGAGTTTACCGCGAGAGGTCTTGGCAGAAGAACATCAGGAATTCACTTACACACCCGCAACTGAAAGGTTCTATGCCCAGCCAGGGACGGATCCAGATGCCGTTCGTAAGGCTGCTCGGTTGCTGAGAGATGCAAAGAATCCTTTGGTGATTACTTCCATGGTAGGGAAGAACCCGGCAGCAGTAAGAGAACTGGTAAAGCTATGCGAATCCTTCGCTATTCCGGTTACCATTGCCAGGGGTAATCATTATATGAATTTCCCTACTGAGCACCCAATGCATCTCGGATTCGATTCGTCGAAATTCGTAGGGAATGCGGATGTCATTTTAGTTATTGAGTGCGATGTTCCTTGGTTTCCTATTCAGGTCAAACCCATGCCTGGTGCCAAGGTGATCCAGATGGGGATCGATCCATTTTTCTCACGTTACCCAATCCGCACCTTTCCTGTCGATATCCCTATCTCTTCTGATCTGGAAATCGGACTAAAATCTTTGAGAGAGGCCCTTACTGTCTATCGAAGAAAAAAAGAAAAGGCCATCCAGGAGAGGTTTGACCGATTGGCTGAAGCTCATAAGGCGCAGCGAGCAGGCTGGAAAGCCAGGGCTGAAACGTTGAAGAATATTCGTCCCATTGATATGGAGTGGTTGTCCTATTGTGTGGGTCAAGTAAAGGATAAGGACACGGTTCTCATCAACGAATATGACCTCATGGTGCATCAGGTTCCAATGGATGAACCGGGTTCTTTCTTCGCATCACCCATGTCCAGCGGCCTGGGATGGTGCTTCGGAGCGGCCTTGGGGGTCAAGCTGGCCCGGCCGGAGCGTGTCCCGATCATCTGCATGGGAGATGGAACCTATCATTTCTCCGCTCCAACGGCCTGTCATTTTGTTGCCCAAAACCTTCCTGTGGTGGTGATGATTTTCAACAACCAGTGCTGGGATGCTGTGAAGAGGTCGGTCATTGACCTTCACCCTCAAGGGTGGGCGGTGAAGGAAAATAATTTCGTCCTCTGTGATCTTGAACCATCGCCTGCCTATGAGAAGGTAGTCGAGGCCTTTGGAGGTTATGGAGAAAGGGTAGAAGACCCAGAGGAGATCATCCCAGCACTGAGACGGGCGGTGAGAACGGTGAAGCAAGAAAAGCGTCAGGTCCTGCTTAACGTCATCTGCAAGCATCCTTAGAATTCTGTGGAGCAGGTCGATTCAAGGGACTTGCAGAGATTGCCTATTTTTGCTAAAAGATTTCCATGCCACGAAGAAAGAAGGAATCAAGAGAAGCCTTGAGGTTGGGGATTAGGAATCTGGTTTGCCAAGAGGTCAGATTGTTGCGACTGGAAAGGACCTTTACCCCACATTTAATCAGGGAGGCTGAGTCCCAATCGATACAGGAGGCCAAGAGAGATATTGTCCGATTGGTACAGGCGATCGCTGTAAAGGAGAGAGCTGTTCTGCTGAAGAAGATGATCCGTGAAGTGCTGGATGAAGAGATTAATAGGGCAATTCGATTGAGAAAGACCAGGTGCCTTCGCTGTATCCATATGAGGTATTATGACAGAGAAGGGAGACCCCACGTCCGTCTTCCTATTGATGCCAGACAGACTCAAGTCATCGGATGTGATATCGTTCGAACCTCGATAGAAGCAGAATGCCAGCGATTTAAAGAAACAGCAGGGGCCATTTCCTTGGAAGATTATCTCAGCGAAATGGCCCTTCTCTATGAACTTCGGGAGATGTTCGAACGATTTAAAGAGATCTGGGAAGAATACCTCCTCCCTTAAAAGGTTTATCTCGTCCATCTGGTCTCTTTGGTTTTCTTGGATTCGAACGAGATAAACGAAACAGACAAAATAGACCAGAGAAACAGGCTTTTTTAGGCTAATGCTTCTGCCACCAACTCCGTAATATCTATCACTTTGATCCGGCTTTTTTTCTCCTTTCGAAGTCTTGCTGCAGCGAGTTGCAAATTGGACTTGCAAGCCGGACAGGCCGAGACGACTGTATCTGCACCCACATCCAGGGCCTCTAACATCCGTTGATAGGCGATCTCCCCTGAAAGCTCGGTATTGAATGCCTTCATTCCTCCTCCACCGCCACAGCATTTGGCCAGAAGCCTATTATTCTTAAATTCCACCAGGGTCACTCCTGGAATCTTCGTCAGGAGATTTCTGGGCGGTTCGAAGATGTTGAGGTGGCGGCCCAGATCGCAGGGATCGTGATAGGCCACTTTCATCGGATTTCCATCTTTAAATTGGAGCTTCTTATTCTCTACCAAGCGATCGATATATTCAATCGCATGAACCGCTTCTGTGTTGAAGGAGACATACTTGGGATAGAGATCCTTAAAGGTCTTATAGCAACCTGCACAGGTGGTGAGGATCTGTTTGGGCTTCACTTTTGAGAAGGCCTCCTGATTCTTCTCGGCCACCTCTTTGAACTCTTTTGTTCCCACCAGATAGGAGATATATCCGCAACAGTTCTCGTCCTTTCCGAGAGCGGTGTAGCTGATCCCTGCCTTATCCAGAATCTTCATGATGCTCGGAATGATGTTGATGTCTTGATAGGAGGTGACGCATCCTGAAAAGAGGAGGGCGTCGACAGGACCCTTCTTGGGTTTAAAGGTTGATGGAAAGACGTCGGTCCGCTTCTCCTTCGGCTCACCGAATGGGTTTCCAGTTGCATTCAGATTGTCCATCAATGACTTGTGAATGTCGGGAAGGAATCCAGCCTCCACCAGTCTTCGGCGACCGGCCTCCACAATTTCAGAGACGACCACACCCGCAGGACAGGTGGCCTTACAGTTGAGACAGGTTGTGCAGAGGTAGAATCTGTCCGCTACCTCTTTCGAGGGCTCGAGTACACCCTTCATCATGTAGTAGGCCTGGATCACCCTGCCTCGGGCATTTTCTGACTCCAATTCGGTCCTTGCGTAAACGGTACAACCCGCACGGCAGAAACCACAATTGATACAGGCAAAGATTTCATCGTCAACCGCTTGGCCGAAGCTCCGGATCTTGTCCGGGCTCTCGATGAATTCCTTATAAGTGAAGTAGTCGAAGATATCTTTTGCAGTATCGTCGAGGCCCAATTTGCCGGGGTTTAAGATATTTTTTGGATCGAGGGACTTCTTGATGCTCTTCATCACATCAAGGCTGACCCCAAGTTCGTGGTGGATATAGGGAGCTTTGGCGATACCGATTCCATGTTCTGCTGTCAGAGTCCCTTTATATTTCATTGTCAGATCGATAAAGTCCTGGGCAATTTTTTTGGCTGTCTCCCACTCCTCTTTCTTTCGGCCATCAATAATCAGAACGGCATGGAGATTGCCATCGCCGATATGGCCGAAGACAGGAATGGGAAAGTTATGCTTCTCACGAAGCTTTTGAAGCTCACGGATCATCTCCGGTATTTTGGAGATGCTCACTCCGAAGTCCTCCACGAGAGGGATTAGTTTTGCTCCCCTCCTCACCTTAGAGAGAGAGGGAACAAGACCTTGACGGCCTGCCCACATCTTTAGACGTTTTGCGGGATCGTCGTCCCACTGGTTGCCGAGGCTATTACAGTCCTTCGAGATCTTATCGATCTTCTGTATATTCTCTTTTACTGCCTGCCGATTTCCATCGATCTCGATGAAAAGGATACATCCCACGTTATCTGGAATGTTGAGTCCCATGGCTTTATTGACCACATCGATGGAGAGCCGGTCGAGAATTTCACAGGAGGAGAGAGGGATACCGCCTGTGAGTATACCTTCGGCTGTCTTTCCTGCATCTTCGACTGTGGAAAACCAGAGCTGGGCAAAAGCAATGTATTCAGGCATGGGCAGGATCTTTACTGTGATTTCCGTCATCACGCCAAGAGTCCCTTCTGCCCGGCAGAAGAGGTGGGCAAGATCATAACCTGAAGAAGTTTTAGGAGCGGTTGAGCCTGTTCTCATCACTCTTCCGTCAGCCAGGACGACCTCCATTCCCATGACATAATCTTTTGTCGTACCGTACTTGATCGCTCGGTTACCGCTTGCGTTGGTCGAGACCATTCCGCCGATGGAGGCAATGGTGGCACTTCCAGGGTCGGGAGGAAAGAAATGCGTAGGGGCGAGGGCGTTGTTTAAAGTCTGACAAATCACTCCGGGCTCCACAATGGCGTAGCCATCCTTTCGATTAATCTCTTTAATCTTATTCATCCGGCTCACATCGAGGATGATGCCCCCAAAACAGGGAAGGATGGCTCCCGTGGTACTGGTTCCCGATCCTCGGGGGATCACCTTGATACCACGGTCATTGGCTAATTTAAGAATTTCTGAGACCTCTTCCGTCGTCTTTGCAAAAACCACGGCGTCCGGGACACATTCATGGACAGACATGTCTCGGGAATGGCAGAGGCGTTCGATCCGATCCGTCTTCACATTCTTTTCGCCTACGATTTCGATCAATTTCTGAAGGTCATCCATGATCGCTCCTCCCTTTTCGATTTAGAATTCAGGTCTCAGAAAATTTATAAGATAGAAAGGTCCGCTTTTCAATCATTTTTTGAGTAAGATAGGCGAGGCCTAACGGGGTTCGTCAGCAAGGGATTTTTCCAAGAGCTCTGCGATATCAAAAGCCTTCACCAACTCTTCCATCCCCTTGGCTTTGAGCCCATCGGCTAACATGGTGAGACAGTAGGGGCAGGCCGTGGCGATCACATCCGGTTTCAACTCCAATGCCTGGGCGATGCGCATCTCGTTGATCCTCTTCCCAAGATGTTCCTCCATCCACATCCTTCCTCCGCCACCCCCGCAGCAGAAGCTTCGAAAACGAGACCTTTTCATCTCTTTTATACTCACTCCTGGGATAGAGGTGAGGATCCTCCGGGGTTTCTCATAAATCTGGTTGTAACGGCCGAGGTAGCAGGAGTCGTGATAGGTTACGGTGACCGGATCTATTCCCTTCAACTTCAATTTTTCATGCTCAAGCAGGTCACTTAGGAATTCCGTCTGATGGACGACCTCAAACCTCCCCCCAAATTGAGGGTACTCATGCTTAAGGGTATTGAAACAGTGGGGACAGGTGGTCAGGATCTTCCTCACCTGATATCGGTTCATGGTCTCGATGTTGGCCTCCGCTACCATTTTATAAAGATATTCGTTTCCGATCCTGCGGGCTGGGTCACCACAGCAGCCCTCTTCACTCCCCAGAATGCCGAATTTGACTCCGGCTCTTCGAAGGATTTTCACCATGGAAATGGCCACCCGTTTGTTTCGATCATCAAACCCCTTGAAACATCCGGGATAGTAGAGGATATCCACTTCTGGATCTTCGGCCAGAGTCTTGACGCCAAGATCCTTTGCCCAGTCAGCCCTCAAATGTCTTTCGACCCCCCACGGATTGCTCCTCCTTTCCAGGTTTCGAAAGACCTCTCGAAGCTCAGAAGGATAGTGAGTCTCCATGAGAACGAGATATCGCCTCATCTCGATAATTTTATCGAAGGCGGAGATGAAGACGGGACACTGCTCATAACAATTGAGACAGAAAGTGCAGGCCCAGAGCGTATCCTCAGTAATGACCTCACCGGCGAGAGAGGGCCCTTCTTCCGTCTTTAGGGATTGATTCCAAATCAGTGGCTTACCCTTTTCATGAAGATGAGCTCTCAGATCCAGTATGACCTTTTTAGGAGAAAGAGGTTTTTCACTCAAATGGGCTGGGCATTGGTCCTGACATCTTCCACAACGGGTGCAAGCCTCAAGATCTAACAATTGTTTCCAGGTGAACTCCGAGATCTCGTTTGCTCCAAAGGTCTCTGCTTCGTCGAAGTTGGGTATAGGGTTGAGGGCTCCCTTAGGTTTGAGGGAACGGTAGAATATATTGAGAGGCGACAGAAAGAGATGTTTCAGGCCGGAACGGCTGGCGATGACGTATATGATAAAGAGGGATGTGGGTAGGACATGTATCAAGACGCGATGCCACACTAACAGTTCATTCAAAGACTCGGAGGGCAGGATCAATATGAAAGGGGCGATGAGAGTGCTCACAGGTGCCCAGGAGATCCAATCCGGAGGGATGTCAAGCCCAACAGCCACCATCCGGTAGGCCTTGATGAGATATCCCGTCAGTAGAATGACAAATCCCAGAATATAGATGAAATGGTTATCAGGCTTTGTATCCAAACGGGAAGGCCTGAAGAGATACCTACGGACAACGGCTAAAAGTCCACCCACAATCGCCATTCCCCCACCCATTTCAGAAAGGAAGGAGGCATAGAAAAAGAGAGGCTGGGGGGGTGTCGTCACTCCAATAGGATAGGAGAAGAGCCTGACGATTTTGCCCAGGAAGATGAGGAGGACTCCCCAGTAAATCAAAAAGTGCATGGCCCCTGGATAGGGCTCCCTCCAGATACGCCTGTGGGCAAAGGCCACGGCGAAGACCGTCTTCAATCGGGTTGCCCAATGACCGGAACAGTCCTCCGGCTTTCCCAAGTGCCAGAGCCGATAATGTTGCCTCCAAAAACTGAAGGCAAAAAGGACGATGAGCCCGATAGACAGAACTGAAAAACCGATGAGAATTGGCAGAAATATTTTGATGAAATAAGCATCTTGAGATGCCCAGAACCTAAGAGCCAAAGAATCCATCTCGTCATCCTCGATATTTCAACAGGATTGATATGCGAGGGTAGAAGGTGATCAGGTGGGCAACAAAAAATGACATCATTAAGCCTCCTAAGATGATGAACGTCATCTTTATAAATTTGTGGTACTTATGATCTAAGCCGAGGTCGAACAGAGCCAACCTAACCCCTCCGAAAAGGGAGTAGATAATGGCCATCAATATGGCTAATTCCGCAAGAATGGCTATTGGTCTGAAAGTGGTTTCCATCACTTATTTCTCAAAATGGCTTATCCTTTTACCTTGCTTTTTCTAACCATTTTTCTCTCCCGATGCAGGGGTTGGCTCCTTCCTCTCAATGATCGGTAGGAGCTCTAAATGTTTCAACCCCAGGATAAAAAGCAATCCCGTAATGGCAAATATCCCGAGAGAGGTGAGCGATTCAATGGCTGTTAAAGGAAAATGACCCACTTCGCCCCAGATTCCCTCAATTTTACCAGGATAGAAAGGCATGGGATGGGCGGTTGCAGGAATGACCAAGGTGAATCTTTCAAAAAAGATACCAATCACCACTAAAAAGGATGCTACCATTAAACCTCCAATGGTCTTTTTGAATCGGGGATGGCTCAACAAAAGGATAGGTATGATATAGGCGCATCCCACTTGTAATCCCCAGAAAATCGAGGAAAAAGGTCCGGTCAGAAGCCATACCGTAGGTTCTCGATGGGGTGAATAAAGATGGGTCAACTTATCGATGAAGACTAAAACAGCAAGGATGATGATGAAGGCCAGCAGCAACTTGCCAAGTGAAAAAAATGGCTCTTTTCTAAACTTCCTTTTTGCAAACTTAAAGGCGAATACAACCACGATGATCAACAGAGCCAGTCCAGAGGCCATGGCTGCAGCAACAAATTCGAAGGGCTTTATGGATGAGTAGAAGATGGGTCTGGCAGCGATGAAACCGAATATCGCCCCTGTCCCCATATGAACCAGCGCTGCCCAAATCATGGCCAGGATACCTATCTTTTTGGTTAACTCCGGTTTCTCCGCAAAGATGACGCCGAGGTAGATGAGACAGATTGCAAAATATCCTCCGTATAGAATTCCATTCACAGCAAACATCGAGCGCATATTGTTCAGAACAAAGAAGATGAATAGTCGCCAGATCTTCTCGGGTCTCCCCAAATCTAAAGAAATCCCAACCATTGCACCGAAGATCAGCACAACGGCCAGGAAAACTGAAATCCTAGAAATCAATCGATATTCTTCTTTTCCAAAAACATAGGTCAGAGAGGAAAGGATGAGGGAGCCGGCGCTAAGTCCTATGAGATAAATGGTGATAATAATGGCCATCCCCCAGGGAATGGCATTACTGGTTCCAAGCACCTGATGACCATGCAGGTAGCTGATCACAAAACAGCTAAATCCAGTGATCGTCAAGGCAATGAGAATTGCACTGAGTATGTAAAAATCTTGAGATCTGAATTCAATGGGTGTATAGGATAGCCTCATCAGAAACCACTCATTTAAGGAGATAATACACTTTACATTTTGTATCCAGATCTTCCCGAAGTCTGATCCAACTCCTTGAAGACAGTAGGCGGGATACCTCGCTACTGGCGTCGTCTAAATCTCCGAAACTTCGGGCCATTGCTGGACAGTCCTCCACGCAGGCTGGCACCACTTCTTTCCCTATCTTTTTGCCTTCTTTTAATCCCTGATCGATTCGATGAAAACAGAAGGTACATTTTTCAACAACACCATGAGTTCGAGTGGGGAATGGCCATTGCCCCCAAACGCTACGATCAGGAGGTGAATCTTGACGGTGGTAGGCCTTTTTTTCCTGTTCTTTATTATTAAAACTTCTTGCCCCGTATGGGCAGGCGACCATACAATATTTACATCCAATACATCTTCTAAAATCCTGGACAATGATTCCGTCTTCCCTGCGATAGGTCGCCTTGGCCGGGCATACGGTCACACATGGAGCCTGATCACAATGCATACAGGGCATGGGGATGAGTTCTGTGTGGACCCGAGGATATTTCCCTTGGGTCACAGCAATCACCTTGTGCCAGTAAATCTCCCTTGCCCTCTTCTGCTCCTCAGGGGAACCGTGAGGGACATTGTTTTCTTCCTTGCAGGCCACTGTGCAGGCCTGGCAGCCCGTACATTTATCGAGATCGATCACCATTCCCCATCTCGGCATATCCTTTTTTCCTTATGTTTTATAGATTTTCACCCGAGTATTGAAAAAGGCCGCTTGGCCACTGATCCGATCGAAGTCCACACCGATGAGCCCATTGGGGTTCACCCCAATTTCCCTTTGCCATCTCCCGTAAGAATAATGGCCTTGTCCACAGGCGATGGCGACCACCTGAGGGTGGAGGCCTTCCGAAAACTTCACCCTCGCCTTGATTTTTCCAAAAGGAGATTCTACCCATACTTCTTCCCCGTCCTTTAGTTTTAAGCGCCGGGCTGTTTCACTATTTATCTCCACCAGATTCGCCCACCCTATGCCATGCATAGGCAGGAAGATCTCCTGGGCCCAGGGATAGTTCTGGCTTCCGTTTTCAAGGGTCATGAGAGGTTGATAGGGGTGAAGGATGAAAGGATATCTCTCCTTTTCTCCTAAGAAATTGGCCTCTTCATAGTGGGGCAAATAATTTAGATCTTCCCCCGGTCCTCTCCCCATTTTGATTAGCAAAGACCGGAGATTTCCTGAAAAGAAATCAAATTTCTTGGAAGGGGTATTAAAAATTCGATCATACTTTTTATAATTGTATTTTGGATCTATCCAAACACCCTTTGCAAGGAACTCTTTCCAGGGCATCAGAGTTGATGTTCGGTGCTTGACGAATCCTTCCGAATCCTCACCCATATGGCCAAAAGATCTTTCTACACCCCCTCCCATCCTTTTTGCCAGTGAAAAGAGGATGTCTATTGAAGATTTGGCCTCCCCATAGGGCTTGACTACAGGCTGTTTTATCCTTGCCTCAGCAAAACCCGATCCCGGAGGAGAGTGATCGTAACCCCACTCTTCTAAATAGGTGGTTGAGGGAAGAATGAGATCCGCATAGAGAGCCATTTCGCTGACGAAGGGAGAGATATGGACATAATAGGGTATCTTTTTTAGGGCTTCGTCCCATCGCCCTGCACCCGGAGCAGACATATTAAAATTGCAATGAAACCCCATCGCCATTTCGATAGGATAGGGGATATTTTTTGAGATGGATTCAGGGACTTGGTTGGTGACCACTTTTGCATTAAAAAATTTTTCCGTTCCCCGAAAATCGAGAAAGGGTTGAACCTTCCCTTTTCTAACAATAGGATCCTCGGCGAATGGGGGGAGATTTTTATATCTGGGATTCTCTTGATAGATGATCCCACCCGGTAGGTCAATGCTTCCCACCAAGGCATTGAGACAGAAGATGGCATAGCTCGTATAGGATCCCTCAGGCCAGTTAATCGCTCCCCTCCCTCTCAAGGCAATGGCAGGTTTAACCTGGGCGAATTCCATTGCTATTCGATGAATCGTCTCATAAGGGATGCCAGTGATTTCTGATACCGCCCTTGGGCTATAATGACCGAGCACCAATTTTTTGTATAAATCGAATCCAGCCGTCCAGTGATGAACAAAATTTTTATCATAAAGATCTTCAGCGATGATGACATTGGCAATGGCCATAGCCAAAGCTGCGTCTGTTCCCGGATGGATCGGGATCCACTCATCGGACTTAGCAGCGGTCACCGAATATCTTGGATGGATCATAATCATTTTGGCGCGATTCGGCTTTTCCCGACGGAGTTTCCCCCATTTTCTTAAAAAACGGGATAGGGGTTTACCGGATTCTAAAAGATCGGCACCAAAGAGGAGAAGATATTGGGTCCGGTCAAGATCGTAAGCACAACTCTCATAATGTCCATCGGCCATCCAGTTGCCCGATTTTTCCGACTCCTCATCCAGTCCGTTCCCAGAGATGAGGTTTGGAGTTCCAAAGGCCTCTGCAAATCGGGAGATTATGTCCTCAGCACTTCTCGTATTCAATCCATAAAGAAGGAGCAATTTATGGGCTTGCGCGGCCTCCCTCAACGATTTTAGACGGTTGGCCATCTCCGTCAAAGCCTGATCCCAGGAGATAGGGACCCATTCAGGGTCTATCCCCTTTCCCTTCTCTCTATTTCTTCTTTTCAACGGAAAACCGATCCTTTCCGAATCGTATAATACTTGAAGACCAATATGGGCCCGGGGGCAAACCTTCCCCTCCGAGGTCAGGGAGAGAGGGTTTCCCGTGATCTTCACAGCCTGACCATTGATGACCCTGACTCTGATTGCACACCGGGCAGAGCAGTTGAGACATGAAGTATTTATCCATTTCACTTCGGTCATCTTCTGAGGTTTTATCTGAAGGGGAGCAGAAGAGGACATTGCAGAGGACGGACTGACGACTCGATTCAGCCCTAAAGCTGCACCGGTGAGGGCCGATAGCTTAAGAAATGTCCTCCGATCCATGTTCAAACCCGTTTTCTTCTTCCCCTTTGAAATGGACATGAACCTCATCCCCTCGTGGTGTAGCACAAAAATATCGCTATATTTCAAATGTGATTTTCAATAGACTTAACGGCCTTCAACGAGGTTACAAACGTACCGAAATATATGTGCAACACCACTCGTTCGAATTTCCATGATTCTTTT
>Ga0315310_10000465_pt1 | contig 25850 bp, 24 predicted proteins | sample TDP5_MG_FD_203630 | JGI IMG/M metagenome (GOLD analysis project Ga0315310, IMG submission 203630) | Freshwater sediment microbial communities from Lake Towuti, South Sulawesi, Indonesia - TDP5 | ecosystem: Environmental > Aquatic > Freshwater > Lake > Sediment | place: Indonesia: South Sulawesi...
CCTGGATTTATTTTCTCCATAAGTTCTTCAAAATGATCTTCCCCTAACTCTAAACATAAGTCCAATACCTCTTGCTGCGTCGGTTTTCTACCAAGACGAAGAGTTACCTTAGCAAGTAACGTGTCTAATTTTTCCTTTTTGGTAAGTTTTACGATAGACATATTTTTATACTAGTAATCTTTTGTTTAAAAATATATCGAAATAAAAAAACTTATCTTTTTTAATATTTATCTTTTTGAAAGGAAATAAGTAGTTTATATTGAAATCTCCAAACAAAGAAAGAAAAGAATGGCATAAATTATTTATTTTCAATATGAGGATTTGAAATAATATTGCAAACTAAAAGAAGATTATTAATCTAATTGTTTAGAATTCTTTCAAAAGGAATCGTGAAAATCTATGTCCAAAGATGAAATTAAATATATTTTAGCGCATGATCATGGCACCTCAGGCAGTAAAGCTGCTATTATATCCATGTATGGTGAAGTTATAGGGTTCGAATTCCAGGAAACTCCGCTTTATTTATCTCAAAATGGTGGTGCCGAGCAGAAACCTGAGGAATGGTGGGATGCCATTATGACCACCTCTAAAAAGTTGATTGATCGTGAACTCGTCCCCGTGGAGGATATTGTCGCCGTCTGCGATTCTAGCCAATGGTCGTGCACCGTTCCCGTGGATAAAGATGGAAATACGTTATACAATGCTATTAGTTGGATGGACACCCGAGGCGCCCCCTATATTAAAAAGATGATGGGCGGAATCATCAATATTTCAGGGTATAGTATTAAGCACATTTTCCAATATTTCCTAAAGATGGGCGGGTGGATAAACATCACTGGTGGGGCACCCGGCATGTCTGGGAAGGACCCCATCGCCCATATCCTCTTCTTGAAGCATGAAATGCCGGACATCTACGAGAAGACCTATAAATTTCTGGAAGCCAAGGATTACATTAACCTCAAATTCACAGGCAAATTCGCTGCCTCCTATGATTCAATCCAACTGCATTGGGTCACTGATATTCGGGATATTAACAATATTCATTACAACAATGGATTGATTAAGAAATTTAAAATCGATAAGGCGAAACTACCAGACTTAATCCGTGCTATTGATGTATTGGGACCGATTAAAAGAGAAGTAGCCGATGAATTGGGGTTACAGCCGGATACAAAAGTCGTTAGCGGCACCCCAGACCTTCCTTCTGCTGCTATCGGATCTGGAGCCGTGGGTAATTTTGAAGGGCATGTCTATATCGGGACCTCCTCTTGGGTCATTTGCCATGTACCCTATAAAAAAACAGATTTACTACATAATATTGCTTCAATTCCATCTGCTATCCCAGGACGTTATTTTGTGGCTTCCGAGCAGGAAACTGCGGGTGCCACGCTCACTTTTTTACGCGATAATCTACTTTACCACAAAGATGAATTGCTTCGAGAGGAACAGCTCTCAGAAGACATGCTAAAAACCGGACTCTATAAAGTATTTGATCGGATTGTAGAGACTGCGCCAGCGGGGAGCAATAAATTGATTTTCACACCTTGGCTCATTGGGGAAAGGACGCCAATTGAAGATCACTCTGTACGGGGTGGGCTATTCAATATCTCCTTACAATCCACTCGCGCAGACCTTATAAGAGCTGTTTTCGAAGGAGTGGCATATAACAGCCGCTGGGTGCTACAATATGTGGAAAAATTCATAGGTAGGAAATTGGATCCTCTTAAAATGATAGGTGGTGGGGCGAATTCCAACATCTGGTGCCAAATTTTTGCGGACGTAATGAATCGCACCATTCAACAGGTGAAAGACCCCATTCAAGCCAACGCCCGCGGCGCCGCCTTCGTAGCAGCTGTTGGGCTGGGCTACATTACATTCGATGACATTCCCAAATATATTCAAATCAAGAACACTTATACCCCAAATCCTGCTAACCGGCAAATCTACGATGAACTCTTCAGCCAATTTCTTAAAATTTATAATAATAACAAGGACATGTACCGAAAATTAAACAGATAAGTTTAGATTCATTAAAATAACCTAAAACCATACTTAAATACTTAGAAAAACCGCATTTTTTCATATTATTTAAAGAAGTAATTTTTTAAAAAGACCCTTCTTTCAACTTTTGAAAAAAAAGGAATTTAAGCCTCAAAAAATTCGGCTTCTTCGAGTTTAACGGCACGATAGAATTTGTGGATTGCCCCGATAATAATTCCGAGAATAATCAGCGATAATATTAAATAATAAATCCAGTAATATTGTGGAGCAATGCTCATTAGAGCAAAACTGCTCTCATTCCACCAGAAAATCGGAAAGATTTCAGGTCGTATTAAGAACAATGCTAAAATTGAGACGCTCGCCAGACTAATGATTGCCCTAGCAGGATATAAAGCACGATTTGCGTTATAGGACCACGATACAAAACCACTATGAACAAGTTCGAATAATGCGCTTATCAACCAGAATATTGCAATTACTTGGAGCAATTTTAGGAATTCTGTATTTATAAGTGCATTTAATTCAGAAAAAGGCTGTGCTATAGCAAATATAGCCACGATTAATGTAAATATACCGCCTGCTATCAAGTCTGACCGTTTCTCAACTCCCTTCGGATAGTGCTGTCCCTTCTCAGTTTCTAATTTCTCAATCTTGGACTTCGGCGGTTGTATTGATGATCGAGGTTTTATTTGTACGGACTCCTTTTTCTTGATAAGTTTTCGAAAATCTTCTGGAAAGTACCCCTCATAAGAAAGCCAGACAAAAATGGCAGTTATAATAACGCAACCCAATAAGCTCCCATAAAACAAATTTACTAATCCTCTTAAAATAGCAGTACCCCAATTCAGACCCGTCAAGCCCGCAGTAATAGCGCTAACAATCATTATTATGATATTAATGAGAATAATTGCCAGTAAGCCGTATTTTATTATCATGAGATAGGAGGGCCAGAGTTCTTCTGTAATATAAAGTTTTGGGGTGCCTCTTCTCTTATATTCTCGAGCAATTTTGGAAGGACTTCCCATTTCTGATATGGTAAGGTGTGTCGCTTCAATTTGCGATTTTCCAGCTTCCGTAAGCGCTTCAATTTTATCTTCTATATGCTCTTCTAATTCTTTCAACACATTAGCTAACTCTTGTGGGTCACTTTTCAGCCAGATAGGTAGCTTTAATTCCACTTCTTTTAAAAATTCCTTGATAATATTCTTTTCATATTTTTCATCATTCATATAATAATCTCCTTTTCAGATCTTCAATATTTAATCCACACATTTCGCAAAAGCTTGGATTTTCTTTCAAATCAAGGCGATTTTTGCAGTTTGGGCAATATATGTATTGTTTAGTTTTGAGAGAAATAGTAATATCAAATAACGGGGCTATCGCTTCAATTAACTTCGTGAAAAAACCTTGCATTAGATTAAATACTTTCTTTCCGCATTCAGTCATTGTGTAATAGGTTCTATTTCTTCCTGCGATTTCTTTTTTACTTGAAGTTATTAGATCATCCCGCTGTAATCGATTCAATAGGGGATAGAGCGTGCCATCCTCTATGACAAGCATCCCACTTGTAAGTTCATTTAAACTCTTGAGAATCTGATATCCATAGCTTCCTTCGAGACCAGATCCGTTGATCACTGACAATACTGTCAATTTAGATATTCCTCTTAACACATCGGATTCAAAATTCTCTAGAAACTCTCTTTTCTGAGTTATTAGTGCCGTATCACTAAATTCTTTCACGCGTTTAATCATATAGGATCATTTCACATACCATGTAATTTTTACTATCTATTATATACCTTGCGATGCAAGGTATATATACTTTACTATTCAAATTAAAAAAAACTAGATAGAAGATGAACTTGAACTTACTAACTTAAAATTCCTCTTTTTTCTAAAATAAGTCCTTTCAAAACAAAAAATAAAAAAATTGGTCTCTTAATCCTAAGAAATTTGATCATAACTTTAATTTTATGTTCTCCAAACTTTGTTTGCCCATCGAGCTAAGAGCAAAAGTGGGGGCATCGCAAGAAAACAAATTATAAAAAGAGGAAGATTAAATTCTTCTGAAGATGTAAAGGTTACAACCCAAAGAAAACTTATAATAAACATGGTTCCAAAAATGGTGATTAAAATTATTAATCCCGCCATTAGAAGCCTCAACCACTTAGGAGTCATGTTCGATATCCTGCTTTTAAAGTTGGGTCTTTGTTAGATTCCCTTCATGGTCAATTGATTCAATAATAAGCGGTGATTTCTTCTCCTCAGTTTGCTCATCAATTGCCAGCGTCTTTTTCATTAAGTCCATGAAACTCCAAATATTAACACACGCCTCTGGAGGAAGAACGCCTTTTCCTTTAATTTTCCCTTGCTGGATTAATATGGCACCAAAAGCGGCTGGAAATCCCGTCCCTTCGCCAAGCCCTTGTCCTTTTCCCACTCCTTCCGAAACTAGTGAGAAAATGTAAGTTTGTTCCTTCCCCTTCCTCGTTTTTCCCTTACAGACAATTTTAACGCAGCCGCGCGGCTCTTTATTCACCTGCCTACTGATAATTTCATCTCGCTTTTGGATTAAATAGGCGATGGCAAAATCATAAGGAACTATCTTTTTGCCTTTGACCTCAATTGGATCAGTGCTGTACAACCCGCAGGCATGGATTGCCCTCGTGAGATTGTAGTATTCCTCCGGCAGCACGGTTCCTTTATTTGTGACCCGCCTCAACCCTTTGGTTTTTAAGAATTTTGGCAGTGTAATTGGTTCGGGATGCGGGTACGGATATACCCTATATTTTCCTTCCAAATTAATAAATTCAATCTCCTCCTCAAGTAGGATACTATCTTTCTGTGAAATCAACTGAGGTTCTCCATCTAAAAAAACCGGGATATCATGACTTAAGCAATAAAACCGATGTCCAATCACTCCACCCCCTTCGATGGGCTCATAGCCATGTGCATGGTACATATCGATAGATTCGCATTCCTTCAATAAATCAGAAGCGGCATAACTCGCAAGTAAATTCGTGACTCCAGGCGAAGAGCCCATCCCTATCAATGCAGTAAGTCCGGCTTCTTTTGCGACCTCACTCATCTCTAACGCTTCATAGGTGGGCATAGTATCGTCCATTACATCAACGTAATTGATCCCGAGCTCAATCACCATCGAAAGAATCGGCTTCTCATACTCATAATATGGTCCCACGGTATTCAGTACAATATCGCTTCCCATAATAGCAGTTTTAATACTCTGAACATCATTGGCATCGAATTTAATTCCATTTACGTGTGGGCCCAATGCTGTCGCCATTTCTTTCGCTCGTTCCACATTCAAATCTGCAATCACTACTTCCGAAAAAACCTCTTCTTGGGACGCGAGCATTTTGACTGCCGCAGTTCCCACCACACCGCAACCACCTAATACGGTTATTTTAGCCATTTTTTATCAACCCGCAAGTAACTCAAATTTCAGAAATTACGAATTATTAATTACCTTCTATTTTTATGAATCTAATTTACCATCAAAAGAATTTTCTTTAATGACGATATAATAAATTAAATCGAAAATATTTGACTTTTAGCGTGTCGAATAAGTCATCATGAAAACAAAATCAAAGGATTTGTCTTTGATTAACAATTTACATTTTTATGGAAAAGATGTAACTGCCTTCTTGATAGGCACAGAGGAATATCATATAATTTCTGATAAAATTGAACTCTCAATCTCGATATGTACCCTTACGTACTTTTTTATTCTGGAGAAGCAGATTGATATTTTTCATACAATTGTAAGGAATTTGAGAGTTAAGCTCTGTAAAAATTAATTCTTCTTTTCCATTGGTATATTTAAAGAAGAGTCCAATACGAACAGGTTTTGATGGTTGCTGAATCTGGCGGGCTTCGATCTCGGAAAGGAAGTTCGTATCCCAAAATCGTTCGTATGTCCAAGGAAATTTTCGCCAATTTATTGATAATGTTAAATATTTTCGGGCGGGCGAGAGGTGAATTTCATAATTTCGTATCGTGCAGATCATCCCGACATAGCATAGGCATACGCCACCCACCACAATTAGTACCCCTATTATGATATCAAGAATTACGGCTATAAATAAACCTATGAAACACAGGGATATTCCAAGCAGTAAAGATATAACCCCGCCTATTCTTATATATTTAGGTTCATCTGCGTATAATTCACCAAAACCAGATTCGCTAACCCTTAATCTCATTACTTTAGATCCCTCTTCGTATATTCTTCATTATTAATTCAATTATAAATAGTTCCAGGAATAGCATAATTGCCCTCAAAAAAGAGATTGGCATATTTGGCACAATTCTGCGGAATTACCATTGCCGTGTGTGAAAGGCTGTAAACTTCTTCACCAGTTTGCAACTTAACAATTAAGGTCGATGAAATATGATCTGGGGTACTACCAGAAGCGGATCTCGCTTCAAATTGAAGGAATTCATCCAGCCCCACTACACGTGATACATGTAAAAAAAGTCCCTTGAAGCCCCAACCAATAGTAATTTTACTGTTTTTTTTATCAATTATAACCTTTTCATCATGGGCAAATGAGAAATAACCTGCAAAAACAAAAATGCCTGCAAGAATAAAGAAAAGAGGACCCAGGGCATAAGAGTATGTAAAAATACCTGTCAGAAAGAGCCCTAGACTGATAATCCATAAAACAATTCCACCTTGACGATACCAGACATTCGCAGTTAAAACAGCCAAATTTTCATCGATAATTGTCAAACTATATATTTTTGGTAATTTCTCTTCACCCATTTTTGTCAAATCCCTTTAATTGGAGGTATTTTGGGCCTAATAGACGCCAATTTTTGTATTTTCAGAATTTTCAGATAAAGTAACATTAAGAGAACTCCTATTTAAAAATACTGAACCAGAAAAAAGGAGGATAGTATCCTCTTAGAAACACAAAAAAATATTAAGAAAATAATTCCAAAAATATCGTTACAATTCCAAAGAAGTCGATGTTTTCTAATTGCTCTATCTCTTGAATAGACCCATTAAAAAGAAGAACTGGCTCTCCCGCTGCATTAATAATTTGCTGCTTTTCTTTTAAGAACTCGAAAATTAATCCACCACTTAAATCCAGTATTTTATTCTCTTTCAATTGACCTTTTTCTTCTTCTTGAAGTTCTTCATTATAGGTTATGGTTCCATCAACTTGTAGAATCAAGAGAGTATAGCCTTTTTCGTCTTTTACACGATTTCCTTCCAAGTAACCCCACAACTTCTTTTTTGGATTTAAATACCGTTTCTTATTGATATACCCCTCTCGCTCCTGTTTGCTATTTAAACATTCTATCATTATTTCAACTCCTCTAAATCTAGCTGGTATTCGGATAGTTGGATTTGTGCCTTCATTTAATTTATTCTCTTGTCTATAAAACAACTTATATATAATTTTTTAAATATCAAAGTTATAAGTTGAACCCAAAATCCTCGACTTTAAGCGTGTCAAAAAATGTGCTATGAAAACAAGATTAAAGGGATTGCATTCGATCTACAATTCACGCTAGTATATTTGGAGAATTTTTCCTTAGAACGATGGTTTAAGTTATTTGATGCCGGATTCGAAACTGTGATCGCCTATCTGGACCAATTAGGGATCCCTTTCGATTTAAAACAGCTGAAACGGACACTCCATCGCGTACGGATTAAATATTTCGCCCTCATTATCACCACTGATCAACAATATTTTACCGAAGAGATTTTGCGGGATACCTTTTCCAAATGCAATATTACATTAGAAAACGAGGATCAGTTTCAAAATTGTTGCAAATTATATCATTCTATTGAAATACCGGCGTGGAAACTTTTTCCCAACGTTAAAAGTACGTTAGAACGACTTTCTAATGATTATAGACTTGCGCTGATTACCAACGCGTCTGCATTTATCACTCAAGAAATTCTCAAATTACAAGAGATACAAGCCCTTTTTGACCTTGTTATCACGAACGCACGGAAGCCACGGCCTACCTCCTTTCACCAATTCAGGACAGCGATGCAGGCAGAGTTTGAGGAACTGGTTATGGTCGGGGACGATATTGAAACGGATATTGAGCCAGCTATTGCTTTGAGCATAAAAACGATTCACGCCTACCGAGGTTATGAGTACCTGATGCACCATGCTCAAATGAAAATAAGACCCGATAAGGTCATCAATCGATTTGAAGAATTAATTCAGGCTATTGAAGAATTAAAATTAACCTGAATTTATATTAAATCCATAAATAATAACATAGCAAATTTAAATTTGGTAATTTCATAAAATAGTAAAAATTATTTTAATTTAGGAAAGTGAGTCGGATATTTCATCTAAAGTTAAATAAGAGTTTAATATGATAAAAATAAAAGCAAGCAATTCATATATAAAAGAAACAACCTTTTTTGTGAAAGGAAATGGATGAAGAACGCAAAAATCGGTATTTTGATAAATTATCAAATTTAAAAAAATATTATAAATTACTTAAGGAATGGTTCAATTCAAAGCAGCTTGAAGAATTTGCTCAAGAACAGAATTTTCAGGCAATTTTCGCAATTTATCATGCATTCGAATTAGTTATTGAAGTTATAATTGATATTTCTGCCATGGCTGTAAAAGACATCAATCATAAGGCTAGAGACAGTAATTTAAATTTTGAAGTGTCATTACGGGAAAAAATTATCGCACAAGAATTATATAATACTTTAAAAGAATTGAATGGAATTAGAAATCGCATTGTTTATGATTACAATGGATTAATTGATCAAATTGCGTGGGAAGCAATTTCTAATAATCTTAATAAGATTCCAAAATTTCAAGAGGCTATTGAATCATGGTTAAAAGAGCAGTAATAGATCAGATAAAACGCGATTTTAGTTTTATTCAACAGAACCCCAAAATACTTGGGTTGCTACTCTATGGTTCATCTCTTAGAAACGATAATATTACGCCTAATGATATTGATATTTGTGTTGTAGCCCCCAAACAGAATCTTTACAGTATCTATCAATATATAATGCATAACTTAAATCAACATGTGGGTGATTATGATATCCGGTTCTTTGAGGAATTGCCGCTTGATATTCAAGGAGAGATAATGGAACACGGATTAGTCATATATTCTCCTGATGAGCCTGCGCTCTATGAGTATTTCTTCTTTGCGGCCCGAAAAGATTGGGAAGATCTAAAATTTCATATTACCCATTCAATCTAAAAAAATATTAAAACAAGTTTTCATCTCCATTTTGATATCGAAAATCTGGAATAATGGGAAATTGAGATAAATGCTTTATTTTAATTTAATTGAAGTACTTCAACAATTACGGGATTTTTTCAATACAATATCCGGAATCGAGGAGGTTTATCTATTTGGGGCTACAATCAGGGGCGAATTTTTGCCAGAGAGTGATCTTGATTTATTGATTTTAGCCAAGAATCCAAGCAAAGTAAGTTCCATAGTGAATTCCTTCTTGGATGAAGTTTTTATCAAGCAAGGAATTCTCATTAGCGCGCTTTTTGAAGATATTTACAATAGAAGCATTATTTCTAGCCAGCTTCCGAGAGAAGGACAACTGATTTGGGCAAAACAGCGCAATTCGTAAATCGCTTGGAGCAATAAGGATGAAAAAGTGGTAAATTTGGGTAAAAATGGTAAAGTGGTTTAAATGGCAGAACTGAAGGGTAAGGCTCTGACGGGCGGCGATCTACTCGTAAAGGCGCTCGTGAACGAGAATGTGCGGTTTATTTTTGGAATTCCGGGTGGGCAATTACTGCCTATTTATGATGCTATATATCGTTGGGGGCGAGAACAAGGGATTGATACGATTATGATGCGGCATGAGCAAGCGGCGGCACATGCAGCGGATGCGTGGGCGAGGGTGACTGGTAGTTTGGGTGTTTGTATGGGAACGGTGGGGCCTGGGGCAACCCATATGGTGCCAGGGGTAGCAGCCGCCTATTCCGACAGTATCCCCCTCTTAGTAATTACGCCTCAAGTTATCAGCCGCCAGGTAGATATCGGCGCAGTTCAAGGCGATGTCGATCAACTGGCGCTTTTCCATCCGATTGTCAAATTTCAGAAACAGATCACGAAAACGGAACGGATTCCGGAGTATGTGCAGAAAGCCATCCGCGAAGCGCTTCTGGGTCGTCCAAGACCGGTGCATCTCGATATTCCGGCGGATGTGCTCGGAAAAATTGTTGAGGGAGAAATTATTTGTCGGGACCCGCATGAGTATCGTCCCCTGAATAATCCTGCTGCTGATCCCCAATTAATTGATCAAGCGGTTAAGATGTTGCTGAGTGCCCAGAAACCGCTCGTTATTGTCGGTGGAGGGGTAACAAATGCAAAAGCTGGAGAAATTCTGCAGAAATTTGCTGAATACCTCAAAATCCCCATGATCGCGACAGTTATGGGGAGCTCTAGCATCCTCAAAGGCAGTACAACCTATATCGGGCTGGGCGTCTTCGCATCTCATACGATCCGGGCGATTCATGAGAGTGACCTTATCATAGCGCTCGGCACCCGGTTTTCTATCTCATTAGTTTATGGGAAACCGCCCATTTGGCCTGAAGAGAAAAATATAATTCAAGTTGATATCGATACAGCGGAGATTGGAAAAAACCGGCAGATTTCCTTGGGAATTCTAGGCGATTGTAAAGGCGTTCTCCACCAGATGCTGATGCTGATCCGCGAGCGAGAGCCGCCGGTTGGGCAGGAAAGCGACTGGCTTGCAGATTTAAAAGAGGCACGGAAGAAGTTCTGGCTTAGCAAAGACACCTTCATGAATTCCGATGAAGTTCCCATACGAAACGAACGGCTTGTACATGAAGTAGATAAGTTCCTTGACGAGGATGCCATTCTGATCATTGATGGTGGCGATATTTCCCTCTACTCGTTAGAGCAGCTTCAGATGAATACGCCTCGAAAACTTATACAAAGCGTCGGCATGGGTCATCTAGGCACTTCGATTCCTTACGCCATTGGCGCTAAGCTAGCTGCCCCTGATCGCCAGGTCTGCACCGTAAGCGGCGATGGGAGCTTCATGATGAACATTCAGGAACTTTCCACTGCAAGTTCGCTAAACTTACCGTTTATCTGCGTTATCGCAAACAATTCAGCGTGGGGACAAATCAAATCTGGACAGAAATACTACTTTAAAAAGCGATATATTGACACAGACTTGCCAGAAACTAACTTTGCTGACATTGCCAAGGCGTTTGGCTGTTATGGGGAACGTGTAACAGACCCAAATGAAATTAGCTCTGCCCTTGAGCGTGCAAAAGCCTCGAACCGCCCTGCAATAATAGATATCGTCACAAAATTTACGACCCATGATATTTCCAAACTCGGTTTATCTCGAATGTAAAAAATAAGTTATTTATTCTCTATCGGAATAATTAAAAGAAAATTAGAAGATAGGGATAGATCAAGTTTGAGAGGTAATCGGAAATGACCGAAGCGAAAAAGACAGCAAAAACCGGGGGCGATTTATTAGTCCAAGCCCTCGTGAATGAAAATGTACGATTTATTTTTGGAGTCCCTGGCGGACAATTACTCCCAATTTACGATGCCATTTACCAATGGGGTCGAGAGCAGGGCATCGATACGATTATGATGCGTCATGAACAGGCCGCAGCCCATGCAGCTGATGCGTGGGCGCGGGTTACTGGCACAATGGGTGTCTGTATGGGAACCGTTGGTCCAGGCGCTACGCATATGCTGCCTGGGGTAGCCGCTGCATGGTCTGACAGCATCCCCGTTTTAGTAATCACTCCCCAGGTCACGATCGAACAAATGGACACCGGCTTTTTGCAAGGCGATTTAGATCAACTCACCATTTATCGTCCAGTGGTGAAATTTCAGAAGCAAATCATCCAAAAAGACCGAATTATCGAATACGTTCAAAAGGCATTCCGAGAAGCGTTGTCAGGGCGTCCAAGACCCGTGCATCTGGATATTCCTGCGGAGATTTTAGCTGGAACTACTACGAAAGATATCGCCTGCCTTGAGCCGTGCCAATACCGATCTCTTTCGCAACCATCGGGGGATCCTCGCTTGATAGAACAAGCGGTGATCGGGCTCTTAAACGCCGAAAAACCCCTTGTGGTGGCGGGTGGTGGCGTGGTTTCCGCAAAAGCAGAACCCGAATTGCAAGAATTAGTCGAGTATTTGAAAATACCTCTCACCACATCTGTTATGGGAAGTTCAGGTATTCTTAAAGGTACTAGTTGCTATGTGGGTGGCCCGGGGATGTTCGCTTTCTCTACCCAAAAAGCTATAATGGAGGCTGACTTGGTGCTTGCTTTAGGGACGAGATTTGGACCGAGCTTAGGATTAGGCTGGGATTTTGTTTGGCCTAAAAGCCAGTCTATTATCCAAGTCGATATTGATCCCGCTGAAATTGGAAAGAACCGTCCTATTGCACTGGGAATTTCTGGTGATTGCAAATTAGTTCTTCAACAAATGCTGACATTAGTGAGGGGGCAAAGAGAGAGGGTTGAAGCAGAAAGCGAGTGGCTGTTATCGTTGAAAGAAGCGCGTAGTAAGTCTTGGGCATCAAAACAAAAGTTATTCAGCTCAGATAAAGTTCCAATTCGGGCGGAACGCTTAATCCACGAAGTTGATCAGTTCCTAGATGAGGATGCCATTGTAATTGTCGATGGAGGCGATATAGCCTTTTATGCTCTTGAACAGATTCAAATGAATAAGCCCAGAAAAACTCTGCAAGCTGCCGGGATGGGGCATCTTGGAACTGCCATTCCCTATTGCGTTGGATCAAAACTTGCAGCTCCAAATAGACAAGTATGTGCCATTTGCGGCGATGGAAGCATTATGATTAATATTCAGGAGTTGGAAACCGCCAAACGCTACAACCTTCCCTTTATTTGTGTAGTTGCAAATAATTCCTGTTGGGGCATGATTAAATCTGGGCAAAAACTCGGCTACAAGAAACGATTCATTGATGTCGATTTTTCGCCCACCAATTTTGCAACCATTGCCCAAGGATTCGGCTGTTACGGCGAGCAAGTCACCGAGCCAGATGAAATCGGCCCGGCGCTTCAGCGTGCTAAAGATTCCAACCTCCCCTCCATCTTAGATGTCGTTATCGAATTCACGACGCCAGATACCACCAAACTTGGCTTCGCCACTGGAATGCTCTAAATACATCTAAATCCTTCCTTTTTCCCCTTTCCCTTCGAAATTTTCTACCCTTTTAATTGAAAAAATCCTAATTCTTATTTAGATGGATACATTAAAGTGCTATTAAAATCAAAACTATATTTATGCACATTAACTTCAATATCTATTAAATATACATCTATGAGTTTTTAAAAAAGTCAGTCCTAGTGCCTTTATAAACCCATTTCTCTCAGTTTTTATTAATCAATTCACATTAGTATATTTGAATGAGTCGTATTTCTTTAGATACGTGATATTTTAAAAAATTAAAAGAAATACAACCTGAAAGGGGTAAAAAAATAGGATTCTCGTAATTGATCGGAGAGAATAAGAGGTGAATGAGTTTATATGAAGAAAAGAACGGGTATCTTAATTTTAATCCTTCTAATTTCACTGATTAGCGGTAATTTCCTCGCAATGGATATAAAGTACTCCTTAATAACTCAAAATAGGCAAGAAAATTCAGATTCATTTTATATAACCGTAGAGAATCACCCTTTATTGTGAAATACGACATGGGGGGGTTCTGGGAGCGAAAATTGCTTTGCAATTGCGTTGGAGACGAAAGGCTACCTTTATCTTGCTGGATACACTTCAAGTTTTGGGGCAGGAGGTTATGAAAGTGCTAATCGGCTAGAACTCGGCGGAACGGAAACGATTATCATCTCAGGCGTTGATGACCTGTCAGGGATCCAAACAGTCCTTCTTGCATTTGAGGGAAGCAACCATACTATGACTTCCTTGGGGGGGAAAGTTTGGTATTATGCCAACTGGACTCTTGGTACCATAGGGACTTATTACTATCAGATTTATATGCAGGACAATCTGGGGCACTGGAATAAGACGAATGGCTCAATCCAAGTTTTCACGACCCCTACCGCGCCTCCTAATCAGGACTGGTTGACATGGCTTCTAGCAATTCTCCTCATCGGAACTGTTTTCGTTACTATTTTCAATCATAGACGCTTGACAAAAAAAATTCAAAGACAATCGAGTCCGAAGATCACTCCTCCTAAGGACCTCTCGAAGCGAACGGAAAACTAATAAACCCCAACCTTTTTTTACTCTCTGTTTTCTCCTCTTGAAACACAATTTTCTTTTTATTCGAATCTATTAGAAAAAGAAGTAAATTTTTGAGGCAATAGAAGGAAATATCATTATAAAGAAAATTGTGGTTTTTTGGAGTTAGACGTAACCACGAAGGTGAGAATTAGATGGCGAAGGAATATATCATCGCAAGTGATGTCGGCACGTCGGGCACGATCACCAGTTTGGTCGATATTGGAGAAAAAGAAGAGCCCGTCAAGATATTGAGTTCAGAAATGGTGGAGTATGATGTGATCTATCCGCAACCGAACTTTTCGGAGCAAGATCCTCATGTTTGGTGGAGGGCCGTTGCGCAGAATACGAAAAATTTAATCGAAAAGACGAAGATAACGCCAGATCAAATTGCAGCCATCGTGCATTCCAGTCAAATGCTAGGGTGTATGCCAGTAGATAAGAATGGAACGCCTTTAATGAATTGTATGATTTGGAATGATACACGTGCAGCCAAGCAAACGCTTGAATTATGGGATGTTCGCACAGCATGGGCTAAATTAACGCATCTTCGACGGATCCTGAATTTTCTAAGTATAACGCCCGCAGGCCCCATGACCCGGGATATGTATTCGAAGATCATGTGGGTGAAGGAGGAGCGCCCCAAGATCTATCAAGAGACTTACAAGTTTTTAGATGTCATGGATTGGCTGCTTCTGAAAGCCACAGGCGTGTATGCAACCCCGCGTGATTTTGCAGGCGTGACCTTTCTCATGGATGTTCATCAATTCAAATGGTCCGAAAAGGTCGCCTCCTACGGCAAAGTAGATATGGATAAGCTGAATCCGATTATGAAATGCACGGATGTAATAGGCGAACTTACTTCCGAAGCAGCAGAGGAGATGGGGCTGGAGCCCAATATTCCGGTAATTTGTGGGTGTGGGGATGCTTCCGCTGCGATGGCTGGGTCAGGCGCGACGGAAGAGAATGATGTGCATAGTTATATTGGCTCAAGTGGGTGGCTGATGGCGCCAGTATCGAAGAATCTTCGGAAGATTTCGGCAGCAACAATATCTGCCCCATCGCCGGATCCCAAAATGAAATATATGTTAGTAGCAGAGCAAAAGAATATGGGCGCATGCTATAAATGGTTCAAGAATGCGCTTGGGCAAGGCGAATCCTACCTACAATTGGACAAACTCGCTGAAACAGTACCCCCCGGATCGCATAACTTAATCTTTACCCCTTGGCTCACGGGAGAAGCCTGCCCGCTTATCGAACCGCGCTTGCGAGCGGGATTCCTAAACCTCAATATAGAACATACACGGGCGGATCTCATTCGGGCGGTTCTCGAAGGGGTGAGTTATAATCAGCGGTGGGCGCTGGATGAAGGCGTGGAACCCTTAGTGGGACGCAATAAGGGGAAGATAAAGGAAATCCGGTTCATCGGCGGCGGGGCAATCAGTAATCTCTGGAGTCAAATTATGGCAGATGTTCTCAATAAAACCATCATTCAAATGAAGAATCCAATCGCTGCGGGCACAATCGGCGCCTCATTAATTGCGGGAATGGCGATAGGGCGGCTAAGTGGCTTTCACGAATTTAAGAAGAAAGTGGTTGAAAAAGCAGTCTATACCCCGAATGAGACAAACCGTGAACTCTATGACACCTTATATCAAGGATTTCGATCCGCCCAAAAACGTCTGGTAGGTCTTTATCGCAACCTTAATCAGGGCGTATACTAAATTTGATAGTCTCTATAGATCTAAACTGAATTTTTCTTCTAAAACTTTTTTAATTTCCTCTCTAAATAAAATTCCATTTTGAAGTAGCTTTTGAGTTGTCTCGAAATCTAAGTAAGAATAGAGATTATAGTCGCTTCTTTCTCCCTTTTCGAATAAATCGTTTAAAATGGCTCCAAATTTTATACTAATGAGGTCAATTTTAATTACTTTAAGGCCGAAGACGGTTATCAGTCCCTTATGGGTACGAAGTTCCTCTCCTAAGAGAAATAATAGTGCCCTAGCAAAATAATAGACCGAATAATATATTCGGCTTACAGCATCATCAAACAGTTGATTGCTTAATAAGATTTCAGCCGATTTCAATTTTTCTTCGCCTTTTAAAAAAATATCTTTAGCAATTTCTAATGTATCTTGTTCGCTGACCATATAATTTCTCCTTTCTTTTTAATCAAATTTATGAAATGATTCTTACTATTACTGAAGTCATGGGGTCCAATATAATAAAATGATATTGGAACGGAAGTTTCTAGATAGATTTTTTCTCTAAATCTAGAAAAAATCTGTTCTGATCTAGTGATATTGCCAGTAACAATCAATATATCCAGATCGCTATCAGGCTGATGCTCTTTTCTTGCATAGGACCCATAAATGATTATCATCTGTACATTTTTATCCTTATTAGTGCATTTTCTTAATTCTGAGATGATTGAATTTTGATGAAGATACAACATTTAAATCCAGAAGTTATTTTTTATTGAAATTATCAATTATTAATTAAGTATAGGGCTTTAAAAAATTTTAAAACATAATAAGGAAGAATTAAGAAAAAATCATTGGTAATGATTACATTGAAGGCAATTCAATTCAACGTGAGTGTTCCAAGATACATTTTTTGTAAAGTTTTTGGAAAAATTTCCAAATCTGTGTATTATGGTCCCCTTTCAATGGTGAAGTATGCGGAGGTTCCAGAACCGGACTTATCTAAGGCGCCTACTGCGGAGTGGGTGAAAATCCAAACGAAACTCTCTGGGATTTGTGGAAGCGAACTTAACACTATCTTCCTCCATGATTCACCTGCGCTAACACCCTTTACTAGTTCGCCCTTTACCTTCGGGCACGAAAATATGGGGCTTATCGCTGAAAAAGGGAAGCTTGTAAGAGATTTCGAAGAAGGAGAACGTGTAGTTATCAATCCAATGCTTCCCTGTAAAACGAGAGGGTTCGAAGAAGTTTGTGAACTATGTGATAAAGGACAATTTTCTGCATGTCTAAATTTCACGAAGGGCAACATCTCAGCGGGCCTAGATAGTTTTATGTGTCGGGATACCGGCGGTGGTTGGAGCCCTTTCTTTCTGGCGCACCAATTCCAATTATATCACTTACCCGATTCGGTTTCTGATGAAGATGGGGTGTTAGTGGAACCGTTCTGTTCGGCCCTGCACCCTGTAATCCGATGTTATCCTAAAGATTCGGATACAGTGCTTGTAATTGGCGCAGGAATGATTGGTATTGCAGTAATAGCTGCGCTTCGGGCGTTGGGAAGTAAAGCGCGAATTATTGCACTCGTTAAATATAAGTTTCAGGGCGAGTTTTGCGAACGATATGGCGCAGACGAGATTATTTACCTTCGTGGAGAAGATTATTATGATGAACTCGCTAAGGCATTAAAAGTAACCCTGGAGAAACCTGCCCTTGGAAAACGCGTTGTTGTCGATGGGGGCGCTGATGTTGTATATGAAGCCGTTGGAAACGATACAACTATGACGGATGCTCTTCGTTTTACTAAACCCGGTGGGAAGTTGGCTTTAATTGGATTAATTGGCACTACCAAAAATGTGGATTGGTCTTTCTCCTGGTTTAAAGAATTGACCCTCTACGGCACAAATACCTCCAGCACGGAATTATACGAGGGGGAACGCATCCCTACATTTCAGCTTGCTTTAAATTGGTTGAGCGAAGGGCACCTCGAATTGAAGCCGTTATTGACCCATAAATTCAAACTTGCAGAATACAAGAAAGCTATTAAAATGGAAAGTCACAAAGGTAAAAATAAACTTGTGAAAGCCGCCTTCTTATTCGAATAAAAAATAGAATTATTAAATTTTGAAATTAATGGCATTATTTAAGAAATTTAATTCAAAATTAAAAAATTGAAGAATGTTTCTTCCCAAGATGCCATGATCAGAGGTGGTATTAAAAGCAACCACTCGTTTTTCTTAACCATTTTCGATTCATGCAAATATCAATTATAAATTCGGAACAATATGCAATGCATTCTTTTTTGGTAATAATTCCTTGAATAATAATATCTCCAACGCTATCACTTTGTCTATAATTTAAATTATTATAAAGGATTTCTTTCGAAATTAGTGTATGTTGAGCTCCTGAATCGATTATTAGGTCAACTATTGTAGATTTACCATTTTTTGGGTTTTTAAGAATAATTGATATATAAGGAATTCCATTAATAATAGTTCCTTCGGTGAAATCCTTATTTTCCATTCTTGAATCCTCTTAAATAGAGGGAATTCTCTTATAGCTGCGGGATTCTTTTTGGAAGCACGAGCAATAATTGGAACTCCTTTTATTTTTCCAGCCCTTTTTAATTTTAATGTAATATCCGATAGATTGTCGAAATTATCCGAATGTGCTATAACCTTTTTATTCAATATTGCTATAAATTGCCCCTTATATTGTTCTTCCAACTGTTCTATATTTTGCTCAAACCAAATTTTATCGGTTTCACTTGCCATTCTTTTCACTCTAAATATTTCTAGATAACTATTATAATTGCTACTATAAAAAAGCCAAGTTTTTTGTAATCTATAAAAAAACTATTCTTTAATTTTAATAATTCTTTAATTTTAATAAACAATAATTATAATAATCTAAAATATAGGAAATTTGAATTTATAAGAAGGTGATATTACGATTGAACCAAAAGAATTTTGGGATGATATGCGGTGGGGCGAGGAGAACTATGCTCAATTACAAAAGAAATACAAGGATAAGTGGGTTGCAATATTACAAAAGAAAATAATTAGTCATGGAGAAAATATGGAAGAAGTTGAAACTGAAGCAAAAAGAATTAGTGGAAGAGAATATATTCCTGTGATTTTTATTGAATCTGGAGCGGCTATTTATTAGGGTTATATTAGGTTTTATTAAATTTTCTGATTTTGAATTGCTCGAAAAATTTCCAGACATTAATAATTTAATCAGAATCGTTTGCAGAATTAGATTTAAAACAAGGGATGGTTTCACAGAAGCAAGACATGCTATTATTGATACTGGTGCCTTTATTTCAATTCTTCCATTAAGTCTGTGGAAAAGGCTTGATGTAGAACTGATTGGCAAACATTATGTAAGGGGATTAGTTCCTAAGAAGGAATGCTTCATGAATATTGAAATCGGTTGGATTAAAGCTATGATGGTAGATGAAGAAGGAAACCAAACTAATGAACTGGAAATACGCGCATTTTTGGCGCCAAATGATAAAGTTCCTGTAATAATTGGATTCAAGGATTTACTGGAAAAATTTTATATGTATATAGATCCCATTAATGAAATTGGTTATATTGAATAAAGTTTAGATTATAATACGAACGACATGAATTTTATAATTGCTGCATTTCCAAAAGTCGCCGATATTTGCCGTTTTGGATAGTTAGGAGTTCCTCATGGGTGCCTTCTTCAACAATGCCCTTAATATCCTTGCTTAAGACAATAATTTGATCCGCATTTTTGATAGTCGAGAGACGGTGCGCAATGATGACCGTCGTGCGTCCCTCCCGTGCCCGATCAAGGGCATCTTGGATGAGGCTCTCCGTGTAAGGATCCACAGACGATGTCGCCTCATCCAGGATGAGAATGCGGGGATCTGCGAGGAGTGCCCGGGCGAAGGCAATCAACTGCCGCTGGCCAATAGAGATATTCGAGGCGTTCTCTCTTAGAACCGTCTTGTACCCCTCAGGTTGTGCTTCGATGAAATTGTGGAGGCCTAAGAATTTTGAAATCTCAATAGCTTTCGCTTCGATTTCGGGCGTGACATCGTGAATTCCGTAGAGAAGATTCTCCCAAATGGTGCCTGTGAATAGGAAAGAATCCTGCGGAACGATGCCTATGAATTTGCGGAGGTTCTTTTTCATGACTGATCGCACATCTATGTCATCGATTTTTACAGCCCCCGCATTGACATCGTAGAACCGGGCAATAAGCTTAATCATGGTAGTTTTGCCGGCCCCAGTTTCGCCTACAATGGCAAGCGTCTTACCAGCCTCCACGTGTACATTGACATGGTCAAGCACGAATCCTACACTTCGCTCCCGCTCGATAAGGATGCGTTCTTCTTCGAGGGCTTTCTTGACAATTTCGGGCATATCCTCGTAGAGTTCTGGAGGAATGGGAATATTTGCTAACATACGTAGTATTTGGCGGGTATTTCCCATGTGTCCTCCCATGCCACCACCCATCATTCCTTCACCCCCCGCACCAGCTCCAGACGGCAAAGCAGTTTGCCGGTGCAACATCTTCTCGAGGTTCTTGATCAAGCGAGAGAGCATAGCGAGGTCCATCGGCACATGATTAGAGCCGCCTTTCTTCGCAAAATCGGGAGGACCTGCAGCCGTGGGGGGCGCTAAGGGCTGTGCGAGTGCAGCTGTTTCACTGCCGCCATTATTAGGCGCTTGCTCGATTAGGCGGTAGCCAAAACTGACATCCTCAAAATCGATCGTTCCACGCACGTCTGTGAGCAGGATGGGGTCCTCCGGATCTGGAAGCTCAACTTCTTCTTGGAGCAATCCATAGATGCGATTGCCCGCTGCCATTGCAGATTCGATGGTATTTTGGGTTTGAGTGAGCAAAATGAACGGCTGGAAAAATTGAGCTAGAAAGGTAATGAAGGAAGTTAGCACCCCCACGGTTACCAAGCTCCCGAAGATGGATATACCGCCAAGCAACACATAGCCACCGGTGTAGAGGATGACCGCAGTCAGTACTTGCGTGACGAATCCTATTAATGGGAAAAAAGTGGAGAAGACTCGCCGAACTCTATAGGTTGCTTGGAAGTTCTCTTCATTGGCAATATCAAACTCCCTGGCTGTTTTGTCTTCCTGTCCAAAGGCTTGAACCACCTTTGCGCCGGTGATATTCTCTTGAATAGTAGAGGTAACTTTGCTAATCGTCTTACGCGTTTGTTTGAATAACCCGCTCACGATGTGGGTAAAAATGCGAATCATGATAAAGAAAATTGGGAATACTACAAGGCTTAGCAGTGCAAGAAATACATTGAGTATGAACATAAATACAATGGTGACTCCAATAGCTGTAGCACTTACGAATATCTGAACGAGCTGTCCTGACATGAGCAAATTCAATTGATCTACATCATTGGTGGTAATAGAGATGATGTCACCGCTGGATTTCCGGTCAAAATAGCTCATAGTCATCTGCTGGAGTTTGCTAATAATATCATTGCGGACGGAGAAAACGACGAGCTGTCCGATTTTAGCCAAGTAATATTGCGAGGTGTAATTCGCAAGGCCGTTGAAGGCTATTAGGGCGACATAGATGATAGCGGTGGTAAGTAGAAACTGCGTATTTCCTCCAACAATGCCCTTATCAATGAGCATAGCTGAGAGAACGGGCGTATAAGCAGAAATAACTGTGGCAACAATGAGTAATCCAATGAAGGCTAAGTATTTAACGGCAACAGGTCGGAGATATGATAATATCCATCGCCAAAGAGTTCCCCGTGGATAATCAAGCTTCGCTTTTTCTCCCACAAATAAAGGTGGTCCGCCGGGACGAGATCCAGGACCAGGTCCACTCACTCTTGGTCCCTGAATTTGAGGCTCTTGGGTTTCCCGCTTTCGTTCGCTCATGGATCCGACGCCTCCTCTTCTTTGGGGATTGCTTGGTCCGTAATTAATTTTTTTTGCTTGCTTAGCAACGTCTCAAAGATCTGGCGATACAGCACGTTACTTTCTAATAGTTCCTTATGGGTACCAAGTCCTACAATATGCCCTTTATCGAGCACCATAATTAGATCAGCATTGCGGATCGTCGAAATCCGCTGTGTGATAATAAATGTCGTTGTGCCGTGCATGACCCGTTCTAGTGCCTGCTGAATCTTATATTCGGTTTCAACATCGACGGAAGAGGTTGAATCATCGAGAATTAAGATTTTTGGACGGATTAAAAGCGCCCGAGCGATGGATAACCGTTGCTTCTGTCCACCGGATAGATGAGTCCCTCTTTCGCCAGTTAAAGTATTATAGCCTTCTGGAAGGGATATAATGAAATCATGTAGGTCGGCGGTTGTCGCTGCTTCGATAATCTCCTCCATAGAAGCATCTTCTCGCCCAAAAGTAATGTTCTCTTTAATGGATTTATCGAACAAGAACGTATCTTGTGAGACTATTCCAATATGTTTCCGAAGATCTTTGAGCCGATACTTCCGTATATCTACCCCATCGATCAGAATCGTTCCCTCAGTCACATCGTAGAAACGCGGTAATAGGTTGATAATTGTCGATTTGCCGGACCCTGTGGTCCCAAGGATCGCTATTTTTTGACCAGCTGGGACATGAAAACTCATATTTTTGAGAACCAAGTTACCAGGCACGTACCCAAAGGATACCTTCTCAAAATTCACATCTCCCTCGATAGACTCTGCGCTTACTGGATCGGGATCCTCCAGAATTTCAGGAACGGATTCGATCACTTGCCGAATGCGGATTAGGGCTGCATCGGCTTGTACATACATAACAAATAATGAACCAAACGAAATGAGTGGGAAGGTCGTCAGACCAATGTACCCCAAATACGCAACGAGTGTTGAAAGAGGCATTATACCCTGAATAACTCGATTACCACCGAAAAATAAGGTTAGAACAATCATACTGCCAATCAGAATTGTATTGAGCGGTGTAAAAATGCTGCTCCATTTGACTGTACCAACAGAGGCATTGTAAAACCGCCTATTATTGATGGAGAACTTTTCCTTTTCTTTTTCTTGGGTTCCAAATGTGCGAACGACACTCGCACCTACGATATTTTCTCTAATTGTATTTGTAAGCTCTCCGAAGGCTTCTCGACTCTCCAAATAGATTGGTCTCAATTTTAAAGTAATAAATAAACTCATAATTATCGAGATTGGAATCACAATAGCAAAAATCCAAGATAAGGATACTTGGATTATAATTGCCAAAATGATTACGCCTGTGAGTTGGATGAATCCTTGCAGTGCTAAGGTGAGTCCAAACCCAAATATCTGTTCGGTTTGATCTACGTCGGAGGTCGCTCGGGCGACCAATTGCCCAGTCGCATGTTTGTCAAAGTATGAAAAAGATTGGCGGTAGATTGCGTCATTGATATCTTTGCGTACATAATAGAGGGCTCTAGCCGAGATCTTGGCACTAAAAGTCCGCGCCGAGGTGCCCACAAGGAAGGACATTACCGCAAGTATTACAATAATCACGAAATTCATAAGAAGGATCGTTTGAGTCTCAATTGGGATGGGTGGTTTTAGACCCCCAACAAGGTAGCCCGTGTATATTGGAATGATCAAGGCAAGAATTATTGAAATAAGTTGCAGTCCCAATACTTTCAGGAAATCTCTGCGAGATCGGAGCAAATAATATAGAATTATTTGGAATGAATTCATTTTTCAAAATCTCCCTAAAGAATCAATCTTTCTTTGGTAAATATCCTTTCATATAAATTGAATAGAATCAAAAACCGTAACTTAAAACTTGATAATTGGGAAAGGTCACGAATTTTCACTATTTTCACCTGACTTTACTAATTCAGAGGTTCAAAACTTGGAAAGGAATATTGATTTAAAATGGGGCTTATAATTACAAATCTTTAAATTTATTGAAATCCTTTCACTTAAATTCATAGCGGTAAATAATGCCGAACCGACAGTTTTAAAATATAGGTGAACTCGTGAGGAACTTAGATGAACTGATGAAGCCCCAAATCTATGTATGCGCACCTGTACTCACATAGATTGAAACCCGAATCCATTCTATGTAAGATAATATTTTTTTATTTCTAATTCTAATTTAAAAAACTCTAAAATACAAAATTTATTTTAAGATGAAACCATAAAGCGACAATATTTTTTATTCTATTTTAAAAAATAATAGTATATTCAATTTATTTTAAGATAAAACTATAAAAAAGAATAAATAATAAGAAATATGGCGATTAAAAATGGCAATTAAAAAACTTATTGAGAAACAACCTTTTAAAAATCAAGTGGCTATAGTGACAGGCGGTTCGAAGGGTATTGGGAAAGCCACCGCAAAACTTATTGTTCAACTGGGCGGCAGTGTATTAATTATTGCGCGAGGCATAGAGGCTCTAGAGGAAGCCGCAGCTGAAATGAGGAGTTTAATTACGAATGAGCAACAATTTGTTGAAATAATCTCCTGTGATACTACCGATTTAGACAAGTTGGAACCCCTATTGAAAGAGTTTATCGAAAACCATGGCGTGCCGGATTATCTGATTAATAACGTAGGGGCTGCATATCCACAATATATCGAAAATTTGACATTGGAAGACTTTCAGCGAACTATGAATGTGAATTATTACGGCCAATTAATTCCGACACTGATTTTATTGCCCTATTTCATGAACGCTAAAAAAGGATATATTGCACATATTTCATCCTTTCTGGGCATTCTAGGCTATATGGGGTATGCAACCTATTGTCCAAGTAAATTTGCGCTGGTTGGATTGGCCGAAGTCCTGAGAAATGAGTTAAAACCCTACAATATACATGTTTCAGTCCTATATCCGGTGGATACACAGACTCCTGGCTTTGATGAGGAGAATAGGCTGAAACCGCAAGAAACGGCAATGATGTCCGAAGTAGGCAAGGTATTGACTGCTGAAGAAACAGCAGAAACTTTTATAAAGGGGATTTTAAAGAAAAAGTTTAATATTTTCGTTGGACGTGGAGGATTTTTTTCGGTACTAAAACGCCTCTTTCCGGGACTTTTCTATTGGTATTTTGATAGCGGGTATGCGAAAGCTAGAAAAAAATTAGGAAAGAGTTAAAGAAAAATAATTGAGATTACTATTTCTTTATTATTAATTCAATTTAAAGCTCTTCAGATTCCGATTCAAATTTAGGTGTAAGCCCAGATTGGTGGCTAAACTCGGATTTAATCATTGCTTTAGTTTTTAGAAGTCTATAGTTAATTAGAATTAGAATAAAGAAAACAAGTCCAGGCGCAATGAACATAGTCATAATGAGGGGTTGATACAATTGATAAAAAATTTCGATAAGAATTATTCCAATGCTAATGATAGACGCTCCGATTAAAGTAATTACATAGCTAGGCTTTCCGATAATTTTCCAAATTACCAAAAGGTAGAATAGAACTCCCCCAGATATTAGTATAATCCCCAGAATTGGTATTTGGAGCATATTGGGACTCCGAATAAGTGCTTCTATAATCAGAAGAATAAGTGAGCCCGAAACAATTATAATTCCCCAGGTAATATTTCGTCGGTCTTTCAATTCAGGAGAATGTAAATCATAGGTAAGGGCTGCTAACCCCAAAAAGGTAATGGAGGGGATAATAAAATAAATACTAATCCAAATTGTTTCAAAAGCGAAAAAATAGGCTACAATTAAAAATTCCCCAACGGCGATGATAATAACACTAAAAATCTCTAAAAAGAAATGAAAACTTTCTAAAAAAAATAAAGATATAAAATAGGCTCCGGATCCTGTAATAAAAATAATAATTCCATATATCCAACTATTTTGCCAACTGAGAGGAAAAATAAGTACAAAATTTAAGATAAAAGCAGCCATTATAATGAATAATGCAACCCCTGAATACCATAGTA
>Ga0315310_10000466_pt1 | contig 25826 bp, 11 predicted proteins | sample TDP5_MG_FD_203630 | JGI IMG/M metagenome (GOLD analysis project Ga0315310, IMG submission 203630) | Freshwater sediment microbial communities from Lake Towuti, South Sulawesi, Indonesia - TDP5 | ecosystem: Environmental > Aquatic > Freshwater > Lake > Sediment | place: Indonesia: South Sulawesi...
ACTATGATCCTGAGGGGGACGTTCTCTATATAAGTTTCGGGGAGCCTCGGGAAGCCGAGGACTCAGACGTGACCGAGGAAGGGGTTGTAGTCCGCCTTAAGGAAGGAAAGATCGTTGGGTTAACCATGCTAAACGCCAGCAAGAGGATGCCGCGAAAATAAACCTGCAACTGACAGAGTTCCCTCAACCTTATGGACTAAGGTTCTTAGATGATTAGTCTCTCTAGAATAGGTGGGTTTGTTTGGCTTAGGAAGCTGATGGCGCGGAGGACCTTTAGGCTTCTTCAGTTTCTTCCCAAGTCGGCTCTATGTCTATGCTGGAGCCCTTATAACCATCTTCTAGCTCGTCTCCCCATCCTGCGAATGCTCGAGTATGGAATCGCTATGCGCTATTCAGTTAAAGCAACATATCTTTGGCTTCAGGCGTAATTCAGGTTGAGCGCGCTAGCATACCCATTCAAGCAAGTGCAATCTGTCTCAAACATGTGTGAGGACCCCCAGTCCAGACTGGTATGCCCTGCATTGGATCGCCTTTTCCGCAGTAGGCGGCTTGAAACTCCAAGTCTTTTCCAACAGCATCGACTGCTGACCATAATCCGGCTGTTGTTATCTCTAGGACGGGGTTCCTAACCCTCTCCTTCAGTTCACCATTCTCAATTCTGTAGGCTTCAAGCCCGACGTAACGTTGGTTGAAACGTCTGTCGTCAATGTTCCATTCCATAAAGTTCTTGATGTAAACCCCCTCCTTCACTTCCTCGATCAGCTCATCCACCGAGTAGTCTCCAGGTTCAAGGTACGTGTTCGCCATCCTAACGATCGGTTCCCTGTCGTATGCTACAGACCGGGATGCGCCATTGCTTTGGACGCCGAAGATGCTCGCCGTCTCTCGGTTCTGGAGAAACTCGTTTACAACGCCTTCTTTAATCAGTGTCCTCTTCCTAGCTTTGACGCCTTCATCATCGAATAAGTAGAAACCGAACGACCCCTTGACTGTCGGATCGTCAACAACATTAACGAGAGATGATCCTACCCGCATACCGGCAGAATCCATTTCCAGATAGGTTTCCCCTGCTTGAGCGGCCTCCCTCCCAAGTATTCTGTCGGCTTCACCTGGATGCCCAGAGGATTCGTGGCTCACTATCCCAATAACCTCTGGTCCTAACACAACGTCCATCTTACCCTTAGGCGGGCTTACAGCCTCTTTCAGCGTCTTGGCCAGAGATTGAGCCTCATCCCACATGAGCCTGGGTAGATTCCATCTTTCTACGGCTTCCCAACCCGCTGCCTCTCCGAGATTGAGGTATCTCTGAATCGTCCCTTTTTGGGAATCGTAAGCTGTCAGAAAGGCAAAGAGGGCGGCTCTTGGCACGGTGCTAGAAACGTTGGCCCCATCGCTCGTCATGACAATCTTTTCGGTATTATGCGTATCCAAGGTGAACATCCTAGCTGGAAGCTCAGCTCCCGCTTGTTCAGCGGCTTCCTCAGCCCGTTCGTCAGCCTCCATTAGCAGCTGAATCTTGGAATCCAAATCTACACAACTGAAGTCTATCCTAGGCTTTATAACAACCTTTTCTTTCCCAAGTTCCCCTTCTCCAATCGAGACACCTCTCACAAGGACTTTAGCCGCAGCCTTAGCGATCTTGAAAGCTCTCTTTGCAGCATTTCTCGCCTCTATTTTACTGATTTTGTCTGTCGATGCGAATCCTAATGAATTCTTATAGACGACTCTAACGCTGATTCCACTCTTCTCGTGGAAGAGAGAAGCCTCCGGCACGTGATTCTTTAGAATGATTGACTCAATGATGTCGAATTGAAACCTCGCCTCAGCATACTCCGCACCTAGATCAGAGGCATAATTGACACAGAACTCCAACAAATCTTCCAGCGTGAACGCACCCCTTCTAGAACATATTCGCGTTGTCTAATAAAACTAATTGGGGGAACCGGAAAATGCGTAGTGAAAAGAAAGACTTCCCTTACTTCATGGAAACATAATTCTCTCTTCACCGGACCGGAACCTTTCTGGCTTGCTTCGCGCTAAGAAGAAACGTATACCCATATACGCAAAAGCACGAGTTGATCTCATCACCCTAGCCCCGGTTGATTCTGATGCCCGCCGCAAAATCTTAAGTAATAGTCGAACCAGAATATCGCACATTTTTTCGGGGGAGACTGAGGCGAACAGTAAGGAGAACCTGATTAGAGGAATCTACTTTTAGAACCCAGGGTGGGTTCCGAGAATAAATGAGGTGGTCTTGGTCACCTTCCAGTTTGAGAGAAACTTCAAACTGGAGGACTGGACGGATAAATGGGGAGTTCAGTGGAAAATCACACGTCCGACATGGTTCCCTTCCCGAAGTGGAATCCTTTACCAAGTCTCGAATACTTGCATGCAGACAATATGGCAGATACCCTAAAGCGTGCATAAGCTCTTGACGATCTCTATTCTCTCTTCTTCCATGGAAATCATCTTGACAACAACGTTGAAGAGCTCTTTGGAGAGCTCAATCTGATCTGGTTGATTTACCTTTTGCACCGTCTCAATCCACTCTGGGGGCATGGCATCAATACCCTTAAACGCTCCAGCAATAGCACCCGCTATTGTTCCGATGGTATCTGCGTCACGTCCAAAGTTTGCGCAATCAATGATTGCCTTAATGGGGTCTCCTTGATCTAACCAGAAAACAGCTAAGGCAACAGGAATACTTTCACGGGGATCGGTAGCATATCTTTTACTTCTGTATCTTTCTCCTAACTGCAAAACTGGCCGAGGATCAACAATGGGGTCTCCAGGTTCCGCTTCGAGGCCTTCGTAGAAGCGTTCTCTAAATATGATGTAATCCTTGACCTCGTGTGCTAATGTCATAGCGTAGTTGATACCCACCAAAACTTCACTTTTCTTAGGAAGATATGTTCCCGCAGCTTCGACTACGGAGTCGACTGTAGCTTTAGGATCGAAGGCCTCAGCAACCGCTGCGGCAGTTGCAGATGCGCCATCCTGGGGAAAACCGGAATGTATCATTTGACTGAGGTTGCAAGCATCCAAGGCGGCTTGATGAGGGTTACAGGCATTAATTATGCCTATGGGTGAAATACACATAGCAGAGCTGTTACTGATCTGGTTTCCGCGGCCCGCCTCTCTAGGGGGCACTCCCATAAGAAATATCTTGTTGAACGAGTTGGCAACGGGAGTGAAAAACATGTTGGGATCCATGTCTTCCGCCCACACTGCAGCCCAGTCTTCGCAACTTGGTGTTCCTCCTTTCCTTATGATTGCCTTACATAACATATGCTTGAGAGCGGAATCGTCAGTCGCGTGGCCTGCTGGTCTTCCCCCATAATCCATCATACGTGTAATTCTGCCGAACCTATTCCCAATATCCTTATAGTGCATTCCCTCACTTGGGCCGCCCATAGCATCACCTACGAGCCCTCCGACAAGGCACCCATGGATTTTCTTGAAAAGCAATGTATGCTCAATTCCCATTCAAATCACCAAGTGCACCATTTCTTTAGATCTCGTGGTGATATGCCCAAGTTCGCTTTACACACATCTTAATCGCGTACAAAGGCTTAAATATACTGAGACCATCCCCTTTTTTCCGAGGAGATTAATGTGCAGATTAAAGATCTTGAACAGATAGTGAAAGACGAGATTGTTCAGAGGAAGGAAGAAGGCTATGATGTTGCAGAGATTGAAAAAAGATTCCTGAAAACTGAGAAGAGAAGCGTTTCCCAGCTAAATAGATTTTTAAAGGCTCTGGAAAACAGCCTTCCAAGACCAGATTTCGTCTATAGAGAACCCTCAGAGTTGCAAGAGATAAAGGCTGAATGTCCTAAACGATTTGAAAAAGTTGAAATCGCTCTCTCGGATAGCGAACTCTATGATAAGATTTGTGGCGGATGGCTTGGTCGTTGTGCAGGCTGTCTCCTCGGGAAACCTGTTGAGGGCTTAAGTAAAGAACAGATCGAGGAATGGCTGACAACCGCAGATGCCTATCCGCTTAACAACTATTTTCCGCCTATACCTGAGCTACCGAAGGATGCTCCCGATTGGCTAAAGAAGCGGGTTTCTTGGCTGAGCGTCTTATTGGGACACATAGACCATATGGCACGCGATGACGATACCGATTACACAATCATGGGGCTTCACATCCTGGAAAATTATGGACCCGACTTCACAACTATGAACGTTGGAGAATCTTGGCTTCACTTACTTCCTTACTGGCGGGTCTACACTGCTGAACGCGTCGCTTACAGGAACCTCGTCAACGGCCTCCTGCCACCTGAATCAGCAACGTACCTGAACCCGTATAGAGAGTGGATTGGCGCTCAGATCAGGGCTGACATGTGGGGGTACGTGACTCCTGGAATGCCTGATCTTGGGGCTGAACTAGCTTATCGGGATGCAAGGCTTTCACACGTTAAGAACGGCACATACGGCGAGATGTTTGTAAGCGCCATGATAAGCGCTGCGTTCGCAACGAATGATGTTGAGAAGATCATTGAGGCGGGAATATCTGTGATCCCGGAGAAATCTAGACTAGCAGAAGCCGTAAAGAACGTAGTCGCCTGGAGCAGGAAGTACAGCGATTGGAGAAATACATGGAATCAGATCTTTGAAAAATACGGTCACTATCATTTTGTTCACACCATAAATAATGCCGCGATAGTTCTCATGGGGCTTCTCTATGGAAAGGGAGATTATGAAAAAAGCGTAACTGTGAGCGTCATGGGTGGGTTCGATACGGACTGTAACGGTGCAACTGCGGGTTCAATCCTCGGCGTACTGCTCGGAGCAGAAGCTCTACCAGAGAAGTGGGTAACCCCGTTAGACAACAGGATAGAAAGCTTTGTCATAGGCTACAACAACAGCCAGATCTCTGACCTAGCAAAACGCACCTTAACAATCGCTAAGAGATTCTTAGGGAAATAGCCGTCCTTTCTTTCATTTTTGCCTATTTTTCTATAGATTATTGCCAAAATCTTATATAGCATATTCCATAAAGATATTAGACTGGTGAATTCTAGGAAAATGTCTGAAAAACTGGAAAGAGCAGGTTTAACCCCTAGAATGCTAGCGTTTTCAATTGTTTGGTGCATTTTCAACACTGTGGTTTTCGGCGCCCTATTTGTCGGCACAAACACCAATCTGATGATTCCGACCTTCTTTCTGCTGATCGTTGAAGCCGCGATAGCAAAATTCGTCAGCTCGAAGTATCAATTCACACCTCAAGAGTGGGCAGTCTTCTTCTCCGTCGCCATGTCAGGCCTCATGACGACACCAGCCTGGGAAACCGGAGACATGTGGCATCAAGGCACAAACATTGCATTCATGCGAAGTCTCATTCGAGTTTACGCGGTGAATTTTGAAACTTGGAATACTCTCAAAGCCCCAGTTTCCGACCTGTGGATTGTTAAGGACTCAGCAGCCGTGAACACCTACCTTTACGGCGGCCCGGTTCCTTGGGGTCTATATGCGCCCGTTATAGGATTCTACATCGTAAACTGGATCAGCATATACCTCGCATTTCACTTCCTGTCAATAGTCTTCCGAAAGCAATGGATAGATGTTGAAAGGTTACCTTTCCCATGGCAACGACCACTCTACGAGACGTTGAAGAGCGCAAAGAGCATGGAAGATAGACCGAGCCTCTGGAGCATAGGCAAAAACAAGTGGTACTGGATCGGATTCATGTTAGGTGCAATATTCTGCATAATGGACGTAGCAGCCATCTATTTCGGAGTCTACATACCAACAATGACAGAATTTCAGAAATACTCTATAGACTTGACGCCTTACTTAGGCGAGGTCTTTCCAACAAATATGTGGAATATGGGATGGGAGAGCTGGGCAGTGGCCGCCACGATCCTTATGCCTATGGATGTGTTGAACACGGCGGTAATCTTCTGGGTTATATTTGAGGGTCTATGTGTCTGGATAAACTTTGTGACAGGTAGCACACCAGCCGGCGACTTCTGGACGAACGGTGTAGAAACGGGGATGATCAGACACCGCCTGTTGCTTGTGGGCAGGCCCTCAGGCGCCTTCGGGCCCATCTTCATCGCCCTACCACTGATACTGATCTGGCGAGCCAGAAAATCCATAGTAAGCTCACTGAGAGGCGCGATCTCGGGAGCACCAAGAGAGGAGACTGAACCTCATTCATGGAGAACGGTCTGGATCGGATTCATCACTTGCTTCGTCGTCTGGTATGCTACTATGCTTGCCAGCGGAGCACCGTGGCACATTTTCTGGACCTTCATGATGCTCACGCTGTTCTTCATCTTCTCCGCAAGATGGTGTGCTGAAACAGGCGGCGTCCTGTTCCCCACTCACAACCTAGATCAGCACTATAACATCTATTATGATACTTTGCCTCTGCAGGCTACGGGCACCTTAGGATTAAACACTGCTAGCGTGACAACAACTCTTTACGCTGGAAACTGGTATCACTGGTGGGTTCCACTGATACCGATGGGACCGTCAATGGTAGGTTTCAAGTTTGCGCAAGAGACAAAAACAAGAAGCAGAGACATCAGCATAGCCGTGATCGTCGCCACGGTTATCGGCATCATAATCGCGGTCCCGCTTGCAATGTGGATGTTCCACTCGTGGGGTGCATCAATACTATACGAGAGAATGTTGGAACTCGGAGGCATCGCCACAACATATGAAGGCTGGCCGCCGCTCGTACCATTCCTACAATCCGGACAGTCATGGTTCGACTTCTACACAATACCCGACCTACCAGCATGGTGGACAGCAGGATTCGTTCTGATAGTTGTCATAGAATTCCTGAGAACACGATTCGCATGGTTCTTCCTAAACCCCATAGGGATCGTTGTTGGAACAGGGGCAATGTGCGAATGGTTCTACGATGGAAATCTTGTCTTGGCCTGGATAATCAAGCAAGCAGCATTCAGAGTCTTAGGCGGAAAGGGCTATGAGCGCATAGTTGTGCCGATAGCGTGCGGTCTGATGGTCTCCTACGCGTTCTTCTTCATGTTCCTTCAGATACCAGTGTTATTCAGGGTCTAAAAACCCTCAACCTCCATCTTTTTTTCTTTGATTCTGAGCATTATAGTGCGGAGAACCCAACTTTGGCAGACTGCATCTTGACAAAATACTCCAAGTCTCTTACCCTACCCCCATAAACAGACACTGGTAAGCTGAATCGCTGAAAGAAACAAAAACTTAATCTATCATTGATGCCTTAAAAAATACGTGATACCGTGGCATCATGCTTTAGGGAGAGAGAAATGGCTTGACAAATTATGAGGACACGAAGGCATTTGTTGTCATATCTATTACCATTTCCCTCCTTTTGCCTATCTGCCCATTATTTGCCAACCTTGATACTGCACAAACAACAGATAACGTAAATCTACCGATTGATTTCGGCCTCGTGGGGAATAGCGTCAACATATCAAGAATAGAGGATCATATAGCAAAATTATCACTCCTTCAAACGCGTTTGACAGGTTATCCGGGATGTGTTGCGGCGGCAAACTATATCGAAGAAAGATTACGTGAGATAGAATTGAAAGTTGAACGACACAGCTATTCGCTTCTTGTTCCAGAGGATCGGGGAACAAGTGTGACCATACTTCCTCAAGGAATAACTTACGAGGCCTATGCTCTTTGGCCCAATGACATTCAAGCATCCCCTACACCCCCTGAGGGGACTGAAGGCAGAATCGTATATGTGGGCCAGGGAGGGCTAGCGGATTTTGATGGACTGAATGTTACGGATTCGATCGTTCTGATGGATTTTAACTCTGAAGACAGCTGGCTTAATGCCGCCAGACTCGGGGCAAAAGCTGTGATATTCATTGAACCTACTGAGACTGTTAGAACGGAAGCCGAGCAAAAGTTTATCCTGACACCTATTGACTTCCCCAGAGTATATCTGCCTAGAAGTCAAGGAGCAAAACTTGCGGATATGATTCAGACAGGTCAAGTCACCCACGTTCGGATAAAATCTAGGATGCTCTGGCAACCAAGAACAGCTGATAATCTAATTGCAGTCATTCCCGGTCAGGAATTGCCTGACGAAATAGTAATGGTGGGCGCGTATTATGATTCTTGGTCCGTTGTTCCCCAACTCTCACCCGGAGCCGAAGAAGCCGTGTCTCCCGCGCTTCTGCTGGAATTAGCTAGACTATTACAGGAGCATCCTCCAAAGAGAACTGTTTGGTTAGTTTTCTATTCGGGTCATTGGCAAGCATTGTCGGGAGCTCGTAATTTCGTCGAAGACTACTTCTTCCGGAACGAAACGTATGCGTCTGGCAAAAAGAAGATTCTCATGCAGATAGGGGTGCAGTTGTCTTCTGATAGCGACACATTGGGACTTGTGATGTCAGGCGACTTTTACGGTCAAGATCTAGGGTCAAAACCTTATGGAATGGATTTCATCTACAGGCTATTCTTCCGTGACTGGATACCTGTGTTAACTAATCAATTCGCACGTAATTTCTCTTACCATATTCAAGACATACAGACATTGACTGTTGCCAAATCGGAATTTTTTGAGAGCGAAGCTTCATCCGTCGCAGGCATAACAAGCTTCACTTTCTTATCGACAAATACGCTCAAAGTCCGCGTTGGAACACCGTTTGACACGATCGATAGGATATCTTGGATGAATCTGAGGCCTCAGATCTTGTTCATCTCATGCGCAACTGTAGGTCTAGCCGATCAGGATCTTGAGAACAGTGAAATCTACAAATATTGGCAACCTCCTCAAAGAAGAATCTGGAAGGGAACGGGCGGATTCGTAGGTGCCGGACAAGCGGGGTTCGACAACTTAATCGGAAGAGTGGAAGAATACAATTTAAGCGCTGGTTTCTACCAGCCAATACCTGGCGCTATGGCGGAAGTCATTAGATTAAACCCAAGAACCAACCGCTTTAACCCCTTCACCCGCATCTTAACAATCACTAACGAAAATGGCGAGTACAGAGCACCAGGAGCACTTACAGATTTTCTTGGAGGTTACTATGGCGTCTTTGGTTATGTAATCGACGAGACTGATGGTTCTATAGTCTATGCACCAGACCTGGGAATCTACGGTGCTGGCGGAAGAGCCTATGCCGGCTACAATTTCCTCAATGTCAAGATCGATCGCGATCCCATGTTCGCCAAAACTATTGTCTTTAGATGCAAAAGCGTTGTTCTTTTTGATGTTATTAACCCGTTGCTCATAAGACAGAATCGTCGTGCATTACACTTCTATTCTACAGATATAGAAGCCCCGCCAATCTCATTGATCGTGAATGATTTTACTTCACACAGTTCACCCACTTCATACGGGCTGATTTCGCCATATGATACTGGCGATAACCTAGCTATGCTATTCATAAGTCCAGAAAACATGTTCGAAGTTATACTTACAACCACGACGCCCGAAAACCCCCGTGTGCCTGTTCCCATGGGCTTATTGATCAATGCGAACGAACTTAACCCAGAGGGTTTAGGATACTCTTCTGACGTAGGGGTGGTCAGATTTTCAGGTTTCAGGTTTCTTAACGATCTAATCTATCTCAATGATCGGAGAGCTGGCAAACTAGTAGAATATAAGATACTCACACGCTCAACAAGAGAATATTACAGACTCTCACGGATGTATCTTGAAAGGGCTTTCGAAGCATTAAATAACATGCGATACTCAGAAGCTTATGATTACCTGAGCGCGGCTTGGAACTTTGAAGCTAATGCTTACCGCGAGATAAGAGGAACGTTTCAAGATTTGATCAATACATCCATCATCTTCTGCTCGCTCATCATACCCTTTGCCATAATATTTGAGCGTCTAATCTTCCCAGCCACGAGTCTGAAAAGGTTCATAAAGATCGTTGGACTGCTTGTATGCTTCATTTTCGTAGCTTCCATACTGCATCCGGGCTTCGCTCTCGCCTCAAATATAATAGCAAGCATGTTGGGGCTCTCAGTACTCATTATAAGCATTCCTGTCGTAGCCATCATCATAGGCAACGTATCAAAATACGCGAAACAGATCCGCAGCAAGGTCTTAGGAGCGCATTTTGCCGAGATAGCCCGCTCTGAAGCTGTGATGAATGCCATTTCAACAGGCGTCTCAAACATGAGAAAGAGGCACCTCAGAACTTTCCTGAATATGCTAACCGTAAGCATAATCGTCTTCTCACTTGTCTCCTTCACATCCGCATCATCCTTTACCCTCATAAGGGGATATCCATTAGCTGAAAAAGCGGCCTATCAAGGCGTGATGTTGAGACAAAACTTTGGAATGATACCTTTCTCACCTCAAATGCTCTCTCTATTATCCACATCTCTAGACCCTGAGGCTGTGATCTGCCCCAGAGCATGGGTTTATCCTCCAGCGCCCGGCGAAGGCGGAACCTATGAGGGATCGTGGACCGGCGGGCTAGGTTCCCTTGGTTGGCAGGTTGTCTCAACTTCGCGTGCCGCTTTGATTTTCAGTCCGAACGGTTCGAAGGCTTCTGTAAGAGCTCTGCTCGGTCTCACGCCTAAAGAATCTAATGTAACTAAGATAACTGATGCCCTGCTTCCCGGTAGCAGATGGTTTATGGAAGGAGACGTGTTCGTTTGTATATTGAACCAAGAACTTCAATCGAGCCTCAGAGCTGAGATTGGGGATACTGTAAACATTATGGGTCTAAAGTTGCACGTAATCGGGGTTGCGGACACGAATATGCTTGGAAGCATACTGGATCTGACCGGTAATAGTTTAGCTCCGATTGATCCGCAGAAGGCGCCTGTATCGGGAGTCCAAGTCTTTACGCCTTTGATATGGGATTACGTAATGATCGTGCCATTCGAACTTGCGTATCATGTTTTCAACGGAAGAATAAACACGATAGCGGTAAGAACCGCAAATATGACTAGGGTGAATACAGTTCTTAGGGAACTTGTTATGGGAACTTATGAAAACCTTGAAGTGTTCATGAGCACAGAGAAGGGCAGTACTGAGGTCTACCGGCGAGGCAGAGAGTTCACATTTGAAAGGGCGCAGATAATGATAATTCCCGTAATCATAGGGGGGTTAACAATCCTGATGACTTTAATAGGCTCTGTGGTGGAGAGAAGGAGAGAAATAGCAGTCTACAGCACAGTCGGACTCTCCCCCATGCATGTGACAGGAATGTTCCTTGCAGAATCGCTCACATATGCTATCATGGGATCGCTCTTCGGTTACTTGGCGGGCTTGATGGGAATCAGATCACTGCTCTTATTCCAACTGGTTCCAGAAGAGATGACGGTAAACTTCTCTTCATCATTTGTTATGATTGCCATAGGTTTCTCCATGCTGCTGGTTATTTTATCTTCACTTTTGCCCGCGCAGAAAGCTGGTCTCATGGTCACGCCCTCTTTGAAGCGGAAGTGGGAAATTACCACGAAGCCCATTGGGGACGACTGGATCATCCCGATGCCATTCGTCAGCACCGAAGAAGAGGTGTATGGCGTCTTGAGATACATTTCTGAGCTCTTAGATGTATACACCAGCAGAGATGCGGGAACATTCCTTGTAAGAACCAGAGAAATGCGGGAAGACTTGATCTCAGAAAATCCTTACAAGGAACTAGTTGCTGAAACAGCGCTTGCTCCGTGGGATTCAGGTCTTATTCAAAAGGTTTTCATAAGAGCAATCCGGCAGAGAGAAGAGGAGAGCAAAGGCTGGTTCTTCCAGATTCACTTGAAATACATGGAAGGTGACAGGAAAATCTGGATGACCCGGAACCCTCGTCTCCTCGACATTTTGAGAAAGCAATTCTTAATATGGAGAGGGCTGGGGAAAGAAGAAAAAGAGAAGTATCTGTCACACAGCCAACGATAATATCGGTTTGGGGAGAACGGGAGAGTTGACTGCAGAAAGTGAGACGACATCTGCCAGATACGAGTCAGGAATCAGCTGGAGAAGCATTATGGCGATACTTTTCTCCGCCGTTTTTCTCGCCCCAGTCATCATCTTCTCAAGTTTGCTCGGTGCCGGTGGAGGAATAGACATCGCTATCTACGCCACGCTCATATTCTTCACTGAACTCTTCATATTCTTCCGTCAACCTCTGACCCAACACGAAATAACGCTCGTATATTGTACCGCATGGTTACCAATTGGGACTATGTCGGGAGCCATGATTTTCCTCAATTACCTATATAATGGATACTTTGCGCGGAGCCCCGTTACCGCCATGTTCAAAGACCCCTTGACCAGACGGTCTATCAGGGAGATGATCCCCTGGTGGTACGCTCCACCCTACGTGTCAGATGTTTATGCTGTGAGAACTTTCTTTCATCACGACTGGCTTGGTCCCATCCTAGTCAGCATGCTCTCAATGATATTATCCTTGATCATGACCGTTGCGTTGGCCATGATCATCATCAACTTGTACATTGAAGTTGAGTCGCTACCTTTCCCGTTGACAAAGGTGGACGCCTCAATATGTAGAACTCTTGGCGACAGGGAGCCTATTAGAATGAAAACTTTGATGATCGGGGCGGTTATAGGTCTGGCTTACGGTTCCCTCCTTTTTGCGATACCAACTATCTCAGGAGGTGTATTCGGAGTTCAAGCAGTCTTACTGCCCATACCTTGGATCGACCTCAACTTTCACGTGGAGAAAATTCTTCCCGGCGCATCTTTTGGCATAGCCACAGACCTCCTCCCTTATGTATGGGGCTTCGTCTTCCCCTCAGATGTGTTGATTTCATTGGTTCTAGGATCATTCTGTGTCTGGTTTCTTGGTAATCACCTAGCACTTAGGCTTCCATATTTTCCGGAGTGGCAACGAGAATGGACTCCTGGGATGTCCATCTCTCTGATCTTTCAGAGGGCAACCCTCTGGGTTTGGGCAAGCCCTCAGATAGGCTTCACACTAGCCGTAGCCGTGTTCAGTATCGTAAAATACCGCAAGGCCCTCATAAGGTCTTTTAAGAGTATGGCATTGATCACAAGCTCAACAAAGGAAGCTGGTTACTATCCGTTAAAAACCTCTTTGCTAATGTATCTTATAGGATCTCTGGGTTCTGTTGGCCTCTTCTCGTATCTCGTACCAGATTTCCCCGTATGGGTACTTCTTCTCATGTTTATGGGTTATCCCTTTCTTGTCGCGCTTGTGGCTGGTCGAATAACCGGTGAGACTTCGTTTCAAGTTTCGATTCCTTATGCTTGGCAAGGAATCATCTTAGCAAGCGGCTTCTCTAGACTTGACGCTTGGTTCGCTCCGGCTCCTGTAACAACGGGAGAACAGGCTGCGGGTCAGATGTATATAATCAAGATAATGACGCTGACAAATACTAGGCCAGGTGATTTCTTCAGATTTCTCCTCCTTATGCTCCCTCTATCAATTTTAGTGAGCTTTGCCTATACTTCTCTTTTCTGGATGATTGCGCCCATCCCATCGGTCTCCTATCCCGCCACGATAATAAATTGGCCAGTGTCGGCGGCAATACAGGGGCTCTGGTTTTCCCGTCAGCTTAACATCTTTAGACCCGATTTCATACTTGGTGGATTCTTTGCAGTCTTGCTAATAGCATCAATTCTCAACTTCACGCGCTCCTTCCCATTCTCTATTGCTGCTTTTGTTGGGGGGACCTTCCAAACGGTTCCTTCACCTCTAGCCATGCTGATCGGCCATCTATTTGGGAGATACGTTCTCAGTAAGAGAATTGAGAGCTGGGACAATATCAAGGCGAACATAGCCGGAGGGGTTATTCTGGGGGAAGGGATATCCATAGTCTTAGCAGCCTCCGCAGTTATAGTCGCCAAATCCTTATGGACGTTACCATACTAAGTGCGATGAAATGTGATTGAGAAATGTTCGGCGAACTAAGCGGTGAATTCCTAATCCGTTCCATTGAAGACAGAATAGAAAAGTGGGAAAGATGCGCGGATGGTTCGCTTTTGGTGAAACCTAAAAAGGCAAACTTTGATGAACTAGCCGTGATCTTCAGAAGAATTTTCATGGACACAGAGTACAATTTTATCGCCACGATCAGCCTTGTGAAAGATCCAAAAGACAGAAACAAAGCCTTGAGAATATTTCAGAGATTTGGTGATCTTTCTTTTGAATTGAGGTGGAAAGGAGGTCTCCTTACGAAAAAGCCTATTTTCGTAGAGTCTACCCCACCCATACATAACAAGAAGGCTCTGGAGTTAGATTCTGAATTGGGGGCTTTTCTAAATTCGCAAGAAGGATTGATGATGAAGATTCAAAAGCTCAAGCCAGAAGAGCTAAGTATCAACCTGATGCCTTTAGGTGATTTCAACCCATCAAACTCCGTCAAGGACGCAACAGGTTTTTCGCTGTCGCTCGACCAGTCTCCTGCTCAAGTTTCCTGGGTAATCTCCCTCAGCAAGATCATTTACAGAACTGTAGACTATCCCAGCAAAGTGCGAGCAATATTTGACGTGTTAGACGATCTTTCCGGAGTTTTGAGGGAGATTAATAGACGACATTCCTAGTAGAAAGCTTCCTGCTGCAAAACGAGAATCTTCTCAATGTTTTCTATCAGCCATTCACGGGACAACTGTGGATGACATCCTATGACTTTTTTCAGATATTTACGTTTAAATCTGTTAACGATCTTCTTCTTCTGGCGAAATATCTCCGACTTCAAATAAATCGAAGCCTTAATTATATCATCTCGATTCATCCTGTCGGTTTCATGAGAAACCGCGTTCGGGTACCATGAGACCTTCTTTCTGACCAAGTCTGAGAAAACTTCGAAATCTTCAAAAGATTCGAGCCTACGTATGACCCCAAACTCAGGGGCTTTCTGGAAGAGTTCTGTGTAAGGCAAAACGATGAGAGGAGTAACCCATTTGGGTATTCCGCCGAGTTCGCTTGTCTTTTTGATCAGGTTTAAAGTTTCCTCAACCTCCTCTGGCCCTTCGGATGGAAGCCCGGTCATCCACCACGTGAAGGGGATTATGCCACTTGAGATTGTTTCCTTTACAGAACTTAGGATCACATCTTTGTTGGTTGGGCGTCTCAATAACTCTAAGATGCGTTCAGAACCAGTTTCTACACCGTAATCGATGTTCGTACATTCCGCCCTAGAAAGTCCCACGAGGATTTCCCTGTCTAAAACGCCCGGAATGGCGGTCATGTTGAACCCACCGATTCTTTCATTGAGTTTTTCGTCGATTATGGATTTCGTCAGCTCTTTGAGGTATTTCTTTCCTCCGACGAAAATGTCATCTTGGAATGCGAATTCGTAGCACCCCTCTTCGATCAGAAGATTTATCTGGTTTATGATCCACTTGGGCGAATGGAGTGTAAAGGTTTCCCTTCCGGAGATGAATCCGAGCTGTCTCGCAATACAATAGATGCACTCATAGGGACAAGGTCCTCTGCATGTGTTTACGGCGCTGCCAGCAAACAATCGACGAGCATCAGTACCATCCTTCACGTTCTTCACGACACGATACGTGAAAGGAGGGATCTCGTCGATATCTACGAAGATATCTTTACTTGTTAATGGCTTCTCTGACAGGCGCCCATTTGCCAATGTAACGAGACCTCCAACATCTCCGACGGATTCTCTCTTTTCAATGTTTTCGGTGATCTGTAGGAATGTTCTTTCAGCCTCGCCCCTTAAGACACCGTCAACAAGGTTGTTACTTTTGCTCATTATCTGAGTTGCAAAGAGTGTGGCGTGCGTGCCCCCTATGATTATCGGTATCTCAGGGCGCGCCTTTTTCAGCAACTCTGCAGTTTGGATGGCTCCTTTACTGAAATGTAGCCAGTTTAGTTCAATCCCGATGACTTTACAATTACCCATATGCTTGACAATTTTTCGTAGATCTTTCTGAGTTATTCCTGAATGGATCGCTTCTTCCAGATTCCAAACAATGACTTTGAAACCGTTTGAAACCAGAGTGGAAGCGATGTGTAGTAGTCCATAGCCTATGTGATAGGATGGAATGGCGTGGATTGCGTCTTTGGGTAAGTTGAAGTTTGTCGGCGGATGAATTAGAAGTACATCTGTCTTCATCGGATCATCATAAACCTAGATATTGTCGACAATAAAACAGTTTGTTTTTCCCCCAAGATCCTCGATGCACAATTCTGAATCTTATCTTTCCCAACTTCAGCAAAGTAAACATGATGATTACAACAGACATGGTAGCCAGAAATGGAACATAGTCTCTTATGTTCCAGACTCCTGGTACGTAAATACTTGCTTCATTAGACGGCTCAGAACTCCCGGCACTGTTTATGGCTACTATCACGTAGTAGTACAGTCGGTTCTGTTGTGTTTCAGAATCAACATATTTATTCATATTTGTGCCCAGTGTAGCTATGTCTGTATATTCTTTCTCTTCGAACTGTCTGCGTTTGATCTTGAATCCAAACTCATTGAGGGAGGTATCCTTCCAGTGTAAAAGGACTCTATGGTTATCCAACAACATTGCTTCTAGTTCCGCTGGAGGAGAAGGAGGCGTCGCTCCGTCGCTACCTCCATAGAAAACTTCAAGTTCAGCGATAGACGTGTGCCCTTCGAGAACTCTTGTTTTCCCAAATATCCTTATTCCAGACCCGTTCACCGTATTGATATTTAACGCAAACCTGGCGTAAGGCACTGGGCTTTTCTCATTAAATAGATAGTAGCGAGGCGTGATCTCTACTGCGGTTACATTTCGCCACCTTCCCATTTTATCTCTGTATTGGACTGTTAGCACCTCTGACCAGCCCTCTCCGCTCGAAATCTCGCCCCGGTAGTAAACTACCTGATCAAACTTGAGGGTGTCTCCGAACGTGTACCCCCACCAATCCTCCTCTCTTACACTATGGCTTTCCAGGCTCTGATTTCCTATGATTCCGTCATTTAGGATTCCGAGTTTCTCTAAGAAGTCGGGTGTGGCCGGTCTATCACAACAGATAGGCGCCGAACAGTTCCGCCTTGCCAAGTTTTCATCCGACAGAGAATTAGAAGGCTGCTTGACCCAAGGAAGATCTATCTGGACGATGTAGGTTTTCTCAGTCTCATTCTCAATGATCGCTGCTCCGTAAGCCAAGATCGCCTTCTCAGCTACGCGTTGAGTTCTGAAGGCTATGTTAGATATCGTGTCACTTGGCAGGTTGTCCCTATTAGTATTCCTGTAGAGGTTCATCAGAGGCTTCTTCCATTTCTCATGTATGCCGCTTTCGCCAACTATTAGACCGAGAAGCCCGCCCGTTGTCGCCGTGTTACAGTCATTATCCCAGCCGGCTGCATTAGCGATGATCAGGCTGAGGTCGAAATCTCCATTTCCGTACAGAATCGCCATAACCACCGAAGCCAAGTTGAGGGGCGAGCTCACCCAGCCATATTGTCCATACTTCTTCCATATCTTACCCCGAGTTTCCCTCCAGTCTTCGTATTCCTTATGCCACTTTACAACATCAGAGACTACTTCCCACGTCAAACTCGTCTTGGGTATCTTTGTTAGAGCCATCTCTACAAGAGTAGGAACATCGCTCTCAAAAAAAGCATAGCTGAACGTAGTGGCGTAAAAGGCTGCTGCTTCAACTGCGTAGTCGTCATTAGTAACCCTCGCAAACCACTTCGCCATATCGTAGGCTCTGAGTCCCATACCTGGATGAATCACGCCGAATAGTTCACATTCAATCTGGGCATCGATGGCGCCCCAGTTTTCATTATTTTCCTTAGAACCCGTTTCAGGCGGCACATATCCTTTACCCATAAGCTCCCGAGCGCGAGCATTAGCCACCCAGATTGCTTCATTTATGTGCTCAACCCATTCTTCCCGAACTTGAGAGTAGGTGATCTCTAGACCGCGTTCTTCCAGCATGTGTAAGAAAACCCATTCCATGCTGGTGTCATCATCAGTGAAAGCACCTTCGGGAACCTCAGAGTAATAGGCTATGTACTCGGAATCCGGGGTTTCAATAGAATGTCCTTCAGTCGGAAGGCCAAGAATGTTTCCAATCATCTCGCCAATCCAGCTGCCAAGAGCCTTATCATAATATATCGAAGCCGGCAAGGTCCCCGTCATTGTGGAGAGAGGGGTTTCAACTTTCCTATTCAACATCAGTTTTTCATTGTTTTTTCCAGAACCATAGGAACTTTCTGCTGTCCAAAAGAGGAGGCAACTATTCAGCAGAATCGGAAGTAGAAAAATCGCGCAGATCAATCTTGTCTTCAATCATCATATCCTCAAAATTCATCTAACATAATAATCACTTAAAATACTATTTATGTGAACCGCGAAGAAAGGAACGAGAGTATGCGCAAGCGTGTTCGTCTCAGGATGTCAAGCTTCACCATCCTTTTCACAACGTTTTTCAGCATTCTCACTGTCAATACGAGCAAAGGTGAAACTTCACAAATTAATGGATACGTAATAGACGCACGTACAGGTCTCCCAATTCCGGGTGCTTCAGTGAGCCTCAATTCGGAACGTTATCTGACTACAGATTCTCAAGGTTACTTCTCCTTTGAGGTCATAACAGAAGGTTGGTACAACATCTACGCTTTATACGATGACGAAGATACGCCGGGCATAGATTATGTGCCTTCCTGCTGGAGAATATACTTGGAGAGAGGAACGAATGCGTACAGGGTACTTAGCCTTTGGCCAGGAGCCTCTATTGAGATTGAGGGGCAGCTAAAATTTGTGGAAGAGTCTGTGGGGGCTTCATGGTTTAAATTCAAGGTTCAGCCTCCAGGCGGTAGTGTGTGGGGAGACAGCTCGAGCGTAAGCGAATATGGGTTAGTGGATTCATCTAAGGATCTTAGTTTGGACCCGCACCTTATCATAGTCCCCTCAGATACTTACATCACGATAAGTGTAGAGGCCTGGGTTCCAGATAACCTCTACCGTGCATTTACAATCCAAAATGAAACGGACCCCTTCAACCTACATCAAGGCGATCACAAAACAGTAAATATCGAGGAATATTGTTTGAAACTTAATCTTGAATCGGTTCAAGAGGCATTAAGCCTAAGCCTAGATCTCCTTCGAAGAGCTGAGAATGTAGGTTTCCTAGTGAAAGCTGAACAAAAAGATGTTGGAAGGGCATTGACTCTTCTTAATGCCTCGGAGACGGCGACAAACAAAGGATCTTACGAAGAAGCGTTTGCATTACTTCGTAACGCCTATATTTCAGCTAAAGATGTTACGAGCCGTCTCCAAGGATTGCTTGATATAAGCTTGCCGTCAGCTCTTATCTTGACGGTTTTCTTTGCGTTCATATCCTTAGCCTTGACGTATCTCCTGGTGGAGCGAGGGGCAGGCCTAGAAATATCCTCGTCGTTAAAAGGAGAACGTTCAGTCACAATTCCTCTCAGAGCTCTCCACGCTTCATTATCTTATATCTTGATCTTGTCCGTGTTTTTCGCGTCTTTTCCAGGATGCCGCCTTGTTTCCTTTCCAGCATTCTCCCTAACCGCGAGTTTCTGTTTTGTCGGTGCCTCTTTCCTTGCTGTGTTTACATCCAAATTGCTCGAAGCGAAAAAATCGGAAGATCGATCGATATCTTTTGGCAGCGCCATCATCGCCGCCTTCTCCATTGCTAGCGGGAATATGAGAAGAAGGAAACTTCGGACTACGCTCAACATCTTGTGCCTCATGACGTTAGTATTTGGCTTTATTGTGTTCACCTCGATTTCTCCAAGTTACGGGTTCGTCTCCAAGACTCTGGGAGTGTCGAAAACATCTTTAGATGGATTAATGGTTGCGAATCCCTCTGTCACAACAGATACCGAATTCATTCCCCTAACAGAGGATTTCATAACAGAAATGCATAATCGGCCCAATGTCACCCTAGTTGTGCCCAAAGCGGAAAATCTTCCCTCTCTTACATCTTTGAGCCGTTTATTTGCCCCTTCCGGCAAGAACTCATCCATACATGGGGTGATAGGCGTAGTTCCCAGAATTGAGTCAGAGATCACGCATTTGAACGCTACAATCGTTAAGGGACAGTACCTAAGTGAAAAAAACGTTAGTGAGGTACTCATGGGCGAGTCGTTAGCGAAGTATCTAGAAGTTGACATCGGAACGTCAATAGCGGTTTTTAGCCGTAACTTCACAGTGGTGGGCATCTGTGACGACAAAGCTTTGGAAAGAATTGTCGAGATGAATGGTGAGGTGTTCTTGCCTTCTCGTCTCCAAGCTACGCCGGGCGGAGTCTATCTCACACAATGTTGGGGTGACGAAGTAATAATCATGAGTCTTGAAACAGCGCTTACGTTACCCAACATTGGTGTATCGCGAGTATATGTTCAAATAGGGAATCCAGAAGAACTTTCGGGTCTGGGTGATATGATAGCTCTAACAAGAGGCTATTCTGTTTGGGTATCCTTTCAAGGTACGCTTTATCAGAAATACGTGGGAACCTACTTGGAGGAGAAAGGAATGAGTCTAACGCCTTTTCTCACGTTTCTTGGAGTCTTGATAATAGGCTCCACCATGTTCAGGTCTGTTGACGAGAGAAGACGATCGATCTTCACCTTGTCCTCAATAGGTCTCAATCCTACTCATATTGCTGCCTTGTTCATGGCCGAGTCGATAATCATAGGCTTCATTTCTGGTGGTCTGGGTTACTTGCTGGGTGTCTTAGGCTATCGAACAATAGGACTGATTAGTGCCCTAGAGGTTCGCGAGAAGGTATCAGCTGAGTGGAGCCTGATAGCCCTATCATTTTCGACGCTTACTGCCGTGTTGGCGACAGTTGTACCCGCAGTTAAAGCCTCAACCGTGGTCACCCCTTCACATTTGAGGAGATGGAGGCCAGAAGAAGAAGAAAAGCCAAGGGAAGAAGGTGAACCGTGGACTGTTGAACTGCCCGTAAAGATTAGGCCAAGGGAAGTGGATTTCTTCTGGGCTCACATTGAGAGGAGCCTGCGAGACTTAGCTGAGGGTTCGATAGAACGAGTGGAAAAAATAGAGAGCCTCGAGGAAGAGTCGGCAAACGGGCCCGTAAAGAGAGTTACCTTCGACTATTTTACAGGGGAGACGAGAAGACAGCTCCATACGAATAACGAACTAATAATTGAACGCCCACTAACAGAGGAATACTACAAGGCGCGACTGCTTAGCTTTCCAGACAGAAACTTTGAGGAAGCAGTGCTCAAGACGAGCGCACTGATTCGACGGTTCATATTCGAATGGAACGCTCAAAAGGTTGCCGTGGTCACGCCTTTCGAGTCATCGCTAAACCAGTTGTACTCCCTTGTCTGCTATTTCAACCCCGAGACTCTCTACGTCGTTGCTGAGACAGATGTTTCAGGCGACCTTGAGCCGTTGAGAAAAATACTGGAAAAAGAAGGTATACGTATTCCACGGATCTTCATTGTCCAAACGAAATCCCTTGACCTAGGTGATTGCATCAAAATGGCAGAGGATCTCGTTTTGAAAGCTGGGATCATATGCATCTCAGGCGATTCTTCGCTCATTTGCGTGGCTTTAACCCTTGCGGCTACCAAGTTGAAAAAGAAGATGTGTCATGTCATTCCGCCCAGTCATCGAATCGACGACCCATTTCAGGTCTCAAAAGTGGCTGCAATATAGACCAAGCTAGGGAATAAGTCTCCAAGAGTATCTCGCGCGCACAAAAAACAAGAGTTATATAACCATTTCTGAACACTTATTTCGTGCGCTCATCTATCTATCATCTCACCGGACATCTGAGGCTTCCAATATGCACACAAGATTGAAATGCGTAATCAGCGTTGCTTTTATTTTACTAATATCCTTCCAACTTCTTGTCAGTAGTGACCGGGCTTCCTCTCAGATTTCGGTGTCAATCTACGGCAAAGTTATCGACGCTAACACTGGAAGCCCGATAGAGAACGCAACATTATTGATCTGGGATCTGAATACGCTTGAGAAACCCAGGCCGGGAGCGGGCGTGTACCTTACCAGTAAAAAAGGAGACTATAACGTGTCCGCTCCTTACTTGAAGATGGGCCACACCTATCTAATATATGCATATAAGGGCAATTTCACAGCGAAAACCATAGATTATGTTCCTTCCGTCACAAAACTCAAACTGGAATATTTGGATATAAAAAATGTCTCTTTTTCCTTGATTCCTGGCGCATCAATCGAGTTGAAGGGTACGCCATATCTGGTTCAATCATCAAGTCCAGGAGGGGGTCGAATCTTCATAAAAGTCCTAAGTGAGTCCGGATTTAATGCCTCCTTCATAGATGAGTACGGAGATTCCATCGATTCTTGGTTCCTCGGTTTGAATAGGGAACTTGTGATTGTCCCAGCAAATGCTCCGGTAGTCCTTGAGGCACACATCTGGTTCTTTCTAAGGGAGCAAGCTCGCATAGGAAGGGATGTTTTCCGCTTGTATAATGGTTCGTCGCCCTTTCTGCTTCCTCAACGTCACCGGGTAGTCTGTCAAACCGCAAGTTACAGCCTTAGAGAAGGCTTGGACGTTGTCAACTCGAAGTTTGGTAAGGTTTCAAATGAGGTTGATGATGCGCAGAATATTGGCTTCGTCGTATTTGACGAAAGGCGCTCTTTGACAGGTGCACAGCAGAAGATCATAGAGGCTAGCACCCTCCTAATGCGCGCCCAGGATGACGGCGACTATCTAAAATGTTGGTCGATCCTTCGCGATGTGTTTGTATCGGCGGACCTGGTCTCTATGAGTCTTCAAAACATGCGCCTAGTCGCCAAGACAAGTGCCGTTTACCTCTCCGCAATCATGGCTACTTTCAGCGTAGTATTGGCTTTCTTCTTCTTTGAGGAAAAAAAGAAAAAGATGGTTTCGAGTGTAGCGATATATTTCATCTTCTTGGTCAGCCTGTATTTCTCGTACCCTGGCGCACACATAGTCGTCGATGAGAATGTTCTGCTTTTCTCCGGGTCCGCTGCGACTTCCTTTTTGGGAGTTTCAGCCCTCGTCTTCGGTCTTCCTCGCTTTTGGAAGGAGAGAACGGTTGAGGGAGAGGTCTCGGTGAGAAGTGCCATATCCCTGATGTTCTCCATGGGAAAGAGACAGATAAGACGCAGGAGAATTCGGGGCTTCTTTACCATATTGTCAGTAATCATCCTCGTCCTAGCGTTTACTTCCTTAACATCGTTTGGAACCGTCTTCGGCATCGTCTCAGAAAAACTAAATGCAGCCGCTCCTTCAGACGGGGTGATGGTGAAACGCATCTTGAACGAAACCTCGCTTCTTTTCTCGCCTCTAGGATCTGAAGATCCGGCGACTCTTTCAAGGATAATGAGAATGGACAACGTTGCGCTGAGGTTAAAGAACATTCCAAGTTCTAATCCCTTGGCTCGACTTGTAAATTCCAAAACTGGAAATAGCTGGTTCATCTACGGGATTCTCGGCATAACGCCGGCGAACGAGTCGATGTACACCGGTCTGGATGGTACGGTTGAGCATGGCAGTTATCTGAGCGGAACCCGAGACGATGAGATACTGATAACCACGAGCGTGGCGAACAATCTAGACACAAAGGTTGACCAAAACGTGACTTTGGAAATCCTGGGCGCTGGGGTCTCAAGCAGTTTCGTCGTCAGAGGAATCATCAATGATGAAAGATATATGAGCCTTATAGACATGGATGGCGTTCCTTTCGGACCATCACGCCTGCTTTCAGACGGTTCAGTAAGAACCTGTAACAGCACAGAGGTTGTTGTAATCAGCTGGAAGGCGGCAGAGAAGCTTCAAAGAATGGCTAATGCCCTGCAGACGGAAGGCGCGCCGCAGTTTGCCGTGCTTTCCGAGATTGTCTTTCAACCCGGAGAAGGGGTGAATATAGATTCTATTGTTAGGACTCTCATATTTGTTTTTGATTACGACATTTTTGTTTCTTCTAGTAAGATCATCACACATTATCATATTGGTTCTTACCTTGAGTTCAAGGGAGCAGCTGAACTCTTAATCCCTTTAGTCATGGTTGGGTTGAACGTCGGGATGGTCATGATGAACAGCGTTTATGAGCGGAGGAGAGAGATTAGGACACTCTCGATGCTTGGGCTGAACCCCACTCATATAGGATTGATCTTTGTAGCCGAAGCTATCATTCTCGGCATGGTCGGCGGTAGCCTAGGCTACCTGTTCGGACTTGGATTCTACAGAATCATGCTCCTGTTTGGTCAAGAACTGATGGTTCGAGAGAAATTGGAATGGTGGTGGAGCGCGATCGGCTTCGCAATCGCTCTATCAGCATCAGTGCTCTCCGCTGTCAGGCCCGCAGCGCTGGCAGTCAGTACATACACCCCGTCAAAGATCAAGAAGATCAAGATGTCAGAAGAACAAGTGAAAGTCCGCAAAGAAGAAATGTTCAAGGTTTACCAAGCAAGAGAATTAAGTATGCCCGTGAAGGTTGCAATGAACGAGAAGGAATTCTTCATCGGCGCCTTCTTAGACCGTCTCGACGAGCTAAGAACAGGCTATATAGAAAGAGTTGAGAACGTCGAGCAGATGCCGGAGATAGAAAATGTCAAAGGAGAACTTGTGAAGGCAATTAGGTTCAACTACCGTTACGAGGCTACGGGTCAAGAGAGGAAGACAAGGAATAGTCTGATCTTAGCGAAGAGCGCGCAAGAAAATTACTACCGCGTGAAGTTGGTCTCCGAGCCGGCTGTTCCGGGAATACCTGAGAGCGCTATTGACAGAACCATCGATTTTGTTCATGACACTGTTCTGTATTGGATTAGGAACAAGGAAAGGATAATTGGCGCCTAACTCTTTTGAAGTAGCCAGATTATATGTTTGGATCTTCAGGAACGAAACCTGAGCTTATCCCCTCTGCAGTGTTAAGTTGCGGAAACTAGTGTTCCAACATGAACCGTTCCATAGCTTTATTCTGCAGATCAGTTATCAAAACCAAGTGAAAGAATCAATTAACTAGACACTCATAATCGAATTCTGTTTCATAACGCCTTTTTATTCGGCATTTTTGCAAAACTGTTAAAAACCTCTTAAAACCATTCTTGAACGATGCAAGTGTCGATGATACTAGTTCCCAAAGTGACGCTTTCACTCTTTGAATGTTTTCCTCATAGATTTGATCCAACTCTCTGCAACCGTCATTTAAGGTCAGCCTTGGTGTTGCGGATTTGAAGGTCTATTTCGGTGTCTGCGGCATCGGGCTCGGACATGTAGGTCGTTGCGTTCCCATAGCCAAGAGACTAACCGAAAAAGGTGCAGAAGTCCTATTCTCAACCTATAGGGACGCCGTGAAATACGTGGAGCAGGAAGGGCTTCCGTTGGTGGAGTCTCCTTCAATGGGCTTCGTAGTCAAACCTGATGGAACTGTAGACTTTAGGCAAACAGTCGTAAACCCGGGACCCTTCTTCGCATCTTTCACCCTGATAAAGCAGATTGAAGCCGAAATCGAGTTCATGAGAGCATTCGAGCCCAACGTGATCGTCTCAGACTCCCGAGTCTCACCATTACTGGCCGCAAAGTCTCTGAACATTCCAGACGTCTCCATTCTTAACCAGTTCCAAATCATAATCCCTCGGCGAAAAAGATTCATGAGGCTGGCCAAAATTGTTGACACCGGAGCTCTCGCGATGATCGGCAAATTATGGACGAGCGGAGCAGCCCACCTCATGATACCAGACTTTCCCCCGCCGCACACTCTATCAACCGGAAACCTAATAATCCCAAAATCCTATCAAAAACGCGTACAGTTAATCGGACCCATACTGCCAGTTCACCCATCCGAATTGCCCAGTAAGGAGAACCTCAGAAAAGATCTTGATATAGATGAAGACTTACCACTCATCTTTGCCCCATTAAGCGGTCCAGCCAAGGAACGCGCTTACTTCACGGGAATCCTCAGGCAGATCTTCAAGAGATTTCCCGAAAACTATCAAGTTGTCATGTCGCTTG
>Ga0315310_10000467_pt1 | contig 25800 bp, 26 predicted proteins | sample TDP5_MG_FD_203630 | JGI IMG/M metagenome (GOLD analysis project Ga0315310, IMG submission 203630) | Freshwater sediment microbial communities from Lake Towuti, South Sulawesi, Indonesia - TDP5 | ecosystem: Environmental > Aquatic > Freshwater > Lake > Sediment | place: Indonesia: South Sulawesi...
CACAAGCATGAACATGAACATTCAGGAGATCACAACTTACGCACAACTCAAAGGTCTAGGGCTGGTCGGAACCGGAGACTTCACACATCCTGACTGGAATAAAGAGTTAAAACGAGAATTGGAAGAAGTGGAAGATTTGGGGATATTTCGGCCAAAGAATTCCAAATCCCAAATCCGCTTCGTGATAAGCGGCGAGGTTTGCACAGTATTCGTTTCAGGTAACAAATCAAGAAGGATTCATCACGTCATAATGGCTCCAAACTTTGAAGTTGCCGACCAGGTCAGCGACAGGCTCAGAAACTTCGGCGACCTTAGTGCTGACGGGCGGCCTACACTGGCGATGAGTGCTTCAGAGCTTGTGGAAGAAGCAACATCGATTTCAGGTGAAATTTTCATCTTCCCAGCTCATGTTTGGACCCCTTGGTTCAGCCTGTTCGGTGCGATAGGCGGCTTCGACTCTCTTGAAGAGTGCTACGAAGATCAGTCCGGCAGGATTCGCGCCATTGAGACAGGGTTGTCCTCAGATCCGCCTATGAACTGGCGCCTCAGCGCTCTTGACCGTTTCGCCATCATATCGAATAGTGATTCTCATAGCGCTTGGCCTTGGCGGATCGGTAGAGAAGCTACTGTAGTAGATCTACACGAAACGTCATATTCGGGATTGGTGTCTGCGATATCTTCACGAAAATCTGCAGCGATAGAACTTACAATCGAGACTGACCCTGCTTACGGAAAATATCATTGGAGCGGGCACCGAAAATGCGGGATTTCGATGCCTGCTGGAGATGCGAAGAAACTTCGCAACATATGCCCCAAATGCGGACTGAAGCTGACGAAGGGGGTCGACCTGCGGGTCGAAGAACTTGCAGACAGACCGATTGGATTTATGCCTGATGGGGGGTGCACAAGATTCGTGCATCTCCTTCCTCTTCATGAAGTGATTGCCGCGGTGACTGGAAAAGACGAACTGTCGGCGAGTTCAGTTTGGGAGACATATAATCGCCTAGTTGGGAAGTTCGGAACGGAGTTCGCCGTAATGCTTGACGCACAGGAGGAAGAGCTAGCCAAAGCAAGTGATTCTGAAATCGCAAGTGCAATCATGAGATTGCGGAACGATTTGCTGACTGTTACGCCTGGATACGATGGGGTGTATGGAAAAATCAATCTTAGAACCGATAAGCCCGCTGCCTCTGTCACATTGGCAACTAAGAAGTTCCGACTCGAGAACTATCTATAGCAGGATTCGAAGTTTTTTGGAAGTCTGAGACAGATCACGTTTAAACTACTAGGCAAACTCCTGTCCCTAGGCTTCCGACCCATACTGTAGGAGGTTCTGGCTTCGGTTCCATTTCTTCCTCAAATGCTGCCGCAGAGTCCCTTCTTCTTAACTAGGATCGCTGAGTACGCTTCGCTGCGCCACATCTGTATCCAGATAACGTTCGCGTTTCCTCAAAAGGTTAAAGAAATGAGCAACGCCATATTAACTATGAAAGTGGAAGTTTCAGAGAGCAAGTAGCCGATTGCTTTCTGAATGACGCATTCCATGGATCACAATCGTTTCTGCGATCTCTAGACCGACCACTATCTATCGAGACCACTTGCCACCGTCTGGCTAGTTGCTAGGCACGCCGGTAATGAACGGATGGCCTCAACCTTCGAGTTGAAGAACTATTGGCTCATCGGTTTTCAATGGTGCCAGAGGAGAAGGCTTTTCAGCAGTTTCTGGCGCAGGCTTCTCAATGCTTTCCATCACTCTTGCTATGTCCTTCTTTTCCTCAACCAGAGGGTTTAAGTTTGGCTCTATCGCGTCACAAGCAATGGTCAGAGCCTTGTCATCAATTATGCCTGCCTTGTACTCCATCTTCACATTGACTAGGAACCTTATCAACTCGTCGACTTGGCGATCGATTTGCCCCATCCTCTTTCTCAGGCCTTCCACCAGCTCTTCCTTCCTCCGCCTCAGTTCGGCCAATGTCGCTCCCTGCTTTCTGCGTAGTTCTTCATAGATGTTTGCAGGTATTTGCTGATCTTTCAGTAGCTCGCCCAACGCCTGAATCCTGCGGGCCACGCGGTCGAGTTCTTTTTGAATCAACTCTGATGACACCTTCCAATCTGGAACCAGCACAACCGCGTCTCTATCAATCACTATGTGCTCACAAGAGTACTGTCCTAGGTTTCCACTTCCATGCTCGACCTGAAGTGCCTTGAGCTCGCCGAAGTCGTCAATACAGAGTCCGATGATCCTGCCTATCTTTCTGCCATAGGTATCCTTGAGATCCCTGCCAAGAAAGTTCTTCAACTCTTCCTCAGAGACATATGACAAACTTTTTCCACCTCCTCTCTATTTGTTAAACTCAAAGCGGTCGGAAGGTCGTCTCCTCCGTAGATGTTGTTGGCAACTCTGGGAACCTCTCCTTCACCTGCTGCTCGGCCAAGGCCGCCGCCTCTTCCAAGATCTTCTTCGCTTCCCCTGTAGGCTGATCTCCCATGGAAGCCTCGCCTGTTGCCTCTCCAATATCAAGGACCATCGACGAAAGCGATTCGTCTATCTCAGCGAGCTTGAGCGAGACATCAGGTAGAACATGGCTCAGCCCCGATCGAACCGTCGCTACCACCTGCTTCACGGGAGCCATACTGTGAGCAATATCCCCGAACTCCCTGACCGCCTCCAGTCTTAGGACAACTCTTTCCAACGCAAATTGACTGTTCAAGGAAACTTTGGCAATCCTGCGAAGCTGGGCACATTCTTCAGCATAGATCTTGGCTCGGGAGAAGTCACTGTCTTTCACGGCGATTACACACTTGTCATAGAGAGACTTGTCTCGATACTGAAGTTCGGCCGATGTTCTCTCCAGCCTGTGCAATTGTACGCGAAGCTTGTGCAAGGTTTCTACAACCCGCTGCCTCATCGGTGTGGGCGATATGGCTTCTCTCAACTTGTGCTTCAGAGATTTTCGTTCTCGAAACATGTCCAAACCTCTCATAATTGACAGGTCATCAAGAGTCTCGGTCTCATGATTGGTATCTCACGGCTCGCTATTCTCGCCACGTTGAAGCTGTTGGTGGCCATCAAGATCGTCCCTTTGTGGAGATAGTGGATCCCCCGGAGTAGGGGCGTCAATATGTTGACGGTTGAAGTGTCAAGGCCGCCAGTTGGCTCATCCATCAGGAGAAGCGTAGGCTCCGTCACGAGGGCCCGGGCAATCGCAACTTTGCGGCGTTCTCCCACGCTTAGCGAGACGGGATAGACCGAGGCTTTCCGTGTGAGCCCGAAAAATTCTGAAATCTCTTGCGTTCTGCGTTTCCTCTCCGATTCGTCAGTCCCCTGAATAACCAGCGGAAGTTCTATGTTTTGGAAGACATTCAGGTTTGCCAGTAGCTGGGACCCTTGAAAGACCATGCCCATGTTTCGTCCCCTGAATTCTGTCAAGCTGTCGTCGTCCATAGCGGTCACATCTTTTCCCAGCACCGTGACAGTTCCCTGACTAGGCCTTTCCAAACCGGCGATTATGTTGACAAGAGTCGTCTTGCCGACTCCTGTTGCACCCGTAATCGCCGTAAATTCGCCCTCGACGATCTCAGCGCAAAGTCCGTTAAATAGAGAAATTCTTCCAGAGTCCGTTTCAAATATCTTCGTTAGTCTCTCAACTTTGAGGATCGGTTCATTACTGGTCATTGTCGCAAGATCTCCCCAATCTTGAGGTCTGAGAGTTTCCTTGTTGCCGTTGCGCCTCCGCCGAAGGACGACGCCAAAGAGACTGCTACGGCAAACCCCACTATCTCGCTTGACAACAGCGAACACTCAGCCGTAACTATTGCTGTGCAATATCCAATCACAACGCCGAGCACGCACCCCGCAATGGCGAGATAAGCTGTCCGCAGCAAGAAGGCGCGTAGCAGATTTGATCGCTTAGCACCTAACGCTCTCAGGATCGCCACTTCTCGCCTCTTGGAGGACACTTGGAGTGATATTGTGAACATTACAACGAGAAAAACGCCAAGGAATAGGCCGCTAACAGACAAAGCCAATGAAAACCAACTCATTGAGAGGCTTGACCCGAGAATCACTGCCGCGGCTGTGGACACGACAATCTCAGTGGTCGCAAGAGCCTCCGATCTAGTGAAGGATGCGAATAGGTATCGACTTGCATTCATGTCTAAGCTCATCTCCAAGCCACGGCGTTTCTTCTTTCGTCAACCTCGTGGGCGAGCATCTTAAGGAATTCCGATATCTGTCCATACTCGTAGCTCTTGATCACGGACGCCGTATACTCGATCTTGATGTCGAGTTCCCTCATCTTCGAGATGATCATTTCTACGTCTGACTTGTTCTTGCCGACAAAGAAGACCAACGTTTCCGGAGCTCCAAGAAAACTGGTGACCCTAACCGCCTGAGGAATCGTAGCGATCTGCCTTAGCACTTTGTCCCGCTCAGAACGGTTTCCAATGCTTCCGGCGATGTAGACTTGCTCTGCTAGACCAAGTTTTTCAAAATCCAAATCAACCATATATCCTTTGATGATGCCTAGTTGCCTCAGCTTGTTGACCCGGTACGCAACTACATTTGGATGTAGGTTGAGCTTTCTTCCGATGTCAACGAACGAAGCCCTCGCATTCGCACTAAGCTCCGCAAGTATTCTCAGATCAGTCGAATCCAAACTAGACATGTGAATCATCTCTAACTGGCCAAGAAGCTTTGCGACCATCTCTGGAACCTGACAAGGCTTTCTTCCGACACAGTTCTTCCGCATGATGACACCGCTTCCAGAAAATCGCTCATAGATATCTCTCTAGGCTTTGCTGTCGGATCAACGTCTCCGCGAGTTTCAAAGAATTCCCTCACAACCTTCATTTGGACTGTCTGGAATATGTCTCGAATATCGCTTCCTGTTCGTCCCTCCGTCAAACGTGCTAGTTCGACAAAATCGACATCGTTTGCAACTCTCAGGTTCCGAGAGTAGATGCGAAACATTTCGAGTCTTGAGTTAGCATCTGGAAGCGGGACGTAGATTCTCTTCTGAAATCTTCTTATGAAGGCCTCATCCAGTGCCCACGGCTTATTAGTCGCTCCGACCACGTAGACAGATGACTGCTTCTTCTTGTCCGCGATCCCATCCATCTCCTTCAAGAATTGGTTTCTGGCTCTAACCTCTCCACCCACCTCATGACTTCTGATTCCCATTACCGAATCCAGTTCATCAATGAATATGATGACAGGTCGGCCTCCGTTGGCTACGGCTCTTGCGTCCAGAAACAACTTCGCAACATTCTTCTCTGATTCGCCAAGCCACTTCGACACGATTGATGGCGAGTCAATGCAGTAGAATGTAGCATCAATCTCCGTCGCTATTGCGGCAGCGAGCAGCGTCTTTCCACAGCCAGGCGGGCCGTAAAAAAGAATTCCTCTAGCCCATCCGAGCGGAAACAGGTCTGGTCTTTTTGATGGATAGATTATTGATTCCTCGATTGCTCTTTTGGCCTCGTGCAAATTTGCGATGTCCCTCCATCTCACATCGGGTTCCTCAATCACTGGAGCTCGTTCGATCCTATGCTCAATCTGCTGGCTTCGGCCTGAGATTGCGGAACCGTTGCCGCGTTGCAACTCAAGAATTCTTGCTCCATAAAGCTGCGCCTTCTCGGCGTAGACCCTGTTCTGAGGTGTTCCGGGGTACAGCTCGCACAGCCTGAGTAGAATCTCGACTGCTCTCTGGTACTTGGCAATGGCCATTCCTTTTGAACCTTGTTTGTCCAGAGTTATGGCCTCAGCCACGTTCTTTGCAGCGAATTTCTCCAAATCTTCATACGCCATATATCTCACCAGATGCCTTTTCACTGCCAGCTTGACTGAGATAACCACTTCATTGGAGCACTATCCTTCCTTCCTTACGAAGCGTCTCCACCGCTTTCACCACATCGTCTCTTCGCGCTCCCAACATCCTAGCGCACTCTGTGAGGTTCAGTTTTCCTCCCTGCCTGACATGATTCCTAATGTACTCATACACGCGAGAAGGCAGCTCCTGGACTTGAGGATCCAGGGTCTCAGTTACACCTTCAGCTTCCAGTGCCATCTCCTGCTTCTGTTCGACCAACGGAAGCTCCGGAAACTGTTCTCTTATCTGCTCCTCTGCAAGAGCACTAGATTCTTCAAAGATCTTTGTTGCTTCTGCATCCTGGAGGACTACGTCATTGTTTTCTAGCTGTATCACTCCAGTTTCTTTAACGGTGTCGTCAAGGAGCGAGTGGACTGCTCCGAGTTCGCTCGCAACTTCTGGGATAACCCCTTCTATCTTCCCTCTTGTCTCCTTTACTACGCTCACTACAGGCAGCATTTGAACCAAAATTTCTCCCAATTGCTCCACTGTTTGAAGACGAATAATGGCCCTCTCCAGAGCGATCTCGCTTCCAAGGACTATTTTCGCCATCTTTCTGATCTCAGCACACTCAGCGGCATACAGCTGTGCCCGAGGAAAATCCTTAGAGAGCTGAGCTGCTACGCACCTTTGAAACATGTCCCGATCTTTCTGTTGAAGTCTGAGAATGGTTTCCTGTAATTTCTGATATTGGACATTGAGTCGATGCAATGCATATAGGACCCTCTCTCTGAGAGGCTTCTTCTTTCCTCGAATTCGTTCAACAAAGGATGCGATGGCGCACTACCTCTCAGAGGTTTGGCGCATCCGTAAGCTTTGAAAGAAGAACTCTGCCAGGGCTCGGCGTAGTCTCTTGCAGAACCATCTCGTTTGTTAGCGTCCGCCGGAACTGGTCGTCGAGACGCGAGCTTTTTAGTGCAGCAGCATCCCTCAATATCTCTTCTATGTCTCGTTTTGCAGAGAAGGCACGGTTGAGGCCTTTCTCGATCGAGTCTGTAGCTATCTTGTATGCTTGCGGATCAATTTCGCCCGAGGCCAGTTGCATCTTATTATTTGCAAGAAAAGTTTCGAGTTCTCTTATCTGCTGATCCAGTCGAGCGCTGATCGAGGCGAGCTTCTTTGTTAAGGCCTCTCTTCTTGCTTCAAGCTCCTTCAGGTCGAGGTCGTGATTCCTACGAAAATCCTCGTATATTTCAGGCTGAATGTCTCCCTGCCTGTGCAGGTCTGACAGGGCCTTCATTCGTCTCACGGCCAAGTCAAACTCTATCTTTAGGCTGTCAGCTTCAAGTTTCCACTCATCCAGAAGCGTGATGCCCTTTTCGTTAACGATTATCTGAGACGGAGCACAGTTCAGAAATTGTCCGTTTCCGAGCTCAACCTCAATAGATGTCACTCTGTTCTTAACATCCGTGGAGATTCCCACAATTCTTCCAACGGTTGCGCCATAATGGTCTGAGATCGAACGGCCCAGAAGATCCTTAGCCACATCCATACTCAGGTTCATCCGCGAGCAGTCCTCCCCGTTCTAGCTCCCTAGTTATTAGGGGAAAGGTTGCGACGAGCGTTCTTGGTCGACCTGAGCCGTTGCAGGGGCCGGGAGTTCGGGGAACTTCTCTTTCATTCTCTGCTCAGCTATCGCGCTGGCCTCGGTCAGAATCCTCTGCGCCTCCTGGCTAGTAAGTTCAGGCTTATACGAGGTGCCCGTCGCGTCTCCAGCCTCCATGACTATGTCATTTAGAGTTTCTCCTACCAATCCAAGCTCGTAGGAAACCTCGGGCATGACTCCGGAGATCTGCGTTCTCAGGGAGTGGATAACGTTTGCAACAGGTGCCATGTGGAACGCTATGTCTCCAAACTCCTGAACGGCCTCAAGCCGAAACATCGCTCGTTCTATCGCAAGCTGGCAGTGAAGGGTAACTTTCGCAATTTTCCTTATCTCAGCACATTCTTCTGCATACATTGACGCCCTTGCATTGTCTTTGGCAATTTGTGCGTCAACGCATTTCTTGAATAGTTCCTTGTCTCTTTGTTGCATCTTGAGACTGGCAAGCTCTAGCTTGTTCTGCTGCGTCTTGAGCCTAAACACCGCAGCAGTTATCCTGTCCCGCATAGACTTGTCTGACGGGCGAATCTTGCCTTCGATTCGCGCGAACAGAGGCTCTCTGTCATTTTTCTCCCAATTCCTAATCATAAAGCATGGCTCCTTGGGCTCCGTTCTTGTGCAGAGCACAAGTCGGGTTGTGATCTAACCATGGACCTCGTGAAGCCTTTCAAAGTTAGTATAAGAAACATGTTAAAAACAAGATTTGACCCAAATCTAGTTGCTCATATTCCGTTCGGATGTGGCAGGGAGTCTCATCTTTGCGGAGGAGGATCGCTTGTGAATGCCGAGAGTCTCAGCCGGGGAATTGGACTAGTGCTTAAATACCTCCGGACGACTACCGTGCGCAAGAGAGGCCTCTCATACATCGATGAACAGAATGATACGTAGGCCATGCTCAGCAGTCATGCACTACCTAGATCATGGTAAGGCTTAAGACAAGAACCTACCATTACAGAGAGGACTTCGGCAAAGCATTTCCATGCTTTGGAATACGGAGGTGAACAATGAATGAGCGAAAACACGGTGCCTTCGTCGGAAGCGGAAAGACCAACAAGACCACGAGAGCCAATTCCCCCCGATACGATCTTCGTTGGGAAGAAGCCTGTAATGGCCTATGCAACTGCCGTGATGATGCACTTCCAGACAGGTGCGAAGGAGCTTACTGTCAAAGCGAGAGGACGGGCTATAAGCAGGGCGGTGGATGTGGTGGAGGTTGTATCTCGAAGGTTCTTTGCAGGAAAGCTGAACGTCAAGGACATAACGATAGGAACAGAAGCCGTTGGCGAAGGCGACGACGTTAGAAATGTGTCAACAATAGAGATCAAGGTGGAAAAGCTAGACTAAGCGGAACGGTGCGGCGACCAAGGTTTTTTTCACCCCCCGATTCTTGAGGAACTTCATTAGCTCGGACTGATTGAGAGATGATTGCATCAAGAGGCCAGGCGCATACAGCTTGAAAGCGAGATCACTCCTTGGAATCCTAATGGTTATCACAGGGTTTGCATGTATTGTAGCATCGTTGTATAACTTCAACGAGTTTTTCTTTCGTAAGGGATGGTCCACTTGGGAAAGAGTCGTCAGCGCACTGCCTCTATATGCTCTCTACGTGGCCACGCCGATGTTGTTAGGAATGTTGCTGTTTATTGATGGAAGAATCGTCTATAGATTGAGGCGAAAATGGACGCTTAGCATCCATTTTGTCTCGAATCTCATGTGGCTATACGGGATCAAGTTGCTCTACGATCTTATGTCTCAACCGATAACGGAGGCTAGACGTTACCAAGAGGTGTTTTACCTGATCGTTGCGTCTCTGACTCTTTTTCTTATAGGTGTGGCCATAGACAGCATACGCCTCTCAAAGAAGATGGAACAGATCAAGAAGGGCGAGCCTCCGGCTTTAAGTTGATCAGGCTCGAAGATCGATTCAAAGACAGATGAGGATGTGTCATTCTTAAAAGCCTTGGTAACCTATTGTGATGGACTGGTGGTAGGATGGATCGTGTCCCTACTGGTGTAGGCGGTCTTGACGAGCTTCTAGGAGGAGGTATTCCGAAGGGAAGGTGCGTGCTGGTTGTGGGTAGTCCAGGCTCTGGAAAAACGACTTTGGCCATGCAGTTTCTCCGCCACGGGGCTACGATAGAGGAGAGAGGCTTGTATGTTACAATGGACGAATCGCCTGACCAGATTAAGGAAAACCTCTCAGGCTTTCGATGGGATCTTGACAAGCTGGAGCGAGAAGGAAAACTGTTCTTTGTAGACGCAACACCGATGCGACGTGTCAGGACCAAGGCGGCTGACTACAGCGAGCAGACCGTATTGTCAAACGTGGCAACAGTCTTCCCTGAACTGACCTTGAAGGACCTCATCCGAACGGTGAGCAGGGTCGTAGACGAAGAGAAGATCCAGAGAATAGTAATTGATCCAATTACCTCAATCATGCTGAGATACGAGAAACCTTCAAGGAGAAGAAAAGCCACGTTAATGCTCTTTGATGTCTTAGCGGCGACCGGGTGCTCTTCTCTCGTCACAACGGAGCTTAGAACGGCAATATTGGAAAGAGCGTTTCAGCTTGAGGAGTTCTTATCTCAGGGAGTCATATTGCTTCACACACTCCTTCACGAAGGCAATGTCGTCAGAGCGATCCAGATAGAGAAGATGAGAGGAATTTCACACGACACGCAGTTAAGGCCATATCAGATTACGGCCGAAGGAATTGAGGTGTTTCCGAGAGATCGTGTCTTCCATTAGGACGCCCTTTGCAGAAAATGTCTTCACCTATGGGCTGTGGAAAACAACGCCTTGAGGCGCCTCGATTGAGAATTCTACCCATTTCTCGGAATGCTTCCTGCCACGGATCTTCTTCACCCTCAGTCGTTTGGAAGAGATTCCTCTTCTCTCGAATGTCTCAAGTTCAATGATGCAGTCCGACAATCCTTCTAGTCTAGATAAGGTGTCGCCGTCTAATCCGGTGCCGATGGAAAAATACAAGCTTCCCCCCTGTCCCTTAATTCTGGCTCCGATAGAGTGCACGAATGTCATAATCGGGTCTGGCTTCAGCGAGGTGAAAAGCGGAGCGAGAGAATCCAAGAAGAATGTTGTGCCTTCCCCGAGAGCGGTGGCTGCACTTGAAATCTGCATCCCCAGACCGGTGAGGTCAGTCAGAACCTGAACGCTATATTTCTCGGACGAGACCTTTCCCGCTGTACCAGAATAGCAATCGATGAATGCAAGTTGCTTTCCTTCAAATCTGGAGACATCCAGACCCAACTGCTTCATATCCTTAACAATCTTTCTCGGGAAGTCGTTGTTTGTGACGAATACACAGGTCCTTCCCATTCTCAGTTGATCATGCATCAGCTTTTGCATAAGCACGGTCTTGCCTGACCCTGGGTTCCCTATGATCATGACAGCGGCTGCAGTTGGTATCTCTCCGCCGAGAAGATCGTTCAGGAGCTTGAAGGGGACTCGTTGAAGTTTCCGTCGACGTCTAGAGAACAGCAACACAGATGCCGCTAGGATCCCGGCAAAAGTCGCTACTCCATAATAGAGCCACAACGGAGCGACCTGCAACGTCACAGCGTATCTTGCGAACTCAGATAGAACGACGTTCTTTCTGACATGCTGGAGTGAATCGTAACTGAAGACAAGCGTATAACTGCCCTTGGGGATCTGAAGAAAAACCAGTAGCCCGTCGAATCGAGTTCTGTTCGACGCTATTGATTTTCCTTCTGCAACCAAGTCAACTTTGACTTGTGATAGGGGCATCCCGAAGAAATCTTGAACCGCAATCGTGAGATCATATACTTCGCACCTAAGAACCAGCTGTGTATCTGCTGTAAGGTTGACACTTCGTGTTTCATTCACAATGCTTCCTTTCCAGTAGACCAGCATATCATATGGGCCAACGCCTTCCGTCGAGGGAAGGACTGCCGCAACGAAGCCGACAACGTCTGTGGTTCCTGTCCAGACCTTCGTTCCGTTCTGAGTGACAGTGACATTTGCGCCCTTCATTTCTCGGTCCGAGAAGTCTCTTGCAACCAAGTTCATTACATGGTAGTATCTTTCGACGAAAGGAATTGTCAGATGACTCGGTGTACGATTGTCGTCCCAGTAGAGCAACACAGGAACCTTTGCGTACTTAACCCCTATCTGCAAAACTAACATTGACTTGGCACCGATAATTCGGATTACTGGCCCGACAGCGAAAACATGGGGCTGCTCCTTCAAGACAGATTCCACCAGTACTGGCGCCTCGATTCCAGCTACATGAAGTGTTCTTCCATCGTCCGTAATCTCCACCAAAGTTGCGTTGACTATGGCAATCCCAGAGCTGGAGGCGCTGAGCCAAAGTTTGAATGTGACCGTACCGCCTATTCTCACAAGTCGCCCCAATGGCGGATGAAGAACGAAAGCAGCAGTCTCTGTTACCAATGACCACCTTTGAATTCCGTAAGGAGGATCCGTGCTAAGGATTCTTCTCCAAGGCAAGCCCCCCACGTATCCCGTATGAAGATAGAAGACAGTAGGCTCTACAGCCACTGGTTGCGAGAATACTACAGGCAGTAACATCGAATGGGTGGCGCACAACGCGACAACCCAGAACAAATACTTCAGCTTTGTGCTACGTCTCATTGTGTAAATCACTGTGTCCGGTTGAGAGCAGCTGTGACTTCTCGCCTCCGACGATCCTTTCGGCAGAAGAACGTTTGGTCGCCGACCTAGTGTAAATCGAGTCTTCTATCTTCATGACGGTCAGTAGATATAGCACTGCCCAAGCCATGAAGATTATTTCTCCGGCAGATTCGTGGAAGGCTTTCGCCTTGCTAACTCCTTCAGTCGCCACGTAATAGGAGACAAGGTAGATTCGAAATACATTCAGGGAAAATGTCCCTAGGGCTCCGGCCGCTGAGTACAAGATCTTCCTTGTTCGTGGGGCATCAACCTTCGCGACCAGCACTACAATAATCATGAAGAAGATTATCATACTATGAACGCCGACACATGGCCAGAAGAAATCTAGCGCCCCCTTGAACCACTGTATCCCATCCCTCGTTACGAAGATGTAGAGTCTCGATGACTCCGGTTGCCAGATAGCCCTTATCCCCGAGAAACCTAGAAGTGACACGACGATAGGCACAATTACGAGTACCACCGCTTGTAGAGGGCCTAGCGAAGCGTAGGGAAAAGCAGCGTCAAGGAAGAATATTGTCGCCATCCCAAGCAGATACGTTACTGGGGTTATCATCTTGACGAGCTTCGATGCTCCGTAGGCAGAAAGGAACACAACCAAAAGATATGAAGCAAAGATCAGGTGCTCCCACATTGATACCCAGCTGAACATCTTGGGCATTTCAGGCAATCCAAGCCATATTCCAGTTTTCGCAATCAAATGATTAAGACTCATAAAGAAGACGGCTACGTAGTACAATGTAAGGAGGAACGCCGAGAAAAGCCATGTTGTGACCACTCTCCTGTCTACTCTTCCCTGAAGCTCTCTTCTTCCGTCGTACCATTCCAGTACTACGAAGAATGCTGCGAAGAGCAGACCGCTCCGTCCCTCATTCCAGCCTGAGATGAAGCTTGCGGGATCGACTGCCCATAGGATTATGATAGGGGTTAAGCTAATCAGAAGAAACTCGAAGCCGTTTGGTAAAGCCATCTTTGCCTTCATGAAAAGGCTGTTCAGGTCACGGTTAGCGGAATAGATTGCAGGCATTCTTTCTCGAACTCTTTGTCAACGGTATCATAGTTGTCGGTTAAAGTCCAACCATCGTCGGGAGTACCTGAGTTGTGCGTCGAGCGGTCCTAAGGCCAATCTATCCCATTGACCTAGCGTATCTGCCGCTTCAGCTCCTCTCGCTCTTTCTCCCTTTCTATCCTTCGAACATAGTCTATTGTGAAACATGAGAGAGTAAAGATCAAGACGACAAGCTTCCCAGAAAACACCACGTTTATAGGGTATGGATTGTTTGGCCACGGATTAACAATGACATCCGGGTTCTGCAGACCCTGAACTGCCAGAGCCGCAGACCAAAGAACGATGTGGTAAACTATCTCAAATCCGCTTCCCATCGCGAACAGCCAAGCAGATACATACACTATGCTCCTAGCTCGAGATGGCATCTGCATGAACCGTCTTCTTGTAGATGTGGAGTTAAGGCCAAAAGCATAAGATAGGAAGAATAGAAAAGTGAAGGCCGTCATGGGCTTCATGTATATGCCGGGAAGGACGTACACCTCCGCGGAGACAAGGGCGTCTCCCACGACGTACGGGGGAGACGCCTTCAAAGTGTTCGCCAGTAGCACAGCAATCGCACCTGCGCCGGATAGCCACGAGAGAGCGGTCATTAGGTATCGCTCTGAGACAATCGTTCTGACTGTGCTTGAGATTCCATGTGCTAGAATTGCCGATTCATGCTCGTCGCCGAGGTCTGGGTCTCCCAAGATCGTTCGCCTCATGGCAAGTTCATTACCAACGCGATATTAATGCTTGATGGAACTGGTAGATGAAGTTCGCAGCTTGACCGCTCGCGATCCCCTGACGAAATCACTTAACTCGGATTTCTTGAAAGAAGCCTGCGTATTGTCCAGGAAAGTCTTTTGTTGCACCAACCAAGAGAATTAAAGCGACTTCCGAGGGGAGCTGCCACCCCGCGTCAGAGTAGTGTTTGCCTATCCGTACTTCACGATGCGACCATCGGTTGAGGGGCGTGTTAATTATCACAATCCTGTGCCGCTTGATCTGATACGCTTCGTCGGGCTGATCAGAAAAAACAATCCACAATATGTTCATTCCATCGTTAACCTCTACTCCAAAGGCGTTCTCCGGATGGCCAGACTCAGAGTAACGCTCGTGCAGAAAAGTTGGATACACCCACATCTCTAAGCTCCCTTCAAACAGCTGCTTCGTAGCTCTTCCACGAAGGTTCTGCCTTACGTGGATGGTTGCCCAATGATATGCGTCATTTGCGCCATCCTGAAATACATGCGTTCCCAAGCAAAGCTGACCGTCAACTATGTCTCGTCGTATGAAGGCATGATCATTTGGTCCAATTAATGGGGATACCTCCCACATCAGAGGCTTCATGAATTTCCAAACTGGATCAGTCGTCCAGTACTTGAATCTCGGATTGACTATCGCAGGAGATTCTGATGTGACTCCGTGAAGTCGTGTGAAGAGAACAGAGATCATGCCTACACAAATGAGTATTGAAACTGGAGCGAAAGTTCTTCTCACTGTCCTTATCATGCTTGACTTCTCCGCTCGAAGTGCCGCATGAGCACTTCCGCAATCATCACTGGTATCCAATACATGAAATAGTTCTGGAGGGCCCTATGGGAGAACCACATCGTCACAGCTGGAAGTAGCCAGATCGAGTGCTTCAACTTGTCAAAGTATACAAAGTAGTTGGCGACCAGTGTTAGGAGGAGCGTGATTGTGGTCGCTAGGTAGAACATTGGAGGAAGAGGTGCGATCCCTGCCTGCGTCAGCATTGACAACCCTTGGCTGAGAACTACTAGCTGACCGGAGGCAGGTGTCAAAACGCCTGAGAGCCATGCGGCTGGATCCTTGCCAATGAAGAGGAGATTCGGCAAGGCGAAGCTGATCACTGTTGCTCCTGCGAACTTCAATACGTTGGACATTTTCACTATCAAGCTTCCGTCTTTCAGGTTGAACATCCATATGAGGCTGAACGGGGCGACGATCCAAGGTACCTGCTTCACAGCGCACGCGATTCCATAGAAGATGCCACTTCGAAATGGGTCGTTCATCGATAGAGCGGTCCACACCATAGGGAGCACCCACAAGAAGTCTGTGACGGATCCAGCGTTGAAGTCAATCGCAAGGTCTGCGCTGATAAAGATGGGCAATAGCACAATAGGTCTCAATTCCTGAGGTGTTTTGCTGTAAAGAGTAGCCACCGTGGCTATTTCGAACAGGAAGAGAACCCATCTCATATCCGTAAGACCAATTGCTACGAAGGGGACGAAGATGAGGAAGTGAAGTGACGGATAAGCAAGGTTTGTTGATATGTCTCCTAACGGCGTCAGAGTTATGTAGAGCGGGTCGACTTTGAACTTCTGCAAAGCATCTTGGAGGTCAAGTGGATATGGGTTTAATCCTTTCTCAACGAACAGATTTGCTGCGTAGTGAGTGAACGCCAATGCATCGGTTCTGTAGGCACCTTTGTAGTGGATCTGAAAAAGAACATAGGCGCTGATAAGCGCAACAACCATGAGCGATACCGGAATGGTGTCTCTGAACCTTTCAGCACATGTTGGGCCGGAAAATGCCAAGGCCAGCATTGTAAAGGAAATCACGTATATTATGAAACAATATATGACGACCTCTGGGTTAGACTCGATTTGCCCTCGCACCCAGGTTTGGAACCCCTCGTAGAGGCAGAAGCTGCCTGTTGACAAGTATCCGATTCTGAGAATTGTATCCTCACTTGTCGAAAAAGGCGTACCACATGTGAGAGTCACAGTCGAGGCCTCCCTGCAAGGATCTTTCTTCTAGTGAGATTTAATCCTACGAATAGTAGCAAGACTACTAGCGTGGCCGCTGACAGGTAGTAGACTGTGAAATCAACAGGCTTGTGATACAATATGATTTCTGTGGCTCCCGACGGAACCCTCATCGTTATGAAGCCGTCTGAATCCTTACCAATATCGAGGAGCGCGCCGCCTGAGACCGCACGCCAAGTTGGAAAGTAGGCCTCCTTGATAACGACTGTTGGACTGCCGCGAATATCAAGCTTCAATGTAAGCCTATCTGGGCCATCGCGGCTCAAGGCGACTTTTCCTGCATCCGAAGGAATCAGTTCAGCCATCTCGATCAGCTCCGAGGAGCGGTAGACCGTGATCGTTCCTTCTTGGTATGGAAACTGTGCGTCCAATTCGAAGTGGGTCCCGTTGAAAAGGCCTGATCTTGTCTCTTCGATAACATTCCCTACAATAACCCATTTGATTGCTAAGAGCCTTGAGTTAAGTATCAGATCCCTCCAAATCCTTGTTCTGTTTGGAGAATCCACAGGTTCCACCGGTCCTGCTAATTCAAGATCTAGGATTCTATAGTCGTTTATCTCGAGCAAACGTGTCAACAGTTTTTCTTGAGGATACCAGCCGTCAATCAATGGCTTGTTAGTGTAGTATGGGAGTACATATATCCAAAGCGGACATCTCACTCCGAGAACCCTAGCGTACGTAGGGTCGGCCTTGAAGTAAGTAATCAACCCGACGGGAATGTCTCTGTTTGCGGTAGGATATGGTAGGAATTCGCTTATGTTCAGGGTAGTCGCATATAGGATCTTGACGCATCCGCCAGATAGGACAATTCCCATTAAGAAGATGGAAAGCAGCCAATTTTTCTTAACGGGAAAGCGAATCCTCGCGACAAATAGCTGCTTCAGTCCTATCGCGGAGAGGATGCTCATCGGTATGCTCAGATAAAGCCAAAACCGGTGGACATCAAGGGCCCGCCAAAGCAATGATAGCGGTGGCACGATGACAATCGGCAATGCGAAGCTACCGAGACTGAGCCAAAGTAAAACTACAAACGACATCTCTAGGAAATGTATTCTAAGATTCTGGTCTGAGGCTATTCTGCCTTTTCGCCAAACAACGTAGAAGAGACCGAAAAGGGAAAACACGACAACGCCTTGGCCAAGAATCCTCACTGGTTCCATGGCAATTTTCTCCCCTAATTCGAACAGAGCCATTCCAATCAACATCGCAGTGATTGTGATCGGAACGAACTGTTTCTTCAATCCCGAATCAAGAGAATGCGTCCAAAGGGCGAACATGGCGAGGCCCAGATGGGCGACCCCAAAGGCATACGTAGCGACATTTATGGAGAAGTAGCTTAATCTGACAAACGGAAACTCAACGTTGCGGTTGTAGAACGGATTGCTGAGAAACTGATTGGAGGCTGCGATAAAGGGAAACAGCCAGAACGAAGACAGGGAGAACCCGATGAGAAAAATGATTGTCAAAAAACTCGCAGACCACGCGAGATTACGTGCCTTTCTATCCATCAAAGCTTTTGCAAGAGTCAACAGAAGCCCAAGTAAGGCAGCGCACAGCGCTGATAGGTGATGAATGAGGAGGATTGTGCCGAAGAGAACCCCAGAAAAGATCAAGAAGAGCCATGCGCGCCTATCGGCCAACACTTGACATAACGCTATGATGAAGAGGCAAACAAGCGGAAGAGAAACAGTGCTGGGGAACCTGTCATAAAACAAGTAGTTTTCCACTATGGTTGGAGAGAAGGAGAAAAGAAACGCCGCCAAGATGCCTACCCTCTTGTCGACTCCAATATTGCGTGAGAGATAGTACACCCCTACTGGCCCTAAGAGATAGAATGTTGAGTCTACCAGCTTGTATGCTAGGATTGGACCGAGGCCCGCCAGTGAGACAACGAAAGTAAGGTAGTAGCTCAAGGGAGGATAGAGAAGGAAAAGGGGTGTTCCTCCGTACCAGTTTGGATTCCACCGAGGAACATATTCGTTCTCTTGGTAGGACTTGGACATGAGCATCACTCGAAACAGGTGACTGGTCGAGTCGACTCCAAGGGGAAGCCCGTTCAGAAAACGAATTGACACTGTTGCCAAATTAAGAGCAATCACTGCCGCGAGCGCAAATCTCGCAAGTTTCAGCAAAGGTTTCTCTCCGATAAGTTCACTCATGAGCCTCGGTCCTCTAGTCCTGAATCAAGGTCTGCTTGGAGTTGTTCGCCTACACTCATATGCGAGTCTGAATGATGTAGATGAAAGTTGACTGACTGTTGTTTTCTTGCCGCGAAATTTCCTTGTTCTCCGCGGGACGACCGGACCTAGAAGAACCATGACCAGTATGACAAGCAATGTGAGGACGACGATTGATGTTGGTGAAATCTCCCATCTCCTAAAGAATGAATCTATCATAATATACCTCTTCAAATGCCTTGTATAGCCAGTTCCTGACAGAGTTTCCTCCCAGACAGCATATCGATGTTCAAGGTTTGTAAGCTGAAAGGTTGTTATGCCCTGGCCAGCCAACATCAACCAAACATACCCGGTTATGATACCCATATCCATCTCGAATACTATATCCGCATACATCTCTGTATAGTTGAAATCGTTTCTCTGCTTATTGAATGCAACAATATCTCCTGTCTTCTTCACTGTCACGTTGTATAGGACATCAATCCACGTACCTTTTCCAACACTGATTTCATCGTCACTGTCATTCCCCTTGAGCCATCCGTACGAAAGTATGTATTTGAAGCGAATGCCATTGGTGTTATTTCCCACTTCATCGTCAAACATTATCCTCGCCCAATCCGCCGTAGACTTCATGACTACCCTTATCGGAGGGGTCTCACGCCAACTTGTCCCTGGGCTACCCAGCTCCTTCATCAAACCTTCAACTCCGCAAATCGAGGCAGCACGTAGTGGAATAACACTCGCTACTAGAAGAATGCAGCTGATTATTGCCGCCACTATTCTCAAGATCTCTTTTGATCTCATTTAGTCCAACGAAGTTTGGATGGGTCTGTCATTCTAATAAAACCATCTGATAACATATGAGAGAGGCTGTTGGCATAGGGCAACACTTTAACGGACGTGATAAGTAGTACTGTAGTGCCTCGTGCCTCTAGGGGAACCTGCGAAACGTGGCTTCCATCTATCACGCAGACGTGATCCGACATTTGTGCAAAGAAATCGCAGGGAACTCCAACGTGACGGCTATCTGTCTATATGGCTCACGAGCAGGCGGCTACGCAAGACCTGACAGCGATTTTGATGTTCTCTTAGTCCTTGAGGGCTATCCAAAGGGCGCTGGCTTCTATCACAAGAGGATGAATCAAGTCTATGCGGCGATCTTAGCTGTGGAAAGAAAACTCTTTGAGCTAGACGCGAAGAAAGGCGGTTTGGGCGAGTTCCTATGCACTAGGCTACTGGGTCCGTATGTAGCCCTTGAAAACTCTGACTTTCTGAAAGAGATGGAGATTCTAGCGAAGAAAAGAGTTGCTGAAGAGGAACTCAGAGACCTCGTCATAGAGTATGGGGAAATCTCTCATGGATTGGCGATAGATCCTACTTACCTCGCTCTTTCCAGACTACGCAAGAGGGCTAGACACTACCCTACTCTTCTCAATAGCTATTCCAACATGCTTCGGAAGGACTTGAAAGCCGCTAATCTAGGGTCCATGTTAAAAGGTTACCGAGTTGCCCTACAAGATCTTTACAAGGCTGGACTGATCAGATTCGAGGACGACAAGATAATCCTAGAAGACAAGTTCATAGACGAGATTCTTTCCAGAAGATCGTTTGAGAAGGTCGTCAACGTCGTGGAGATGAGTAGAAGGGCACTCTACTCGTACTTAGCTTACGGCCGCACACGTGCAGGTAGCTTCGAGCGAATATTGGAGGAACTGGGATCAGGTCTACGGAAAGGCCTTGAACTCGGCGCCTTGGCAGAAAAGCCCGAGGATCCAAGGAACTATCTGTTTCTGCAAACATCGGCGGGCACGGTCAATTTGAACCAGAGATCCTCCGTTGTCGATGTTGCTCTAAGGCTCCGACCTGGTGCCAAAGTAGCGATCACACCGTTGGCAGGGTTGCTCAACGACGTCTACCTAGTCTCTGTCGGTCAAGAACAGCTTGTAGCAAAGAAGTACACTGACTGGTTCAGTTTGAAATGGTTCACCATCAATCTGGTCACACTTGGCACGAAGAAATTCTCCGTCGTAGGAAGATCCCGGCTTGCAAATGAATATGGAATGAATAGGATCCTCTGCACGAAAGGTATTCCTGTGCCCGACATAGTCCATGTCAGTATTCCAGATCGTGTTCTTTTGGAAAGATACGTCCCGGGGAGAAACGTTGCAAGTTTGGTGAAGCTTGCCTCCTCCTCTGACCAGCTTTCAGCAGGAGACTACGAACTCGCATTTCAAATCGGAAGAGCCATGGCGAGAATTCATTCGGTCGGTGTTACCATCGGCGATTCAAAGCCCGAGAACTTCGTAGTCTCCTCTGATAGGAAAGTCTATTCGCTTGACCTCGAGCAAGCCACCAGGAGAGGAGACAAGGCATGGGATGTATCCGAGTTTCTGTTCTACTCAGGACACTATTCTCCTCTCATGACTCAAGGTCTCAGTCAATTCGTCGACGGATTCGTAGGGGGCTACTCTGAAGGTGGAGAACGTAGCGTACTGAGGCGGGCTGCTGGAATAAACTACGTGAAGGTGTTCTCAATATGGACAGCTCCGCCCGTGATGTATAGGATAGCAGAGAGGCTTCGTAGAGTCTAGGATGGCGCTGACATGGAGGCGGTGGTTTCGTGCCATATGAGGCAGGATTGAGTCTCTCGAGATTCCTAGAGTGATGCGCTTGCGAGAACCCCTCCGACTCGTGATATTCGATCTTGACGGAACTTTGACCAAAATAGAGAGCACATGGCAGTACATCCATGAGAAACTGGGAACGTGGCACGTTGGAAAGCTCTCTGCGGAGGATTACTGGAAAGGAAGAATCGACTATCTGAGATGGGCTGAGCTTGATTCTTACATGTGGCGTGGTTTGAAGTTGGCTAGGCTGAAGTCAATCGTCAACGCGGTTCCATATGTTGACGGCGCAAAGGAGACTGTAGCCGAATTAAGGCGAAGAGGGAAGCTTTCTGGCATAGTGAGCGCAGGCATATCCCTCCTTTCGGATAGGGTGTGCAAGGAGTTAGGTATGGACTTCGCCGTGGCCAACAAGCTTCATGTCTTTCGTGGAAGAATGACCGGCGGCGTCACGGTAAATGTGTCCCTAGATGAAAAGCCGCTGGTAATGAGAAGAGTAGCAGGACATTGGGGTTGTTCTCTTCGCGAGTGTGCCGTAGTAGGAGACAATAGCTTCGACTTGCCAAGCGAGGCAGGACTAAGAATCGCCTTCAACCCCAAAGATACGCAGATCGCGAAGACATGCGATGTCATAGTGAAAGGAACGGATATGAGAGGAATCCTCCCACACATACTCTGAAGGCTGCAAAAACCTTCTATATTACTCGCTATGAGAACTCTGTCCGTTACAGCCACTTAGAGTAAATGCAAGGCTCTCGGCAGAGAGCATCTGTTTTACCTGACACCGCATTTGACAATTCCATGGCTTGAAGACTCTGTTAGGATTCTACACATGGAGAAAATGCAGTCCAAACATTCTTGACCTTTTTCACACAGTATTTTAATCGAAACCGACGTATCTTAATGCAGCCCTAGCTGGCCTAGTGGATCTTGGCTAGATCGGAGAGGCGAAGGACCATGGACGCACGGCCGGTTGAACAGCAGGTGCAGTGTAGAGGCTTGAACACTCGCATTTCAGCCGAGGGGAATCTAATAACGGCGTCTCGAGTGCTTCCTCCAAGAAAGATAGAGATTCCTATATCCCAGATAAGGACGGTTGAGCTAGTCGTTAGCAGTATCTTTCCTCCCATCCTACTCTCTCTATCAGGTGTCACTTTTCTTATCGGTGTATGGTGGTTCGCAGGCGGGGGGTCATGGCCCGTGATGCTTCATGAGACATATAGATCAGTTTCTTCATGGGCCGTGCTCGCGGCCGTGCTTGGCCTGACGGCAGCCGGATACGCATGGGCCTTCGCCAAGATCAATATCACGACAATCAACAATCATATGGGAATTGTCATCCGAATGGTGCCAAGGCGCTCCGGTGAAAGGTTTGTCAATAGCCTAAGGCGTATGATGCGGTTGATAGAGGAATGACAGTGGCGAAAGAAGGAGACTTCGTACTTCTATATCTCAACGAGAAAAAGAAATGGCTTGTTCAGGCAAGAGAAGGAAAAGAGTTTCACACGCACAAGGGAATAGTGAAGCTGGGGGAGATAATCGGGAAGCCTTTCGGCAGTTGTGTAATAAGCACCTTGGGCTTTGAATTCCATGTTCTCTCACCCACCGTGCGAAACCACATCGTGAACATGCAAAGGCCAACACAGATATTGTATGACAAGGACATTTCGCTTGTGTTGTTTAGACTGGGGCTTGGATCAGGAAGTGTAGTCGTTGAGGCGGGAACAGGAAGTGGTGCAATGACTTCCAGTCTGGCCAATGCGGTTAGACCCGAGGGGCACGTCTACAGCTATGAGATTAGGCCCGAATTCGCAGAGATCGCGACAAGAAACGTGGCAAAGATGGGATTGCAAAAATACGTGACTGTAAAGAACGCAGATGCGAAACTCGGCTTTGAGGAGAAAGATGTCGACGCGGCCTTTATCGATCTTGAAGATCCTTGGGAGGTGGTGGATTCGGTGCATGGAGCGTTGAAAGCAGGTCATCCCATGGCTTCCTTCAGTCCGACTGTGAATCAAGTTGAAAAGGTTGTGGAGGCAATGAAAGACAAATTTCTCGACATAGATACCATTGAATGCTTCGTAAGGAGCATACGAGTCGAAAAAGGAAAGACTAGGCCGAGGACATTGATGATAGGTCATACTGGCTATTTGACATTCGCGAGGAAGGTTCTTCAAAGAGACCGCTAGATCGAGGGCGTTGCCGTCTAGGGAAAGGTGGGTTTGATCGCCTTGAGCCCGCAGGCATCTGTGCACTCAAGGCACATTATGCATTCGGGATCGGTCATTTTCTCCCATGGCTGCTCTGTTATTCGCACGAGCATGGGGCATACTTTCATGCAGTCTCCGCATTTGTTGCATTGAAGTAGGTTTCTTCTTAGACCTAGAAAACTGAATCTACTGAAGATGGCTAGGAATGCCCCCGCAGGGCATAGGTACCGACACCAAGCCCTCATGACAAAGAACGATAGCACCATAACGAAGATCAATATCATTAGTCTTAACGCCAGCAACCAGGTTATTGAACTTAGCCTGCTCCAAACAAGATCCCAGCTCAAAGGGTTTCCCAAGGGCGGTATACCCAGAAAGTGAAGGAGAGTCATTCTTACGACTATGGGAAAGATGCCCAGCAGAGTGGCCTCCGGAGACAAAACGGAGAATGGCCCACGTGCGAGCACGCCGAGAGCAACCTTGTAATCTTTCCCCACGCCGAAGATCAGCGATAGCCCAAGAGAGCCGCTGAGGAAAAGAGTCATTGCCAATATTCCGTATTTGATCTTGAGCGATCCCTTGTGAGTTCGAAGTGAAACTTCTCGACGTTTGGCATTCACTTCACCGATCAGATCCTCCACCAATCCAAATGGGCAGATCCATCCACAAGTCGCTCTGCCTACAAAAATGCCGAAAAGAACGAAAGCTGCGAGGGGTATCCATGGTAGAATCGGCTCTGCAAACATCTCCTGAATCGCATCGAAGGCTCCGACCACGATCTTGTCACCGTGGCCGAACGTCAGTAGTATGGGGAGAGTGATGGCGGTTCGAGCGACTCCGAAGCTCGCTCCCGTGAATATGACTGTGCTAATTGTCTGAACGATCTTTCGAATCCACCAGATCTTATGCTTCTGCTGTGAAGTTTTCTGCAATAATATTTCCCCTACGGTATGCCCGCGATACAGGTCTCGCTAACGATCTTCACAAGCTTCCACAGCTCGTCCAGTTGCTTCTCAAAGATTCCCAGATATAGAAAGCTCAGTCCCACTGTCAGCAAGAACGATGCCAAGAGTCTCTGCTTCAATGTATCCGCCTTGCGCCGACTTTCTACCCGTCTTGTCGGTCTTTCATTTAACTCTTTTTCGATCAAGAGCTAAGATCGTTCAAGGTTCCGCAGCTAAGGCCATCTCTCGGAGTTTCAATATCACGACAACCCAAGCGTCTAACTGTTAAATACAGTTCGATAGAGAATCACTCAACCTTCGGTGGATCGATATGGGTGAATATGCGCGGCCTTCTCCGCGAGTGATAGAAGAATTGCAGGCCATAGTCGGACCAGAGTTCGTAGCGACCAGCAAGCCTATTCTCGCCTCATATGTCGCCAAAGGGATTATGGGGCTTGAGGGTACCATCGCTGATGCTGTGGTTCGTCCGAGAACAGTCGAGGAGATCCAAAGAGTATTGAGACTTGCGAGAAGTGAGAAGATACCTGTCACTCCGGCTTCCGGTGGGCTGAGCGGTGGCTTCGCCTGTCCTCTCATTGAGCCTGGAGGCATTCTACTCGATCTCTCTAGGATGGACAGGATTTTGGAGGTTGATGTGGATTGCAGATATATGGTGGTGGAGCCAGGTGTAACGAGTGGAGCGGCGTGGAGCTATTTCAGAAGTAATCACCCTCACCTTGCTCCTCCGGTTCCAGATGGAGCGCCTCCGGCTGCAACTATTCTTGGAGACGCCATAGAGAGAGGATTTAGCTTAGTTACGAACAAGTATGGTCCACAGGCTGATCTTGTTCTTGGAATGGAGGTTGTACTACCGACAGGGCAAGTTGTAAGAACTGGGTCGTGGGCTCTCCCGGGAGCCAAACCGTTCTACAAGTGGGGACTCGGTCCCGATCTAGGTGGCCTGTTTCTTGGCGCGCAGGGAACGATGGGGGTTGTGACCAAGTTGGCCATTAAGGTTTTTCCCCACTCTGAACACAAGGATCTAATCGCTTACGGGTTCGAGACTGTGGAAGATATGGTAGAAGCGACGTTCGAGGTGCTCAAGAAAGAAATATGTGTACTCGTCCAATGTGGGAATTGGTGGTTGGTTCCAACAAGGATCGCTCCGGAAAGTGAGGTCTCTTCTGAGAGGGACTTCTGGAGGAAAGCTGGCGTCCCTGAATGGTTCTCGAATTTTGAGATTTGGGGAAGAGACGAAGAAGATCTGAATCGTCAACAGAAGGTCATTCACTCCGTTATGGAAGAAGCGAAGAAGAAGGGGATCAAAGCAGAGGAGTGGAAACTTCATCCAAAACAGAAGGCAAGTAGACTTACAAAACCCAACAAGATAGCTATTCCCTACGCGTTGTTCAAAGGTTCCTACTTATTCATCACTTGGTACACTCCATGGAGGGACGCCGCACAGTTCTGTAGGATCGCTGAGAAGAAGATGACAAGCTATGGGCTTCCTCCAGTCCTGTGGGTCGCGTCGATTGAACATGGAAGAGAAGCGATCTGTATGCCAATCGTCTGTTTCGATCCCACTAAACCTGAGGAGTTGAAGAAGGTTCAAGACTTCAATCGGGAAACCACCGACATTTTTCTTTCTAAAGGGTGGCTGAACTACAGGCCGGACCCGACGACCCACTCGCCGAAGACGTTTTCCATGGCAAGAGAATACTTCGATCTGTTGAAGAAGATCAAGAGCGTTCTTGATCCAGATGGAATTATGCATCCCGGTCGATTGACTCTGCCCTAGTTGGGTGGTGGCGTTGCCAAAGATCAATGAATATAAGAGCTACGT